>Ga0181528_10000027_pt1 | contig 162169 bp, 161 predicted proteins | sample PEATcosm2014_Bin_47_FD_119742 | JGI IMG/M metagenome (GOLD analysis project Ga0181528, IMG submission 119742) | Peatland microbial communities from MTU Mesocosm Facility, Houghton, MI, USA - PEATcosm2014_Bin10_10_metaG | ecosystem: Environmental > Terrestrial > Soil > Wetlands > Peat | place... | reverse complement strand
ACGGCGTCAAAATCAGTCCGAAGCGCGACCGGCATGCGAACCTCCTTCGTTCGCCACCTTGAATCAAATCCAAGCCGCTTTGAAAAGCTCACCCCGAGTCTCGCTCTCCGAGACTTGGTATTACATGCACCCGCTCGACGTCCCGATCGCCGAAAACGGAGGTCCTTTTCGGCCAATACAGGGAGCGCCCGGCCTACTTCGTCATATGATGTGCAAGTTCTTTTTCCACCTCGAGGAGAGGGTTGAGCCGGTTTTGATTGATCAACCTTTGATCCCTGGTGAGATGTTGCCCATCGCCGGCGGCCTCGATGTGATTCATACGCCCGGCCATTGTGCGGGACAGGTCGCGCTCTTGTGGCGTCCCCAGGCGAATGCTGTTCGCGGGCGATGCCTGCATGAATGTCATGGGGCTCGGCGATCCCGTTGGATTTGAAAATTTGGACGACGGTCGCGCGAGCCAACGCAAAATATCCGAACTTTCATTCGATGTCGCCGGGTTCGGTCACGGCGCGCCCATCGCCCGCGACGCGTCCATGCGGTTTCGAGCAAAGTGGGGGAAGGTGGAATCGCGCGAGAAGTCGGCCGCGCGAGTCGAGAAAGTCCGATGTGTTAATCGGCGTGGCAAGCAACGCCGATGGGCGCAGAAAGTTCCTGAAGTCGTCGCAGGCAGTGGGGAAAATTTCTGAAGCGATTCGACAATTTTCGAATTTTGTCGCGCCTGCCCGCGCCCCCGGTATCAAATGGGGTTAAGATAGTTGGACTTAAGGAATGGCGCCGGCGTTCTATGTTAGGCCCGCAGCCCTGCCGCTGCCCCTTCGCAACTGAACGCGCGGCTTGAGGGTGGAAATCACATGACAGAACATGCCGTGGTATCCCCCAGCGACGGACGACCATCGTCGAGCGGCGGCGCGTCCAGCATGTCGCTGGCGTCTCGCGCGAACGGCCTCCCTTTGCGCACCCTCGAACTTTTCGATCAGCGCGGAAACATCGGTCGCTATTTAGTCGAGGGGCAGAAGGCGCAGGCCGTCAGCTTCACCAGCGTCCGTCTCAATCGCAGCGCTTTTCCCACCCGCCACCCTTTTTCTCTCGACTTAGGCAGCGGCACATTGAGCGGATTCTCGCCACTGGGTCGATAAACTCAAGGTACAAATCTATCGCAGCGTCGAGGTCTCAGGTTTCTCGCAGGGCGAGGCTGGAACTGCATATTCCTTGCGGCGCGTCGCGTTCGCGATCGAATATCGGGTGCATCCCCGACCTGGTTGGGACACACCCGGGGCGCCTTAAAAAAGTTCTGGGCAAACAGTTACAGATTCGATTGCCGGGCAGACACGGAGCGGCGAAATGGGACAGCGATTGAGCCGAAGGGGACTTCTTGAACTCCTTGCTGGACTTCCCTTTCTGAGCGGCTTTGCACCCGGCCCGTCAGCTTACGCGCAATCGGCGCCACCGAAGGCGCGCGTCCGTCCCGGCGACGCCGGATGGCCGTCGGATGAAAAGTGGGCTGAGTTCAGCCGCGAAGTAGAGGGGCGCCTCATCAAGGTGCGCTCGCCGCTCGACGCGTGCGTCGGCGCGTCTTTTGACACGAATTGCGCGCAAACGTTTAAAGAAATGAAGAATCCCTACTATCTCGGCGACGAAGTCGGGCTCACCCAGTCGCTCGGTTGGGTCGGGGCCTGGACGTCACGCCCGAGCGTCTACGCGGTGGCTGCAAAGTCGACTGGGGACATTGTCGCCGCCGTTAATTTCGCACGCACGAACAATCTGAGGCTGGTGGTCAGGGGCGGCGGCCACAGCTATCAGGGGACATCCAACGCAGCCGATTCGCTACTCGTCTGGACGCGACATATGAACGCGATAACCCTCCACGACGCCTTCGTCGGCGTGGGCTGCGAGGGCCAAGCGGAGCCGCAACCGGCAGTGTCGATAGAAGCGGGCGCATATTGGCGACAGGCTTATGAGGCGGTAACAACCAAGGGCGGGCGTTACGTACAGGGCGGCGGGTGTTTGACGGTGGGCGTGGCGGGGCTCGTTCAGGGCGGAGGCTTCGGGAGTTTTTCGAAGGCTTATGGGCTTGCCGGGGCGAGTCTCGTCGAGGCCGAGATCGTGACTGCCGACGGCGAGGTCAGGATCGCGAACGCCTGCTCGAATCCTGATCTGTTCTGGGCGCTCAAGGGCGGCGGCGGCGGGTTCGGCGTTGTCACCCGAGTGACCCTGCGCACACACACTCTCCCCGAATACTTCGGCGGCGTATCTGCAACGATCAAAGCGACGTCGGACGACGCCGCCTGGCGCCTTATCGGCAGGATCGTCGAATTCTACGCCCAGGCGCTTTTCAATCCGCACTGGGGCGAGCAGATTGGCTTCCACCCGGGCGGTGTTGTCGCGATTTCGATGGTCTTCCAGGGGCTTAGTCGGCAGGAGGCCGAGGCGGTCTGGCGCCCGTTCTTTGATTGGGTCGCCGCGTCGCCGCACGACTTCGCAATCGTGTCGGCGCCGCGAGTCGGCGCGTTACCGGCTCAGCGGTTTTGGGACCCATCGCTGCTCAAGGCGCTTCCGGGCCTCAGCCTGAGCGACGATCGGGAGGGCGCGCCGGCGGACAATATATTCTGGGCTGGGAACCTTGAGGAGACGGGCGCCGTCTGGCACGGCTACCAATCAGCGTGGCTCCCGGCCGCCTTGCTTGAACCGGCGCAGCGCGAACGCTTCGCCGGCGCGCTTTTCGCCGCCGCTCAGCAGTGGGCCGTTACGCTGCATGTCAACAAGGGCCTCGCGGGTGGAACGCCGGAAGCGATCTCCACGGCCAAGGAGACGGCTATGAACCCCGCAGTCGTCGACGCATTCGCGCTCATGATCAGCGGCGCCCTAGGGCCGCCGGCCTACCCCGGCGTTCCCGGACATGAGCCGGACACGGTGGCCGCGAAAAGTCACGCTCAGGCCACCGACCGGGCCATGAACGAAATCCGTAAGCTTCTCCCCCGCGTCGGCTCCTATGTCTGGGAAACGGACTTCTTCCAACCGAATTGGCAGGACGCGTTTTGGGGCGAAAATTATCAGCGTCTCAGCGCAATCAAGGACAAACACGATCCTGCCGGCCTCTTCTTCGTTCACCACGGCGTCGGAAGCGAAAACTGGAGCGCGGATGGATTTACGCGGTTGAACTGCCGATTGTAAAAGTGTCGGATCGGTTTGATGTCGGGTGAAGGCCCGAACAGCCCTCGCGTCGATAGCGCGCGAGCGGCGAGTGTTGATAAGCGCGCAAGTTTTGACCCCGCCCGACCCAAATAAATCAACTGGTTCCTGCGCCGGTCAGCGTCAGGATTGCGCGCCGGTTCACACGCCGAATTGCTCGAACGCTTCCGCCCACCCTGCACGCGGGACTGCAAAGGCTCTCCCGTCGAAAGTCAGGACTTCACCCAATTGCACAGCGACCTCGTCCGCAAAGGATAGACTACGCATCGGTAAGCCTCGCTGTCTGCTAACGATCCTGCTCTTCTCCCAGTTGAGTGTCTCAACTCTGCCAAGCGTGTTCCTGAAATGGCGCTTCGAGAGGCGGCTTGGTGATGCTGGCGGCGTAGTTCGTGATCGTCGACGCGGCGACCGCGGCAATTACTTCGAGGAGGTGGTTCTTGCCGAACTTGGCCGCGGGGAATCGATTGATGTCCTCGTCGCCGAGCTGTGCGCGCGTTTCAATCATAGCCTTCGCCAGGCCAGACAGTGCGGCGAGCTTGCTCTCCTTCGGCAGACGACCACTATAGATGGCCTCGACATCGGCCAAATCGATGCCTTCCTTGAGAGCTAGAGTCGTATGGAACGGCACGGCCCATGGGCTGTCGTTGGTCACGGCAACTGTGAGGAGGTCGGTCTGGACCTGCGCTTCCGTGAAACTGCTGCCACGGACGTTCCCGAACAGGCCGACAAGGCTGTTGATCAGAACCAGTGAGTTCGAAATCGCGCCGATGGGGTTCGGGATCATGCCGAATGCAGACTGAAGCTGGTGCGTCGCCAGCTTCGAACGCTCGGCGGCGGATTCGAAGGTGTGAACGGGAAAGTCTGTCATGTGGGTCCCTCTTACGCCTTGGCGGCGTTCTGCGCAGCCTCGAAGACTTCGCGTGCGGACGTCGTCCCCGCTACGTGCTCTGTACCCGCGACGCCGAGTTCCATCCATCCCGCGTTCACGGCCTCAAACATTTCTTCGGCAGGTCCGGTGTGGCCCTTCGGGATGCCGAACTGCTCGAACGCTTCCGCCCACCCTGCACGCGGGATTGCAAAGGCTTTCACCGGGAGATTCAGCACTTCACCCAGTTGCTCCGCGACTTGATCCGCGCTGACCATCGACCCCAACTCGATGACGCGCTTCCCGGACCGCGCTGGGCCGATCAGAAGGTTTGCGACCTCCGCGCCGACGTCTTTCGTCGCAACCATGGTCGATTTCCGGTTCGTCGGATTGTAGTAGACCGGCAGCGTTCCGCCCTTGGCGACTTGCAAGCCGTAAAGCAAGTTTTCGAAGAATCCGCCTGCGCGCACAAAGGCGACCGGGGACGTCAGATTGCGAAAACCCTGCTCCAATAGCGACAACGCGGTGATCATCCCGAGCCCGCTGGTCCTGTTGGCGCCCATCGACGAGAGCGCGACCATGCGGGGCGGCGCTGCCCTGGCGAGCGCCTCGACATAGTTCGCAATCACGCCCTTGGCTTCTTTGTAGTCTGGCGAGGGCGCCCATACCGCCGGCAACATGACGAATGCGCCTTCGACGCCTTTGAGCGCTTGCTCGATGGCTGCCGAATCGTTCCAATCGCCGTCAACCAGTTCCACGCCCCGGCGCGCCCAGCTTGACGCCTTCTCGCGATTGCGGACCAGCGCGCGGACGTCCTGGCCGCGCGCCAGCAGATGCTCCGCCGTTGCGCCGCCGACTTTTCCCGTGATTCCCATGACTAGAAACATCTGTATTCTCCTGATCGTGAAGGACGGAGCGCTGCCCTTGTGGGTTCAACCGTTGATCGGCAGAAGGGCCCGGATGCGGGGATCGCGCAGATAGAGGCCGCCCCACGTCATCGCGCCCAGAAGCAGCGAAATGATCTCCGGCGGCGACCCCAGCTCGCCAATGCGGACGTGAGCGCAGATCGAGCCTCCCAGAAAGCCCGTCACCAGGATCGCGCCGATGACGGCGGTGTCGGGAATGGCGTAAAGGAGGGCGCAGGCGAGCATGATCGGACCCAGGACGTGGGTCAGGTCCGCCGTGAACCCGGTTTCCTGCAACAGGCTCGCGACCTGCGCCGGCGCGACGAGCGCAACAGCGCCGTCTGCCGCCAGCGCGATAACGACAATCGCACTCATGATCCGGCCCGCCCACACGGCGCGATGCAGGGTCATAGCTTTAGGCGCGCGATGCAGGTTCATGGTTTCAGACATCTGCGGTTCTCCGATTGAGTGGCCTGATTCGACACTTACTGTGTCTATCGGACATGATAAACAGCGAGAAAATGAACTCACTGTTCTCTTAGAGAGAAACAATACCCGGGCGCGAAAATGCAGAATCTCGAACCCCTGCTCATTTTCATAACGGTCGCGGAAATGGGGAGCTTCACCCACGCAGCTGACAGCTTGGGCATCCAAAAGGGGAGAGCCTCAACGGCGGTCCGGAAGTTGGAAGAAGATGTCGGCGCCAGACTCCTGCACCGAACAACGCGCAACGTGCAGTTGACGGAGGACGGGCGCGCCTTTCATGCCCGCGCCCGCGATCTGCTTGCGGAGGTCGATGACCTACACTCGATGTTCGCAGGCGATCGCGTGGCGCTTCGCGGACGTTTACGGGTCGATCTTCCAACCGAGGTGGCGCGCACAACGATCGTGCCGGCTTTGCCGGATTTCATGGCGGCCCACCCCGAGTTGGAACTGGAGTTGTCGAGTACGGATCGGCAAGTCGATCTGGTTCAAGAGCGGTTTGACTGCGTATTGCGGCTTGGACCCATAGGGGACGAGACGCTGATTGCTCGCCCGCTGGGCCTGTTGCGCATGGTCAACGCCGCCAGTCCCCCCTATCTGGCGCGCTACGGCGTCCCTCAGTCGCTGGAAGATCTCCAGCGTCAGGGACACCGAACAATTCATTTTTCGACGATGCTGGGCGCAAGACCCATGGGATGGGAATATCCGGTCGGCGACAGCTACGCGACGCTTCAGTTGCCGGGCGCGTTGCACGTCAACAGCGCGCAGACCTATGAAGCCGCCGCCCTCGCAGGTCTTGGCCTGATTCAAGCGCCGCTCTTGGGGATTGGCCGATACTTGGAGAGCGGAGCGCTTGTGGAAATCGTACCCGATTTTCGTCGCCGGGCGCTCGCCGTGTCCCTTGTCGTGGCGCATCGGAGCAATCTCTCGCGCCGGGTCCACGCATTCATGAAATGGATCGAAGATGTGCTGAGGCCGTATCTGGAATAGCGAGCGACGCGTTGGTCGGCCCCGGAGAAGCCGCGCGCACTGCCGAAACGCAAAAAAGCCGATAACCCGAAAACCGCGCAATAAAAACGTGAATGTTGCAATCTCTTCAAGCACATGGTCTACGGAGGGCGTCAACATCCTCCGGCCCCGAGCGCAGATGTCCGCGACCGCCCGCAACAACGTCAGGGGGGCCCGGTCCGAGGGGCCGCCCCTCGTCTTCGCGCATGGCTACGGCTGCGACCAGGCGATGTGGCGGCACATCGCGCCGCGCTTCGAAGATTCGCACCGGACGATCCTCTATGACCTGACCGGCTGCGGGAAGTCCGACGTCTCGGCCTACGACTTCGACCGCCACGCGACGCTGGAGGGGCACGCCGACGACTTGCTGGAAATCTGCCGCGAGTTAGGCGTGACCAACGCGACGGTCATCGGCCATTCCGTCAGCTGCACCATCGCGACGCTCGCCTCTCTGCGCGCGCCCGACATCGTCTCCAAGATCGTCATGGTCTGCCCGTCGCCCTCGTTCATCGACGACGGAAGTTACGTCGGCGGCTTCACGCGCGCCGACATCGACGAACTCCTGGAATTCCTGGACGGCAATTTCCTCGGCTGGTCGCGCCACATCGCTCCCGTCATCATGGGCGCGCCGGAGCGCCCGGAACTGGCGGCGGAATTGAGCAACAGCTTCTGTCAGACGGACCCCGAGGTCGCCAAGCACTTCGCGGCGGTGACTTTCCTCGCCGACCACCGCGACGATTTCGCGCGGCTGCGCACGCCCGCGCTGATCGTGCAATGTTCCAGGGACACGCTCGCCCCCGTCGCGGTGGGGGAATGGCTGCACCGCAATATCGAGGGAAGTTCGCTCGCGATCATCGACGCGAGCGGACATTGCCCGCATCTGAGCGCTCCGGACCTGACGCTCGCCGCGCTCGAACGTTTCGTGACCTGACGGTCACGATGCCTATAGGCCCTAAGCCTCCCCCGATGGCGCAAGACGGCCCGGCGCCGATGGGAGGCATGGACGCCACGGCGCTGCTCGACGAGGTGCAATGCGGCGTCGTGACCTGCGCTCCGGACGGTTGCATCCGTTGGGCGAACGCCGCCTTCCGGCACATGTGTAAAGACGCGTGGAGTTCGTCGTGGGCGGAACTGCGATTCCAGGACTTTCTGACGGTCTCAGGCAAGATTTTCTTCGAGAACAACGTTGTTCCATCCCTGTACATCGAGGGCGAGGCGAGACAGATCGCGGCGACCCTGAAGCAGGGTCCGGAGGCGAAGCTACCGATCTTCTTTTCGGCGAAGCTCAAGCGCGACGCCAACGGCGACCCGTCCTCGATGTCGATCGCCGTCTTCGAGGCGACCGACCGCATCCGCTACGAAAGCCAATTGCGGGACGCGAGGGACAAGTCGCAACAACTCGCGGCCATTGTGTCCAATTCCCGCGACGGGATCGTCAGCATCGGCAGGGACCGGAAAATACTGACCTGGAACGCCGCCGCGACCCGGCTGTTCGGCTATTCCGCCGAGGAAGCGCTGGGCCGCGACCTCGACGAGGTCGTCGCGACCGAAGACACCGCCGAACAGGTCGATCACATTTTCCGTGAGATCCTGGCTGGCAAGTCGCCCCCTGTCCTGAGCGCGCGGCGGCGCCACAAGGACGGCCATGTCCTGGACGTCGAGGTGATCTGGTCGCCGATCCTGGACGGTCCGACCCGGGCCGCCGGAGTCTCGCTCATCTACCGCGACGTCTCCGAGCGGCGCCGAATGGAGACCGAGTTGACGGACCGAACCGAGGAACTTCGCCTCGGGGTCGCCGTCGCGGGGATCGGATTGGCGAAGATCGACTGGGCGGAACACGCCATCCGCCTCGACGCCGTGGCGGCGACGTTTTTCGACGCCGCTGCGGTCGAGTCGGTTCCCTTGACGAAATTCGTGGAGTGGTTGCACGCGGAGGATGTCCCTCTCGTCAGGGAGCGACTTGCGCATGCGCGTGATCCGTTGGGCGACGGATTTGCACTTGCCGAGGCGAGGACCGGCGTTCGAGGGGGCGCGACGCGATGGATCGCCGCCAGTGTCCAGACGACTTTCGCGGTGGTCCCGGGCGCCGCGACGAGGTCCGCGATCAAGACGATCGTGGCCCTGACGGACATAACCGCGCGGAAGATCGCGGAGGAACGGCAGGCCTATGTCGCGCAGGAGGTCAGCCACCGGTTCAAGAACATTCTCAGCGTCGTGATGGCGGTCGCGAGGATGACGCTGAATTCCGGCGATCTCAAATCCGCGGAAGAACGGCTGATGAGCCGCTTGGGTTCGCTCGCCAAGAACCAGGACCTTCTCATCAAGGGCGGCTGGGAAAGCGTCGATCTCAAAACCTTGATCGCGTCGCAGACGTCTCAGTTCGACGCCGACGGGAGCCGCTTCGCGCTCGCCGGTCCGAAGGTCAGGCTCAAGGCGGAAGCGGCTCAGACGTTGGGGATGGCCTTCCACGAACTGTCGACCAACGCCGCCAAATACGGCGCCCTGTCCAACGTCACGGGCGCGGTCAGCGTCGACTGGTTCCTGACTCCTGACTTCATGACGATCGAATGGAAAGAGACCGGGGGCCCCGTGGTGGTTCCACCCACTCGCAAAGGGTTCGGCCAAAGCGTGATCGGAACGATGGTCAAGGCGTCGACCGCCGGCGAGGTCGAAACCGCATACGCCGCGGCTGGATTCCGGTGGCGATTGACTTCCCCGAGAAGCCGGGTCGTCGCGGAGCCCCCTTCCATGTCGGCGGTTGCGAACGTTTAGCCTGCTGCATGCCTCTTCCGCGCCATCCAGCAGCGCCAGGGCGACAGGAAGCTCGGCTCGAATTCATAGGGGAGCGCGGCCGCAAGCGCCGTGCTCCCCTACGTTCACCCCGTGAGGTCCAGATGCCCGGAAGCCAGCCGAACGGCAAAGAAGAGGCCAAGAAACCAAAGGGCGACAAACCCAAGGGTGAGGCGTCCGCCTACAAGCAATCCCAAGGCAAAGGCAGCCAAGCTTCGAGCCCGCCGGGCAAAACGGGTTAGGTTGCGCGCGTGGCGACGATTGTTGATCATTCTTTCGCTGTCCCGGTGATTGATTGGCGACGGCAGCCATGCGCCCTGCCATGAGACCGCGTCGCTGATCATCTCGCCCCGATTTGCCGAGCGGCGGCTTCCGCCGTGTCCTCGGGTCGCGTGTTGAAAGCGATGGCCGCATTGGGCGCCGCCTTGTGGACCGCGTTGACCACGCGCTCGAACAGAGCGAGGCTCTTCGGAGGAATTCTAAGCCCGCCGCCGATGACCACGCAGTCGTAGCGCGCGCTCAGCAACTGCTTTTCGAGCATCGGGCCGGCGGTTTCGTCAGGGGTGATCATGCATGTGTCGCCCTGCCACCCGCGCTCCTGGATTTTTGCCACGGCCACGGCAATGCCGGCGTTGATCTTGTCGGCATCGAAGCCCGGCGGCAGCGCCGGGTCGGAGAAGTCCACGGTTTCAGGCTTCTGGCCAACGAACAATATGCGGATCATTTTGTATCTCCATTCAAGCTCGGGGACGCCCTCCGTGCGGCGGGCCTACCAGAGTAGCCGGAAGTCCACTCCCCGAAATCAGCCGGAGGGCGTCGATGTCGCCACGGACTGGCGCGAATCGGCGGAAGGGGTCGTGTGCGCCATGCGCCGGTTGAGATCGGGGGCCCGTTGGTCCACCAGACGGGTTCGGCGCATTCTTTTGAACCCTCCTACTTGTGAGTGATCGCGCAAAGGCCGCCGGCGTTCTCGATGTCGAAGCGGGCGACGAGGCCGTCGGCAAGCCGGAAGACGTGACGAACCGTCTCGTCCAGTAGCAGTTTGCCCTCAAGGTCTCGCACGATCTGGTGGACCTCCACCGCGGTCGCCCCGTCGTCCCGCTGGACGATTTGCAAAGGAGTGACCTCGGGCGCAATCGCAGCCCATTGTTTCGTCCAGTAGGCGCGCACGGCCTCGCGCCCGTGCACATGACCGCCGTCCTGGCCATTCGCCCAGGCTACGTCATCCGCCAGAAGCTTCAGAACGCCGGGGATGTCCCGACGGTTGAAGCCTTCGTACAACTGCTGCACCAGTGCGACGCCGTTCGCCATTTGCCATCTCCTCGGAACTCGGCGAACTCACCTTGTGCGCGTTCGTCAATTCGGCTTATATAGGTGCCTATGCAATAGAATAGGCGCCTATGCAAGGGGTCCGGCGGCATGAGCTTTGAAGTTTTGTCGACGCCTGGACATCTGGTCGGACTCGCGGCGCGGGGGTTTGCCCGCTTAAGCGAGGCGCGCCTTAAGCCGCTGGGATTCGGCGTCGGACACCTACCCGTGCTGATCGCGCTTCAAAACGGACGAGCCGACACCCAGCGCGACCTCGCCCGCTTCGCGAGGATCGAGCAGCCGTCCATGGCGCAAATGCTGGCGCGAATGGAGCGCGACGGGCTCATCGAACGCAACCCCGACCCGGGGGATGGGCGGAGTAGCCGCATCGTACTGACGCGCGTCGCCCGAGCGCGCTTGCCGGCCGCTTGCGCGACTCTGATCGAAGGCAACCGGGACGCTTTGGAAGGTTTCACGGAAGACGAAGCGGAGATACTCGTTGCTCTCCTGATGCGGGTGATTGCGAACCTCGATCGGCTCGCGAAGGCCGACGATCCCCCGCGCGAATGTTGAAAACCCAGCCTTCGTGCGCTTGGTCGGCTTTGCTTTCGGTCCGAAGCCGGGGTGAATCAAGCGCATCGCCGACTCGGGAACCAATTCGCACGCGGGTGATTGAGTCGGCGTCCGGGAGTGAGTCATGCGTACTCTTTGCTCGGCTACTACCGCGCCGACGGAAAGCTCTCCTACGCCGGACGCGCCGGCGCCGGCATGACGGACTCCGAATTGAAGGGGCTCGTCGCCAAACTGCTTCCGCTCGCCACCGACAAGATGCCCCTGCACGCGCCGCCGCCGAAGAACACCCGCGGCAAACCGCTCATTCTGTCGCGCGTGCGCTGGGTAAAGCCGAAACTCGTCGCCGAAGTCACGTATTTGACTTGGGCGGACGACGGGCTGTTACGCCACGTCGTCTACCAGGGCCTGCGCGAAGACAAGGCCGCGCGAAACGTTCGCCGCGCCGGCTGAGTCTTTTCAGACAAGGCCGCCGGCGAAGCGACGCGGACCGCCGTAAGCGTCGGCGCGGATCGGAGGAGCCGGAATTCCGGCCCTGGCCGGCGTCGGGGGCGGGTCGTCGTCGTCCAAATCCTTGCGACGGGCGACGCGGGGCGGCAGGCGCACGACTACTCCGCTCAATTGGTCGAGTCCGCGCAGCGCTTTGAGGACGGCGTCGAGCTCGACGACGGCGCCGCTGTCGAGACGGCGCAGCGTCGGCGCGTCCTCGCCGGCCCTAGCTTCGGACACCCAGGACGCGAGGATCGCTCGCTTGTCGGCGGTGGTCAGGTTCGGATCGCCCGCGACGTCGTCGGGGCCGGTGTAGATGGCGACGTCGGGCCGCGCGGGCGTGGACGATTGGAAGGGGATCGGATTTTCGCTCATCTTCGTTCTCCGCGATGGGCCTCCCGGTTGGCCGGGAGGCGGGACCGCAGCATCTGGGTTCGGGATCAGGCGGCCTTGGCGTCGATCTGCTTTTGGTCGCCCCGCGCGGCGGACGCGATCTCGATACGCCGCGGCTTCGTCTGCTCGGGCACCTCGCGGACGAGATCGATCGCGAGCAGGCCGTTCACCAGCGTGGCGCCGGCGACCTTCAAGTGGTCGGCGAGATTGAAGCTGAGTTTGAAGCTGGTGTTCGGGATGCCCCGATGCAGCGCCTGCTGGTTCTTCGGCTCGCCGCGCTGGCCGGACACCAGGAGCGTGGCGCCCTGCCGGACCAGTTCGAGCTCGTTGGGCGCGAAGCCGGCGACCGCGATGGTGATCCGGTACTGGTCGTTGCCCGTCTTCTCGATGTCGTAGGGCGGCCAGTCGGACGCGACGGCGTTTTCGAGCATGTCGAACAGGCGGTCGAAGCCGACCGTGGCGCGGTAGTAGGGGGTGAAATCGAAGGTTCGCATAGCCACAATCTCCTAGAAGCAACATGGCCTGCAACTCGTCGATGCGCCCCAGTGCGGCGATCCCTTGCTGGCGCACCGCCACGCCTTCGCGCCGGCTTTCGACGATCTGAAGATAAGCGCGTCCGGCGGAGGTTTTGTTGCGGAAATACATGGCGGGAAGCCGAGTAGCGCACGAATCGATGGTGCGCACGCAATCCAGCCGATCTCAGCAAAAATCAAGCAAAATAAACGAAGCCGTGGCACTACACGGATAGGCAAATTTCGAAACCCAGCCCAATGATATCAGCGCGTTACGCGAGGCAGCCCCTCTCCAACTGTAGAAGATCAGCTACACTCCGTCGGCATCGGGGAACCTCGCGGTGTCAGTCTAAGTCGTTCTCGCAAAACAACTTATCGCTGATTCGCAGCCCCGATGCACCCTGCGCTTTGAGAAATTCAGGTTAGGGATTATTGGGACGCGATAACGACGGAGCAGTTGCGTGCTGACGACAGAGCGCAAGGGTAAGTTCCGATTGGCCCATTCAGTCGGCCGCCTTGCAGCCGTGTATCTGTTTTGATACACGCAGCTCGTGAAACCCGTCGTATCTCTCGGCGACAGCCTCTCGCGCATCCGAGATTTTCCAGACCTCGCACGCGCGTAGGCAGGCTATCAGTTGCGGCATGTCCAGCAGGGACATGATCCCGCGAATTGGAAACCGATGAATACGGTTGGACCCGGCGTCAGGGAAATTCGCATACGCGAGGCGGCCGGCGCGTTTCGGGTGATCTATCTCGCCTCGGTCGGCGATGCCGTCGTCGTCCGGCACGCGTTTCAGAAAAAGACGGAGTCGACGGCCAAGCCTGACATCGAACTTGCCGCGCGTCGCCTCGGGAATGGAGGACTTGAGAATGGACACAGAGACCTACGCCGACGTGTTCGACGCGCTGTCCGACACGCCCGCCGAAGCCGCGAACATGAAGGCGAGGGCGGATCTGCTCGCAGCTCTCGTCGAGCACGTGAAGTCGTGAGGCCTTCCGCAGGAGGCCGCCGCGGCGCGCCTGGGGATCACGCGTCCCCGACTCAACGATCTGTTGCGCGGAAAGCTCGGAAAATTCTCGCTTGACGCCCTCGTCAATCTCGCGACGGCGGCGGGTCTGACGCTCGAAATCCGCGTCGCTACGGCGGCTTGACGCGTCTTCACATTGCCGACCTGAATCATGGAAGACCTGCGTCGAACATAGATGCGGTTTCGCGCATGTCAACGCGGCCCCTCGCCGCAAAAGCAAAAAATATATTTAAATATCAATGGCTTAGAAAACTTCCTCGCCAACAAGCCCGTACCTCTTAGCGTCTTGCCCGCGAGCGTTCGAGCCGGCCGCGCCCTGCCTCCCAACGAGACGAGGGCGCTCCGCCCGAACCCGCCGGCCAGGGGACACATTTTCGCATCTAACCCCCTGAAATCCCCCCGCCGGGGACTGTCCCGGCCTAACCCACCGCCTCCGCCCCGGCCTTGATCAGCCGGTAGGTGATCGCATCCACCAGCGCCTGGAACGACGCCTCGATGATGTTGCCGCTGACCCCGACCGTCGACCAGCGCGACCCGTCCGGCGAGCCGAACTCGACCAGCACCCGCGTCACCGCATCGGTGCCGCCCTGGAACACGCGCACCCGGAAATCGAGCAGCTCAACATCCTGGATATGCTTCTGGTACACCCCGAGGTCCTTGCGCAGCGCCGAATCCAGCGCATTGACCGGACCGTTGCCTTCCGCCGCCGAGATCAACGTCTCCTCGCCGATGCGGATCTTCACCACCGCCAGCGAGGCCGCATAGAGGCCGTAGGTCGAAGACTGCTTGTGCTCCACGTTGACGTTGAACATTTCGACGTCGAAGAACTTCGGCGTCCCGCCGAGCCACTTGCGCGCCAGCAGTTCGAACGAGGCGTCGGCGCCTTCATAGGCGTAACCCTGCGCCTCGCGCGCCTTCACCTCGTCGAGCACGCGCGACAGGCGCGAGTCGTCGGCGCTGACGTCGAGCCCGAGCCGCTGCAACTGCGCCACCAGATTGGAGCGCCCGGCCTGATCGGAGACCAGAATCGCCCTGGCGTTGCCGACGCTCTCCGGCGGCACGTGTTCGTAGGTGCGCGGGTCTTTCGCCAGCGCGGAGGCGTGGATGCCCGCCTTGGTGGCGAACGCCGAGGCGCCGACGTAAGGGGCGTGCCGGTTCGGCGCACGGTTCAGCAACTCGTCGAAACTGCGCGACAGCCGCGCGAGGCCGCCCAGCGCCTGCGCCGACACGCCGATCTCGAACCGGTCGGCGAAATCCTGCTTCAGCGCCAGCGTCGGGATCAGCGACACCAGATTGGCGTTGCCGCAGCGTTCGCCGAGCCCGTTCAGCGTGCCCTGGACCTGCCGCACCCCCGCCCGCACCGCCGCCAGCGAATTGGCGACCGCGTTGTCGGTGTCGTTATGCGCGTGGATGCCGAGCCGATCGCCCGGGATCGCTTCCGTCACCTCGCGCACGATGCGCTCGACCTCGTGCGGCAACGTGCCGCCGTTGGTGTCGCACAGCACCACCCAGCGCGCGCCCGACTCGTGAGCCGCAAGCGCGCACTGCAGCGCGTATTTCGGGTTGGCCTTATAGCCGTCGAAGAAATGCTCGCAATCGACCAGCGCCTCGCGGCCGGCGTCGATGGCCGCGCGCACGCTGTCGCGGATGCAGTCGAGGTTTTCTTCCAGAGAACAGCCGAGCGCGACATGCACGTGATAGTCCCAGCTCTTGGCGACATAGACGATGGCGTCGGCGTCGGCCGCCAGCAGCCCCGCGAGTCCGGGATCGTTGGCGGCCGAGCGGCCCGGCCGACGGGTCATGCCGAAGGCGCAGAACTTCGCCCGGCTTGTCGCCTTCTTCTCGAAGAACTTGGTGTCCTGCGGATTGGCGCCGGGATAGCCGCCCTCGACATAGTCGAGGCCGAGCTGGTCCAGAATCGCGGCGATGTTGCGCTTGTCTTCGAGGCTGAAATCGACGCCGGTGGTCAGCGCGCCGTCGCGCAGGGTGGTGTCGAAGAGATAGAGGCGTTCGCGGGTCATGGTGTTTGAACTCAATGTGCGGGTTTCGAACCGAGCGCCTTGCTCATGGTCGTGTTGCCGAGCCATTCCTCGTCGATCTGCTTTATGTTGCGCTGCTCGGAGACGAATTGCCGGCGATCAAACAGCGGCTTGGCGGTGTCGCTGACATCGGCCGTCAGTTTCGTCGCGCCCCGGGCGCGCGCGAGCTTCTCCAGGGCGTCGATCAGCGTCGCGCCGACGCCCTGCCGCGCATGTTCGGGATCGACGTAGATCATCTCGATGCAGTCGGCGCCCTTGAGGCTGGCGAAGCCGACGGGTTCACCGTCCTGCGTGGCGATCAGCGTCAGCATCGAGGCCAGCGACTCGCCGAAGGCGGCCTCGTCGTCGGCGCCGGCGGCCCAGGCCGCGCATTGCGCTTCCGAATAATCCTCGCAGGCGATCTCCTCGACGGCCGAGCGGAAGATCGCCGCGCAACGCCGCGCGTCGGCGGGCAGATAGGGGCGCAGCGCGACGCTCACCGTCCGATCTCCCAGGTCGTGCCGTCCTTGCCGTCCTTCAGCGTCACTCCGAGGCCGGCGAGTTCGTCCCGCAGCCGGTCGGAGGCGGCCCAGTCCCGCGCCTTGCGGGCGGCGAGCCGCTCGGCGACCAGCGCCTCGATGCGGGCGCGAGAGGCCGGATCTACGACCGGCGCCGCGCTTTCGGCCGCGATGACCGCCTCGATGTCGAGCCCGAGCGTCGCGGCGTCGCGCCGCAACTCCGCCGCGCGCCCGTCGTTGGCGAGCGCGTGCAGATGGGCGATGGCCGCGGCCGAGTTGAGATCGTCGGCCAGCGTTTCGAGCAGTTCGGTCGTTGGAGCGGGCGCGGGCGGCGCGGCGGCGGCGACGCGGGCGAAGCGCTGCATCGTCTTCTCGGCTTCCTCCAAAGCGCGCACCGTCCAGTCGATCGGCTGGCGGTAATGGCTCCTCAGCATGGCGAGCCTGAGCGCCGGGCCGGGCCAGGAGCGGCCGCCGAACGTCTCCGTGCGCAGCAGCTCGTGCATGGTGACGAAATTGCCTGAACTCTTCGACATCTTCTCGCCCTCGACCTGCAGGAAGCCGTTGTGCATCCACACATTGGCCATGCGCGAGGAGCCGAAGGCGCAGCACGACTGCGCGATCTCGTTTTCATGGTGGGGAAACACGAGGTCGACGCCGCCGCCGTGGATGTCGAACACGTTGCGTTCGGCGTCCTCGCAGGCGAGCCCGCCGCCGAACGGCGTCAGCAGCGTCTTCATCGCCATCGCCGAGCACTCGATGTGCCAGCCCGGCCGCCCCGGCGCGGCGATGCCGGCCGGCGAGGGCCACGACGGCTCGCCGGGCTTCGAGGGCTTCCACAGCACGAAATCCATGCCGTCGCGCTTGTAGGGCGCGACGTCGACCCGGGCGCCGGCGAGCATCTCGTCGAGCGAACGGCGAGCGAGCGAGCCATAACGCGGCGCGCCGGGCAGCGCGTCCATCGCCGAGGGCGAGAACAGCACGTGATCCTCGGCGACGTAAGCCACGCCGCGCTTGACCAGCCGCTCGATCAAAGCGCGCATCTCCGGCATGTGGTCGGTGGCGCGCGGCTCGTGCGTCGGCGGCAGGCAGCCGAGCGCGTCGATGTCCTCGTGGTATTGGGCGAGGGTCTTGGCGGTGACCTCCGCGATGGCCTGATTGAGCGGCAGCTTCGGAAAGTCGCGCGCGGCGCGGGCGTTGATTTTGTCGTCGACGTCGGTGACGTTGCGGGCGTAGATGACGTGGCGGCCGCCGTAGACCCGGCGCAGCAGGCGGTAGAGCAGGTCGAACACGATGGCCGCGCGGCCGTTGCCGATATGGGCGTAGTCGTACACCGTCGGCCCGCAGGCGTAGAGGCGCACGCGTGCGGGGTCGATCGGCCGGAACGGCTCCTTGGCTCGGGTCAGCGTGTTGTAGAAGTTCAGTTGAACCGACATGGCAATCCCCGATCGCGCGCGAACAAGGGCCGTACCCCTCGCAACGTCAAGACCGGAAGAAGACGCGATGGGTCGGCCGCTCGATCAGCGGCGGATAATTCGACCCCGGCAAATGCGCGTGTGCGTCATGGATGGGCTTATGGGCGCACGACGCGGCGCTGTCAAGAATATCCGCGGCGCCTCAGGAAGATGGCGCGCGCCCGAATTTTCGCCGCAACTCGTCCTTGGCGGCCTGCAGGATGCGCTTTCGCGAGGCCGAGAGGTTGCGTCCGGCCCGGTTGACAAAAAAGGTCAGCATCGACATCGCCGACCGGAACGGGCTCGATTTGCGACGCGCGCTTCGCTCCGCAGACCGCTTGAGCGAAGCTGCAATCTCTTTGGGATCGTCTTTCTCGAACAGCCGCGGCGCCAGGTCCATGGCGTCCGAATGGTCGGTCACGTCCTGCGACCATTTCCGCTTCGAGCGAGCCGGCATGCGTTCTCTCCGCCGGGCGCGGAGAGCGCATCCTCTCCCGCCTGGGCCGGAAATTCGGTGGCGGGAGGTTTCGTTCCCGCCTGAGACTCACTCCGCCGCGGCCGCGTCCGTCTTCTTGTCGAGCCCATAGAGCGTGTGCAGCGTGCGCACCGCCAGCTCGAGATAGGCCTCGTCGATCAGCACCGAGAACTTGATCTCCGACGTCGTGATGGCGCGGATGTTGATGCCCTTTTCCGCCAGCCCCTTGAACGCTCGCGCGGCGACGCCATGGTGCGAGCGCATGCCGACCCCGATGGCGGACACTTTCACCACGTCCTCGGCGCCTTGGATCTGGCCGTAGCCGATGTCGTCCGCGGCCCCCTGCAGGATCGCCATCGCCCGCTTGTAATCCGCCGAAGGCACCGTGAACGTGATGTCGGTGTGTCGCGCGTCGTCCGACACCACCTGGATGATCATGTCGACGTTGATGCTCGCCTCCGCCAGCGGCACGAAGATCGAGGCGGCGACGCCGGGCTTGTCGGCCACCTTGCGCAAGGTGATCTGCGCTTCGTCGCGCGAAAAGGCGATGCCGGTGACGACTTCCTGCTCCAAGATATCCTCCTCCGCGCAGATCAGCGTGCCGAGCTTCGGGTCGGCCGGGTCGTCGAACGAGGAGCGCACATAGGTCTTCACCTTGTACACCATCGCGACTTCGACCGATCGCACCTGCAAAACCTTGGCCCCGAGCGAGGCCATCTCCAGCATTTCCTCGAACGACACTCGGTCGAGCCGGCGCGCCTTGGGCGCGACGCGCGGGTCGGTCGTATAGACGCCGTCGACGTCGGTATAAATGTCGCAGCGGTCCGCCTTCAGGGCCGCGGCGAGCGCGACGGCGGAGGTGTCGGAGCCGCCGCGGCCCAGCGTCGACACCCGGTTGGTCCCGGCGTGCACGCCCTGAAAGCCTGCGACCACGGCGACCTGGCCGTTGGCGAACCCCGCGATGATATTGGCGCCGTCGATCCCGGCGATGCGCGCCGCGCCGTGCGAATCGTCGGTATGGATCGGGATCTGCCAGCCAGCCCAAGAGCGGGCGTCGATCCCCATGCTCTTGAGCACGATGGCGAGCAGCCCCGCCGTCACCAGTTCGCCGGAGGCGACCACGGCGTCGTATTCAGCGGCGTCGTAGAGCGGCGCGGCTTCGCTCACCCAGGCGACCAGCTCGTTGGTCTTGCCCGACATGGCCGAGACGACGACGGCGACCTCGTGGCCGGCGTCGACTTCGCGCTTCACATGGCGCGCAACGTTGCGGATGCGCTCGACGTTGGCGACGCTCGTGCCACCGAATTTGAGAACCAGACGCGCCATTTTGTCTCAAGGCTAGCTCGCCCCCAAGGGGCCGGGCGCGTATAAAGGGCGGCCTCCACTCGGTCAACGCCGCAAAATGTCAGAGATCCGCATGTCTTCCGCCAGCATCAGAGCCGACGAGGTCGCCCGCTTCGACGCCCTTGCGGAAGATTGGTGGAGCCCGGAGGGGCCGATGGCGGCGCTGCACAAGATCAACCCGGTGCGCATCGGCTGGCTGGTCGAGACCATCGCGCGACGCTTCCACGCCGAGGGGCCGGCGCCGCTCGAGGGGCTGACGATCCTCGACATCGGCTGCGGCGCGGGGCTGCTGTCGGAACCCCTTTCGCGCCTGGGCGCCCGCGTCACCGGCCTCGATCCCGCGCCATCCTCGATCGCGGCGGCGCGCGCGCACGCCGAGGCGACCGGGGCGGAGCTGAGCTATCGCGCCGGAACCGCCGAGGAGCTGGCGGCCGAGGGCGCGAAATTCGAAGTCGTGCTGGCGATGGAGGTGGTGGAGCACGTCGAGAACGTCGCCGATTTCGTCGCCACCGTCGCCTCTCTGGTCGCGCCGGGCGGGATCGCCTGCTTCTCGACGCTCAACCGCACGGCGAAAAGCTTCGCGCTGGCGATCGTCGGCGCCGAATACGTGCTGCGCTGGGTCGCGCGCGGCACCCACCGCTGGGAGCAGTTCGTCACGCCGCTGGAGCTGACGGGGGCGCTGCGCCGGGCGGGCTTCGTCGCCACGGCGAAGCGCGGCATGAGCTTCGATCCGCTGCGGCGGGAATGGAAGCTGAGCGAGGATCTGTCGGTCAACTACTTCCTGGCCGCCACGCCGCGGACTTAAGCCTGCGGCCAGCGCGCCAGCGCCTCCCGCCCGGCCGGCGTCAGTTGGTACACCCCCCGTGCGACCGGCGCGAACCAGCCGTAGACGTTGTTGAGCAGGATCGGGCCGGCGTCGGGCACGCCGGGTCTGAGGTCGCGCGGCCGCCTTGGCCCCTCCGTCATCGCCCGCGCGCAGGCCAGCGCCCGCTGGCGGTAGGCGGTCATGACGGCGACGCCGCGGCCGCCGCCGGGATGCGGATCGCCTTTGCGGCGACGGTGCTCGGTCACGAGCCGCGAACGGCGCTTGGGATCGCGGCGGACGGGAAGCGCGGCGGGGCTGAGCAGGAGTTCGACGCGCCCGTCATCGCCGACGCCGAGCATGCCGAAGCCGAGCCGGCGGCAGAGGTCGCGAAACCGGCGGTCTTCGTGCCGCCCCTTGCGAGCGAGCCGGGCGGCGATCCAGATCTCGTCGCCGACCCTGGCGCGGTCGACGGCTTGCAGCAGCAGTTCGAGATTGAACGCCGCCTTCAACTCGGCGATGACGACGACCGGCGGTTCCTCGCCGGCGAGCGCCACAATATCGCAGCCGCCGACCTCTCCCTTGGCCTGGTAGCCCAGCGCCTCAAGGAACGCCTTCACCGGCGCGTAAAGGGCCGTTTCCCGCAATCTGCGCCTCCGATTCGCGTCACGCTTCGCGTCTTGCCCTTTAATGGTTCCGATGAAAACAGGCCCGACTTGGCGAATTGCGTCCTTGCCTTCGCAAGATTGAAACCGCAAAACCCTGGGCGCTGGGCGCGCGCAGTGAGGATTCGAAAGTATGGCGGATTCGCTCGACGAAATAGGTTTAAGGCACGGCACTGACAAGTCGTCCTCTCACCACAACTACTTGAATTTCTATGAATCCTTCATGGCGCCACTGCGCAATGCTCCGCTAACCTTGTTGGAAATCGGCGTTTACCAGGGCGCTTCGCTCTATACTTGGCGGGAATATTTCCCGAACGCGAAAATAATTGGCGCCGACATCAATGTAACCTGCAAGCAGTTCGAGACCAACAACGTCAAGGTCGAACTTGCCGACCAGTCGAATCTCGAGCATCTCGCGCAAATTGTTGCAAACTACGGGCCGTTCGACCTCATTGTCGAAGACGGCTCGCACTTGTGGGAGCATCAGATCACCACCCTGAGGACACTGTTCCCATTCTTGCGCAACGGCGGCTACTATGTCGTCGAGGATCTGCAGACCAATTACGGCTCCCTGCAAGCGCAATATCGCGGCGCCGCTTCAGAATCCTGCATGGAATACCTGAAGAAATGGACCGACCTGTTGGTCGCCGACGACGCCCTCGACATCGCCACAGTCGAGGACCCGTTCCTGCGCACCTATGGACGGGCGGCCGAAGTGATGACCTTTCATCGCCGCGCCTGCGTGATTCGTAAGCGTTGCCTGCCGACCGACTGGCGGGTGAGCCGCGGGCCGCCGCTGGCTCCGCTTCCCGCCGACGCCCTCAAGGTCATGATCAACGCCCATTTCGGTCTGCGCGGCGACATTATGGGGCCCAGGGGCTACGTCGACGAAGGGGCGGACATCTTCACCGTCCAGGGTCTGGCGCTGGAATCGGAGATCGCCGCCCTGGAGTATCGCGTCCGCTTCCCCGACGGGGCCTGGGGCGAGTGGGTCGACGAGGGCGGCTTCGCCGGCACGCGCGGGCAAAGCCTGCCGATCTCGGGCGTCTGCGTGCGCGTCGCCGAACGGCTGCGCGACCGCTTCGACCTCGAGATTCGCGGCTTGTTCGTCGGCGGCGTCGCGGTCGACGCCAGCGCCGGCGAGCCCTGCGTCGCCCCTTCGGGCGCGGACCTGCGCGGCCTGCAGGTGACGCTCCGCCCCGCGGCGGAAATGGCGGAGCCCGCCGCCGACGCGCCTTAGGCTTATTGCGCCGCGCGGCGGACGGGGAAGGCGATCTCGACCAGCGTGCCCTGATCCTTGCGGCTCTTGATCGAGAAGCCGGCGTGGTTGGCTTCGACCAGCGCCTTGGTGAGCGGCAAGCCCAGCCCGCTGCCCTCCGACGCCTTGACCCCGGGCACGCGGCGGAACGGCTCCAGCGCGATGGCGAGCTCGCTCTCGTTCATGCCGACGCCGGTGTCGCGCACGCGCAGGATCACGCTGCCCTCCTCGTCGAGCGCGGTGGAGACGATCACCTGTCCGCCCGGCTCGTTGTACTTAACGGCGTTGGCCATGAGGTTGAGCATGATCTGGCGCAGCGAGCGCTCGTCGGCCATCACGTTGGGCAGCCGGTCGAACAGCGACAGCCGGACGATGACGCGCTCGCGCGCCGCCTGCGGCTGCATCAACGTCACGCATTCGCGCACGACGCCGTTGACGTCGATCGGCGAGAATTGCAAGTCCATCTTGCCAAGCTCGATCCGGGTCAGGTCGAGCAGGTCGTTCGCCAGCGACAGCACGTGCCGGCCGGAATCGTGGATGTTCTTGATGTAGTCGCGGTAGCGCTCGTTGCCGAGCGGCCCCATCCGCTCCTCTAGGATCACCTCGGCGAAGCCGAGAATGGCGTGCAGCGGCGTGCGCATCTCGTGGCTGACGCGCGACAGCAATTCCGACTTGGCCGCGCTGCTCCTCTCCGCCCCCTCGATCGCCGCGCGGGTCCGGTCGCTCTCCTCGACGCGGCTGAGATCGGTCAGCAGCAGGAAAAGATCGGGCTCGGGCTGATTGGCGAGCCGCCCGAAATCGAGCCGCGCCGGGAACTCGGTCCCGTCGCGGCGGCGGGCCGGCGCTTCGAGCTTCTCGACCGGGCCCGAATCGGCGCGCCGGGTCACCTCCAGCGCGGCCGAAAGCGCCGTATGCGCTTCCTCGCCGAACAGCGACAGCACGTTCTCGCCCGCGATTTCCTTCTGGTCGCAGCCGAACAGTTTTTCCGCGCCCCGGTTCAGCCCAAGAATGCGGCCTTCTCGGTCGAGCCGCACCATGCCGTCGCGCGCCGCCTCGAGCGCCGCCGCGAGGTCGCGCGCGCGCGCGGCGTGCATCGCCGTCTCGCGCTCCAGCGCGCGCAGTTCGGCCCGATGGTCGGCCTCGCGCGAGCGCCGCATCGCCACCAGCTCGGCCGGCGCGCCTTGCCACACGGTCGCGCGCACCTGCGCGTCGACGGTGAGGATGCGGTCTCCCGCTCCGACCAGCGGCACGCCGGCGACCAAGCCGCCCGGCGCGAGCGCCTGCGGCTCGCGGCCGCGGAAGATCGTCTTTAGGCCCTCGCGGTCGCGGAAATCGTCGAGGTCGGCGTAGCCCGTGAGGTCGAGCAGCGTCCTGTTGGCGTAGAGCGCCTCGCCGCCGCGGGTGACCAGCGCGGCGATCGGCAGATGATCGAGCAGGGCGGCGAGGTCGTCGGCTGCGGGCCCGTGCGACGGCCCCGCCGGTTCGGCCTGGGCGGGCGCTTCCGATTCGTGCCGGGGGCTGCGCACGTTGACGCCGAGCGCGCGGGCGATCTCCTTGAACGCGTCGCGCTCCTGCGAGGTCAGCGCCACGCTTTCGCTCTCGCGCGGCGAAGCGGCGTCGGCGACGGCGTGCGGCCGCAGCACGACGATCTCGGCCCCGCTCGGCGCCGCCGGCTCCGGCGCCGGTTGCGCCGGCGCGTCTGGCTTGGGCTGGGCTGCGGCGCCCTTGGCCTCGCCTCCGCGCGGCTGCAGCAGGGCCGCCAGGGCCGAGATGATGGCGAGCGCGGGACCGTTGGCCGACCCCGCAGGCGAGCCGAGCGCGGGCGCATTCTGCCGCTGCAACAGGCCGATCAGCGCGGCGGCGTCGCCGGCGACGGGCTTGACCAGCGCCGGACGCGGCGGCGGCGCCTTGGCGGGCGGCTTCGGCAGCGCGACGCGTTCGCCGGTGAACACGCCGAAGCCGCGGAAGCCGTTGTAGCGGACGCCCGCAGCCAGCACGGGCGCGCCGGAGACAAACACGATCCGGGCCCGCTCGCGGCCGGGCTCCGGCCAGAGCGCGCGCAGGCGCGAAAATGTCTGGCGGGCGGCGATCGCCGCCGCCCATTCGGGCCCCACACCCGTGCGCGCCTGCAGCGCCTCGAGCGTCTCGCCCGAACGCGGCGCCAGCGCGCCGAGCCGCTCGGCCAACGCCGCATCCGGCGGCCCGAACCGATCCTCGCCATCGAGCCGCCAGACGAAGCGCGCGCTCGGCTCCGCCGCCGTTGCGGGCGCCGCTTCTGCGCTCTCTCCCGGCGCTGCGGGATCGGCAGCGACAAAAAACGTCTCGCCGTCGCGCCGGAACCGCGCGCAAAGCCACGGCGTCGTTAGCGCCCGGCGGGCGACGAAGAAGCGCAGCGTCTCGAGCCGCGGCGCCGCCTCCTCCGTCATCTCGGCGGCGAGCCGCAGAAGGCGGCGCGAGCCGAGGCTGTCGGCGGCGAACAAAACATTCTGTAGCGCGCGCGCGTCCGCTACGCCGAACGCCGACAGGGCCGCCGATGTCGCAAAGGCGACCTGCGGCGGCTCGCCGCAGGCGACGAACAGCGGCGCGCCCTTCGCGAGGGCGGGAGCGAAGGGGGTCCGCGCGAGGCGGTCCGCCCAAAAGGGCTCAGAGGCGGGCCCTAACTCCATGATTCTACATAACCCCTGGCGCCCGATTCGCCTTCCCGCGATGCGCGAGCGGCGGCTGCGGCGCGATAAGCTTAGCAAAGTCTTAAAACTTTTGCGCGCCCCGGCGCCGCAGCGGAACAAAAACGGGGCGTTAGGGTTAATTCCTGTTGGTGCGCTGCAAAAGCTATGTTGCAATGCAGCAAGCGTTGTGCTACTGCTTTGAGCAGGTTGGAGCGCAAACGCGCCATACGAGGAACCAGGGAAGCGAGGCTGAATCATGACCAACACTCCGTTCGAAATGCCCGTCGATCTCCGTGATTTCGCGCAGAAGAGCGTCGAGCAGGCGCGCAAGGCGTTCGAAGGTTTCGTCAGCGTCGCGCAGAAGACCGCCGAAGCCGTCGACACCGCGAGCGCGAGCGTACGCGCCAACGCCAAGTCGGTGAGTTCGCAGGCGCTCACCTTCGCCGAGCAGAACGTCAACGCCGCTTTCGATCACGCCTTGAAGCTCGTGCAGGTCAAGGACCCGCAGGAAGCGCTGACGCTGCAGAGCGAGTTTCTGAAGCATCAGATGGCCAATCTGCAGGCGCAGGCCAAGGAGATCGGCACGGCGATCCAGAGCAGCGTCACGCCGAAGTCCGAGTAGGCGTTGGGTTGCAACTGAAGGGTCCGGAGGACTTCGACCATGGCAAGCTCCCCGAAAAAGGCGCATCGGCCGGCCGCCCGGCCGCCGCACGCCCCGGCCCCCGTCGAGTCGGCCGCGCCGCCGGCTTCAGACGTTTCCGCATCGGCCTTGCAGGCCGCCGATGTCCTGCCGCCCGTCGCCGAGCCCGCCGAGGCGCCGCCCGTTGAGATCCTGGAGGCGCCCGCCCCGACGGTTGAGGAGCCCGCCGAAATTGTGGAGCCGCACGCCGAGATCCTGGAGGCGCCCGCCGCGATGGTTGAGGAGTCGGTCGCTGAAACTGCCGAAGCTGCGCCCGCCGACATAATTGAGGCGTCCGTCGCCGAATCTGCGCCGGCCGCCGTTATGGCTGAGGCGGCCGTCGCTTTGGCTGACGCTCCCGCCGCCGAAGCTGCGCCCGCCGCCCCTGTTGAGGAGACCCCGGCGCCGCAGCTCGCCGAAACCGCGGCTCCCGTCGAGGCGATCGTTCCGGCCGCCTCGGTCCAGGCCAGCGAGGCGCCGATTGCGGTCAAGGAGTTCGGCGGCAACGTGCTTGCTATGGTCGAGAGGGGTCTTGTCGAGTCGCGCGCCAAGTTTGCGCAAGCCAAGGTTGTGGCCGATGAGGCCTCCGCCGCCGTCGAGGCGAGCTGCGACGCCGCCCGCGACGGCGTCGTCGCGTTCAACGTCAAGGCGATCGAGACCATGAAGGCCAGCGTCGACGCCAACTTCGATCTCGTCGTCTCGCTCGCTTTGGCCAAGTCGGTGTCGGAGCTGGTGATGTTGCAGAGCGAGTTCGCCCGCAAGCGGCTCGAGGAGACGGCGTTGCAGGCCAAGGCGTTGGGCGAGCTCGCACGCAAGATCGCGGATGAGACGTTCGCGCCGATCAAGGCGCAGGTCGCCAAGAGATTCAAGGTCGCGTCCTGAGCGGCCCGTAAGCATCTCGCGAGCGCGCTCTCCCACGCGCCGCGACACTTCGCCGCCCCTGACCGGGGCGGCTTTTTATTGGATCACGACGACGGCGCCGCGCGCCAGACGCGGGGCCAGACGCCGCATGGCGGCAAGCGGAATTGCGACGCATCCGGCCGTCGGCGACAGATCGGCGCGCGCGATGTGAAAGAAGATCGCGCTGCCGCGGCCCTTGGCGCGGCGCGAAAAATTCTGCTCGAGCACGAAGACGAGGTCGTAGAGCGCGTCCGCGCGCCACATGCGGTCGGTGGCGTCGCGCGAGGGCGCGCGGACGGGGCGGTTGTAGTTGCGGCTCTCCGGATCTTCGCACCAACCCTGGTCGCGCCGCAGCGCTTGCAGCGGAACGCCGCCGGCGGCGGGGCGCGGCCGGTCGGGCCGGTAATAGCCCCACAGCAGCGCGAAGCGGCCGGCCGGCGTGCCGCCGTCGCCCTCGCGCTTGACGCGCACGACCCCCGCGGGTCCGATGGCGCAGGGAATGCGGAACGGCCCGGCGACGAGCCAGCCGCGCGAGCGGCCCGGTCCCACGAGCACCCGCAGCGCGCCGATGCGCGACGCCATCAGCCCGCGGTCACCGAATTGCGCAGTCTCAACGGCGCATCGACGAAGCTGAGTCGTTCGAAGGTCGAGCCGACGCCGCGCACCGTAACGTCGCCGTAATCGAACAAGCGGCCGAGCAGCGTCTGGTCGACGTCGACGCTCTCGACCTTGGCCATGTTCATCTCGACCGTGTGGCGGCGGATGAGCCCGCGCTTGAATATGATGCGCCGGTCCGTCACGGCGATCTCGGTCGCGGCCCGCTTCAGCGCGCCAAGCGCGAACAGCGCGAGCGCGATGACGCCAAGCGCGCCGCTGACTAGGTTCAGCAACTCGGTGCTGGACTTGAATCCGAAGTAGGCGACCGCCGCCGCGACGAGGCTCACCCACAGCGCGTTGGCGTAGACAGTCCAGGAAACCGAGGTGCGGTAGCGGACCTGCTCGCCCGGCTCCAGGATCGAATCGACATAGCTCATGGTTCAAGCCTCGCGCGAACAGAATTCGGAGCCATACAGCGGCATCGGTCATTGCAGGCGCGAGCCGACCCCATCCAATTCGCCGTGCGCGAAAGCCGCTAAACGAAAGCGGCAGCCGAACCGTGGATGGCTTGGCTTCACTCGCAACGACGTCGTGAACGCGGCATGCTCTAAATGCGGCCGCGCGGCTTGTCACCCAAGCATCCGTGCGAAAATTGTGCGCACCTGGCCGCGCGCCTCTTCCAGCGCGGCGGTCAGGCGCTCGAAATCCGGCGCGCCCGCCGCGGCGGCGATGCGCCGCTTGACGCCTGCCGCCGCGGCCTGCGGCTCGGCGTCGTCGGGCAGGGTCAGGCGCAGCACCTGTGTCACGGCGGTCATCAGCCGGTGCGCATCGGCGAGCGCCGCGCCGTCGTCGGGCGAAAGCAGACCGGCTCTCACCGCCTCGGCCAAGGCCGCGCGCGTATCGGTCTTGAGTAGCTCTGGATGCGCTGAGGCGTGCGCGAGGATCAGATATTGCGCCAGGAACTCGACGTCGATCAGCCCGCCCGGCGCGAGCTTGAGATCGAAGCCGCCTTTGTCGCCCTTCTCCTTGGCGATCAGCGCGCGCATGTCGCGGATATCGCGCGCCAGCTTGGCCCGATCGCGCTTGGCGCCGAGCGTCGCCAGCGCCACCGCCTCGATGTCGGCGGCCAGCGTCGGGTCTCCCGCCACAACGCGCGCGCGCGTCAGCGCCATGTGCTCCCAGGCCTCGGCCTCGTCGCGCTGGTACTGCGCGAAGGCTTGCAGCGAGGTCGCCAGCGGCCCTTTGCGGCCCGAAGGGCGCAGCCTGAGATCGACGTCGTAGAGCCGGCCCGCCTTGGTCGGCGCCGTCAGCGCGGAAACCAGCCGCTGCGTCAGCCGCGCGTAATAGAGCGCCGGCTGCAGCGGCCGGCGGCCGTCGGAGGGCGCGGCGTCAGCGTCGAAATCGTAGATCACGATGAGGTCGAGATCGGAGGCGGCGGTCATCTCGCGCGAGCCGAGCTTGCCCATCGCGACGACCGCGACCCGACCGCCCGCCACGGCGCCATGCTCGAGCGAAAACTCCGCCTGCGTGCGCTCGAGCAACGCGGCGACCAACGCGCGGGCGAGCGCGCTATAAGCGCGCGCCGCCATGTCGGCGTCGAGTGCGCCGGAGAGCAGACGCACGCCGATGAGAAATTTCTCCTCCGCGGCAAAGTCGCGCGCGCGGTTCAACGCCTCCTCGAAATCCAGCGCCGAGGCGAGAAAGGCGGCCGCCCGCGCCGCCTCGCGGGTCTCGTCGAGCGCGTCGGCGAGCGCGGCCAAGCGGGAAGGGTCGATCACGGCGTCGAGCGCGTGCGGGCGCGACACCAGCACCTCGGCGAGCCGCGGCGCGCCGCCGAGGAGATCGCCGAACAGTTCGCGCAAGGCTCCATTGGAGCGCAGGATCGACATCAGCTCCACCGCCGCGGGCATCCGCGTCAGCGCGGCGTCGAAGGCGGCGAGCGCGGCGTCGGGGTCGCCGGAGCTGGCGAAGGCGGCGATCAGCCCCGGCGTCAGTTCGGTCAGCACTTCGCGCGCGCGGGCCGAGCGCACCGCCGGGCGGCGGCCGAAATGCCAGCCGCGGACGGTCTCGGTCGCCTGTTCCGGCCGCTGGAAGCCGAGCCGCGCCAGCGTCGCCAGCGTGTCGGGATCGTCGACGACGCCGGTGAAGACGAGATTGCCGGCGGCGTCGTCGAGCTTCGGCGCGTCCTCGAACAGCCGCGCGTAATGTTTCTCGACCGCGCGCAGGTGATGCGTGAGATCGCGCGCGAAGCCGGCGAGCGAGGCGTAGCCGCAGAACCTGGCGAAGCGGGCGAGCGCCTCCTCCTCGACGGCTAAGCGCTGCGTCTGCTCGTCGGACTGCATTTGCAGCCGATGCTCGACCGCGCGCAGAAAGAAATAGGCGCGCGTCAGCTCGTCGACCGCATCGGCGCCGACCCAGCCCTCGCGATGCAACTCGGCCAGCATGTCGACCGTGCGCGCGCCGCGCAGGGTAGGCCGCCGCCCGCCGAAGATGAGCTGCTGCGTCTGCACGAAGAACTCGATCTCGCGGATGCCGCCGCGCCCGAGTTTTACGTCGTGGCCGGCGACGGTCACCTGCTCGTGGCCGCGCACGGCGTGGATCTGGCGCTTCATCGCGTGAATGTCGGCGATGGCGGCGTAGTCGAAATACTTGCGCCAGATGAACGGCGCCAGCTCCTTCAGGAACGAGCGCCCGAGTTCGACGTCGCCGGCGACGGGCCTCGCCTTTATCATCGCCGCGCGTTCCCAGTTCTGCCCGAGCGTCTCGTAATAGGAAGCCGCGCTCGGCAGCGACATGGCGATCGGCGTCGCGCCGGGATCGGGGCGCAGGCGCAAATCGACGCGCAGCACGTAGCCGTCGGCCGTGCGCTCGTCGATGAGCCGCGCCAGCCTCTTGGCGATGCGCACGAACAGCGGACCCGGCGCGACGCCTTCAGGAATCGCCGCGCTGTCGGGATCGTAGAACAGCACGAGATCGATATCGCTGGAATAGTTCAGCTCGAAGCCGCCGTGCTTGCCGAGCGCCAGCACGACGAAACCGCACTGCTGCGGCTCTGAGGTCGTCAGCTTGCCTGACGCGGCGGCCTCCGTGAGCGCGAAGCGCAACGCGGCGCGCACGGCCGCGTCGGCGAATCGGGTCAGCGCCTGCGTCGTCGCGGCGACGTCGAACTTGCCGCAGAGGTCGGCGAGCGCAACCGCGAGGTGGGTCTCGCGCTTGGCGCGGCGCAGCGCCCGCATCGCCTCCGCCTCGTCGGCGTAGCGCGCCGCATCGAGCGCGGCGACGACTGCGGCCAACGTCGCTTCCGGCTCCGCTTCAAACAAGCGTCGCGCCCGGTCGCGGTCCTCTTCGATCAGCGACGTCAAATAGGGCGAGTGATCGCGAAGCGCCGCGACCAGGCGGCGATTGACGTCGCCCGCCTCGGCGCGGCGGACGCGGCCCAACGGCCGCGGGACGCCCAGCGGCCCGCTCACGCCGCCGCCGGCAGGCTGAGCCGCACCCTCAGGCCCGGCGCATTGTCTTCGAGCCTCACCGTCCCGCCGTGCAGCCGCGCCACCGCTGACACCAGCGACAGCCCCAAGCCCGAACCCGGCCGGGTGCGCGCGCTCTCCAGCCGCACGAAACGGTCGAACACCCGCTCGCGGTCCTGCGGCGAGACGCCGGGACCGCGGTCGCCGACTTCAATCACCACATCGGCCCCCTCCCGCCGCGCGTCGATCTCGACCTCGTTGGCGCGATTGGCGCCCGCCGGCGCGGCGCCGTATTTGAGCGCATTGTCTATCAGATTGGCGAGCGCCTGTCCGATCAGCTCGCGCCGGCCCTCCACCGCCAGCCCCGGCTCGCAGGCGACGCGCAAGGCGAAACCCTTCTCCTCCGCCAGCGGTTCGTAAAGCTCGGCGACATCGGCCGCGGCCTCGCAGAGATCGACGCGCGCGACCCCGGCGCGATCCGCCCCGGCTTCCGCCCGCGCGATCATCAACAAGGCGTCGAACACGCGGATGAGGTTGTCGCTCTCCTCGATCGTGCGCGTCAGCGCGGCGCGCCAGGCGGCCTCGTCGCCGCCGACCCGCAGCGCCTCCTCGGCGTGATTGCGCAGCCGCGTCAGCGGCGTGCGCAGATCGTGGGCGATATTGTCGGAGACCTCGCGCAGGCCGCTCATCAGCTCGCCGATGCGCGCCAGCATCTGGTTGAGGCCGATGGCGAGCCGGTCCAGCTCGTCGCCGGAGCCGCTGACCGGCAGCCGCTCCGTCATGTCGCCGGCCATCAGCGCGTGCGCGGAATCGTTCATCGCGTCGATGCGCCGGAGCACCCGCCGCGCGACGAATGCCGCCCCCAGCGCCGCCAGCCCGGCGAACGGCGCCAGCGACAGCGCCAGCGTGCGCACCATGACCGCGCCGATGCGGCCGCGGTCGCCGAGATCGTGGCCGATCAGCAGCCGGAAGCCGTTCGGCAGCGCGTAGACGCGGGCGAGCGCGCGCCGCGAAGTCTTGGCGCCGACGCCCATGTAGCTGGTTTCGCCGAAACCCTGGCCCAGCGACAGCGCCGCCGGCAGTTGGCTGATGTTGCCAACCAGCGGCTCGCCGACCGCGTCAGTGAGCAGATAGATCGTCCCGCCCGGCGCCCGCGCGCGTTCGCCCAGCACCAGCCCGAGCCGGCGCAGCCCGCCGGAATCGTATTGTTCGAGCAGGGACTCGGCTTCCGCGGTGATCGCGCTACGCGTCTGTTCGTCGACGAGCTTGATCACCTGCACCGCGACGAGCCCGAGCACCACCGCCGCGCCCACCGCGCCGAAGCCGAAGATCGCCAGCGTCAGGCGGAACGCGGTCGAACGCAGCGTCCTGGCGCCTTTTGCAATGATCTGGCCGCCGTCCTTGCGAGCGAAGCGAAGCAATCCATGTCTCCGTAAACGACCGCTCCCGCCTACGCGTCGCGGCGGGATGGATTGCGAAAGTTCTAGCGGCCACCGTCACGGATCATATAACCGGCGCCGCGCACGGTATGGATCAGGGCTGCATCGAAATCGCGGTCGATCTTGGCGCGCAGGCGCGAGACATGCACGTCGATCACGTTGGTCTGCGGATCGAAGTGATAGTCCCAGACATGCTCCAGCAGCATGGTGCGGGTGACGACCTTGCCGGCGTTCTGCATCAGATATTCGAGCAGCCGGTACTCGCGCGGCTGCAGCGTGATCTCCTCGCCCGCCCGCGTCACCTTATGCGAGAGCCGGTCGAGCGTGAGCTCGCCGACCTTGATCACCGTCTCCTCCGGCGCCCCCTTCGGCCGGCGCCGCGCGAGCGCCTCGACGCGGGCGAGCAACTCGGAGAACGCATAGGGCTTCGACAGGTAATCGTCGCCGCCGGCCCTGAGACCCTTCACCCGGTCGTCGACCTGTCCCAACGCCGAGAGGATGAGCGTGGGAGTCGGGTTGTTCTGCGCCCGCAGCGCCGCGATCAGCGACAGGCCGTCCATCTTCGGCAGCATGCGGTCGACGATCAGCACGTCGTAGCCGCCCTCGTGCGCGAGGTCGTAGCCGCTGACGCCGTCGGCGGCGTGGTCGATGCTGTGGCCGGATTCGCGGAACGCCTTCAGGAGATAGGCGGCGGCTTCGCGGTCGTCTTCGATGATGAGGATGCGCATGGGAGTCCGGCGCGGGAATGTGAGCGCTTATAGATGGAGATCGGTGGCGAAAAAAATAGGGCGGCAAGCCTGAGGGGTAAAGGCTTGCCGCCCGAGGGGCCGGCTGGCGTCTTGCGGGGAGGTGACGCGTGTTGCCGGCCTCGTCGGCCTGCCGAATAGGGGCGTTCGGCGGCCGATTCCATTTGTCAGCTCGGCTTCTTGACCGGCAGGGCCACGAAGCGCACCGACTGATCCGTTCTTACCCTTAACAACACCGACTTCCGGCCGGCGTTCCGCGCCTCTTCCAGCGCGGCGGCCACTTCGGCCGGTTTCGAAACCTCTTTGCCGCCTGCGTCGACGATCACATCGCCCTCCTGCAGGCCGCGCTGTGCGGCGGCGCTGTCGCTCTCGACGCTGACGATGCGCACACCGCCGTCCTTGGCCGGCTCCAGCTCCATTCCCAGTTTGCCCAGCACCGAGGCCGGCTCCGGCGTCGCCGTCGGCTGCGGTTCAACCAGCGCCAGCGCCTTGTCGGAGGGCATCGCGCCCAGCGTCACATCCAGATGGGTCTCCTTGCCGTCGCGCGAAAGGGTCAGCCCCACGCTTTTTTTCGGCCCCAATGCCGCGATGCGCCGGGCGAGATCCCGCGGGCTGCTTACGGTCTGCCCATCGACGGCTTCGATCACGTCGCCGATCTTCACGCCGGCTTGCGCCGCCGGCGAATCCGAGGTCTCCTTGGCGACCAGCGCGCCGGTATCGGGCTTGACGCCGAGGCTGTCGGCGAGATCGGGCGTCACCTGCTGGATTTCAACGCCGAGCCAACCGCGCGACACCGCGCCGTGGTCCTTCAGTTGCTGCACCACCGTCTGCACGACGTCGGCGGAAATGGCGAAACCGATGCCGACGCTGCCGCCTGAGGGCGAGAAGATCGCGGTGTTGACGCCGACGACCTCGCCCTCGTTGTTGAACGCGGGTCCGCCGGAATTGCCGTGGTTGACCGGCGCGTCGATCTGGATGAAGTCGTCGTAGGGACCCGAGCCGATGTCGCGCCCTCGCGCGGAGACGATGCCGGCGGTGACGGTGCCGCCGAGGCCGAACGGATTGCCGACGGCGATCACCCAATCGCCGACCCGCGGCGGCTTGGCGGCGAAGCTGACGGCGGGGAAATCGGCGCCCTCGGCCTTGAGCAGCGCCAGATCGGTCTTCGGGTCGGTCCCGATCACCTTCGCCGTCAGCGTCTTGCCGCTGTCGGTGGTGACCGTCACCTCGCTGGCGTGCTCGACGACGTGATTGTTGGTGACGATATAGCCGTCTGTTGAGACGAAGAAGCCCGAGCCCTGCGCCTGCGAGCCGCCGCTAGGCGGTTCCGGCCGACGATCTTCGTCGTCGGGCGTCGGCAGGCCGAAGCGCTTGAAGAACCGCTCGAACGGCCCGCCGTGCGGGAACGCCCGCGGCCGCTCGCCGGGATCGACGTCGTCGTCGGAGGCGTCGCTGAGCTTGACCTTGACCGAGACGACGGCGCCTTTGACGCGATCGACGACGTCGGCGAACGAGGCCGGGCCGGACGCCTCGGCGGCATAGGCCGAGGCGATGGATGCGACGTCGGCGAGGCCTGCGCCGCCGAGGGTCGCCGCCGCCGCTGCCCCGAGCCATGCGCGGCGCAGGGCGCGGCGGCGGTCGGAGGGGAAGGGAACCACGGACATTTGCGAGCCTCGGGTTGTCGTGAGGCTTATATGGAGCGGAGCGGGTTTACGGGGAGTGGCGCGGGGATGAAGGTTTGGTAATGCGGGGGGCTGTTAAGTTGGGCCCGGAATAGGTGTGGAATAATTTCGCGGCGGGCTCGATGGCGGAGGTCCAACGGCCGGGCACATCAGATCGGCATGGATTCCGGACGGAAGCGTGATCGCCCCCCGTTGCGCAGACGTTGTTGCTCGCATTTCATAAGACTTTGAGAGCACATCCTCGTACCTGATATTATATTGCTCTCCTCCTCTGAATATCGAGACATCTAAATTGGGAAATATTATGAACAACACTCCCGCCGCTTGCCCTCCCGGTGGGATCGGTAGGGAAGCTTTGTCGAGCAAATTTTCTTCACCATGATAGGTGATGGCGGTTGCGCTTCCCGGAGGCGGATCGGGAACCTTGAAGGTGAACAGAGGGGGCGGTGGGATAATGAAGCCACCTTGATACACAACACCGTTCACGGTCACTGATACCGCCCAATTCTTGGCAATACTTTGCATTGAACCTGAGTTAATCAGAGTCACGGATGCTACTGCAATTACACTTCTGTTGTTATCAAAGGGGCCGGAAAGGACATTTTCAATCTTCCCGGCCAATTGAGGCGCAGTTGTGTGAGGCGTGACGACAAATAGCGCAACGAAGACGACTACAAACGCGCACCCCAACACGACAATTTCGTCACGGAAATTGTCGAACCACTTCAACTGCCGTCCTGCGAGCCCGAGCATAATCGTTATTATGCTCGGAGGAACGAGGGCTTTGAGTACGTCATAGGCGATTCCATCAAAAATTAGATGATAAAGCCAAGTCGCCCAATCCATGACCTTCTCCGGTACGCTTCGCGCCGCACGAATCGTGGTTCGCGCGAAAAACTAGCATACCATGAGACAACGATCGAACGGGCGAAGCCTGATATTTGGACTTAGCCAGGTATTGCGAGTTGTAGTGCTTGCGCTGACTAGGCAGAGAGCTTTAGGGAGCCGTTGGCACGGCTACATGGCAAAAAATACCACGAGACTACAAAGCTATTTGCCTCGCCCCGTCACGCCCAACAACCCGCCCAGCGCATCCAACCCGACCCGCAGCCTATCCGTCACCACCGCGTCCGCGCGCCACGGCGTCACGATCTCCGGCACGAACCCGCGGCACTCGCGCACGCCGGCGCCTTCGAGGATAATCCGCGTCAGGATCGGCCACGCCGCCGGCCCGACCCGCTCCTCCGCCGCCCGGATCTTGTCGCGCGCATGCAGCGCCACCTCGCTCGCCGGCAGGCCCGAGCGCGGCCCGAAGCCGGTCGAGCCGACGCGCTCGGTCGAAATCGCCCGTAGCGCGTCGAGCGCCGAGCGGCTGTGCACGCGACGCAGCGCCTCGCCGGTCAGCCAGCGCAGGTCGTTGAGCCGGGGATCGTGCGGCGCCAGCGCGCGGGTCGAGCGCATCACGTCGAACGGGTCGAGCAGGCGGCGGGCGCGGCCGGGCGCCTTTTCGGCCTCCTGGCCGGCTTCCTCGGCGCGGGCGAGACGCTCCGGCGTCGCGTCGAGCTTCTCGTCGGCGGCGGATTTCTTCGGCTTGGCGGAAGTCTTGGCGACGCGCTTGGGCTTGTTCGGGGTCAGGCTCATGACATCAACTCCGCGCAGAGCGCCGCAGGGGAAGTGCAGTTGGAGGAGGCGGCCGTCGCCGAGATGCGCGCCGGCGTCGCCGATTGCCGGATCCGCACGTCGGCCGGCGGCGATCCGTGCGCGCGGCGCAGGTCCTTCAGGTGCCGCGCGCAGGCGAGGCGGTAGCGCGCGCGATCGGTTTCGGTCTTGCGCTCACGTTTGTCGGCCCGGACCATCTTTGCCCCCGTTTTGTTCGTCTTATGTTCTTATTTTGGGGAACCCGAAGCCTTCTGTCAACAAAATTTCGGAAAATCATAATTGCTTTGCCATTCGGAAAAGCAGGATGGTTAAGCCATGACTGTCGATTGGATTCGGGAGGGGCTGAAGGAGAAGCGCAAGACCCGCAGCGGTCTTGCCAAGGCGCTCGGCCGCTCACCCTCCGCCGTCACCGACCTGCTCAACGGTTCGCGCCGGCTGCGCGCCGAGGAGATCGCCGTCGTCGCCGACTACCTCGGCGTCGAGCCGCCGCGTCTCGTCGGCGGCGGCAGGGCGCGCCACCCGACCGGGCGCGTGCCGCTGGTCGGCCATGTCGGCGCTGGGGCGGTGGCGCATTTCTACGCCGACGCGCAGGGGCCGTTCGACGAGGTCGAGGCCCCGGACGCGGCGGGCGCCTCCACCGTCGCGGTGCAGATCCGCGGCCATTCGCTCGGCGCCTTGTTCGACAACTGGCTGGTGTTCTACGACGACGTGCGCGATCCCCCGGGCGAGGATTTCATCGGCCGCATGTGCGTGTGCGGCCTCGCCGACGGCCGGGTGCTGGTGAAGGCGCTAAAGCGCGGGCAGGTCGCGGGCCTGTGGACGCTGCTCTCCAACACCGAGCCGCCGATTTACGATGTCGCGCTCGATTGGGCGGCGCTGGTGCGCGAGATGCGGCCAAGATGAGCCCGCTGGAGATCGCGCAGGCGCTGATCCGCTTCCCCTCGGTGACGCCGGCCGACGAGGGGGCGCTGGCCTATGTCGCCGACCTGCTCGCCGGCGCCGGCTTCGTCTGCGAGCGGCTGCGCTTCGGCGGAATCGAAAACCTCTACGCCCGCTTCGGGACCGCCGCCCCCTGCCTCGCCTTCGCCGGCCATACCGACGTCGTGCCGCCCGGCGACGTGACTCGCTGGCGCTTCGACCCGTTCGGGGCAAAAGTCGCCGACGGTCGGCTATGGGGACGCGGCGCAGCCGACATGAAGGGCGGCGTCGCCGCCTCGCTCGCCGCCGCGCTACGCTTCGTCGCCAGCGGCGCGTTCGATGGCTCGATCGCCTTCCTGCTGACCGGCGACGAGGAGGGTCCGGCGATAGACGGCACGGTGCGGCTGGTCGAATGGGCGCGAGGCCGGGGCGAGCGGATCGACAATTGCGTGCTCGGCGAGCCGACCAGCGTCAAGCGGCTCGGCGACACCATCAAGAACGGCCGCCGCGGCTCGCTGACCGGGCGGCTCAGGCTGATCGGCGTGCAGGGCCACGTCGCCTATCCGCATCTCGCCGACAATCCCGCCCGGGCGCTGCCCCGCGCCCTCGACGCCCTGTTCACGCCCGCGCTCGACGAGGGCACGGCGGATTTCCAGCCGAGCAACCTCGAAGTGACGACCGTGGACGTCGGCAATCCCGCGACCAACGTGATTCCCGGCGAAGTTAGCGCCGTCTTCAACATCCGCTTCAACGACCGCTGGACGCCGGAGACGCTGGAAACCGAGATCCGCCGCCGCCTCGACTTGAGCGGCGCCCGCTACGGGCTGACGTTCGACCCCACCAACGCCGTCTCGTTCCTCACCCCGCGCGGGCCGTTCACCGATCTCGTGTGCGACGCCGTCGAGGAGGTGACCGGCCATCGCCCGGAGCTTTCGACCGGCGGCGGCACCTCGGACGCGCGCTTCATCAAGGACATCTGCCCGGTGGTGGAGCTGGGCCTGCTCAGCGGCAACATGCACGGCGTCGACGAGCACGCCGCGCTCGACGATCTCGAGGCATTGTCGCTGATCTACGAGCGCATCCTGCGCCGCTATTTCTCGGGGTAATCGACCCGCATCAGATAGAGCCCGTCCGGCGGCGCGACCGGCCCGCAACGGCGCCGGTCGGCGGCTTCCAGCGCCGCGCGGAGATCGGCGGCGGTCCATTTTCCTAAACCCACCTCGACCAGCGAGCCCACCATCGAGCGCACCTGCCGGTGCAGGAACGAGCGCGCGCCGACGTCGAAATGGATCGCCTCGCCTTCGCTTCCGACGCCGAAATAGTCGAGCGTGCGCAGGGCTGAGTTCGCCTGACATTGCGCATCGCGAAAGGTCGAGAAATCGTGCCGGCCGATGAACGCCTGCGCCGCCTCGTGCATGGCGGAAACGTCGAGCGGCGTCTTCACCAGCCACGCGCGGCCCTTGTCGAACACCAGCGGCGCGCGCCGGTTGATCGCGACATAGCGGTAATGCCGCGCGACGGCGCTGCGCCGCGCGTCGAAATCTGAGCCGACCGGCGCGGCCCCGACGACGCTCACCGTCTCGTGCGCCTGCGTCAGGTGCGCGTTGATCGCCTCGCGGAGCCGCCAGCCCGGCCAGTCGCGCGCGAGATCGACATGCGCGACCTGCCCGCGCGCATGCACGCCGGCGTCCGTGCGCCCGGCGCCGGCCACTCGTGGCGTCGCGCCGACGAAGGCGGCGAGCGCCTGCTCCAGCGCCCCCTGCACGGAGCGAGCGTTCTCCTGCCACTGCCAGCCGGAATAGGAGGCGCCGTCGTACTCGATCGTCAGTTTATAGCGCGGCATGCGTTCGTTTCAGCCGGCGCGACGAGAGCCAATTGCGATCGTCACATCGTCAGCACGATCTTGCCGATATGCGCCGAACTCTCCATCCGCGCATGCGCCTTGTCGGCTTCCTCCAGCGGGAAGTGCGAATCGATGATCGGCTTGCAGCGTCCGGCCTCCAGCAGCGGCCACACCTTCTCGCGCAGATGTTCGGCGATCACAGCCTTCTCGTCGACCGAGCGCGGCCGCAGCGTCGAGCCGGTGTGGACCAGTCGCTTCATCATCAGCGGCGCTAGGTTGACCTCCGTCTTCGGTCCCTTGAGGAACGCGATCTGCACGATCCGCCCGTCCACCGCCGCCGCCTGATAGTTGCGCGAGACGTAATCGCCGCCGACCATGTCGAGGATCACGTCCGCCCCGCGCCCGGTCGCCTGTTTCGTCGCGGCGACGAAATCTTCGCTCTTGTAGTTGACGACGACGTCGGCGCCGAGCCGCTTGCACGCTTGTCGCTTGTGCTCGTCGCCGACCGTCGCGATCACATGCGAACCGAACGCCTTGGCCAGCATGATCGCCGTGGTGCCGATTCCGGATGACCCGCCGTGCACGAGCAGCCATTCGCCGGCCTTCAGCCCGCCGCGGTCGAACACGTTGGTCCAGACGGTGAAGAACGTCTCGGGGATCGCGGCGGCCTCCATCATCGAGAAGCCGTGCGGCGCCGGCAGCGCGTTGCTCTCGTGCGCGATGGCGTATTCGGCGTAGCCGCCGCCGGGAATCAGCGCCGTCACGCAGTCGTCGAGAACATACATGGCGGCGTCCTCGCCGAGCGCGACGACCTCGCCCGCGACCTCGAGCCCCAATATGTCCGAGGCGCCCGGCGGCGGCGCGTAGCCGCCCTGCCGCTGCAGCACGTCCGGCCGGTTGACCCCGGCCGCCGCGACCTTGATCAGGATTTGGCCCGGCAGCGGCGTCGGAACCGGCCGCTCGATCAGGGTCAGAACCTCGGGGCCGCCGGGGTTGGGCGCGACAACGGCGCGCATAATCGTGGGGATCATAAAACCTCCGTGCGGACGGCGACGCCGTCCTCAGCCGGCGCGGCGCGGAACGCCGGCAGCGCCTCAATCTCGCTCGAAAACGTCGCTAGCCGCGGAAAACCGTCCGTCGCGACAACATCGCCGACCATCCCGCGCACGAAGCCGAACGCGCAAACGACCGCTATGTCCGCATGGCCTATTGCGTCGTCGTAAAAAGCCTGCGGCGCCGTCGCCTCCAGCGCGCTCAAGGCCGCCGTCAGCTGGCCCCTGACGCGCGCGCGCCAGCTTTCGCTGCGCTCGCCGGGACCGCGCAGGGCGCGCTCATAGTGGAGTTGCACCGCCTTCTCCATCAGCGTGAGCGCGGCCCCGAGCGCACGAAACGCCGGCAGGCTTCGCGGCCGCATCGACGCCATCGCAGGAAAGCGCCAGCCGAGATAGTCGAGGATGACGCCCGATTCGACCAGCGCGCCGCCGTCGTCGGCAATCAGCGACGGCGCCTTCAGCATCGGGCTCAGCGCCGAAAACGCGTCGATGTGGCGGAACAGCGAGATCGGTCTGTGCTCGAACGGGACGCCGGCGCTCAGCATCGCCACGGCGACGCGGCGAACATAGGGCGAGTCGAGCATGCCGATGAGTTGCATGCGCCTTTCTTAATCGGCTGATAGGCTCGTGAAAAGCCGGCGCCCTAGCCGGCCGGCGTCGCGCCGCCTATCTAACCCCCCGCGCGTCAGCCAGAAGGAACCTCATGCCCCGCGACGAAGAAGCCAACCGACTCACCGCCCGCGCCACGCGCTACGCGCGGATGGGAGTCGAGGCCGGCGCTTTCGCCGCCAAAGTCGGGGCGCGCCGCATCAGCGGGGGCGAGCCCGACGACGCCCGCGCCTTCGCCGACGCACTCGGCTCGATGAAGGGGCCGATGATGAAGGTGGCGCAATTGCTCGCGACCATCCCCGACGCGCTGCCCGCCGATTATTCCGACCAGCTGATGAAGCTGCAAAGCCAAGCGCCGCCGATGGGCGCGGCGTTCGTGCGCCGCCGCATGCAGGCCGAGCTCGGCCCCGACTGGCGCGAGCGCTTCGGCGCGTTCGATCTCAATCCCGCCGCCGCCGCCTCGCTTGGCCAGGTGCATCGCGCGGCGACGCACGAGGGCGAGACGGTCGCCTGCAAGCTGCAATATCCCGACATGGCGTCGGCCGTGGAGGCCGATCTCGGCCAGCTCAACATGCTGTTCTCGCTGCGCCGGCGGTTCTCCAACGTCGCCATCGACACGCGCGAGATCCAGGTCGAGATCGGCGACCGGCTGCGCGAGGAGCTGGACTACGAGCGCGAGATCAAGCTCGCCGCGCTCTATCGCGATATGCTCGCCGACACGCCTCAGGTGCGCGTGCCGCGCCCGCATCCCGAACTCTCGACCCGGCGTCTGCTGACGCTGGAATGGCTCGACGGCGACAAGCTGCTCGCCTTCGAGCGCGCCGCGCCGGAGATCCGCGCGAAGTTGGCGGAATTGCTGTTCAAGGCGTGGTGGCGGCCGTTCCTGCGCTACGGCGTCATCCACGGCGACCCGCACCTCGGCAATTACTCCGTCGTCCGCGGCGGCGAGGCGGTCAATCTGTACGATTTCGGCTGCGTGCGCATTTTCCCGATGCGCTTCGTCGAGGGCGTCGTCGAGCTCTACCGCGCGCTGAAGACGAAGGACCGCGAGCGCATCGTTCACGCCTACGACCTCTGGGGTTTCAGGGGCCTGAAGAAATCGACCATCGAGGCGATGAACATCTGGGCCTCGTTCATCTATGGCCCGATCCTCGACGACCGTGTGCGCAGCTTCGCCGACGGGGTGAAGCCGTCCGAGTTCGGCCGCAAGGAGATCGGCGCAGTAATGCGGTCGCTGCGCGCGGAAGGCACGGAGTTGACCGCGCCGCGCGAATTCGTGTTCCTCGATCGTGCGGCGATAGGCCTCGGCGCCGCCTTCCTGCGGCTCGGCGCGGAGCTGAATTTTCACCAGGTGTTCGAGCAAACCGCCGCCGATTTCACGCCCGAATCGGTCGGCGCGCGGCAGCGCGCGGCGCTGGACCGCGCGGGCCTCGTTTGAGCCCAAAGCGCGACCGGGTCGCCACGTCGGCTCTGTTCTTCGCCAACGGCTTCGGCTTCGGCGGCTGGTCGGCGGCGATCGCGCCGATGAAGGGCGCGCTGGGGTTGGGCGACGCCGAACTCGGTCTGCTGCTGTTCATGCTCGCGGCCGGCGCGGTGTCGTTCATGCCGCTCGCCGGCGCCGTGGGGCCGCGGCTGGGCGGAACCGGCCGGGTCGCGGCCGGCGCCGGGCTGGTCTTCGGCCTCGCCTTCCTGCTCTCGGGCCTCGCGCCGGGCGCCTGGACGCTGGCGGCGGTCGGCCTCGTCATCGGCGCCTCCAACGGTCTGATGGACGTCACGATGAACGCCCACGCCAGCAGCGTCGAGCGAAGCTGGGGCTCGCCGATCATGTCCTCTTTCCACGCCGCGTTCAGCGTCGGCGGCCTCGTCGGCGCCGGCTATGGCGCGGCTGCGCTGGCGCTGGGGGCCGGCTGGCGCGGCCTACTTCTGGGTCTGGGGCTCCTCGTCGCCGTCATGGTCGCCGCTGCGGCGCGCGCGCTCTCCCCCGGCGAGGTCCAGAAACCGGCGCAGAGCCCGTTCGGCTGGCCGCCGCGCGCGCTGGTCGGGCTCGCCGTGGTGGCGTTCCTCTGCTTCATTGTCGAGGGCGCGATGATCGACTGGGACGGCGTCTATCTCGTCTCGCTCGGAGTCGGCGCCGCCGCCGCGCCTTTGGGCTACGCCGCCTTCGCCTCGACCATGATCGCCGGCCGCCTGCTCGGCGACCGGATAGTCGCGCGCGCCGGCCGCCTGCCCACTGTGATCGGCGGAGCGGCGCTCGCTTCCGCCGGCCTCGCCGTCGCCTGCCTGTGGCCGAGCCTCGTCCCGGCGGCGTTCGGCTTCGCGCTGGTCGGCGCCGGCCTTTCCAACGTCGTGCCGGCCTTGTTCAGCGAGAGCGCCGCGCACGCCTCCAGCGCCGCGCGCGGCATAGCGGCGGTGGCGACGGCGGGATATTCCGGATTGCTCGCAGGCCCGCCGCTGGTCGGGGCCGTCGCCTCGCTGACCGACCTGCGCGTCGCTTTCGCTGGGCTGGCGGCGCTGGCGCTCTTTGCCGCAGGGCTTGGCGTTCGCGCCAGGGTTTGACCGCGCGCCGGCTGTTGGTAGAACAATGTCAGGGCGCGTCGGGTCAGAACTGCGCGACGAGCAGGAAACGCTTCGGGAGAACTTTGCATGCTACTGAATTTTAAGTGGGCGGCGGCCTCGCTGGCCGTTATCGCCGCACTGATGAGCGCCTCCGCCCAGGCGGCGTCCGACAAGGTCGTCATCGGCGATATCGACGACATGTCCGGCCTCTACGCCGACGTGATCGGCCCCAAGGCGGTCGAGTCGATCAAGATGGCGGTCGCCGATTTCGGCGGCTCGGCGCTCGGCAAGCCGATCGAGATCCTGACTTATGACCACCAGAACAAGCCCGACCTCGGCGGCCAGAAGTTCCGCGAATTCGCCGACCGCGACGGCGTGACCATGGTGCTCGGCGGCTCCAACACCGGCGTCAGCCTCGCCATGGCGGCGGCGGCGAAGGAAAAGAAAGTGCCGTTCATCGCCATCGGCGCGGCCGGCGCTTCGCTGACCGGCAAGGACTGCAACGCCTACATGCTGCACTACGCCTATGACACGACGGCGCTTGGCAACGGCACCGCGACGACGATCCTCAAGCAGGGCGGCAAGACCTGGTTCTTCCTCACCGCCGATTACGCCTTCGGCACGCAGCTGCAGCAGTCGGCCGCGCGCGTGGTGGACGCGGGCGGCGGCAAGGTGCTCGGCGCGGTGCGCGTGCCGCTCGCCACCTCCGATTTCTCGTCCTATCTGCTGCAGGCGCAGGGCTCGAACGCGCAAGTGCTCGGCCTCGCCAACGCCGGCGGCGATTTCATCAATTCGCTCAAGGCCGCGCACGAGTTCGGCATCACCCAGACGATGAAGCCCGCCGCGCTGCTCGCCTTCCTCTCCGACATCCACGCCATCGGGCTGGACACCGCGCAGGGGCTCTACCTCACCGCCGCGTGGTATTGGGATCTCGACGACAAGAGCCGCGCCTTCGCCAAGCGCTTCTTCGACAAGACCGGGGTCGAGCCGACCTTCAGCCAAGCCGCCTATTATTCCGCGACGATGACCTACCTCAACGCCGTCAAGGCCGCCGGCACGACCGATTCCGACAAGGTGATGGAGAAGCTGCACGGCGCCAAGGTCGACGACATGTTCACCGCCGACGGCGTCATCCGCGACGACGGCCTGCTGCAGCACTCGATGTACATCATGCAGGTCAAGACGCCGGCGGAATCGAAGGGGCCGTGGGACCTCTACAAACTCGTGCAGAAGATGTCGGGCGATGAGGCGTATGGCAAGCTCGCCGACTCGACTTGCCCGCTCGTCAAGAAATAACAGACCGTTAACGCCTTGCCCCGCCGCCCTGCCACCTTTATAGGCCGCAGCGGCAGGCCAAGGACACCCATCGTTACAATGGCGCTGAGAGACAAGGACAGCGCCTCCGGCGAAGCGGGGGCGCCGCAAACCGCGGTCGCCCGCATCGTCGAAGCCGCAAGCGCAAACCGTGTGCTGCTGCGCCGGGTCGGCGTGATGGCGAGCGTCCTCATCATCGGCGTGTCGGTGTTCATTTTCGGCCGCACGCTGGTCAAGATCAATTTCGCGCAGTTCGAAAGCGCGTTCCGCGCCACCGGGGCCGACCAGATCTTCCTCGCCATCGGCCTTTCCTGCACCAGCTATGTCGCGCTGACCGGCTACGACTCGCTGGCGCTGCGGCACCTGGGCGCGCGCGTGCCCTATCCGCTGACCGCGCTCGCTTCCTTCACCAGCTACGCGATCTCGTTCACGCTCGGCTTTCCGCTGGTGACCGGCGGGGCGGTGCGTTTCTGGATTTACGGCCCGGCCGGCTTGTCCGCCGGGCGGATCGCCAGCCTGACTGTGGTGGCGGGCATCACCTTCTGGCTCGGCATGGGGCTGGTGCTGGCGATCGGCTTCCTGTTCGACGCCAGCGCGATCGGCGAGATCAACAAGTTCCCGGCGATTGTGAACGAGGGCGTCGGCGTCGCGCTGATCGCGGTTCTGATCGCCTATCTCGCCTGGGTGACCCGCCTGCGCGCCAGGGGCCGCGGCGTGCTGCTGCATTTCCGCCTGCCCGGCCCGCTGCTGACGCTTGGCCAGACGGCGCTCGGCGTCGTCGACGTCTGCGCCGCGGCGGGCGCGCTCTACGTGCTGCTGCCGAAGGGGCACGGCGTCGGCTATCTCGCGTTTTCCGCGCTTTATTCGTTCGCCGCCATGCTCGGCATCGCCAGCCATTCGCCGGGCGGGCTCGGCGTGTTCGAGGCGACGATGCTGAAGGGCGTCGGCGGCTCGCCGGACAAGTTGCTCGCTTCGCTGCTGCTGTTCCGCGTGATCTATTACGTCGTGCCGTTCGTGCTTGCTTTGGCCTTGCTGGGCGCGCATGAGGCGGTGCGGCGCTGGCGTTCGCTGAGCGAGGCGATCGAGAAGGCGCAGCTCGAGGACGAGTGAACGGCGGCGAAGGCGATGGGGGAGGCGAAAACTCTGCGCCGCAACCTGATGGCGCAGTTGCGCTCGCAGGGCGCAGAAAAGCTGATCGGCGCCATGCCCGCGCCCGCCATTCTCGTCGACGCCGAGGCCCGCGTCATGCTCGCCAACGCGCCCGCCGGCGAGGTGCTGCCGGCGCTGCGGGTCGGAGAGCTGCTGGTGCTGGCGCTGCGCGCGCCGGATGTGGTCGACGCCATCCGTCGCGTCGGCGCCGGGGCCGAGGCGGAGACCGCGCTGTGGAGCGAACGGGCGCCGATCGAGCGGCTGTACCAGGTCGACGTCGCGCCGCTCGCCACTGACGCCGGCGACGTGATTGCGATGCTGCTGACCTTGCGCGATCTCACAGAGGCGCGCCGCGTCGAGCGGATGCGGGTCGATTTCATCGCCAATGCGAGCCACGAGCTGCGCACCCCGCTCGCCTCGCTGCTCGGCTTCGTCGAGACCCTGCAAGGCCCCGCGCAAGCCGACGCGAAGGCGCGCGCGAAGTTTCTCGACATCATGCGCGAGCAGGGCCGGCGCATGGCGCGGCTGATCGACGACCTGTTGTCGCTGTCGCGCATCGAGCAGAAGCAGCATCTGCGTCCGGCGGCGGAGGTCGACCTCGCGCAGGTCGCCCGCCATGTCGCCGATACGCTGGCGCCGCTGGCGCGCGAACTCGGCGTCGAACTCAGCCTCGACGCGCAGGCGCCGGTCATCGTCATCGGCGAGCGCGACGAGCTTTTGCGCGTGGCGGAGAACCTGATCGAGAACGCGATCAAATACGGCGCGCAGCCGGAAGCAGCCTCGAAGGTGGAGGTCGCGGTGGCGCGCAAGGGCAAGGACGGCGCGCTGATCGTGCGCGATCACGGGCGCGGCATAGCGCCGGAGCACCTGCCGCGGCTGACCGAACGATTTTACCGGGTCGATCCCGGCCAGAGCCGCGCCAAGAACGGCACCGGGCTCGGGCTCGCGATCGTCAAGCACATCCTGAACCGCCACCGCGGCCGGCTGACCATCGCCAGCCGGCTGGGCCAGGGCTCGACGTTTACAGCGTTCACGCCACTGGCCAAGAGCGACCCGCGGGAGGCGCCTGCGCCAGCAAAAACCTGAGGTTTTGCGTAGCTTCCCGCCGTCATCCAGATGTCATGCCGGCGTCATACAGGACACGCGGCGGGCTTCTATAAAGCCGCCGACCGCAGCGCCCATGGCGTAGCGGCAGATTAACCTCACGAGGCTTCTATGCTCCTCAAGACCCTCATCGGCGCGACCATTGTCGCGGCCAGCGTGACGTCCGCTGCGGCCGCCGACATTTCCGGCGCCGGGGCGACCTTCCCTTACCCGATCTACGCCAAATGGGCGGACATGTATAAGAAAGAGACTGGAAACGGCCTCAACTACCAGTCCATCGGCTCGGGCGGCGGCATCAAGCAGATCAAGGCCAAGACCGTGACCTTCGGCGCCTCGGACATGCCGCTGAAGCCTGCCGATCTGAAAGAGGTCGGCCTGGTGCAGTTCCCGACCGTCGTCGGCGGCGACGTGCCGGTCGTCAACCTCGATGGCGTGAAGGCGGGCGAACTCGTCCTCGACGGCCCTACGCTGGCGCAGATCTTCCTCGGCGCCATCACCAAGTGGGATGACCCGGCGATCGCCAAGCTGAATTCCGGTGTCAAGCTGCCGTCGACCCCGATCGTGGTCGTCCATCGCTCGGACGGCTCGGGCACCACCTTCATCTTCACCGACTACCTCTCGAAGGTCAGCCCGGATTGGAAGTCCAAGGTCGGCGCCAGCACCGCGGTCGAGTGGCCCGTGGGCCTCGGCTCCAAGGGCAACGAAGGCGTCGCCAACAACGTCACGCAGACCAAGGGCGCCATCGGCTACGTGGAATACGCCTACGCGCTGCAGAACAAGATGACCTCGGTCGACATGATGAACGCCGACGGCAAGAAGGTGGCGCCCGATTCCGCCTCGTTCCAGGCCGCCGCCGGCAACGCCGACTGGGCCAAGTCGGACAGCTACTACGTGATCCTGACCAATCAGCCCGGCGCGGCGTCGTGGCCGATCGCGGGCGCGACGTTCATCCTCATGTACAAGCAGCCGGTGGACGCCGCGGCGGCCTCGGAGGCGCTGAAGTTCTTCAACTGGGCCTACGCCAACGGCGCCAAGGCGGCGGAAGAGCTGAATTACGTGCCGCTTCCCGCGCCGGTCGTCGCCCAAATCCAGAAGACCTGGGCGACCGAAATGAAGACCGCGGACGGCAAGCCGGTGCTGATGGCGAAGTAGTCTTGGCGAGGCCGTCGGCGGGCGGACCCGCCCGCCGACGGCTGTTGCGGGATACCTGGTCAGAAAGAGAATATCGATGAGCGAGATGGCGATGCCGCGTGTTGGCGTGGACCAATCGAGGGCGCAGTCCCGCAACCGCGCGGTTCGCAGCTTCGCCACCGGCGATCGCTTCTTCTTTTATCTCACGCAGGGCGCGGCTGTGGCGGTGCTGCTGATCCTCGGCGGCACGATCGTATCTCTGATTGGCGGATCGCTGCCGGCTTTTCGCGCCTTCGGCATCGGGTTTTTCACCACGGAAGTCTGGAACCCCGTCACCGAGAGCTTCGGCGCCGGGGCCGCCATATTCGGAACCCTGGTGACCTCGGCGATCGCCATGGCGATCGCGGTACCGATCGGTATCGGCATTGCCATTTTCCTGACCGAACTGTGTCCGCCGGCGCTGCGCCGCCCGGTCGGCGTCGCCATCGAACTGCTCGCCGGCATTCCCAGCATCATCTACGGCATCTGGGGCTTGTTCGTCTTCGCGCCATTCATGCAACAATACGTGCAGCCGGCGTTGATCGCGGCGTTCGGCAGCGTGCCGGTTCTGTCGTCGGTGTTCGCCGGGCCGCCGTATGGCATCGGCATGCTGACGGCTTCGCTGATCCTGGCGATCATGGTGCTTCCGTTCATCACCTCGATCTCGCGCGACGTGTTCGAAACCGTTCCCCCCATGTTGAAGGAATCGGCCTACGGCGTCGGTTGCACCACATGGGAGGTGGTCAGCAATATCGTCATTCCCTACACCCGCGTCGGCGTGATCGGCGGCGTCATGCTCGGCCTCGGCCGCGCGCTGGGCGAGACGATGGCGGTCACGTTCGTGATCGGCAACGCGCACAAGATTTCCGCCTCGCTGATCGCGCCGGGGACCACGATCTCCGCAACCATCGCCAACGAGTTCACCGAGGCGGAGGGCGATCTCTACACCTCCTCGCTGATCGCGCTGGGCCTGATCCTGTTCATGATCACGTTCGTCGTCCTGGCCTGCGCGCGGCTCATGCTGATGCGGATGGACCGAAGGGCCGGGAGATAGACCGATGTCCATTTATCCTGCTCGACGGCGCCGAAACGCGTTCTGGATGACGCTGAGTTTCGCCTCCGCGTTCGCCGGCCTCACGGTTCTGGCGCTGATTCTGGCCGTCCTCTTCTGGCAGGGCTTTTCCGGGCTCTCGCTGTCGGTCTTTACCCAGATGACGCCCCCGCCCGGCAGCGCGGGCGGCCTGCTCAACGCCATAGTCGGCAGCTTGCTGATGACGATAATCGGCGTCGCCGTCGGCGCGCCGCTCGGCCTGCTGGCGGGAACCTATCTCGCCGAATACGGCAAGAACGCCTGGCTGGCGACCGTCGTCCGCTTCATCAACGACATCCTGCTCAGCGCGCCCTCGATCGTCATCGGACTTTTCGTCTACCAGATCCTGGTGGCGCCGATGGGCCACTTCTCCGGTTGGGCGGGGGCGGTCGCGCTGGCGATCCTGGTCGTGCCGGTCGTCGTGCGCACGACGGAAGACATGCTGAACCTCGTGCCCAACACGCTGCGGGAAGCCGGCGCCTCGCTCGGCATGCCGCGCTCGCTGGTGATCCAGCGCATCGGCTACCGCGCGGCCCGCGCGGGATTGCTGACCGGCGTGCTGCTGGCGGTCGCGCGCGTCAGCGGCGAGACGGCGCCGTTGCTGTTCACCTCGCTCAACAACCAGTTCTGGAGCACCAACCTGAATGCGCCCGTGTCGAGCCTGCCGGCGGTCATCTTTCAGTTTGCGCTCAGTCCCTACAAAGAGTGGCAGCAATTGGCCTGGACGGGGGCGCTGATCATCACGCTGGCGATCCTTACGCTCAGCATCGTCGCTCGCGCCCTCACGGCGAAGGGAACCATGAAATGACTTCGGCGAACGCAGCCAGAGCGACCGAAAAGGTCACGGTGCGCAATCTCGACTTCTTCTACGGTGCGTCCAAGGCGCTGAAGTCCGTCACCTTGCCGCTGTACGCCGGAAAAGTGACGGCGTTCATCGGCCCCTCGGGCTGCGGAAAATCGACGCTGCTGCGCGTGCTCAACCGCATGTACGATCTCTATCCCGGCCAGCGCGCCGAAGGCGAGGTGATGCTCGACGGCGAGAACCTGCTGAACCCTGATCTCGACGTCAACCTGCTTCGCTCGCGCATCGGCATGGTGTTCCAGAAGCCGACGCCGTTCCCGATGTCGATCTACGACAACATCGCTTTCGGCGTGCGGCTGTACGAGAAGCTGCCGAAATCCCAGATGGACGAGCGCGTCGAAAAGGCGCTGCGGCGCGCCGCGCTGTGGGAGGAGGCGAAGGACAAGCTCAAGTCGAGCGGTCTCAGCCTCTCCGGCGGCCAGCAGCAGCGACTGTGCATCGCCCGCACGGTAGCGATCGAGCCGGAGGTGATCCTGTTCGACGAGCCGACCTCGGCGCTCGACCCGATCGCCACCGCCAAGATCGAGGAGCTGATCGACGAGCTCTCGGGCGACTACACCATCGCCATCGTCACCCATTCGATGCAGCAGGCCGCGCGCGTCTCCGACTTCACCGCCTTCATGTATCTGGGCGAGATGATCGAGTTCGACGACACCAAACAAACATTCACCTCGCCGCGCGATAAGCGTACGCAGGACTATATCACTGGCCGCTTCGGCTAGAGGAGGCCGCCATGTACGATCACACGGTCAAAGCCTACGACAAGGAGCTCGAGACGCTCGAGCGCCGCATCGCCGAGATGGGCGGCATCGCCGAGAAGATGGTGATCGACGCCATGGACGCGCTCGCCAATTCCGACGCCGCGCTCGCCCAGGCCGTCATCCAGAGCGACGAACGGCTCGACGCTTTGCAACGCGAGATCGAGGAAACGGCGATCCTCACCATCGCGCGCCGGCAGCCGATGGCGGTGGATTTGCGCGAGATCATCGGCGCGATCCGCGTCGCCGGCGACCTCGAACGCGTCGGCGATCTCGCCAAGAACATCGCCAAGCGCTCGCTCAAGATCGGCGGCGAGCCGCGCTCGGCGCGCGAGGTCGTCGGCCTCAAGCACATGAACGAGGTCGCCGCCGAGTTGCTGAAAGACGTGCTCGACGCCTATGCGCAGCGCGACACCGAGCGCGCCCGCGCCGTCTGGGAGCGCGACGCCGAGCTCGACGCGCTGGAGGACAGCGTGTTCCGCGACCTGCTCACCCACATGATGGAGGACCCGCGCAACATCTCCTATTGCGCGCATCTCTTGTTCTGCTCCAAGAACGTCGAGCGCATCGGCGATCACGCCACCAACATCGCCGAGACCGTCAACTATCTCGTGACCGGGCATCAACTGCCCGGCGAGCGTCCGAAAGGCTGCGTCGCGCCTCCCGCCAACGACTCGGAGGCTGACGCTTGAACGAGACCCGCCGCGAGCCCGCCCGCGCGGCGGCCTCCAAACTGCCGCGCATTCTCGTCGTCGAGGACGAGGCCGACCTCGCGCTGCTGCTGAGCTACAATCTCGAAGCCGAAGGCTACGCCGCCGAGACGGTGGAGCGCGGCGACGAGGCCGAGTTGCGGCTGGTCGAGCAGCCGCCCGACCTCGTCATTCTCGACTGGATGCTGCCGGGCGTGTCCGGCCTGGAAATCTGCCGCCGCCTGCGCGCGCGTGAAGCCACGCGCACGCTGCCGGTGATCATGCTGACCGCGCGCGGCGAGGAGACCGAGCGGGTGCGCGGCCTCTCCGTCGGCGCCGACGATTATGTCGTCAAACCGTTCTCCGTTCCCGAACTGATGGCGCGCGTGCGTGCGCTGTTACGCCGCAGCCGGCCGGAGCGCATCGCCGAGCGACTGGTCGCCGGCGATCTCGATCTCGACCGCGAGACCCGCCGGGTGCGCCGCGGCGCGCGCGACCTGCATCTGGGGCCGACCGAATTCCGCCTGCTCGAATATCTGCTGGAGCGGCCGGGCCGCGTGTTCTCGCGCGCGCAACTGCTCGACGGCGTCTGGGGCCAGGCGGTGGAGATCGACGAACGCACCGTCGACGTCCACATCGGCCGCCTGCGCAAGGCTTTGTCGCGCGGCCGCGAGCGCGACCCGATCCGCACGGTGCGCGGCGCCGGCTATTCCTTCGACGAGACCTACGGCAAGGCGTAACGAACGGCCCCTCTCCGTCATGGCTGGGCTGGTCCCGGCCATCCACGTCGATGAGACAAGCGCCCTGTCCGGACGCGGCTGTAATGCGGCGCGACGCAGGTGCCCGGGACGAGCCCGGGCATGACGGCGTAACTACACCCTTACGCGCACATATTCCCCTGGCGCGTCGCAAATCGGCTTCAGCTTGCCCGCGCCGACCTCGCGCGCCGGGACCTGTTCGGGCGCCTGGGCCTTGACCCATGCGGCCCAGTCCGGCCACCAGGAGCCCGGCGTCACCGTCGCGTTGGCGACCCAGTAATCGAACGCGCCGTCCGGCGGCCCGCCGCTCCAGAACTGATATTTCGGCTTGTCCGCGGGATTGACGACGCCGGCGATATGGCCCGAACCCGCCATCACGTAGCGCACCGGCCCGCCAAAATATTTGGCGCCCGTGAACACCGAGCGCGCCGGCGCGATATGGTCCTCGCGCGCGGCGAGATCGTAGATCGGGATCGTCACCTTGCGCAGGGTGATCGGCTTTCCCTCGATGATCATGCGATCGTTGGTGAGATCGTTCTGCAGATAGCAGTGGCGAAGATAGAAGCGGTGGTTGGCCGCCGGCATGCGGGTGGAATCCGAGTTCCACACCAGCAGGTCGAACGCCATCGGCTCCTTGCCCTTGAGATAGTTGTTGATCCAGTACGACCAGATGAGATCGTTGGGCCGCAGCATGTTGAAGGCGGTCGCCATCTGCGCGCCGTCGAGATAGCCTTTCTCCTGCATCTTCATCTCGGCGATGCGCAACTGTTCGGCGTCGACAAACAGCTTGAGGTCGCCCGCGTCGGCGAAGTCGACCTGGGTGGTGAACAGGGTCGCGCTGCGGATGCGCTCGTCGCCCATCTCCGCCATGAAGGCGAGCGTCACCGCCAGCAGCGTGCCGCCGACGCAATAGCCGATCGTGGAGACCTCCGTCTCGCCCGTCGCCGCCTCGACGCCCTCCAGCGCGGCGAAGACGCCCTCGCGCATATAGGCCTCGAAGCCCTTGTCCATGTGGCGCTCGTCGGGGTTGACCCAGGAGATGACGAACACCGTCAGCCCCTGCGCCACCGCCCAGCGGATGAACGACTTCTCCGGGTTGAGGTCGAGCACGTAGAACTTGTTGATCCACGGCGGCACGATCAGCAGCGGCCGCTTGCACACCGTCTCCGTCGTCGGCGCGTACTGGATCAGCTCGATCAGCTCGTTGCGGTAGATGACCTTGCCCGGGGTCGCGGCGAGATTGACGCCGAGCTTGAACTTGGCCGCGTCCGCCTGGCGGATGCGCAACTGGCCTTTGCCGGCCTCGATGTCCTCGGCCATCATCTTCATGCCGCGCACCAGGTTCTCGCCGCTTTCGGCCAGCGTGGCGCGCAGCAGCTCCGGGTTGGTGGCGACGAAGTTCGACGGCGACAGCGCCGAGGTCACCTGCTTCATGTAGAAGCCGGCCTTGGCGCGGGTGTGCGGGTCCATCTCGTCGGCGCGGCGCACCAGATCTTCGGCCCAGCGCGAGGTCAGCACATAGGCCTGCTTGATGAAGTCGAAGTAGGGATTCTTGGTCCACTCCGGATCGTTGAACCGCTTGTCGCCCTTTTCGGGAATGACGACATCGGGCGTCGTCTCGCCGGAAAGCCGCTTCAGCGTCGAGCCCCACAGCTCGAAGAACTGGGTCGACAGCGCGGTCTGCGCCTCGAGCGCGCGGCGCGTGTCGGCGGCGTAATATTCGGCGACGCGGCCGAGCGTCGTGAACACTTCGGTGAGTTCGGGCTTGGGCGACAGCGCCGCCGGGGCGCCGCTTTCGGCCGGCTTCATCATCGCCGCCAGCGCCTTGCCGCCCTCCTCGACGAAGCGCGCGACATTGCGCGACAGCTTCTCGAAATCGGGCAGCGGCGTCTCTTCCGGGCCGGCCTCGGGCTTAGCCGCAGGTTTCTCCGCCAGCGCCGGCGGGGGAGCGGCGGCGACGAGCGCCGGGACGGATACGACCGCGTTGGCTTCCTCGACCATCGCCGGCGCAGCCTGAAGCGGCGGCGCGACCGGCGCCTCCGCGACGGCGGGCGGCGCGGCTTCGGCGTGCGCCGCCGCAGGCTTGATCTCTGCGGGCCTGATCTCCGTCCGCTCGGCGAGCTGGGCCAGCCGCTCGGCGATGCCGGCGCCGTTGACGGCCCTGGCCGCCTTGGAAGCGACGACTTTCTGCGGCTTCGCCGGCCTTCGTCCGCGCCTGGGCTCGGTATGCGAATGCTCGGTCATGGGGTTCCCTCCTCGTCCGGCGCGCCGGCCGATCCCTTTTTACGACATAATAGTCTGTCACTCGGACGACGCCAGTAGCCTTTTCGACTGCGGCGTCGCAACCGGGGGTTTAAAGTGTCGAAGGCAGGCTTCGCCGGGCGCGCTTGCATGATGCTGCTTACGCTGTTGGCCGCGCCTGCTTTCGCGCAAGATTCGCTGTTCGATACGCTGGGCAAGGCGGCGGGTCTGATTTCGCCGCCCCCCGATCCCCCCGATTTCGTCAAAGCGACGCGTCCCGTCAAGCCGGCCGAAGAGATTCCCGCCTTCGCGACGCCGCAGGAGCCGCGCTCCAAGGTCAAGACGCCGGCCGAGCTGAAGGCGATGGACGCCGATCTCGAACGCGCCTCCCGCCGCCAGCGGGGCGACAAGCCTGCCCCGAAGCCGCGCCGCACCCCGTGAATATTACGCGCCCCGCGGGTTCCCCTTTGTCCCGCTGCGCACTAGAAAGCGACAGGCGCGAAAAGGATTCGCGCTATCCTTTGAGCTAGAGGCGCAAGTCCCCGCGCCGAGAATGAGGAACCCGATGTCGGACTTCCACTCCACGCGGCGGCTGCCGCCTTACGTCTTCGAGCAGGTCAACAAGCTCAAGGCCAAGGCCCGCGCCGGCGGGGCCGACATCGTCGATCTCGGCATGGGCAACCCGGACCTGCCCGCCCCCAAGCACGTCATCGACAAGCTGGTCGAGACCGTGGGCAAGCCGCGCACCGACCGCTATTCCGCCTCCAAGGGCATTCCGGGCCTGCGCCGCGCCCAGGCCGGCTATTACGCGCGCCGCTTCGGCGTCAAGCTCAACCCCGAGACCCAGGTGGTCGCGACGCTGGGCTCCAAGGAGGGCTTCGCCAACATGGCGCAGGCGATCACCGCGCCCGGCGACGTGGTGCTGACGCCCAACCCGTCGTACCCGATCCACGCGTTCGGCTTCCTGATGGCGGGCGGCGTCGTGCGCTCCGTCCCGGCGGAGCCGACGCCCGACTATTTCCGCGCGCTCGAGCGCGCCATCACGCATTCGATCCCGAAGCCCATCGCGGTCGTCACCTGCTATCCCTCGAACCCGACGGCGATGGTCGCCGATCTCGATTTCTACAAGGATCTCGTGATCTTCGCCAAGAAGCACGAGATTTTCGTGCTGTCCGATCTCGCCTACAGCGAGGTCTATTTCGACGACAACCCGCCGCCGTCCGTCCTGCAGGCGCCGGGCGCGTTCGACGTGGCGGTGGAGTTCACCTCGATGTCGAAGACCTTCTCGATGGCGGGCTGGCGCATCGGCTTCGCGGTCGGCAACGAGCGGCTGCTGGCGGCGCTCGCGCGGGTGAAATCCTATCTCGACTACGGCGCCTATACGCCGATCCAGGTCGCCGCCGCCGCGGCGCTCAACGGTCCCACGGAGTGCATCGAGGAGATGCGCGCCACCTACAAGCGCCGCCGCGACGTGATGGTGGAGAGCTTCGCGGCGGCGGGTTGGCCCATAGTCGCCCCTCGCGCGTCGATGTTCGCCTGGACGCCGGTGCCGGAGAAGTTCCGCCACCTGGGCTCGCTGGAGTTCTCCAAGCTGCTGATCGAGAAGGCGGATGTCGCGGTGGCGCCGGGCATCGGGTTCGGCGAGCACGGCGACGATTTCGTGCGCCTCGCGCTGGTCGAGAACGAGCAGCGCATCCGCCAGGCCGCGCGCGGCGTGCGCCGCTTCTTCGAAAACGCCGACGAGACGCTGCACAACGTCGTCAGTCTGAAGCAGACGGCTTAGACGAGCTTCAACCGGGCGAGGCGAAGCGCGAACGCCTCCGGCGCCAGCCCCGGCGGGATCGTATCGGAAGCGGAAAAATCCGCGGTTTCGCGGTAGCCCTGTTCGGAGGGGCCGCGGAACACGGGCGCGATCATCTTGACGGCGTCGATCGCCCAAAGCTCGCGGACGCCAAACTGCGCGTAGAGCTTGGCCTTGCGGCCGCGGTCGTTGCGCGTCGAAGTGTCGCCCACCTCGACGACCAGCGGCACATTCTCCCCTTTGATGCCGGCGAGGCCGACATCGCTGGGGTAGAGCACGAAGTCCGGCTCCAGATAGGTGTCGGCGGAGAGACGAAAGGCCGTCGCTGGAGTGGTTTGGACGTCTTCGGGACAGACCCTCTGCCAATGACGGTTCAGTGCGGCATTCAGCGCCTCGTGCCGGCTTCCCTTCGGCGACATTGGAACCAACTCCCCCCGGAGCAGTTCGACGCGCTCGTCCTCGTCCAGGATGCCGGCGGCCACCATCGCCTCGACATCGGCCGCGGTGAAGCGCCAGCGGGCTAAGCCTTTGGCGCCGCGGGTGGCGCGCTTGTGCTTGAGGGCGACGTTCATCGGCGATCCTTGTCGAGCGCCGCGGCGCCCGTATAGCATGTCTGCATGTCCCGCGCCCTCGACCACCTCGTCATCGCCCATCGCGACCTCGGCGCTACGGCCGAGCGCTACCGCAGCCTCGGCTTCCAGGTCGGCCCGCGCAATCGCCACCCTTGGGGCACCGAGAACCATATCGTGCAGTTCGACGGCGTCTTCCTCGAACTGATCGGCCTCGGCGAAGGTTTCCGCCCGCCCGCGCCCGACGATCCGGTGTTCCCCTTCGCCGGCTTCCTCGGCGGCTTCCTCGCCCGCCGCGAGGGGCTCGCCATGGTTGTGCTGCGCTCGGCCGACGCCGAGGCCGACCGCCGCGCCTTCGCCGCGCAAAACCTCGGCGATCTCCCCCGCTTCGATTTCGCCCGCAAGGGCGTGCGGGCGGGCCGCGAGGTCGAGGTCGCGTTCTCGCTCGCCTTCGCCCGCAGCCCTGCGCTGCCCGAGGCGGGCTTCTTCACCTGTCAGCAAAAATTCCCCGAGAATTTCTGGGACGCTGCGGCGCAGGTTCACCCCAACGGCGCGACCGGCGTGGCGGAACTGGCCTTCGTCCATTCCGAGCCCGAGACGGCGCGCGGTTTCCTTTCCGGTTTCCTCGCCGCGCAGGCGCAGCCGGCCGCGGGCGGCTTCAGTTTCGCCCTGCCGAACGCGCGCGTGACCTGCCTCACGCCCGCGGCCTACGCCGCCGATTGGGGCGCGACCGCGCCGCCGGGCGCGGGGTGGGCGGCAATGCGGATCGCGACGGGCGCCGGCGCGCTCGCCTTAACGGGCGCCTAACGCTTGCGGCTTACGCTTCGTCCGCTCCCGAGCGGGCGCGTAGCGAGCGTTATATGCGTAATCCGGAAACCGAGGCCGCAACGGCGGGCGGCTGGCTGCTGTCCTTTCCGCATCGTTTCCGCCGCAACGTCAGCCAAGGCGTCTATCGCGCGGAGATCGACGGACTGCGCTTCTTCGCCATCGCCTTCGTCATCTTCGGCCATGCGCTGGAGCGGGCGGAGCGGTTCTTCCCGCAGTCGGGGCCGTGGCTCAGCGGCTCGCGCCTCGGCGCCTTCCTGCAGGTCGCGCCTCCCGGCGTGATGCTGTTCTTCGCCATCAGCGGCTTCGTGCTGGCGAGTCAGGCGCTGAAAGCCAAGGCGAGCCCGCTGAGCGGCGCGTTCCTCAAAAGCTACTTCGGCCGCCGCATTCTGCGCATCGAGCCGCCGTACATCCTCCTGCTGACGGCGACCTTCGCCGTCGTCGGCCTCGCCCATTATGTCCCCGAAGGCGCGCACCGCTTCGACGCCGCGCCGGACTCGCTGACGCTGAGCTACGCCGGGGCCGCGCTCTACCTGCACGATCTGATCTGGGGCACGTTTCCGCGGCTGTTCCCGCCGGGCTGGTCGCTGGAGGTCGAGGTGCAGTTCTATATCCTCGCGCCGCTGCTGTTCGCCGTCTGGCGGGCGCTGCCGGCGGTTGGCGAACGCCTCGCGCTGACAGGGCTGATCGGCGCCTCCGCCGTCAATGTCGGGCTGCTGAAGCTGACGACGTTGGGGCCGCTGCATGTCGAATATTCGCTGCTGAACTATTTCAACTATTTCTGGATCGGGATCGCGATGGCGCATTTCCGCGAGCCGCTGGCCGCAAGGCTCGCCGGCGCGCCGGACCACTTCGCGACCGCGCTCGGCTGGGGCGGCCTTGTCTGCTTTGTCGCCTTCGCGGCGCCGGGCGATCGCAGCGGCCTCGTCGCCGAAGTGGCGCGGCTCGCTGGCGCCTATGCCGGCCTCGCCGCCGTGTTCGCCTCCACCTTCGACGAACGCTCGAGCTTGCGCGCCTTCTGCGCTTCGCCGTGGATCAGCCTGATCGGCGGCGCCTGCTATTCGATCTATCTGCTGCACCTGCAGATCGTGCACTCGATCTTCGTCGCCGCGGCCAAGGCGTTCCCGCATCTGCCCGCAGCCGGCGTGTTCGGCCTGTTCCTCGTCTCGGGCGTCGCGGCGATCGCCGCCGGCCTCGTCTATTACGTGCAGGTCGAGCGCCGCTTCATGGCGCGCGACTGGCCGAGTCAGTTCGCCGGCTATTTCCGTCGCAACGCGGGCGGGCTTCAGCTCGTGGTCGACAACCCGGCGCCGGCGGGGACCGCCGAGTTGCGCCGCGCCGACAGGCGCCGCTCCGCCGCCACCAGGCCGTAGAGGCAGCCGCACAGCACGAACATGTGGCGCCAGTGGCTGGTGTCGATCTGGATGCCCTGCAGCAGCTGCGGGAACAGTCCGGCCCAGAGGCCGATGGCCTCGGTCTGCACCGCCGAGCGGCGGAAGCAGACGCGCCAGCCGACATAGATCGTGATCGCCGCGAACATCAGGAACGCGATGCCGCCCGACCAGCCGAACGAGGCGAAGGCGCTGATGAACACCTCGTGCGGATCCTGCGGAAAGATGTGGCCGAAGCGTAGCGGACCGAAGCCGAACGGCCGCTCCAGCAAGAGCGGGATCGAGCGCACCTGATTGCCGAAGCGGCCCTGCGGCCCGGAATCGTAATCCTCCGCCAGCGTCGCGCGCTCGCCCGCCAGCTCTCGCACCTCAGGGATCGCCAGCACCGCCGCGAGAATGACGACGACGAGCCCCGCCACCAGGCCCGCGATCATCAGCGTGCGCCCCCTCAGCCTTGCCGTCTCGGCGGTCAGGAAGGTCACGCCGAGCAGCAGGGCGAGCGAGAACGCGCAGTCGATGATCGCGCCGCGTGAGAAGCTCAGCAGCAGGCCCGCGAACAGGATGGCGAGCGCCGGCAGGATCGTCGCCATGCGGCCGCGCTTGAGGAAGACGTCCTGCAGAAGCCAGATGATGGCCGGCACCAGGAACGGCGCGAACACGTTGGGGTCCTTGAAGAAGCCCATTGCGCGCGTGTTGTCGTAGGCCGAGAAGTAGTCGCCTGTTCCCGCGATGTTGAAATAGCCGACGATGCCGAGGATAGCCGACATGACCCCCGCCGCGACATAGCCGCTGCGGATCGTCGCCATGCGCGCCAGGGCGTCGCGCGCGACGATCGCCGCGAACAACAGGGTCGCCAGACAGATGTAGAGCGTAATCAGGATGAAGTTAACGCTCTCCTTCTCTTCGACCCAGGGGATCAGCGTGAGAAAGCCGCTCGACGACCACAGCAGCAAGGTCGCCGCCAGCGGCGCGAGCGCGCGGTCGAACAGCATGCCGCCGTCGGCGAACACCAGCAGCGCGACCGGAAACATCAGCTCGAACGGCGACGGCTCGACGGCGACGAAGCCGCTCAGCGCCATCCAGGTCCACAGCACGCCGCGCCGGAGCGGCTCGCCAGTGCGCATGCGGTCCGACCTCCAGAAACGCCGTGTGGCGGCGTCAAAGCTCTAAGGACGTTATGGTTAACAATTCCTCAAACCGCCGTCCGCCCCCTGCGCCTTAAAGCCCGCTTTAACAGGCGATCCGTTAGCTGATGCTCTATGTTGATCGCCGCCGCCTTCCTCATCAACTCCGCCGGGAATTTCGTGCTGGGCGTGCTGCTCAGCGCGATCCTCGGGCCGGCGGAGTTCGGCCGCTACGCGACCGTCGCGTTGGCCGGGCTGACGCTCGCCGGCGCCGTGTTCGACTGGCTGCGGCTCTCGACCATCCGTTTCGCCGGCGACGCGCAACGGCAGGCTTCGTTTGCGGCGAGCCTGGAGGCGGCCAATCTCGCCATCACGCTCGCGCTGTTCGCCGCCGCGGGGCTCGCCTTCGCGCTGCGGCTGGATTTCGGGCTCGGGCCGCTGCTGCTGTTCCTGACGCCGCTCTACACGGTGGCGATCAGCCGCATCGATTACTCCGCGGCGCAGTTCCGCGCCCGCGATCTCGCCCGCCCGTACGCGTTGATCTTCGGCCTGCGGCAGCTGTTCTGCTTCCTCGCCGCGGCGGGCGTGGCGTGGCTCAGGCGCGACGCGGCGACGACGGTGGCGGCGCTGGCGATCGCCAACCTCGCGGCGGCGGTCGCGCTTGGACCGGCCTTGCGCGTGCCGGGCGCGACGCTCGCAGCCGCCAAGCGCCAAGACGTCTGGCGCTTCTTCCTCTACGCCAAGCCGCTCGTCGCCTCGTTCGTACTGTATGCGCTGATCTCGCTGATCAACCGTCAGGTCGCGCTCGCCCACCTCGGCGCCGCCGAGACCGGCAAGTTCGCGCTCGCCTTCGATATGAGCCAGCGGCTGTTCCAGGCGCTCTACGCCTTGCCCGAGATCTTCCTGTTCCAGCACGCGCTGAAGCTCGACCGCGAGCAGGGCCGCGCGGCGGCGGAGGCGCAGCTCGGGCTCAACGCCGCTCTGGCGCTGGCCGCCTTCCTGCCCGTCGCCGCCGGCTATTTCGCGCTGGGGCCGACCTTCGAGCAGCTGATCGTGCCGCAGGCCTATCGCGGCGACTTCGCCCGCATCAGCCTCGCGCTGGCGCCGGGGCTGATCTGCTATGGCGCCATCGTTATCGCGGTTCACCCCGTGTTCCAGCTCGCCCAGCGCACATGGCCGGTGACCGCCGCCGCGCTGCTGGCTCTTGTCGTGGACGCGGCGCTGCTGATCTTCGGCGGCGCCGGGGCGAGCGTGGAGGGTTTGGCGCACGCCTATTCGGCGAGCCTCGTCGTCGCCGCTGTCGCCGCCGGGGCGATGGCGTTCCGCCGCAAGGCGGTGCGGCCTTCGCTCGGCGATCTCGCCGTGCTCGCCGCCGCGCTGGTCGCGATGGTCGCGGCGGTGCGCCCGATCAATGCGCTCGCCTCGCCCTGGCTCGCAGCCGCCGCCGGAGTGAGCCTCGGCGGCTCGATCTATCTCGGCATTCTGCTCGCCTGCGATTTCGCGGGATCGCGCAGCTTCATCGTCGCTCGCTTGCGCGCGCGCCATCGCCTGAAGTTCGGAGAGCTTTCGTGATCTCGCCCGAAGTCGTCATTTTCGGTTCCGCCCGGCCGCTGACCTGCGCCGTGATGGATTATGCGCGCCGCCTGTGCGACGCCGTGAACGCCGAGCGGCCAGGGTTCGCGCGCATCGAGACCGTGGAGCCGGAACGTCCGTTCGCTTTCGTCGGGTCGATCGTGCGCGCGCTGCGGTCGGGCGCGACGGTTCATCTGCAGCTCCCGATCGAAGGCTGGGGCAACAGCCTGGTTCCCGGCTCGGCGCTGTTTGCGGCGCGGCTCCTCACCCGCAAGGGCCGCATCGCCATCACCTTGCACGAATGGACCTCGCTCAACATTCTGCGCTATCTCTCGATGATCCCCGATTTCGTCGCCAGCGGCGGCTTCGTATTCGTCTCGCCGCGCCAGCGCGACGCCTTCCTCGCCACGCCCTGGGTCTCACGCGCGAAGAAAGCCGCGGCGCCGGTGATCCCGATCGGCCCCAACATCATGCCCGCTTTCATCGACCCCGCGCGGGTGGCGCTTGAGCGTACGCGGCTTCTAGGCGAGGGCGCCGCATGCGCGGACCTCGTCGTCGGCTTCTTCGGCGTGCTCTACGCCAGCAAGCGGCCCGATCTGCTGTTGCGTTCGGCGCAAGCGCTGCACAGGCGCGGCGTCAAGGCGCGCCTGCTGGTCTGCGGCGACTTTCTCTGGGACAAGCCCGGCGACCGGACGGCGTTCCTCGCTCTCGCCCACGAGCTGGGCCTGGAGGGCTGGCTCGACTTCCGCGGCCGCATCGACGACGAGGGCGAGCTGATGGCGACGCTCGCGGCTTCCGACGCGTTCCTGCTGCCCTATTCCGACGGCGTCAGCCTCAGGCGCGGCAGCTTCCAGGCGGTGAGCCAATTGGCGATCCCGCTGGTGACGACGCGGCCCGAGCAGGCAGACGAGTTCGACGCCCAGCCGAGGTTAAAGGCCAAGATCGAGAGCGAGGCGACGGCGCTGCTTGGCGTCGACGCCGCGCCTGAGGAATTCGCGGACGCGCTGGTGAAGGTCGCGGCGCGGCGTTCGGCGGCGTTCGGCGTGGCGCTCGGCGCCATCTGGCGCGAGGCGGCGGAGCAGCACCTCGCGTTCTATGATGGGCTGAACGTTTCAGCCGCGGCGCCTGCGCTTCGCGCCACGCCGGCGGAGTAGCGGATCGGCGACAAACAACCAGCCGCCGCCGCGCTCCCGCCGTCAATACGCGTTCTTCGTCTTCAACAGCGATATCGGCGTCATCGCGAGAATGTAGAAGTCGAGCCACAGCGACCAGTTCTCGATATAATAGAGATCGTGATCGACGCGCGCCTGAATCTTCTCCTGCGTGTCGGTCTCGCCGCGCCAGCCGTGGATCTGCGCCCAGCCGGTAATGCCGGGCTTGACGCGATGGCGCGCGAAATAACCGTCCACCACCTCGTCGTATTTGCGGTTGGCGGCCTTGGCGTTGAGCGCGTGCGGGCGCGGCCCGACCAGCGACAGGTCGCCCTTGAACACGACATTGAACAATTGCGGCAGCTCGTCGATCGAGGTCTTGCGGATGAAGCGGCCGACCCGGGTCACGCGCGGATCGTCGCGCGTGACCAGCTTCGAGGCCGCTGCATCGAGCTTGTCGACATACATCGAGCGGAACTTATAGACCTCGACCAGCTCGTTGTTGAAGCCGTAGCGCTTCTGTTTGAACAGCACCGGCCCCTTGGAGTCGAGCCGCACCGCGAGCGCGGCCAGCGCCAGCACCGGCGACAGCGCGACCAGCGCCGCGGCGCCGATGATCCGGTCCATCGCCATCTTGACCAGCACGTCGCGCTCGCCGAGCGGCTTGTCGAACACGTCCAGCATCGGCGTCGCGCCGAGATAGGAATAGGAACGCGGCCGGAAGCGGATGCGGTTGGCGTGCGCGGCGAGCCGGACGTCGATCGGCAGCACCCACAGCTTGCGCAGCATCTGCAGGATGCGCTGCTCGGCGCTGATCGGCAGCGCGAACACGGCGAGATCGATGCGGGTCTGGCGCGCGTATTCGACGAGATCGTCGACATTGCCGAGCTTGGCGACGCCCTCGACGGTCGAGGGCGAGCGCTCGTCGTTGCGGTCGTCGAACACGCCGAGCAGCCGGATTTCCGCCGGGTCGGCCTTGGCGAGATCGCGGATCAGCTCGCGCGCCAGCTCGCCGCCGCCGACCAGCACCACGCGCTTCTGGAACCGGCCGGAGACGGCGAGCCGGTCGACGCCGTAGGCCAGCGCGAAACGCGAAATCGCCAGCGCGTTGAAGCCGATCAGATACCAGGCGCCGAGCCAGAAGCGCGAGATGACGTAATCCAGCTTGGCGAAGAAGACGAGCGCGATCAGCGCGGCGAACACGCCCGTCCAGGCGCCGCTGATGCGGAACAGCTGGTTGATCGGCCGCCGCAGCGCCGGCACGCTGTAGCTTTGCAGCATGTAAAAGATGATCGTGCCGATGGTCGCGACGCCGAATGACAGCAGATAATAGATCGGCTGCGCGCCGATCTGCTGCACGACATGCGCGTGATAGAGCGCAAGGCCGATGCCGGCGATGAGCGCGAAATCGAACGCCTCCGCGCCGGCGACCAGCAGAATGCGGGAATAGCCCGGCGCTGGCGACACGGCCGCCTCTACCGGCGCCTCCGGCTCAGCCTGAGCCTGAGCCTCAGCCTCATGCAGTCGATCGGCCGAGAGCAGCGACATGTCAGGCCTCGTTGATGAGATGCGCGGCCGCCTCGGCGCGCCGCTGCGAGGGAGCGTCGCGACGGGCGAGCGCCTCGCGATAGGCCGACAGCACGGTCTCGCCCATGTTTTCGAGGCTGAAACGGCCTCTCACATAGGCGGCGAGTTCGCGCGCGCGTGCGGCGCGTTGTTCGACCGGGCGGCGAAGTTCGGCCACGATGCGGCGGGCGAGATCTTCCGGGTCGCCGGGCGGCCCGAGCCGGTCGGCGAAGGGGCCGAAAATCTCCGGCACGCCGCCGACGAAAGTGGTCAGCAGCGGGACCTCGGCCGCAACCGTCTCCAGCACGATATAGGGCATCGATTCGGCGCGCGACGGCGCCACCATGATGCGGCCGAGCGTGAACGCGCGGGCTGCCGGCATCGGGCCGGGAAAGCGCGCGTGCGCCTGCAATCCGAGCCGCGCCGCATGGGCGATCAACGCCTCGCGGTCGGGGCCGGAGCCGACCAGCGTCGCGCTCGGCGCCGCGCCAGTCTCGCGCGCGACGAGCGCGAGCGCATCGAGCAAAGTGTCGATTCCCTTGGCGGCGCGCAATTCGCCGACGTAAAGGATGTCGGTCGCGTCTTCGGCCGGCGTCGCGACGCTGAACTCGCGCGGGCTCAGGCCGTTGACGACGACGCGGTGCAGCCCGCAGCGCGCGCCGACATGCGCCTCGCATTTCTGCCGGATGTGATCGCTCTCGAACAGGAACAGATCGGTGCGCGGCGCCAGCGCGCGCTCGACCAGCATATAGAGCCGGTGCAGCGTGCTGCCCGGCGCATAGTTGAAGCTGCCGCCGTGCGGAGTATAGGCGCGGATCGACTGAGCGCCGCTCAGACGGGCGTAGAGTCCGCCCTTGGAGCCGTGGCCATGTACGACATCCGGCCGTGTTTGGTTGAGAAACCGGCCGAACACGCGCAAGGCGGCGATGTCGGAATAATGCGGATTGCGATGGATCGGCGTCATCGCGACGCCGAGCCGCCGCGCCTGCGGTATGCGCGCAACCGCCTCGCGCACGCGCTCGCAGTCGCCGCCGGAATCGAAGAACAGACCCACGGCGTGGCCGCGCGCCGCCTGCTCGACGCTGAGATCTATCACGTGCCGGAACAGGCCGCCGAGCGGCGCGCGAAACACATGGATCACGCGCAACGCGCTCGGACTCGACACGAAGCAAACTCCGAAAAAGCCGCCGCGCCGGCTTGAGCGCTGCGACGGCTCGGAGATCTAAAGCGTTTTCCTAAAAGAAGCGTTCTCGCACGGTCACGGTGTCGCCGGGGCGGATCGGGAAAACCAGCGGCACGAACGCCGACATTGGTCTTCCGTCAACCATGCGGGTGATTTCGACGCCGCTCTGGTCGCCGCGCGGCGAAAAGCCCCCGGCGATCGCGACCGCAGTCTGCGCCGTCATTCCGTTGACGAAAGGATACTGCCCGGAGCTGCCGACCTCGCCGAGCACGAAGAACGGCCGGAACGCCTCGACCTCTACGGAAACCTTGGGTTCGCGCAGATAGCCGCCGCGCAGTCGCGCCTCCAGCGAGGTCGCCAGCTCCGCCGTCGTCAGCCCCTGCACGCGCACCAGGCCAATCAGCGGCATCGCGATGTTGCCGGCGCCGTCGACGGAGAACGAGTTGGTCAGATTCTCCTGGCCAAACACGATGACGCGCAAGCGGTCGCCGCTCGACAGCCGGTACGGCGCGTCCATCGAGGCGCGCATCTCGGCGCCGTAGGGAGGCGCTGCGCAGCCGCCGAGCGCGAATACGCCGAGTGCAAGGGCCGCTAGCATTCGGTTAATGGACATTAAGGTCACGCCGCTGCAACTTTACTGGTGTATTTTTTGTAATCGCGTAGGGTTAATGAAACGCTGACGACCCCGCGGAATTAACCTCAACGCAACCTTGATCTTTCATAGCTCGTTCATCACGATTGGCGTCAGGAGCGTATGATGGATTGGAGCGACGAGGCGGCGCCGCAAGGCCTCGATCTGCCGCGCCTCGCTTCGGCCGTTTATGCGCACAAGCGCTGGATCGCGTTGCCGACAATCGCCGCGTTCGTCGTCGCGGTCGGCGTGGTTGTTCTGGTCAAGCCGCGCTACACCGCGACCGCCAAGGTCATGCTGGAGAACGGCGAGAGCTATTTCACCCGGCCCGAGAAGGCGGTCGCCGAGCCCGACGTGATCGACGACACAACGGTGTTGAGCGAGGCCGAGGCGGCCAAGTCGCCCGAGGTCGAACGCGCGGCGCTCTCCAAGCTGAAGCCCGAGGACGGCGCCGAATTCTCCGGCGGCGGCCTGTTCTCCATGTTCTCCGCCGCAGACTCCGGGGACCGCAGGCTTGAGGCGTTCGCCAAGCGCATAGAGATCTACCCGCAGGCGAAGACGCGGGTGTTGTTGTTCGAGTTCACCTCCGCCGACCGCGCGCGCGCCGCGCGCGCCGCCAACGCGCTGGCCGAGAGCTTTCTGGAATCGCAGCAGAGCGTGAAGGACGAGGAGGCGAAGACGGCCTCGAAATGGCTGTCCGACCAGATCGACGCGCTACGTAAGCGGGTGGCGAGCGCGGAAGGCCGCGTCGAGGAGCTGCGCGCCCAATCGGGACTGCTGACGGGCGCCAACGGCCTGGCCGTGCCCTCGCAGCAATTGTCGGAGATCGCCGCCCAGATCGCCGCCGCGCGGGCGAGCGAGGCGGGCGCCATCGCCAAGGCGGCGTCGCTGCGCGGCATGGTGCGCGCGGGCCGGCTCGACGAAATCGCTTCCGTCGCCAACGACGAGTCGCTGCGGCGCTACGCCGATTCGCGCGTCCAGGTGAAGGCGCAGATCGCGGAGCTGGGGCGCACGATGCTGCCGGGCCATCCGCGGATGAAGGAGCTGCAGGGCCAACTCGCGGGCTACGAGCAGGAGATCCGCTCGGCGGCGGCCAAGCGCGCCCGCAGCTTCGAGGAGGAGGCGCGCATCGCCGGCGCGCAGCTCGCGAGCCTGCAACAGGCGGTCACCGCTCAGGCGCAGACGGTCACCTCGAGCGACGCCGATCAGGTCAAGCTGCGCGAGCTGGAGATCGACGCCAAGACGGCGCGCGATCAGCTCGAATCCTATCTGACCAAATATCGCGAGGCGATGGCCCGCGACGCCGAGAACGCCGTTCCCGCCAACGGCCGCATCATCGCGCGCGCGCTGAGCCCCGCCAGCCCAAGCTTTCCCAAGACCGGGCCGACGCTGCTGCTGGCGCCGCTGGCGGCGCTGTTCGCCAGCCTCGGGCTGGTCGTCGCCAAGATCCTGCTCAGCGACGGGGCCGCTCCCGCTCCCGCCGCCGCGCCGGCCGCGAGACGCGAGCCGAGACTGCCGTTCGGCATCGATCCGCCGCTGCAGCCGCCAACCGACGAGAGCCGCGACGACCGGCAGGCCTGGACGGCGGAGGTCGAGCGTTTCGCCGACCGTCTCGCCGACACCGCCGAGGGCGACAGCCTGCCGCTGATGGTCGCAGGCGAGGGCGGCGCGCTGCCCGCCGCGCTGGTCGCAGCCAGACGCCTGACCCGGCGCGGCGCGACCGCGCTGGTCGATCTCGGCCCCAGTCCGGACTGGCTTCCCGACCTGTTCGACCGCGAGCGAGACGCCGGCGACGGCGATATCGCGGCGCATCGCGATCTCTCCACCCCGCTCGACATCTTCCCTTCGCAGGAGGAGATGGAGCCGCAGCAGGCCGCCGCCCGTCTGGAGGCGCTTTCGAAGGATTACGCCTTTGTCGTCGTGCATGCGCCGGACTGGCGTCAGCCCGTCGCCATTCGCGCCGCCGACGACATGGCGGCGCTGCTGATCGTCGCGCCTTCGGTCGAAATCGCCGCCGTAGAGCGTCGCGCCCGCGCCGCCTTCCGCGACGCGGGGCTGGCGATCAAGGCGGTCGGCTCCGGCGCTCGGCCGGCGGCGAAGGAGCGCGCCGCCTGAGGGGCGGCCGCGGCGCGCCCTCGGCTACGCCTGCAACTCCGCCGTTCAGGCGACCTCGGCCATGTCGTCGTCGATTTCGCTGACCGCGCCGGGCCAGGTCGTCTGATAGATCTCGTCGGCGCCGTTCCAGTCCAGATGCGTCATCACCGTCGCGCCGACGGGATAGTCCCACCAGTCCGACCAGGCCGAAAGGCCGCCCTCCCGGCGCGCCGGGCCGCCGCCGTGCAGGCGGACATCGACGAAGCCGCCGGCCTCGCGAAGCTCCCCCTTGACCACGCGCAGGAACGCGAGCCTCGCCACATTGGGCGAATGCGGGCTGGCCCGACCGACCGAGACCACGCGCGCCACCCCGGCGAGGTCGCAGCGCTCAAGCATTTGTTCGCGCGTCAAAGCGGCAAGCGCCATCTCGTCTTTCCCCGTTCGTGAACACCGCTGCAAAGCCTTCCAGCCGGCCCGGGCGGATTGACGGAGGGCTGATGACCATTCGAAGGCGATATCGCGGAGCCGCCGCCTTATCCCTTTATCCAACGGCGTCGAAGTTTCCGCTTGAGGCTTGCGCGTGGTAGGAACGGCCAATTTTCCGCTGCAAAACTCGGAGTCCGAGCCTTGAAGGACATTCTCGCCCGCCTCGACGAACGCCGCGCCCAGGCGCGCGCAGGCGGCGGCCAGCGTCGCATCGAATCCCAGCACGCCAAGGGCAAGTTGACCGCGCGCGAACGCATAGATCTCCTGCTCGACCGCGATTCGTTCGAGGAGTTCGACATGTTCGTCGAGCACCGCTGCACCGATTTCGGCATGGGCGAAGAGAAGATGCCGGGCGATGGCGTCGTCACCGGCTGGGGCACCGTCAACGGCCGCACCGTCTACGTGTTCGCCAAGGATTTCACGGTTTTCGGCGGATCTTTAAGCGAGGAGCACGCGCGCAAGATCACGAAGATCCAGGACATGGCGATCAAGAACCGCGCCCCCATCGTCGGCCTGTTCGACGCCGGCGGCGCCCGCATCCAGGAGGGCGTCGCAGCGCTGGGCGGCTATGGCGAGGTGTTCCAGCGCAACGTGCTGGCCTCCGGCGTGATCCCGCAGATCTCGGTCATCATGGGACCCTGCGCCGGCGGCGACGTCTATTCGCCGGCGATGACCGATTTCATCTTCATGGTGCGCGACACGTCCTACATGTTCGTCACCGGCCCCGACGTGGTCAAGACCGTCACCAACGAGAACGTCACGGCGGAGGAGCTCGGCGGCGCGCAGGTCCACACCACCCGTTCGAGCATCGCTGACCGCGCCTACGACAACGACGTCGAGTGCCTGTTGCAGATGCGCCGGCTGATCGACTTCCTGCCGTCCTCGAACCTCGAAACGGCGCCGACGATTCCAAGCTTCGATCATCCCGACCGCATCGACATGTCGCTCGACACGCTGGTGCCGTCGAACCCCAACAAGCCCTACGACATCAAAGAGTTGATCGGCAAGATCGCCGACGAGGGCGATTTCTTCGAGATCCAGGAGACGCACGCGAAGAACATCGTCACCGGCTTCGCCCGGATCGAGGGTGTGACGGTCGGCGTCGTCGCCAATCAGCCGCTCGCGCTCGCCGGCGTGCTCGATTCCGACGCCTCGCGCAAGGCCGCGCGGTTCGTGCGCTTCTGCGATTGCTTCAACATCCCGATCGTCACCTTCGTCGATGTGCCCGGCTTCCTCCCCGGCACCGCGCAGGAATACGGCGGCCTGATCAAGCACGGCGCCAAGCTCTTGTTCGCCTACGCCGAGGCGACCGTGCCGAAAGTGACCGTCATCACCCGCAAGGCGTTCGGCGGCGCCTATGACGTGATGGCGAGCAAGCATCTGCGCGGCGACATCAATCTGGCGTGGCCGACGGCGCAGATCGCGGTCATGGGCGCCAAGGGCGCGGTCGAGATCATCTATCGCCGCGAGCTGGGCGACCCCGAGAAGATCGCGCAGCGCACCAAGGAGTACGAGGACCGCTTCCTATCGCCGTTCGTCGCCGCCGAGCGCGGCTATATCGACGAGGTCATCATGCCGCATTCGACGCGCAAGCGCCTGTCGCGCGTGCTGGCGATGCTGCGCAACAAGAAGCTCGAGAACCCCTGGAAGAAGCACGACAACATCCCGCTCTGACGGCGTCGCGCCGCCGCGGCTGAGCGCGTTCAAGAAAGAGGGCGGCCTGTTGCACGGCTACATCGATTCTTGCACGCGCACGGAAATCTCCGGCTGGGCGATTGCGGGCGAGGAAGCCGTCGAACTCGTCGTCGAAGTCGACGGCGTGGTCGTCGGCCAAGTCCGCGCCGCCGAGCCTCGCGCCGATCTCGGCCGCAACTGCGGTTTTCGCCTCGCCTTCGCGCGCCCGCTCGAAACCGTGAAAAAGGCGCGGGTCTATTGCGCCGGCGCCGGCGAGGAGCTTGTCAACTCGCCGTTCGAGCCACGCTATCAGGTCCTGCCGCCATCCGCGGCCGATCTTGCCTGGACGCACGGCCTCGAGCTGCCGCCGCTCGAGCAGATGCGGCTGATCGGCAGCGACAGGCCCGAAATCTTCGTCGCGCAGGGGTCGCGGACCGCCGACGTCCTGCGCGATGGCCTGTGCGAGTTCTTCGGCGACATCCAGCCAAGCCTGCGCATTCTCGATTTCGGCTGCGGCGTCGGGCGCAGTCTGCTGCCGCTGGCGCGCCGGCACGCAGCGCTTTGGCATGGCTGCGACGTCAACAACCACGCCATCGCCTATCTCAATCGCGCTGCGCCCGAGATCAAGGCGCGCGTCAGCCTCTATGAGCCGCCGCTGCCGTTCCCCGACGACAGCTTCGATTGCGTGATCTCGATTTCGGTCTGGACGCATCTGCCGATCGGCATGCACCTGCCCTGGCTCGCCGAAATCCGGCGGGTGCTGCGCCGCGGCGGCCTGGCCCTGATCTCGACCTCCGGGCCTTACGTCATGAACGTGCGGCGGCGGCGCGGCGATCCCGGCTGGGAGCATTTGCACCCCGAGGATTTGCTCGAAGCCGGCGTCATCTATCGCGCCTACAAGAACCCCGACCTGACCGGCGTCACCGCGTCCTACGGCCTGACAGCGCACGATCCCGCGCATGTGCAGCGCGTCTGGTCGACAATCATGCCGGTGCTGAAAACCTCGGTCCGCGCCCTCGAGTCGACGCAGGATTTGCACATGTTGACGAAGCTCTAGCAAGCTTGCGCGGACGTCGCGTCCGCCAGCCTGTTCAGCCCTCCTTAAGGTTGAAAAATTTCAAGGGTTTGGGATTCACACCGCCTCAAGCCTTGTGACCGAGGATCACCCCCATGAGACGAGCGGCGGCGACGCCGGAGCCGTCGGGGAGTAAGAGTATGCATTTCACCGTTGACCACAGCCGCTCCATCATCTCGGCGATGATCGTCGGCCGCAAGGTCACTGCGATGGACGTGGCGTGGCTGCGCCGCGAAGTGTTCGCCGACGGCGTAGTGACGCGCGAGGCGGCGGAAGAGCTGTTCGCCGTGGAGCGCTCCGACATCGCCAAGGCGCCGGAATGGACCGACTTTTTCGTCGAGATGGTCACCGATTACGCGCTCTGGCAGGCCCGGCCGACCGGCGTGCTCGACGAAGAACAGGCGCAATGGCTGCTGGGGCAAGCCGACGGCTGCATGACGGTCGCAGCGCTGGCGACCCTGGTCAACGTGCTGGGCGAGGCGCAGCGCGCGCCGCGCTGGTTCCTGGCCGCGGTGCGGGCGCGGGCGCAACGCCCCTGGAGAGGCATCGAACTCGTCGCCGGCCGGCCCGCAAGGCCGCAGCTCGCGCTGGTGGGGTAGGGCGCGCGGCAATTACAACGCAAGCCCGCGAAAGCGAACGACCCACGCCGAGCGTCGTCCGGCTCCGAGGGTTTCGCTTGGCAGACCCGGCGGTCCCGCCTTCGCGGGGACGACGATCAGCCCAGCGCTACGCGATAATGCCCGAGCGTCTTGGCTTTGACTTCCTCCGGCGTCACGCCAGGCGCCAGTTCGGTCAGAGCCATGCCGCGATAGCCGTGCTTGTCGATCGAGAACACCGCGAGATCGGTGATGACGAGATCGACCACCTTCGCCCCGGTCAGCGGCAGGTCGCAATGGGGCAGCAGCTTCGGCCCGTCCTTCGACGTGTGCTCCATCACCACGACGATCTTCTTGACGCCGGCGACGAGATCCATCGCCCCGCCCATGCCTTTGACCATCTTGCCGGGAATCATCCAGTTGGCGAGGTCGCCGCTCTCGGAGACCTGCATCGCGCCCAGGATGGCGAGATCGATGTGGCCGCCGCGGATCATGCCGAACGAGTCGGCGGAGGAGAAGAAGCTCGTCGTCGGCAGCGCCGTGACGGTCTGCTTGCCGGCGTTGATCAGGTCGGGGTCTTCGTCGCCCTCGAACGGGAACGGCCCCATGCCGAGCATGCCGTTCTCGCTCTGCAACTGCACCGACATGCCCGCCGGGATGTAGTTCGACACCAGCGTCGGAATGCCGATGCCGAGGTTGACATAGAAACCGTCGCGCAGCTCTTGCGCCGCGCGCTCGGCCATTTGGTCGCGGGTCCAGGGCATAGGTCACTCCCTCAGAATAGGTTGCAAATCCGTCATGCGCGCTTGCGCACGGTGCGCTGCTCGATGCGTTTCTGCGCGTCGGCGACATGCACGATGCGCTGGACGAAAATGCCGGGCGTGTGGATATGGTCGGGGTCGATCTCGCCGGCGGGCACGAGGTGTTCGACCTCGGCGACGGTGATCTTGCCGGCGCTCGCCATCATCGGATTGAAGTTGCGCGCGGTCTTGCGGTAGACGAGATTGCCTTCGGTGTCGCCCTTCCAGGCGTGGACGAGGGAGACGTCGGCGACGAGGCCCGTCTCCATCACATAGGCCTCGTTGTGGAAGTCTCTGATTTCCTTGCCCTCGGCGACGATGGTGCCGACGCCGGTCTTAGTGAAGAAGGCCGGGATGCCCGCCCCGCCGGCGCGGATGCGCTCGGCCAGCGTGCCCTGCGGGTTGAACTCCAGCTCCAGCTTGCCGGAGAGATAGAGTTGCGCGAAAATCTTGTTTTCGCCGACATAGGACGAGATCATCTTGGCGATCTGCCCTGTCTCCAACAGCACGCCCAGGCCGATCCCGTCGACGCCGGCGTTGTTGGAGACGAAGGTGAGATTCTTCGCGCCGCTGTCGCGCACGGCGTCGATCAGCGCCTCCGGGATGCCGCACAGGCCGAAGCCGCCCGCCATCAGCATCATGCCGTCCTTGACGAGCCCCGCCATGGCCGTGGCGGCGTCGGGAAAGACTTTGTTCATCGCGTCACCTCTCGGGCAGGACGGCGCCCCTGATGCGGTCAAAATCCTGCGAAACGAAACCGGTCTCCCCGCGTTCTCCGCGCGAAGGCGAGCCGGGGTCGCGATCTGGATTAGCGGCGTGGGGCCGGCTCGGCAAGCCGGCAATAAGAGGCGCCGGCGCGCCGGGGAGCGAGCATGAAGCGGATACTGGCGGCGCTCGCGGCGCTTCTGTTTCTCTTGCCGGCCTTTGTGCAGGCTGCGCCGCACCTGCGGCACGCCGCCGCGGCGACGTCCGCCGTCTGCCGGGCGGGAAGCGTGCGGCTCCACAGCGGCCTCTGCTGCCCGCGCTCGGGCGTAACGCGCCGGGGCGGCTGCGTTTCGGGCGCGATCCGGCCCGACATCGTCCCGCCGCCGCTCGCCTATTGCTACGGCGGGGCGCCCCGCGACGCGCTCGGCCGCTGCCCCGTCCCGGCCTGCATGCACGGCTACAGCCGCGACCGTTTTGGCCAATGCCAGCGCATCGCGACCTGCGCCAATGGCCGCACGCCGACGGCGCTCGGCCATTGCCCCCCCGACATCGCCACGCCGCGCCTCAGCCTCAACCGGGCCTGCCCCGGCGGCGGTTTCGCCGACGCCGACGGCAATTGTCCGACGCTGTACCTGTGCAGCAACGGCTATGCGCCGGTCGCGGGCCGCTGCCCCCGCGGCTCCGCGCTCTCCCTGACCCGGCCTGCGTCCATTACGCGCGCGTCGTCGGTTCCGCACTCCCCTGCGATCGCGACGCCTCGCGTTGAGACGCCGTTCCTGGCGCATTCGCAGATTGCAAGGCCGCTAACGCCGCAACTCCATGCGCCCACCGTGGCGCGTCCCGAAGTCGTCGTCCCGCACTTTGCGCCGGCGCCGACGATCGCCCGTCCGGTCGCGCCGCCCGCTCCTGTGTTCGCGCCGCATTTTCCGGGTGGGCTGGGCGCCCCGCACACCCCTTAAAAACCGTCATCGCCTCGACAAATCGCCGCCCTAGGGACTAGCGTCGCGACGGAGACGCGCCATGACGGTTTTCTATCAGGTGCTGCGCGGCAAGGTTCACGGCGTCGCGCTCGCCGCGCCGCAGCCCAATCCGCACCTGTGGGTTGTGGTCGCTGCGGCGGGGCAGACCTGGTTCGCCACCATCAACGTGCGCTCCGACAAGGAGCCGGAAGGCGCGCCCGCGGGTCACGCCAACCTCTATTATCTCGTCGACACGGATTTCCGCCATCCGCTCGTCCCCTCGATCCTGGCCCGGCCGGAAGGGCTCTCCCCCGCCCACGCCCCGCTTGCGCGCGATTACGAGTCGGGCGCGCTCGACTATCAGCGCAGCGCGTTGTTCAACCCCAACGCCTTGCGCGCGCTGCGGCCCGACGCGCCGGGCGAGGACGCGCTCGCCGCGCGGCTGATGAGCCTGTTCCAGCTCGCCAAGACCCAAGGCCAGGACGTCGTGTTTTACGGCCGCACGTTCAAGATGACGAAGCCGCATCAGACCGACGCTGCGTTCGGCTACACCCCCGACGGCCCGTTCGGCGTCCACAATATCCACATGGCGCAAGGCGACCGGCCGGATCTGAAGGTGCGCGACGTCGAGAACGGCATATTCGGCGACGGCGCCTGCTTCCTCTGGGACGCGGCGACCCGTCGCATGACCGCGATCTTCCTCGCCTTCCAGGCGCAGGCCTGGCACACGGACGCGGCCGGCATGGCCGTTCCCGGCGCGACCGGCGACGAGCCGCCGTCCTACGATTATTCCAACGGCGGCGCCGAAATCGCGCCGCCGCCCCGCGCCGCCGAACTGACCAGCGTCCATGTCCAGCCCGACGGCGCCGCCTCGGCGACCCTCGCCAACATGACCGCCGTCCCGCTCGACCTCGACGGCTGGACGCTGGCGATCGACGCGCGCGCGCCGCGACCGCTGCCGCAGGCGATGCTGCGACCCGGCGAGCCGCTGTCGATTCCCCTGCCGCCCGACGCCCTCGACCCGCATGGCGGCGTGCTGAGGCTCGCCAACCCCGAGGGTTTGCGCGTCGACGCCGCCGCTTACGCCGGCGGCGATCCCTCGAAGGGCTGGAGCGACAGCTTCGCGCGAGGATAAGAGTGCATCGATCGACCCGCCACCCGCGCAACGAGGCCCATATGATTCCCATCGGCGTCGTCACCGTCTCCGACCGCGCCTCCGCTGGCCTCTACGAGGACAAGGGCGGCCCGGGCATAGAGGCGGCGCTGGCGGCGATCCTCCTCACCCCGTGGCGCCCGGTGCGACGCGTCATCCCCGACGAGCGCGCCGCGATCGAGGCGGCGCTGATCGAACTCGCCGACAGGGAGGCCTGCTCGCTGATCCTCACCACCGGCGGCACCGGCCCCGCGCCGCGCGACGTGACCCCGGAGGCGACGGAAGCGGTCTGCGAGCGCATGATGCCCGGCTTCGGCGAGCTTATGCGCGCTCGCAGCTTGCTCGAAGTACCGACCGCGATCCTGTCGCGCCAGAGCGCGGGCCTGCGTGGGCGCTGCCTGATCGTTAACCTCCCCGGCAAGCCCTCGGCGATCCGCACATGCCTCGACGCGGTGTTCCCCGCCATCCCCTATTGCCTTGATCTTATTGGCGGAGATAGGCTCGACACGAACCCCGATACGTGTAAGGCGTTTCGGCCTAAAAATTGAACTTTTGACTGAGATCAGTCAGCGACGTTCAGAATCGCTTTAGACGCCAGTTTGGCGGGGCGGGTCCGCCTCGCCCACAACGCGGAATAGGGGATGCGTTGTGGAGAGGCGGACCGTTTCGTTTTCACCCCCCGGAGGTCCCGTTGACCGATCTCGCTTGCATCGATACGGCCGTCGCACGCTACCACGCCAATCCGACCTACGTGCTGCAGGTGCTGCACGAGGTCCAGGCGCAACTCGGCTGGATTTCGCGCGAGACGGCGGAGGTTGTGGCCGCGCGGCTCGACCTGCCGCGCACCCGCATCGATAGCCTCGTCGGCTTCTATTCGTTCCTCTACGACCGGCCGGTAGGGGCCTATCGCGTGCTGTTCTCCGACAACGTCACCGACCGCATGGCGGGCAGCCTGGAGCTTTACGAACGCTTCCGCGCCCGCTTCGCTTTCGAGGGCGGCGAAGTCTCGACCGACGGCCTCGTCAGCGTCGACTTCACCTCCTGCACGGGCCTGTGCGACCACGGCGTCGCCATTCTCGTCAACAACATGGCCATCGGCGACCTTAGCCCCGAGCGCGTCGACCTGATCGCCGATCTGATCCACGGCCGCGCGCCGCTCGCCGACTGGCCGGCCGAGCTGTTCGAGGTCACCGACAACATCCTGCGCAAGGTCACGCTGCTGGGCGCGCCGTTCCAGCGCGGCCAGGGGCTCGACGCGGCCATCGCGCGCGGCCGGGCGGGCATGCAGGACGAGATCAAGCGCGCCAACCTGCGCGGCCGCGGCGGCGCCGGCTTCCCGACCGCCACCAAGCTCGCCACCGCCCGCGACCAGGGGGGCAAGGACAAATACATCGTCTGCAACGCCGACGAGGGCGAGCCCGGCACGTTCAAGGATCGCGTGCTGCTCAACAGCTTCGCGCCGCGCGTGCTCGAAGGCATGGCGATCGCGGCCTATGTGGTGGGAGCCGCCAGGGGCTTCATCTATCTGCGCGGCGAATATCTGCACCTGCGCGACAAGCTGCAGCGCGAGATCGACGACATGCGCGCCTGCGGCCGTCTCGGCGTCGCCATCCGCGGCGCCGCCGGCTTCGATTTCGACGTCGAGATCTACATGGGCGCCGGCGGCTACGTCTGCGGCGAAGGCACGGCGCAGGTCACCTCGCTGGAAGGTCTGCCCGGCCGTCCCAGGGTAAAGCCGCCCTCGATGGTCATTCGCGGCTATCTCGGCCGCCCGACCGTGGTCGACAACGTCGAGACGCTCGCCCACCTGACCGAGATCGCCATCGAGGGCGGCGCCAGCTTCGCCAAACGCGGCACCCGCGCCTCGACCGGCACCAAGCTGATCTCAATCTCCGGCGACGTCGAGCGCCCGGGCGTCTACGAATACGAGTTCGGCGTCCTGATCTCGCGCGTGCTGCAGGACTGCGGCGCGAGATCGCCGATCGCGCTGCAGATCGGCGGCCCCTCGGGCGTTCTTGTGACCCCGGACGAGTTCAGCCGCCGCATCGCTTTCGAGGACGTCTCGACCGCCGGCGCCTTCATGGTGTTCGGCCCCGACCGCGACATGTTCGAGGTCGCGCGCAACTTCGCGCATTTCTTCGCCCATGAGAGCTGCGGCTTCTGCACCCCCTGCCGCGTCGGCACCACGGTTCAGCGCAACATCATGGACAAGATCGCCGACGGCCGCGGCTCACGCTACGAGGTCAACGACCTGATGCGGCTGGCCGACTTCATGCGCCGCACCGCGCATTGCGGGCTCGGCGAGACCGCGAGCAACCCCGTGCGCGACGTCTGGAACAAGTTCCGCCCGGCGATCGAGCGGCGGCTGGTGGCGCGCGATTTCGCGCCGCAGGTCGATCTCGACGCCGCGCTCGCCCCCGCCCGCGCGGCGACCGGGCGCACCGATCTGCTGGCCCACATGACCGCGGAAGGCTAGACCCGTGAGCGACCACACCCTCAACATCGACGACTTGCCGGTGCCCTTCAACCCGGGCCAGACGATCCTGGAGGCCGCCGAGGCCGCCGGCGTGTTCGTGCCGCATCTGTGCCACCACCCGGATCTGAAGCCGCACGGCGGCTGCAAGCTCTGCACGGTCATCGTCAACGGCCGCACCCAGACCGCCTGCACCTGCAAGGCCGCCGACGGGCAGGAGATCGACGTCGACACGCCCGAGCTCAACGCCATGCGCCGCTCGCTGGTGCAGATGCTGTTCATCGAGGGCAACCACTTCTGCCCGACCTGCGAAAAAACAGGCAATTGCGACCTGCAGGCGCTCGGCTACGAATACGAGATGATGAGCCCGCATTTCGTCGAGTTCTTCCCGGACCGGGAGATCGACGCCTCGCACCCCGACGTCATCCTCGACCGCAACCGCTGTGTGCTGTGCGAGCGCTGCGTGCGCGCCAGCCGCGATCTCGACGGCAAGAACGTGTTCGCCATCGCTGGACGCGGCGGCGCGGCGACGCTGATCGTCAACTCCCCGAGCGGCAAGCTCGCCGACACCAATTTCGCCGCGACCGACCGCGCCGCGCATATCTGCCCGGTCGGCGCGATCCTGATCAAAGAGCAAGGCTTCAAGACGCCGATCGGGGAGCGGCTGTACGACCGCCACCCGATCAGCACCGAAGTTATCGCCTGTGACGTAGCGGACGCCCCGAAATGAACGGTCCCGTCAACAAGCCGCCGGTCAAGGTTCGCATCGCGACCACTTCGCTCGCCGGCTGTTTCGGCTGCCACATGTCGTTGCTCGACATCGACGAGCGGTTGTTCGAACTCACCGACATCGCCGAGTTCGACCGCTCGCCGCTGACCGACATCAAGCATTGCGGACCCTGCGACATCGCGCTGATCGAGGGCGGCGTCTGCAATTCTGAGAACGTGCATGTGCTGCGCGAATTGCGCGCGCAGGCCAAGATCCTGATCGCGGTGGGCGCCTGCGCCATCAACGGCGGCGTGCCGGCGATGCGCAACCATCTCGACGTCGGCAAGCTGCTCGCCCAGGTCTACCATGACGAGAAGACTGGTGAAGCGCGCATTCCCGACGATCCCGAGTTGCCCGCGCCGCTTGACAAGGTCTATCCGCTCTATCAGGTCGTACGCGTCGACTATTCGCTGCCCGGATGCCCGCCGAGCGGCGACGCGATCTGGAAATTCCTCACCGATCTGATTCTCGGCCGCGTTCCGCGTCTCGATTACAGCCTCCTGCACTACGATTGAGCGAGAAAAACCATGCGCGCACTTGAAACGGCCGCGGCGCGGCCGAACCTGCGTCGCATCGCCATCGAGCCGGTGAGCCGCGTAGAAGGCCACGGCAAGGTGACTTTGCTGGTGGACGAGGGCAATCGCGTCGCTCAGGCGCGGTTGCATATCGTCGAGTTCCGCGGCTTCGAGGCCTTCATCGAGGGCCGGCCGTTCTGGGAGGCGCCGGTCACGGTGCAGCGCCTGTGCGGCATCTGCCCGGTCAGCCATCACCTCGCCGCGGCGAAGGCGATGGACGTCATCGCCGGCTACGGCCCGCTGACGCCGAGCGCGGAGAAACTGCGCCGCCTGATGCACTACGGGCAGATCGTGCAGAGCCACGCGCTGCATTTCTTCCATCTCTCCTCGCCCGACCTGCTGTTCGGCTTCGAGAGCGAGATGGGCAAGCGCAACATCGTCGGCGTCGCCGCGGCGTTCCCCGATCTCGCGCGCCAGGGCGTGCTGACGCGCAAGTTCGGCCAGGAGGTGATCCGCCACGTCGCCGGCAAGCGCATCCACGGCACCGGCGCCATTCCCGGCGGCATGAACAAGGCCCTGACCCACGCCGAGCGCGACTCGCTGCGCGGCGAGGTCGACACTGTGGTCGCCTGGGCGCGCGAAGCCGTCGGGCTGGTGGCGCGGCTGCACGAGACCAACAAGAGTTTCTACACGCATTTCGGCGAGCGGCGCGCCAACATGATGGCGCTCGCCAACGACAGCGGCGAGCTCGACTTCTACCACGGGACGCTGCGGGCGCGCGACCCGGACGGCGGTGCGATCTTCGACAACGTCGATTACGCCAACTACAAAGACTATCTCCAGGAGGAGATCCGCTCCTGGACCTACATGAAGTTCCCCCACATCAAGACGCTCGGGGCGGAGCGCGGCTGGTATCGCGTCGGCCCGCTGGCGCGGGTGCAGATCGCCGACCGGCTGTCGACCCCGCAGGCCGACGCCGAGCGCACGAAGTTCATCGCGGCCAACGGCGGCAAGCCCGCGCATGGCGCGCTGCTCACCCATTGGGCGCGCATGATCGAGATGCTGCACGCCGCCGAACTCGCGCGCGAAATGCTCGACGATCCCGACATCCTGCGCCCCGACCTGATGGCCGACAAGGGACCGCGCCGCGAGGAGGGCGTCGGCGTGATCGAGGCGCCGCGCGGCACCTTGTTCCACCACTATCGCGTCGGCGAGAACGATCTCATCAGCTATTGCAACCTCATCGTCTCCACCACCAACAACAACCAGGCGATGAACGAGGCGGTGCGCTCCGCCGCCGATAGCTGTTTCGACGGCCGCGAGATCACCGAAGGCATGCTCAACACCATCGAGGTGGCGATCCGCGCCTACGATCCCTGCCTGTCCTGCGCGACCCACGCGCTCGGCGCCATGCCGCTCGAGGTCACGCTCGTCGGCCCCGACGGCGCCGTCATCGACAGCCGCCGCCGCGACTGATGCGGGTCGTCGTCCTGGGCTGGGGCAACGACGCGCGCGGCGACGACGCGCTCGGGCCGTTGCTGCTGCGCCGCCTCGCCGAATCGGCGCCTCCCGGCGTCGAGACGATCGAGGACTACCAGTTGCAGGTCGAGCACGCGCTCGACCTCGAAGGTTTCGACGCCGCGCTGTTCGTCGACGCCTCGCGCGGGTTGAGCGAACCTTTCGCCTTCCGCGAGATCGCCCCCGCCGCAGCGCGCACGCCAAACACGCATGCGCTGACGCCCGAGGCGGTGCTCGACGTCTATGTCCGGGTGCAGGGTCGCGCGCCGCCCGCCGCCTTCGTGCTGGCGCTGCGCGGCGTTGAGTTCGAACTAGGGGCGAGCCTGTCGGAGACGGGCGCGCATGCGCTGGAGGCGGCGACGGCTTTCTGCGCGACCCTGATGGCCTCGCGCACGCTGGAGGATTGGCGGCGGCTGGCCGCCGAGGCGCAGGGGCGCCTATGGCCGTCGAGCGATATGTCGCCGGGGAGCTGACGGCGGGCCGCGCGGCGCAGCCGCCGAGGCCGCAAGGCTCGGTCAAGCTGAGGCCGGCATGACCGCCTGCAGAGGCGGCCATGAACGTCAACACGCAAATCTCCGTCGGCGAATGGATCGACAAGCTGACGATCCTCGAGATCAAGCTCGCCGAGATTCTCGAGCGCGACAAGCTCGCCAATGTCAGGCGCGAATACGCGGCGCTGCTCGCCGCCGCGCCGGCGGAGCTGCTGACGAGGGCGGAGATCGCCCAGGCGCGCGCGCGGCTGAAGGGCGTCAACGCCGAGCTGTGGCGGATCGAGGACGAGATTCGCGTGAAAGAACGCGCGCGCGATTTCGGCGACGAATTCGTCGCGCTCGCCCGCGCCGTCTACGTCACCAACGACCGCCGCGCGGCGCTCAAGCGCGAGATCAACCGGCTGTCGGACAGCGAACTCGTCGAGGAAAAGAGCTACGCGAGTTATTGAGGCGCGGCGACCGAGCCATCCATGTCTCCGCCGCGCGAATGTTTGATCGGCGATCACGCAGGCAGGGATGAGGACCGCGCGCGTCGAATGGCGCCCCCTTCTCACAGCTTGGTCCACGCCGCATTGGCCTTCGACGACCTCACCGCCGCCTCGATGAACGCCATACCCTTCACGCCGTCGTCGATATCGGGGAACATCACGCCCTCCGGCGGCGGCGCGCCCGTCCGCGCCGCTTTGATCGCCAAAGCCACGTCCGTGTAAATGTTGGCGAAACCTTCCAGATAACCCTCCGGATGCCCCGGCGGCACGCGCGTCACCCGCGCGTCGGCGCGAACCGAGCCCGGGCCGCCGCGGGTGAGAATGCGGATCGGCTCGCCGAGCGGCGCAAACAACATCTCGTTCGGGTTCGCCTGCACCCAGGTCAGGCTCGCTTTCGTCCCGTAGACGCGGATGCGCAGCCCGTTCTCGTTGCCCGGCGCGACCTGACTCGCCCACAACGAACCGCGCGCGCCGTTCACGTAGCGCATCATCATCTGTACGTTGTCGTCGAGCGCGCGCCCCGGCCCGAACGAGGAGAGATCGCACGCCAGCTCCGCGACCTCGACCCCGATGATGAAGTCGGCGAGATTGTAGGCGTGCGTGCCGATGTCGCCGAGCGCCCCGCCGGCGCCGGAGCGCGCGGGATCGACGCGCCATTCCGCCTGCTTGTTGCCTGATGTCTCCGTCGGCCCCGACAGCCAGTCCTGCGGATACTCCACCTGCACCAGCCGGATTTCGCCAAGCTCCCCCGCCCGCACCATCTCGCGCGCGCGGCGCACCAGCGGATAGCCGGTGTAATTGTGCGTCAGCGCGAAGATGCGGCCGGAAGCCTCCACCGCCGCCTTCATCTTGCGCGCCTCTGCGAGCGAAAGCGTCAGCGGCTTGTCGCAGATGACATGCACCCCCGCTTTCAGGAACGCGTAGGTCGGCCCCGCGTGGACATGGTTGGGCGTGACGATCGCCACCGCCTCGATCCCGTCCGGCCGCGCGGCCTCGGCCAACGCCATGCTCGCGTAATCGTCGTAGACGCGATCGAGCCCCAGCGCCGCGCCGGAGCGCCGCGCCTTGTCGGGCGTTGCCGACAACGCCCCGGCGACCAGTTCGAAGTGTCCGTCCATGCGCGCGGCGAGCCGGTGCACCGCGCCGATGAAGGCGCCCTCGCCGCCGCCGACCATGCCGAGCCGCACCCGCCCGCCCGAGACCGAATCCGATAGCCCGCCGATCGCCAAAGCCGCCTCCCGTCTTTGGCGGCAATGTTCGCCCAGCCGCGGACGGCGTCAAGGCCGCGGCGGACGCGCTTCAACAGCCGGTTACGGCCCGCGGCCGCAGTTCCGCCGCGACGCGAAGCGCATTAAACCTGCCGGCATGAAACGCTGGACCCGCTCGCCGCAGCTGCTCAAATTGTTCGTCGGCCAGCATGTCGCCAATGGTCTGGGCGTCGCGGCCGGCGTGATGGCGGTGTCGGTGGCGGCGACGCTGGCGTTCGGTTTCGCCGGCGGCTTCGCGTTCACGCTCGGCGCCATTGCCGCCAGCATCGGCGATTTCCCGGCGCCGCTGCGGGATAAAGCCAAGAGCATGAGCGTCGGCTTCGTTCTTGCGCTGCTGGCTTGCGCCGGGGCGCTGCTCGCCCAGCGCTGGCTGGCGGTGGAGATCGTCGTCGTCGGCCTCATCGCCTTCGCCAGCGGCCTCGTCTCCGGCTTCGGCCGCTGGGCGCTGTCGACCAGCATGCAAATCCTCATCGCGACGGTGCTGGCGCTCGGCCTGCCGCCGCTCGATCTGGCCGGCGTCGCGCAGGTCCTCGCCGGCATGGCGGTGGGCGGCCTCGCCTATATTGCGTTTTCGCTCCTCATCTCGCGCCTCATCGCCGCCAACGACCGGCGCATGATGACCAGCGAATCCTTGCGCGAGCTCTCGGCCTATCTGTTCGCCTACGCCCGCTTCGCCGACCGCGACGCCGACATCGCCGAGGTCTACGGCCGCGTCATCCGCCAGCAGGCCGCCTTCTCCGAACAGCTGCAATCCGCCCGCGCGCTGCTGTTGGAGAAGCCGCGCCAGACGGCGGAGCGGGTGCGGCTCGCCGCCTCGATCGGCCTGATGCTCGACGCGCTCGACGCGCTGGTCGCCGCGCAATGCGACCTGCCGGAGCTGCGCGGCCTTCCGGCGACGGCGGAGTGGATGCGCCGGGTCGGCGTGCTGATTCGCGCCACCGCGCTCGACGTGCAGCACCTCGGCCTCGACCTGCTCGCCCATCGCGCGCCGTCGCTGCCGGCCGACCACCAGCTCGCGCGCGACGCCGTGCGCCGCGAAGGCTTCCGGCTCATCGCCGACGAGGACACGCCCGCCGACATCCGCCAGGCCATCGGCCGCACGCTCGCGCGTTTCGACGCCGCCCACGCGGCGATAGCCCGGCTCGAACGCGCGCTCGGCGACGACGCGGTCGCCGAGACCGCCATCGGCGCGGTGAAACTCTCCGCCTTCCGGCCGACGCGCTCGTTTCGCTTGAAACTGCTGCGGCCGCATCTGACGCCGGCCTCGCCGGTGTTCCGCTACGCCGCGCGGCTGGCGCTGGCGATGATGGCGGGCGGCGTGGCGGCGGCCGAGCTTGGCGGCGAGCGGCACGGCAACTGGGTGCTGTTGACCATCGCCGTCATTTTGCGCGCCGGCTACGGTCTGACGCGCCAGCGCCGCGACGACCGCGTCATCGGCACGCTGATCGGCTGCGTCATCGCCTCCGCCGCGGTCGCCTATGCGCCGACCTGGAGCCTGCTGATCGTACAGGCGCTGGCGCTCTCCGTCGCGCACGGCTTTGCGCGGCTCAACTACCGGCTGGCGTCGGTCGGGGCCTCGATGATGGCGCTGGTGTCGCTGCATCTGGCCGAGCCCGCCTTCGCCTCGCCGATGCTGGCGCGGCTCGCCGACACGCTGATCGGCGCGGCGATCGCGCATCTGTTCAGCTACGTGCTGCCGAACTGGGAAGTGTCCGAGGCGCCGAAGATCGCCCGCCGGCTGAAGCAGCGCGCCGCCGACTTCGCCGACGTGGCTTTGCGCTTCGACGCGCCGGATCAGGATTACCGCCTCGCGCGCAAGGATTTCATGGAGGCTTTGGCGGCGCTGTCGGATTCGGCGGCGCGGATGGGCGGCGAGCCGCGCGCGACGCGGCGCGGGCTCGACCAGATGAGCGCGATGGTGATCGCGGCTGGCGTCGCCGCCGCGCAGATCGCCGCCGTGCGGCTCGACGCGCTGCATGCTGGCGAGGACATGGCGTGGCGGCTGGAGCCCGACCGGCGGCTCGCGGCGACGACGCTTTCGGGCGAGGCGGCGCCGGAGGGTTCGCGGCTGGCGGCGAGCCTTGCCGGCCTCGTCGCCGCCGCCGCCGCCTACGAGCAGGCCGCCAAGCGCGAGGCCGATTTGCGCGAAGCGTGAAGCGAAGGCATCTTGAGACAGAGCGCGACTCGGTCATGGCGAGGGGCGCAGCGACGATGCCATCCACGCCGCCGCGGCTCGGCTGTCAGGCGGTCGATTTCGCAGAGCCGGATAGCTTCGCTTGGCTCGCACTGACGGGCTGTCTAGAATTCAGCGCACCACATAGGAGGAACCGCCCATGCCCGTTATGGCTTTCGACCGGCCCGAGATCCTGCGCGAAGAGGAGATCGTCCTGTTCGAGGACGCCACCGCCAAATTTTTCGACCAGCACGCCCCCGAGGAGCGGGTCGCGAAATGGCGGCGCGACAAGATCGTCGAGCGCGAGATGTGGCGCGAGGCGGGCGCTGCGGGCCTGTTGTGCCTGGCGATCCCGGAAAGCTACGGCGGCGCCGGCGGCGACTACCGCCACGAGGTCGTCTTGATGGAGACGATGGCGCGCAAGGGGATCGACGGCTTCGGCGCCTCGCTGCACAACGCCATCGTCGCCCCCTACATCTATCACTACGGCTCGGAGGAGCAGAAGCGCCGCTGGTTGCCGCGCATGGCGTCGGGCGAACTCGTCGGCGCCATCGCGATGAGCGAGCCCGGCGCCGGCTCGGATCTGCAAGGCGTGCGCACCAGCGCCAAGAAGGCCGGCAACCAATATGTGTTGAACGGCCAGAAGACCTTCATCACCAACGGCCAGACCGCCAACCTGGTCATCGTCGTCGCCAAGACCGACCCCGCCGCCGGCGCGAAGGGCACCTCGCTGATCGTCGTCGAGACCGACGAGACCGAGGGCTTCGCGCGCGGCCGCAAGCTCGACAAGGTCGGGCTCGACGCGCAAGACACCTCCGAGCTGTTCTTGCAAGAGGCGCGCGTGCCGACGTCCAACTTGATTGGAACCGAGGAGGGCCAGGGCTTCGTCCAGCTGATGCAGCAACTGCCGCAGGAGCGGCTCAACATCGCCGTCGGCGGCATGGCGGTGATCGAGCGGGCGCTGCAACTGACCATCGACTACGTCAAGGAGCGGCAGGCGTTCGGCAAGCGCATCCTCGATTTCCAGAACACGCAATTCGTGCTCGCCGAGTGCAAGACGGAAGCCAATGTCGGGCGCGCCTTCGTCGACCGCCTGATCGGGCTGCATCTGCAAGGCAAGCTCGATGCGGCGACGGCGTCGATGGCGAAATACTGGGTCAGCGACCTCGAATGCAAGATCATCGACCGCTGCCTGCAACTGTTCGGCGGCTACGGCTACATGAACGAGTACCCGATCGGCCGCATGTTCCGCGATTCGCGCGTGCAGCGCATTTACGGCGGAACCAACGAGATCATGAAGCTGCTGATCGCCAGGACGTTGTGAGCGGCCCCGCGTCGAACAAGGGAACCGTTTGCCGCAGCGGATGTTCTTGCTCTCACCTACGGTTCACTCCCTGGAGGGCAAGAGCATGAAGAAACTGGCATTCGTCGCCGCGATCTGCGGCGTGTTGGGCGTCGCGGCGCCGGCGTCGGCGGGCTGCCTGACCGGCGCCGTGGTCGGCGGCGTCGTCGGTCACATGGCCGGTCACGGCGCCGTCGGCGCCGCGGCGGGCTGCGCCATCGGCCACCATTCCGCGGCGAAGAAGCAGCAACAGCGCGCCGACCAGCAGACGCAGCAGCGCAACGCCACCCAGACGCACTGACGCGCAAGCGCGCCCGGGCTCAGCCCCGGGCGCTTACCCGAAGATCCCGCGATCCCGCTCCACGCAGGCGACGATGTGCTCGTGCGCCGCCCGGATGCGCCCGAGGCCGCGCGTGTCCTCGTGGGTGACGATCCAATAGGCCCGCTGCGCCCGCCGCTCCGGCAGCACCCGCCGCAAATCGGGAAACCGCCGCGCGATGAAATCGTGCGCGACGCCGACGCCGACGCCTGCGCGCACGGCTTCGAGCTGCGTCACCGCGCTCGCGCATTCGAGCTGCGTCGGCCTGGCCCCGAACAGCTCGCGCACATAGTCGAGCGCGCCGGAGAAGGCGTATTCCTCGACATAGCCGATCAACCGATGGCCCGAGAAATCCGCCCCGGGCTCGCCATGCGCCGCCAGATAGGCCGCGCTAGCGTAAAGCCCGAGCCCGTAATCGGTGAGCTTGCGCGCGACGAAGCGGCCGGATTCGGGCTTGTCGAGCCCAACGACGATATCGACCTCGCGCCGCGCCAGCGGCGTCAGCTGCGGCAGCGGCAGCAACTGCACGCGCAACGACGGGTTGCGCACGATGAACGGCCCGAGCGCCTGGGCGAGATAATAGGTCGAGAACCCGTCCGGCGCGCCGATCCTGACATCGCCGGAAAGTTCGACGTCGAGCCCCGACACCTCGCCCTGCGCATGCAGGAACGCGCTTTCCATCTGCTCGGCGGCGGCGAGGAAGCGCTCGCCGGCGCTGGTCAGCCGCGCGCCCGACGTGCGCCGGTCGAACAGTTTCGCCCCCAGCGCCGCCTCCAGCGCCGCGACCCTGCGGCTAGCCGTCGCATGGTCGAGATGCAGCCGCCGGGCGCCGGCGACAAACTGCCCAGCGCGGGCGACGGCGAGGAAAACACGCACATGGTCCCAGTCCATGCGGCCTTCTTTAGCCCATTTGCGCACGCATGAAGCGCGAAAACACGAATTGCTGTGCGCATAATCCCGGCGCATAACCACGCCACGAAAGCCAGGGAGCGAAACATGATCCAATACGGGCATTACATCGGCGGCAAGACTATCGCCGGCAAGTCGGGGCGGTCGGCGCAAGTGTTCCAGCCGATGGACGGCACGGTGCGCGGCTCCGTCGCGCTCGCCTCCGCCGACGAAGTGCGCGCCGCGGTCGCCAACGCCAAGGCCGCCCAGCCCGCCTGGGCCGCAACCAACCCGCAGCGCCGCGCCCGCGTGATGATGAAATTCTACGAGTTGATCGTCAAATACACCGACGAGCTCGCCGACATCCTCGCCCGCGAGCACGGCAAGACCATCACCGACGCCAAGGGCGACATCCAGCGCGGCGTCGAGGTGCTCGAATTCTCCTTCGGCGTCCCGCACCTGATGAAGGGCGAATATACCGACGGCGCCGGCCCCGGGATCGACGTTTATTCGATGCGCCAGGCGCTCGGCGTCGTCGCCGGAATCACGCCGTTCAACTTCCCCGCGATGATCCCGCTGTGGAAGCTTTGCCCGGCCATCGCCTGCGGCAACGCCTTCATCCTGAAGCCGTCCGAGCGCGATCCCGGCGTGCCGATGAAGCTCGGCGAGTTGTTCGTCGAGGCCGGCGGACCCCCGGGCATCCTCAACGTCGTCAACGGCGACAAGGAGGCGGTCGACGCGCTGCTCGACGATCCCGACGTCCAGGCGATCGGCTTCGTGGGTTCGACCCCGATCGCCCACTACATCTATTCGCGCGGCACGGCGGCGGGTAAGCGCGTGCAGTGCTTCGGCGGCGCCAAGAACCATATGCTGATCATGCCCGACGCCGACATGGATCAGACCGTCGACGCGCTGATCGGCGCCGGCTACGGCTCCGCCGGCGAGCGCTGCATGGCGATCTCGGTCGCGGTGCCGGTCGGCGAGGCGACGGCCGACGAACTGGTCAAGCGCCTGATCCCACGCGTGGAATCGCTGAAGATCGGCCCCTCCACCGATCCAGTCGCCGATCTCGGCCCGCTCGTCACGGCGCAGGCTCTGGAGCGGGTCAAGGGCTACATCGACCTGGGCGTGCAGGAAGGCGCGACGCTCAGGGTCGACGGCCGCGGCTTCAAGATGCAGGGCTACGAGAACGGCTTCTACCTCGGTGGGTCGCTGTTCGACAACGTCACCAAGGACATGCGCATCTACAAGGAGGAGATCTTCGGCCCCGTGCTCGCGGTCGTGCGCGCGCACAATTACGAGGAGGCGCTCGGCCTCTGCAACGATCACGAGTATGGCAACGGCGTCGCCATCTTTACTCGCGACGGCGACGCCGCGCGCGATTTCGCCAGCCGCGTGCAGGTCGGCATGGTCGGCGTCAACGTGCCGATCCCGGTGCCGGTCGCCTATCACACCTTCGGCGGCTGGAAGCGCTCTGGCTTCGGCGACCTCAACCAGCACGGCCCGGATTCGATCCGCTTCTACACCAAGACGAAGACGGTCACCTCGCGCTGGCCGAGCGGCGTCAAGGACGGGGCCGAATTCGTCATCCCGACGATGAAGTGAGCCTTACGCGACCGGGTGGGTCACGACGACGCCGTCCGGTCGCGTCTCCTCGATCTTGAGCGAGCCGGTGACGTCCGGCCCGCCCATGCGTTTCTGCTCGGCGCGATATTCGCGCCCGGCGGCCTGAGCTTCCTCCAGCGTCTCGAACGCCGACTCCGCCGACAGCGGACTGCCCCAATCGCCGGCGTTGGCGATCAACCTAAAGCGCAACTCCGCCATGGCGGGATCTCCGCGGAACTACCAGTTCTGATCCTGTCCGTTCTGGTCGCCGCGAACGGTTTGCGGAACCTGATCGGCGCGGTCGCCCCAAGGGGGCTCCGCCGCCGCGCGGCCTTCTATCAGCCCCGGCTCGTAATAGGGTCCGGGTCCCGGCCCGTATTCCACATAGGGTCCCGGGCCGTATTCCACATAGGGTCCGGGCCCGTAGTCGTAACCGTAGGGACCCGGGCCATAGAAGTTCGGCCCGTAGCCCGTGCCGGGATTGCTGCCGGTAAGGCTGCCGCCTACGCCTGTCGCGCCCGGCGCGCCGGCCTCCTGCGCGAATGCGGGGACGACTAACGCGAGAACAGCCGCGGCGAGAATAAGAGTCGATCGCATGAAAGCCTCCTGGGTTTGACCAGGAAACTTGCCAGACTCAAGTCTCGTTCCCATCGCCAGCGCGCGCAGATGGATCGAAATCGCAGCGCCAACCCGTCGTCCTCGCCAAGGCTGGCGCCCACGGGTTTCGCAACCCTCGGGCCGGACGGCGCCGGCCCCGGCTCACGCTTTCGCCGCCATGACGAAGCAGGACGCCGGCCGCAAGCCTTCAGCGCGCGGTCGCAGCGCCGAGCGCGGCGGGGACGAGGCGATGGCGCTCCGCGTAGCTGACCCGCTTGGCCGCGTCGCCGACCGCCTTGGGAGCGTAACGCACGCCCTCGACCAGCCGTTGAGCCAGCAGAGGCGCCAGAATTTCCCGCCCCTCGGGCGTATGGAAGCCGCCGTTGAACTGCGACGTGCGCTTGAGAAAGGCGACGAACCCTTTGACGAGATCCGCCGACGGCGGCGTCGCCTCGCGCCAGAATCGCGACAGCGGCCCGACGCTGGCCAGACCCGGAATGTTGTAGAAGGCGCGGCCGACGCACAGCACCGGCTTTTCTTCGATGATCGCCGCCAGACCCGCCGTCGAGTTGATCGTCACCACCGCGTCCGCGCGCGCGATGATCTTGTCGATGGAGGTCTTGCGCAGGAAGAATACGCGATCGGCGAGCTTATGGCGGGCGACCAGCGCCGCCACCCGCTCCGGCAGGCGCTCGACGCCATAGTCGAGCGGATGCTGCTTGACGACGAGGACGGCCTCGGGCGGCGCATCGGCGGCGAACGAGGTAATCAGCTCTTCGACGAAAGCGGCGTTGCCGCCATGCCGGGAATGCACGACCAGCTGGGCGTCGCCGGGCTTTTGCAACAGCGCGAGAAACACCTTGCGGCCCGCGTCGGCCAGCTCCAGCGCCCGCGCCAGCACGCCGGTTTCGTCGTGCGTGATGCGCCACAAATATTCCCTGATATAACCCAGGCCCTGCAGGTAGACCGAATCTCCATAATACTTGGCGTCGAAGCCGAGGACCGGCTTGAACGCTATGGCCGCCGCGAAATGGGTGATCGTGTGGACTACGTGCGGCCGCAAGCCGGCGGGAAATTGACGGTTGTCCGTGGGCTCGGGAGTGTTGCGCCGCGCCTCCAGATAGGCCCCGGGGTCGCGTGGCAAGCGCGAGAAACCGTTGACCCCGTCGCGCTCCAGCGTGACCCAATGCGGGCGCAGGTAGCCGTTCTCCAGCACGAAACTATGAAGCCCGAATTCCTCAGCCACTTCAAGCGCGGCGCGGTTGCGCGGCAGCGTGTCGTTGAAGGTGATGACGGCGTCGACTTTCTTGCGCCGCACCACGCCGCGGACGAATCGTTTCCAGTCGCCGTCGCGGTGACGATAGATGATTCGGCAAGCGCTCGGGGTCTCCAGAAATTCCCCGCCTTCGCACACGGTGCGAAAGACTTCGCCGCCCGCCATCTCGATTTCTCTCGCAAGTCGCGAGAAAAAAGGTCCAAACGGGGCGCCGATGAAAAGAAAAACCGACATCAGTTGCCGCACCCCTGCTTTCACGCCTATTGTTATCCGAGCTGAGCTGCTTCGGCAAGACCAAGGAAGATGCGCAGCAAATTGCGGCGAAATCGGTTCGGCGTTCCGCAGGCGCGGCGAGACCAGAGCAAGAGGCGTAAATATTTAACATAAGTCGCCATGGCGCGATATGACGAGCTGTTGCGATCGCAAGTCGCCCCATCGCGCGATGTTTTACAAATCGGCTGCGATGCAGCATGAACGGCCGCCGCTTCGCTTGCGGGCGCGCTCGCGCTTCGCCGCCCGGGCGAGGGGCGGCCAGCGGACGGAGTCGATGAACCTTTTCCTTGACATCACCCGGCTCGCGACGCGCATATTCCGCAGCGGCCCTACGGGGATCGACCGGGTCGAGTACGCCTACGCCCGCCGCCTGATCGACGACCCCGTCACCGTTTGCGTGTTCACCGCGCCAATGTTCTCCGGTGCGATTCGCAGCGCGCGCGCCAAGGATATCCTCAGCCGGGTGGAGCGGGCCTGGAGGCTCGACGCGACGACCGACGACGATCCCATCTACCTGGCGCTGCGGCGCTGGCTCGACGCGCCAATCGACCTGCAGGCCCAGCGGCCGCCGCGCCTGCGCGCCAAAAAGGGCTGGGCCGACTGGATGCGCGACGCCGATTTCCTGCCGTTGCGCGATATCCTGCGCGCCGAGGTCAGGCGCGGGCGCCGAATCGCCCGCACCGGCTCCAACCCTTCAATCTTCTTCCATTGCTCGCACGCGCAGCTCGACAAGGCCGAACGGTTCCGCTGGCTCAGCGACGCCGGTCTCGGCGCCGCCTTCTTCGTCCATGACGCCATTCCGATCGAATATCCCGAATTCTGCTCGCCCGGCGCTTACGGACGCCACGTCAACCGGCTGACCACCGTCGCCGCCCACGCCTCGCTCGCCATCGTCAATTCGATGGATTCGCGGCGCGCGGTGGAGGCGGCGATGCAGGCGCGACGACTGCGCTGTCCCGAGATCGCCGTCGTGCCGCTCGCCGTCGACGAGGCCTTTTCGCGCGCCCGGCTAAACCCGCTGCGGCGCCCGGCGACGCCCTATTTCCTCTATGTCGGCACCATCGAGCCGCGCAAGAACCTGCTGTTCCTGCTCTCGGTCTGGCGCCGGCTGATCGAGCGGCACGGCGAACGCGCGCCGCGCCTCGTCATCGCCGGCCGGCGCGGCTGGGAGAACGAGAACATCGTCGACGTGCTCGAACGCTCGCGCCAGCTCGCCCCCTTCGTCGCCGAGGCCTCCGACCTCACCGACGCCGGCCTCGCCCGGCTGATGGCGGAAGCCGCCGCGCTGGTCGCGCCCTCGTTCACCGAAGGTTTCGGCTTGCCCGTCGTCGAATGCCTCGCGGCGGGAACGCCGGCCGTGGTCTCCGACATCGCCGCCCATCGCGAGGCCGGCGAGGATTACGCCCTCTTCGCCGACGCCATCGACGGCCCGGCCTGGGTCGGCGCGATAGAGGCGCTGATGGACGACGCCTCCGACTTCCGCCGCGGCCGGCTCGCCAAAATTGCAGGCTACCGTCCGTTGTCCTGGGCCGAGCATGTCGCCCGCGCGCGGGCGCTGATGGAAAAGGCGACGACGGCCCCCCTCCCCAACGCCGCCCGTTTGGCTTAGTCGAGACGACGATGGATACAAAAGCCGATGCGCGGGCGCGGGCCGAAGCCGAGGCCCCGCCGATGTACGACATGATAGAGCTGTTCTATTTCGCCTATCGCGATTTCGTCGGCGACGCCGACCGGCTGCTCGAGGCCTACGGCTTCGGCCGCGCGCATCACCGCGTGCTGCATTTCGTCTCACGCCATCCGGGATTGACGATCGCCGAACTGCTCGACATTCTCGCCATCACCAAGCAGAGCCTCAATCGCGTCCTGAAGGAGCTTGTTGCGCAGGACTTCATCGAGGCGCGCGCGGGCGCGCAGGATCGCAGGCAGCGCCGTCTGTTCGCCACCCGCAAGGGCGGCGACCTCGCGCTGCGGCTGGCGCGCGCGCAGACCCGGCGGTTCGCCGCCGCCATGCGCGCCCTCGGCGGCGACGCCCGCGGCGACGCGGCGGCGTTCCTGTTGGAGATGATCGACCGCGAGGCGCGGGAGCGGATTCTGGCGCTGATCGCAGCGCCGTCGCCCGAAGCGGAGGCGGCCGAAGCCGGCGCGCCCGCTTGAACACAAGAGTTGAGCCGATGGGACAAGCCGCACTGCCCGACGACGCCGCGCATGTCCTGGTGGTCGACGACGACCGCCGGCTGCGCAACCTCGTCGCCTCCTTTCTCGGCCGCAACGGCTACCGCGTCACTGCCGTGGCCTCCGCGGCGGAGGCGCGGGCGCGGCTCGAAAGCCTGTCGTTCGAGATCATCGTGCTCGACGTGATGATGCCGGGCGAGGACGGCCTCGCATTCGCCGAATCCCTGCGCGAGACCTCCGACATCCCCATCCTGATGCTGACCGCGCGCGGCGAGGCGTCCGACCGGGTGCGCGGCCTCGAGGCCGGCGTCGACGACTATCTCGCCAAGCCCTACGAGCCCAAGGAGCTGTTGCTGCGCATCGCCTCGATCCTGCGCCGCACGCGCGCCCCCGCCGCGCCGTTGTCGGCCGACGAGACCGGCGTGCGCTTCGGCCCGTTCGTGTTCCTGGCCGAGCGCGGCGAGCTGCGCCGCGGCGAAGACCTCGTGCGGCTGACCGAGCGCGAGCGCGAAATCCTCAGGATGCTCGGGGCGACGCCGGGCGTCAGCGTCTCGCGCGAGGCGCTGGCGGGGGTCGGCGGCGGCGCGCAGGAGCGCACCATCGACGTGCAGATCAACCGCCTGCGCCGCAAGCTCGAGCGCGATCCCGCCAATCCCGTGTATCTGCAGACCGCGCGCGGGGCGGGCTACCGACTGGTCGCCGACCCGTGACCGCCATCGACTTCAGCAGCGGCGCGTTGCGGCTCGGCCGCGGCCTGTGGCGCAGCGGCGCGCGCTCGCTCGCCGACTTGTTTCCCAAGGGCCTCTACGCCCGCTCGCTGTTGATCGTGATCCTGCCGATGGCGCTGTTGCAGGTCGGCGTCGCCTATCTGTTCATGCAGCGCCATTGGGATCTCGTCACCCACCGGCTGTCCGACGCCGTCGCGCGCGACGTCGGCGCGATCACCGATCTCTATCGAGCGCAGCCGCTCGGCGAGGACGACAAGCGGCTGCGCGAGATCGCCTCCGCGCGCTTCCGCATGAGCGTCGATCTGTTGCCGCCGCAGCCCTTGCCGCCGACGCTGCCGCGCCGCTTTTTTGACTTCCTCGATCCGCTGACCCGCGCCCTGCCGAAGGAGCTCAAGCAACAGCTCAAATATCCGATCTGGGTCGACACCGTCGGCAAGTCGGGCCTGATGGAGATCCGCGTCGATCTCGGCTTCGGCGTGGTGCGGCTGATCACCAGGCGCACGCTCGGCTACGACGCCAACGTGCATGTCTTCATCTTCTGGATGCTCGGCGCCTCGCTGGTGCTGATCCTGGTGGCGATCCTGTTCCTGCGCAACCAGATCCGGCCGATTCTCAGGCTCGCCAGTGCGGCGGAGGATTTCGGCAAGGGCCGCTTCCACGATTTCCAGCCGCGCGGCGCGCGCGAGGTTCGCCGCGCCGGCTACGCCTTCAACGAGATGAAGCGCCGCGTCGAGCGCGCCAACGAGCAGCGCACCGCGATGCTGAGCGGCGTCAGCCACGACCTGAAGACCATCCTGACCCGCTTCCGCCTGTCGCTGGCGATGCTGGAGGCGAGCGCGGAGACGCAGGATCTGGAAAAGGACATCGACGAGATGCAGGCCATGCTCGAAGGCTATCTCGCCTTCGCGCGCGGCGATTCCGGCGAGGCGGCGACGCCGACCGATCTTTCCGCGATGCTGGAGGAGATGCGATTCGACGCCGAGCGGCACGGCGCGACGGTCATGCTGCGCATGGCGGGACGGCTCGACGTGACGGTGCGGCCGATGGCGATCAAGCGCTGCATCGGCAATCTCGTCGGCAACGCGCAGCGCTACGGGCGGCGGGTGGAGGTAACAGCCGTGCGCGAGGGACGCTTCGTCGCCGTGCATGTCGACGACGACGGTCCCGGCATTCCGTTGGAGCGGCGCGACGACGTATTTCGTCCGTTCTTCCGTCTCGACGAGGCGCGCAACCAGGACCAGAGCGGCTCCGGCCTCGGCCTGTCGATCGCCCGCGACATCGCCCGCTCGCATGGCGGCGACGTCAACTTGAGCGACAGCCCGCACGGGGGCTTGCGGGCGAGCGTGCGGATTCCGGTCTAGAGGAGGGGCGGATGTCGGCGCTGCAAACCAAGACCCTGGCGGCTTCGCCCGACGCCTACGCCCCCGACGGCAGCCAGGTGCGGCTGCTGGCCGCGCTGAACGGCGGCAGTTTCGCGCATTTCACTCTGGCCGCCGGCCGGGTCTCCGCGCCGGTCGCGCATCGCACCGTCGAGGAAATCTGGTATTTCGTGGCGGGTGAAGGCGAGGTCTGGCGCAAGCTCGGCGACGAGGAGAGCGTGGCGCCCGTCTCGCCCGGCGTCGCGCTGACGATTCCGTTGGGAACGCATTTCCAGTTCCGCGCCGGCGGCGAGGGCTTAAGCTTCGTCGCCGTCACCATGCCGCCCTGGCCGGGGGCGGAGGAAGCATATGCGATCGAGGGGAAGTGGAAGGCGAGCGCTTGAGGGGCCGGCGTCACCCCCAGCTTTCCAGCCGCGCGTAACGCTCGAACCGTTTGGCGTGATGCCGGTCCATCCGCCCGAGCACGTCGCGCAGGAAGGCGACGCCTTCGGCCAGATGCGGCCCCTTGTTGAGCATCTCGCATTCGGCCGCCTGCCCGAAGGCGGCGTCGGTCATCTCCGACCGGTTGGCGATTCCGTCGTGCACGAACTGGTCGAGCACCTGCGTCGCCCACACGACCGGCGTATGCGCCGCCTCGCACAGCCACAGCATCTCATGCTGCATCTCGCTGAGCCTCGCGAAGCCGATCTCGACCGCGAGATCGCCGCGCGCGATCATCACCCCCGTGGGATGCCGCCGCGCGCTGGCGACGATGAGCTGCGGCAGGTTCTTCACCGCCAGCGGCGTCTCGATCTTCAGCACGACGCCCTGCGGCGGACGGTCGTGCCGGCGCAAGGTCAGCTCCGCCTGCAGCCGCTCGACGTCGGCGACCCGCTGCACGAACGAAAAGCCGACGAGATCGGCGTGCTCGGCGATGAAGTCGAGATCGCGCAGGTCCCTGGGCGTCAGCGGCGGCAGCGTCAGCTCGGTGTCGGGAAAGTTGAGGCCCTTGTCGCGCTTCAGCCGCACGCCTTTTTCCCGCGCCGACTCGATTACGAGCGCCGCGCGGCCGGGCGAAGTCTCCGCGACCCGCGCATTGGCCTTGCCGTCGTCGAACGACACCCGCCGCCCCGGCTCGAGCTGACGCACGATCTCGGGAAACGAGATCGAGAACGCGATCTGCTTGGGGTCCGCCTCCTCGATATCGGCGTAAAGCTCGACCCGCTCGCCGGCCTTCAGGCGGTGCTTGTCCGGCGCCTGCACCTCGACGATGCGGCATTTCGGGCCGCCGATGTCCATCATCACCTTCGGCGCGAGCCCGAGCCTGGCGCCGCCAGCGCGCACATTGTCGACCATGCGCGCCCAGATTTTCGCATCGTCGTGCGCGCAGTTGATGCGGGCGCAATCCATGCCGGCGGCGATGAGCCTTTCCACCAGGCCCGCGTCGTCGGCCGCCTCGGGCGGCAGCGTCGCCATGATGCGCGCGCGCGGCGCTTCCGCGCGCGGCGGCCCAAACAGCAGCTCCGCCTCGTCCTGAAGCTCGGCCGTCGCCGCCTCGAAGGCGCTGCGAGCGGGGTAGGGCGCTTCGGCGTCGCCGTTGAGCCGGCGCAGCGTCGCGACCAGCGCCTCGAGCGCGATCCGCACCTTGCCTTCGCTGCGGCCGAGCGAGGACAGGCCGAACGTGGCGAGCCGGGTCTGCAGTTCCGTGATGTCGCGGCGGCGCAGCGCGAGATAGGCGCCGAGGTTTTGCGCGCGGGCGGCGGCCGCGCCGTCCTCCTCGCCGTCCCACGAGCGCGCCAGTTCGTCGCCTTCGCGCGCGACCGCGACGGCGAGCGCGGCGACTTCGCTTCTCAGAGCCATAAGCTCATGCGTCGTCGCATCCTCGCTCATCGATTTCCTCCGATAAAACGCCTCCCTGGCGCCGCTTCAAGACATGCATTTGACGACGCACCGCAAATCGTCGCAAGGGGGCAAAAAGGGGGTGACAAGCGCGGAAAAAGCGGCAAAGTGGCGGGGGAACAAGAAACGTTCATAAGGGAACGATGCCGCCTGAGGAGATTGCGAACGGCCCGCCGCCGGACGCCGCGCCCGCCGCTTTGCTGAGCGTAGAGGGGGTGACGGTCCGTTTTGGCGGCGTAACGGCGCTCGACGGCGTGCGCTTCCAAGTGGCCCCGCGGCAGATATGCGGCCTGATCGGCCCGAACGGGGCCGGCAAGACGACGCTGTTCAACTGCATCTCCCGCCTTTACGAACCCGGAGCCGGCGAGATCTTCCTCGAAGGCCGCCCGCTCTCGCGCCTGCGCCGGCACGAGATCGCCAAGCTCGGCGTCGCCCGCACGTTCCAGAACCTGGCGCTGTTCGCCACCATGAGCGTGCGCGAAAACGTGCGCGTCGGCGCCCATGTCCTCGCGCGCGGCGGCTTTCTCGCCAATGCGCTGTCGCTGCCGCCGGCGCGCGCCGCCGAGCGCGAGATCGGCGCCCTCGCCGACGCGCTGATCGCCGAGTGCCGGCTGACAGATGTCGCCGACCGGCTGGTCGGCGAGCTGCCGTTCGGCGTCAGGAAGCGCGTCGAACTGGCGCGCGCGCTCGCGATCTCGCCCAAGCTGCTGCTGCTCGACGAGCCCGCGGCGGGGCTGAACCACGAGGAGGTCGACGCGCTGGCGAGCGAGATCGTGCGCTTGCGCGACCAGCGCCGCTTGAGCGTGCTGCTGGTCGAGCATCACATGAACCTCGTCATGCGCATTTCCGATCAGGTGGTGGCGCTCGATTTCGGCCGGCTGATCGCCGACGGCGCGCCGGCGCAAGTGCGCGCGCATCCCGATGTCGTGCGCGCCTACTTGGGCGCCGCGGCGTGAGCGCGATCCTCAGCGCCCGCGGCCTCAGGGCGTTCTACGGTCCGATCGAGGCGCTGCGCGGCGTCGATTTCGAGGTCGAGGAGGGCGGCGTCACCGCGCTGCTCGGCGCCAACGGCGCCGGCAAGACGACGACGCTGCGCGCCATCAGCGCGATGATCCGGCGCGAGGGTGAGCTGGAGTTCTGCGGCCGCCCGCTGAAGGCGCGCGCGCCGGAGGATGTGGCCCGCCTCGGCGTCGCCCATGTGCCCGACGGGCGCGGCACCTTCACCGACCTCACAGTCGAGGAGAACCTGCGCCTCGGCGCCTACGTGCGGCGCGACAGCAGCGGGGTCAAGGCGGATTTCCAACGCATCTTCGGCTATTTCCCGCGCCTCGCCGAGCGGTTGAAGCAGCAGGCGGGCACGCTGTCGGGCGGCGAGCAGCAGATGCTGGCGATCTCGCGCGCGCTGTTGTCGCGGCCCAAGCTGCTGCTGCTCGACGAGCCCTCGTTCGGCCTGGCGCCGTTGATTGTGGCGGAGATCTTCCGCATCCTGCGCGCGATCAACGAGAACGATGGCGTCAGCATTCTCATCGTCGAGCAGAACGCCAATCTCGCGCTGGATCTGGCGACGCGCGCCTATCTGCTGGAGACCGGCGCCGTCGTGGTTGGCGGCGCCGCGGCGGATCTGCGCGCCAACGACGCCGTGCGCCGCGCCTATCTCGGCTATTGAGGAGGACCCGTCCTTGCGAGCAGCGAAGCGACGAAGCGATCCACGCCTGCGCCGCCCGTCGGCCGAGCGGTCGATCGCGCGCCGGCTGGATGGCTCAGCCGAGGCAAACGCAAAGCGTTTCCCGGCGCTCGCAATGACGAGTCAACGCCGGTGACCGAACTCCTGCATCAACTGGCCTCCGGCGTCGCGCTCGGCGGCGTCTACGCCATCACCGCCCTGGCGCTGGTGATGATCTTCCAGGCGACGCAGCTGGTCAATTTCGCCCAAGGCGAGATGGCGATGTTCTCGACCTACCTCGCCTGGGCGATGCTGCAGAACGGCTGGAGCTACTGGACCGCCTTCGCCGTCGCGGTCGTGCTCTCCTTCCTCGGCGGCGTCGCCGTCGAGCGTCTCGTCGTGCGCCCGTTCGCGCACGCGCCGATTCTCGCCTCGGTCATCGTCTTCATCGGGCTCAGCTTCATCTTCAACGCGCTCGCCGGCTTCTTCTTCGGCTATACGACGCAAAGCTTCGACACCCCGTTCGACGGCCGCCCCTGGTTCGGCAATAAGTTCATGTCGGCGCACGAATCCGGCTCGGTGCTGGTTTCGTTGATCGTGCTGGGGCTGGTCTATGTGTTCTTCCGCTTCACCCCGCTCGGGCTGGCGATGCGCGCGGCGGCGCAGAACCCGGCCTCGGCGCGTCTGGTCGGCGTGCGCGTCGGCTGGATGCTGGCGCTCGGCTGGGGGCTCGCGGCGGCGATCGGCGCCATCGCCGGCATGATGGCGGCGCCGATCGTCTATCTCGATCCCAACATGATGGGCGGCGTGCTGCTCTATGCCTTCGCCGGCGCGGTGTTCGGCGGCATCGACAGTCCGTTCGGCGCCGTGGTCGGGGGCTTCACGGTGGGCATCGCCGAGAACCTGCTCGGCGCCTATGTCGTCGGCGAGGAGGTCAAGCTCACGGTGGCGCTGGTCGTCATCATCGCCGTGCTGGTGGTCAAACCCTCGGGCCTGTTCGGCCGCCACATCGTCGCGAGGGTCTGATGACCGGACGTCTGAGCCTCAACCGCTCGCTCGCCTGGCTCGCCTGGGGCGTCGCCTTCGTCTTCGCCGCCGTCGCGCCTTTGTTCATGAGCGGCTATCATCTCTATCAGTTCGCGCAGGTGTTGATCTACGCCATCGCGCTGCTCGGCCTCAATCTGTTGACCGGCTTCAACGGCCAGCTGTCGCTCGGCCACGGCGCCTTTTTCGCGCTCGGCGGCTATGGCGCGGCGATCCTGATCGTCAAGCTGGGCCTGCCGTACTGGGCCGCCGTTCCGATCGCCGGCGCGATCTGTTTCGTCGCCGGCTTCCTGTTCGGCTTTCCCGCCTTGCGCTTCGGCGGTCTCTATCTGGCGCTGGCGACCTTCGCGCTCGCCGTCGCGACGCCGCAGATGCTCGCCTACAAGCGAATCGACTTCCTCACCGGCGGCTCGCAGGGCCTGCAGGTGCCCAAGCCCGGCCCGCTGCTGGGACTGCCGATGACGACCGACCAGAGCGTGTTCTGGCTCTGCCTCGCCGTCGCCGTCGTGCTGTTTCTCGTCGCCGGCAATCTCATCCGCGGCCGGGTCGGCCGGGCGCTGGTGGCGATCCGCGATCACCCGATCGCCGCCGAGACCATGGGCGTCGACGCCGCGCTCTACAAGACCGTCTGCTTCGGCGTCAGCGCTTTCTATGCCGGGATCGCCGGCGGCCTCGATGCGCTCGCGGTCGGCTTCGTCTCGCCGGAGAGTTTCGGCCTTGCGCTGTCGCTCGCCTTTCTCGTCGGCATCGTCATCGGCGGGCTCGCCTCGATTCCCGGCGTTCTGTTCGGCGCCTTGTTCATCGAATTCGTGCCCAACTGGGCCGACCAGCTCACGGTCTATTTCGGCGAGAACGCCAAGGCGTTGCCCGGAGCGGTCTATGGGTTGATGATGATCCTCATGATGGCCGCGGCGCCGACGGGAATTGCGGGGCTGTTCGGGAGGCTGGCGCGCATGCGCGTTGTGAGGAAAGTTTGAATGATGAACCGCCGCCGCTTCCTGGCCGCCGCCGCTGCCGCGACCCTCGCGCGCCCTGCGCGCGCCGCAACGCCCGGCGTTACGCCTGAGGAGATCCGGATCGGCCAGACCATGCCCTACAGCGGGCCGGCCTCCGCCTACGGCCTGATCGGCCGGACGCAGGCCGCCTTCTTCAAACGGCTCAACGACAACGGCGGAATCAACGGCCGCGCGATCAACCTGATTTCGCTCGACGACGGCTACAGCCCGCCGCGAACCGTCGAGCAGACCCGCCGTCTGGTCGAACAGCAAGAGGTCGCCTTCCTGTTCAACCAGCTCGGCGTCGCGACCTGCCTGGCGGTGCGCGACTACCTCAACCAGAACGGCGTGCCGCAACTGTTCGTCGCCAGCGGCGCGGCCGTATTCTCAGACCCCGCCCATTACAAATGGACCCTGGGCCTGCAGCCGAACTACCAGACCGAGGCGCGCATCTTCGCCAAGCACATTCTGGCGAGCCGGCCGAGCGCGAAGATCGCCGTGCTCTATCAGAACGACAGCTTCGGCCGGGATTATCTGATCGGCCTCAAGGCCGGGCTCGGGCCGGACAACGCGGGACAAGTCGTCAAGGAGGCGTCCTACGAGACGCTGGAGCCGACCGTCGATTCCCAGGTCGCCAGCTGCCAGGGCGCCGGGGCCGACGTGTTCCTGATCGCCGCGACGCCGAAATTCGCTGCGCAGGCGATTCGGCGCAGCTACGATCTCGGCTGGGAGGCGACGCGCTACGTCTCCAATGTCGCGATCTCCATTTCGGCGGTGCTGAAGGCGGCGGGTCTGGAGAAGGCCAAGGGGCTCGTTTCCGCCAACTACGCCAAGGACGCCAGCGATCCGCGCTGGCGCGACGACCCTGGTTTCCAGGAGTACAAGCAGTTCGTCGAGTCCAGGATGTCGGGCAAGGATCTCGTCGATTCCAGCGCCATCTACGGCTACAACGCCGCGGTCTGCCTTGCGCATGTGCTGCTGCAATGCGGCGACGATCTCAGCCGCGACAACATTCTCGCCCAGGCGACCCACATCCGCAATCTCGACCTGCCGATGCTGCTGCCGGGCGTGCGCATCGACACGACGCCGACCGACTACAACCCGATCCGGCAGATGCAGTTGCAGACGTTCGACGGGACGAGCTGGCGGCTGTTCGGCGACGTGCTGGAGGGGTAGAACAACAACAAGCGTTCAACCAAAGGAGGAAACATGTTCGACAGACGTCAGTTTCTCGCCGCCGCGGCCGCTTCCGCCGCCGTGTTCGGCGCGCGAGCCGCCCGCGCGCAGAACGCGCCCGGCGTTACCGCCAAGGAGATCAAGATCGGCCAGACCCAGCCCTACAGCGGCCCGGCCTCGGCCTATGGCGTGATCGGCAAGACGGAGGCCGCCTACTTCAAGATGATCAACGAGCAGGGCGGCGTCAACGGTCGCATGATCAACCTGATCTCGCTCGACGATGGTTACAGCCCGCCCCGGACCGTCGAGCAGGTGCGCCGCCTGGTCGAGCAGGATGAGGTCGCCTTCCTGTTCAACACGCTCGGCACCGCGCCCAATCTCGCCATCCGCGACTATTGCAATCAGAACAAGATCCCGCAGCTCTACGTCTCCACCGGCGCCTCGACGTTCTCCGATCCCGCCCACTACAAATGGACGATCGGCTACAACCCCAACTACCAGACCGAAGCCCGCATCTACGCCAGGCACATCCTGCAGACGAAGCCGCAAGCCAAGATAGGAGTGCTCTACCAGAACGACGGCTTCGGCAAAGATTATCTGATCGGACTCAAGGAGGTGCTCGGCGCCGAGCACGCCGGCATGATCGTCAATGAGGCGTCGTACGAGACCTCGGAGCCGACCGTCGACAGTCAGGTCGTCACCCTGCAAGGCTCCGGCGCCGATGTGCTGATCATCGCGGCGACGCCGAAATTCGCCGCGCAGGCGATCCGCAAATCCTACGATCTCGGCTTCAGCGGCGTGCGCTATCTCTCCAACGTGTCGCCGTCCATCGCCACCGTGTTGAAACCCGCGGGGCTCGAAAAGTCGAAGGGCCTCATCACCGCCTATTACGGCAAGGACCCGACCGACCCGCGCTGGAAAAACGACGAGGACATGAAGGGCTGGTACGCGTTCTGCGACAAGTACATGAGCCACTCGATCATATCCGACGCCAACGCCTCCTACGGCTACGTGGCGGCGGAGCTGATGACCCATGTCCTGAAAGCCTGCGGCGACGATCTATCGCGCGACAACATTCTGCAGCAGGCCGCGAGCGTCAAGGCCCTGCATCTGCCGCTGATGCTGCCCGGCCAGGAGCTCAACACCTCGCCAACCAATTACAGCCCGATCCGCCAGATGCAACTGGCGACGTTCAACGGAACCAGCTGGGAGCTGTTCGGCGAGCTGATCCAGGGCTAGCCGAACATGCGGGCTGGACGCTGCGATGCGTCCAGCCGTTCGGCGTCAGTAATTGTGATGATGGTGGTGATGGTGATGCCGCCGCCAGTGATGGTGGTGGTGGTGGTGCCGATGGCCAATTCTCACGCCGTCGGGTCCGATGGTGACGCCCAACTCCGCCACGTCGACCGGCTCCAGCGTACGGCCGCCGGCGTTCAGTTCGTTCATGGCGGCGAGCGCGTTGGGAATCGGATCGAGCAGTTCGGCGACCGAAGTCGGATTGAAAATATTGTCTGTGGAGGCGGTCGCCACGCTGGCGCTCGCCGGCGCAGCGGCGACGGCGGCGCCGAACGCCGCAATCAGGCCCAAAGCGGTCTTTTCCATTGGCTTTTCCATGTCAATCGACGCTGTATAGATGCAGAACGCATCCGGCGGCGCGCGGTTCCGGCCGGGCCGGTCCATGCCCGCCGCTTGTCGCCCCAACGCATTTTGAGAGTTCAATTTTCGCCTCGCCTGGCGCAAATTCGCTCACCCACGCCCGCGAACGAACAGGGGACAGACGGATGAACGCCACGCCGGAAACCGCCGCCGCGCCCGAGCCCCGGCGGGGTCGCGAGGCGCGCCGGGCCGCCCGCGCCCGCAACGTCGCCGCCTCGATCCCCTACATCACCCGCGCCATTCCGCTGACCGAGATGCTCAGCGAGGACGGCCTCGCCACCATCGAGGCCAACGCCGAGACGCTGTTGCAGGAGGTCGGCGTCGAGTTCCGCGACTATCCGGCCGCGCTGCAGCGGTTCAAGGCCGCCGGCGCCGATATCAAGGGCGAGCGCGTGCGCTTCCCCAAGGGGCTCGCCAGGCAGCTCTGCGCCACGACGCCGTCGGTCTATACCCAGCACGCCCGCAACCCCGAGCGCAGCGTCGAGATCGGCGGCAAGGCGACGGTGTTCGCCCCCAACTACGGCTCGCCGTTCGTGCACGATCTCGATCACGGCCGCCGCTACGGCACGATTGAGGACTTCCGCAATTTCGTCAAGCTCGCCTACATGTCGCCGTTCATCCATCATTCCGGCGGCACGGTGTGCGAGCCAGTCGACCTGCCGGTCAACAAGCGCCATCTGGAGATGGTCTACGCCCACATGCGGTTCTCCGATAAGCCGTTCATGGGCTCGGTGACGCATCCCGAGCGCGCGCGCGATACGGTGGCGATGTGCGAGATCCTGTTCGGCAAGGAATTCGTCGCCAACAACACCGTCTGCACCAGCCTGATCAACGCCAACTCGCCGCTGGTGTGGGACGCCACCATGTTGGGCGCGGCGGAAGCCTACGCGCGCGCCAACCAGGCCTGCATCATCACGCCGTTCATCCTGTCGGGCGCGATGAGCCCGGTGACGGTGGCGGGCACGCTGACCCAGGTGCTGGCGGAAGTGCAGGCGGGCACGGCGTTCTGCCAGCTGGCGCGGCCCGGCGCGCCGGTGATCTTCGGCACCTTCGTCTCGACGCTGTCGATGCAATCGGGCGCCCCGACCTTCGGCACGCCCGAGGCGGCGCTGGCGATCTACGGCGCCGGCCAGCTCGCCCGGCGCATGAACATGCCGTTCCGCACCGGCGGCTCGTTGTGCGCCAGCAAGGTCCCCGACGCCCAGGCGGCCTACGAAAGCGCGCAGACGCTGCTGCCGACGCTGTTCGCCGGCGCCAATTTCGTGCTGCACGCCGCCGGCTGGCTGGAGGGCGGCCTTTCCGCGTCCTACGAAAAATTCGTGATGGATTTCGACCAACTCGGCGCCATGCACACGCTGGCGAAGGGCATCGACCTCAGCGAGAACGGGCAGGGTATGGAGGCCTTCCATCAGGTCGAGCCCGGCGGCCATTTCCTCGGCTGCGCGCATACGCAGGCCAATTTCGAAACCGCCTTCTACCGCTCCAGCATCGCCGACAATAACTCGGTCGAGCAATGGATGGAGGAGGGCTCGAAGGACGCCGCGACCCGCGCCAACGCGCTGTGGAAGAAGATGCTCGCCGACTACGTTGCGCCGCCGATCGATCCGGGGATCGACGAAGCGCTGCGCGATTTTGTGGAACGCAAGAAAGCGTCTATGCCGGACGCGAGCTATTGAAGACTTCAGGGGGCTGAATCCATGCGTACAACGGCGCGCGCGGTCGTCATCGGCGGAGGCGTGGTCGGCGTCTCGACGCTTTATCATCTGGCCAAAAAGGGCTGGTCCGACAGCGTGCTGATCGAGCGCAAGGAGCTGACCTCCGGCTCGACCTGGCACGCCGCGGGGCTGCTGCCGCTGTTCAACCTCAGCTACTCGGTCGGGCAACTGCACAAATATTCGGTCGGCCTTTACAAGACGCTGAACGCCGAGACGGGGCTCGACGTCGGCTTCCGCCAGGTCTCCAACATCCGGCTCGCGCGCACTAGGGACCGCCTCGACGAGTACAGATATTACGCCGGCGTCGCCGCGACCATCGGCGGCATAGAGGTGAAGTTCCTGACGCCCGAGCAGGTCAAGGAGGTTTGGCCGCTCTGCAACATCGATGGACTGCTCGGCGCGCTGCAGCACCCGCAGGACGGCTACATCCAGCCCGCCGATCTCACCCAGGCGCTGGCGCGCGGCGCCCGCGAGCGCGGCGCCGAGATCAACCGCAACACCACCGTGCTGTCAATCGAGCGGCTGCCCTCCGGCGAATGGAAGATCGTCACCGACAAGGGCGAGATCACTTGCGAGCACGTGATCTCGGCGACCGGCAATTTCGCCCGCCAGACCGGGCGCATGGTCGGGCTCAACGTGCCGGTGATCCCGGTCGAGCATCAGTACATCGTCACTGAAGCGCATCCCGAGATCCAGGCGCGCAAGGCCAAGGGCCTGCCGGAGATGGGCGTGCTGCGCGAGTCCGATTCCTCCTGGTACATGCGCGAGGAGGCCGGCGGGCTGCTGCTCGGACCTTATGAGATCGGCGCGCCCGCCTGCTACGTGCACGGCCCGTCGAAGGACAGCGAATACGAGCTGTTCCAGGAAGATCTGGAGCGGCTCGGCCCGCATATCGAGACGGCGATCGCGCGCGTGCCCGCGTTCGGCGAGGTCGGCGTCAAGAAGGTCTACAACGGCGCCATCGCATATACGCCCGACGGCTCGCCCATCGTCGGCCCGGCGCCGGGTCTGCGCAACTTCTGGCTCAACGAGGGTCATTCGTTCGGCGTCACCGCGGCCGGCGGCGCCGGCTGGCAGCTCGCGGAATGGATCGTCGAGGGCGAGCCCAGCGTCGACATGCTCGGCGTCGACCCGCGCCGCTTCGGCCCCTATGCGCAGCAGGGCTATCTGATCGAGAAGAACGAGGAAGCCTACGCCAAGGTCTTCACCGTCCACTATCCCAACGAAGAGCGCGGCGCCGCGCGGCCGCTGCGCCAGACCCCGTGCTACGACCGCATGAAGGCGCTCGGCGCGGTGTTCGGCTCGGTCTACGGCTGGGAGCGGCCGAACTTCTTCGCGCCGCCGGACTATCATCTCACCGAGGCCGAGCTCGCCAAGCCCGACGTGCTGCTCAACGAGAACCATCCCGCCGGCGAGTTCCCGCGCGAGAAATGGAGCTTCCGCCGCGCAAACGATTTCGACTTCATCGGCGCCGAGTGCCGCAACGTGCACGAGAACGTCGGCCTGCAGGACATGTCGGCCTTCGCCAAGTTCGAGGTGTCCGGCCCCTGGGCCGAGGCGTGGCTGGACTCGATCTTCACCAACAAGGTCCCGAAGGCGCTCAACCGAGTCACGCTGACCTATCTCTTGACCAGGAACGGCGGCGTGCGCGCCGAGTTCACGCTGACCCGCATAGCCAAGGATCGCTTCTATCTCGTCTCCGCCGGCGCGCTGGAGACGCACGATCTCGATTCGCTGCTCAAGCTGCTGCCCGCCGACGGCTCGGTCCGCATCGACCGCGTGACGACGCAATATGGCGTGCTGGTGCTGGCCGGCCCGCGCTCGCGAGCGGTGCTGGCCAAGGTCGCCGACATCGACGTCGCCAACGCCGCCTTCCCGTGGTTGACGGCGCGGCCGCTGTCGATTGGCGCGGCCGGCGTCATCGCCATGCGCGTCAACTTCATCGGCGAGCTCGGCTACGAGATCCATCACCCGATCGAGATGCAGAACTACATCTTCGACAAGCTGATGGCGGCGGGCGCCGAGTTCGGCATCAAGCCGTTCGGCATCCGCGCCATGGATTCGCTGCGGCTGGAGAAATCCTACAAGCTGGTTGGGCGCGAGCTTTCCATCGAATACGCCGCGCTGGAGTCCGAGCTTGCCCGCTTCGTCGACATGAAGAAGGATTTCCTCGGCAAGGACGCACTTATCAAGTGGCGCGACAAGGGCTTCGCCAACAAGCTGGTCACGCTGGAGCTGTCGGGCGTCAAGGATTTCGACGCGCGCGGTTCGGAGCCGGTGTTCAAGGACGGCGTCGCGGTTGGCCGCACGACCTCCGGCGGTTACGGCTGGCGGACGGCCAAATCGCTGGCGCTGGCGATGGTCAAGCCGGAGCTGGCCAATCCAGGCGTTGAGCTGACGGTGCGGGTGCTCGGCCAGGATTTCGCCGCGCGGGTGATCGGCGACAGCCCCTATGACCCGGAGAACGCGGCGCTGCGGGGTTAACCGCCGGCGCCGGCCGTCATCCCCGCGAATGCGGGCAGCCCCGGGTTCCCGCCTTCGCGGGAACGGCGCTACTGCGCCGCCGCCGCTTCCGTCTTGCGCGCCCGGAGCAGCGCGCGGTAGATCTCGTCATCGCCGCACAGCCCCGCCATGCGGCCGAGGTCGTCGACCAGCACGATCGGATTGCCCGAGGCGCGGCGCAATTCAATCGCCAGCCGCATCTTCAGATCGACCGGCGCGACGATGATCTCCGCCGGGTGCGCCGACAGCGCCGTCTCCGCGCTGACCAGCGCCCCCGTCGCGCCATCGAGCTTGCAACTCAGCGGACGCCCGTCGGCGTCGAGCGCGACGCGGATGCGGCCGTCCCGGTCGAGCAGCACGTCGGCGCCGTCGCGCTTGAGCCCGGCCGCCGGCGTCATCATCGAGGCCCCGCGCAGCACGTTGAGCGGGTTCATGTGCTTGACGAATTCCGCGACATAGTCGTTGGCGGGGGTCAGCAGGATCTCCTCCGCCGTGCCCCATTGCACCACCCGCCCGCCTTCGAGAATGGCGATGCGGTTGCCCAGCTTCATCGCCTCGTCGAGATCGTGGCTGACGAAGATGATCGTCTTTTTCAGCTCCTTCTGCAGCCCCAGCAACTCATCCTGCAGCTTGTCGCGGATCAGCGGATCGAGCGCCGAGAACGGCTCGTCCATCAACAGAATGTCGGCGTCGGTGGCGAACGCGCGGGCGAGGCCGACGCGCTGCTGCATGCCGCCCGACAGCTCATGCCCGTATTTGTTCGCCCATTGCGTGAGGCCGACCAGCGCCAGCTTGTCGGCGACGACACGGTCGATCTCGGCCTTCGGCGAGCCGCGCAGCTCCAGCCCGAGCGCCACGTTCTCCCGCACCGTGCGCCACGGCAGCAGCGCGAATTGCTGGAACACCATGGCGATGCGGCGCGTGCGCAGCGCGCGCAGCGTGGCGGCGCTGCAGCTGGCGACATCGACCTGTGCGCCGCCGTCCTCAACCAGCACCCGCCCGCGCGCCACCTTGTTGAGGCCGTTGACGGCGCGCAGGATCGTCGACTTGCCGGAGCCGGAAAGACCCATCAGCACGCAGATCTCGCCCGGCTCGACGGAGAGATTGACGCCGGCCGCGCCGAGCACGACCCCGGTCTCCTTCAGGATCTCGTCGCGCGTGCGGCCCTGGTCGATCAGCGCCAGCGCGTCCTTCTGCCGGTCGCCGAAAATGATGTCGACGTCTTCAAATACGACCGCGGACATTTACGCCTTCCTCCGCTCGGGCGCGCGGCAGACGCGGTCGAGCACGATGGCCAGCAGCACGATCGACAGCCCCGCCTCGATGCCCATCGGAATATTGACTGTGCCGAGCGCGCGCACGACCGGCGTGCCCAGGCCCGCCGCGCCGACCAGCGCCGCGATGACCACCATCGACAGGCTCAGCATGATGCATTGCGTGACGCCGGCCATGATGGTCGGCGCCGCATAGGGCAACTCGACCTTCCACAACAGCTGGCTCTTGGTCGCGCCGAACGCCTCCGCCGCCTCGCGCAGTTGCAAGGGAACAGAGACGACGCCGAGATAGGTCAGCCGGATCGGCGCCGGCACCGCAAAGATCACCGTCGAGATCAGCCCCGGCGCCGCGCCGAGATGGAACAGCACCAGCGTCGGGATCAGATAGACGAAGGTCGGCAGCGTCTGCATCAGGTCGAGCAGCGGCCGCATCGCGGAATAGGCCCAGGGCCGATGCGCGCAGGCGATGCCGATCGGCACGCCGATGATGACGCTCGCCAGCGTCGAGAACCCGACCAGCGAGATCGTCTCCAGCGTCGCCTGCCAGTAGCCGAGATTGGTGATCAGCAGGAAGGCGGCGATGACAAATACGGTGAGCCTCCACGAGCGGTGCAGCCAATAGGCGAGCGCGGCGAAGACGAAGATCAGAATGGCGACGGGAACGGCCGACAGCGCCTGCGTCATGCCGTCGACGAGGAAGTTGATCAGCCAGGTCACGGCGTCGAAGAATCCGGCGGCGTTGTCCTGCAACCAGGTTATGCCCTGTTTGGCGAGCTTGCCGAGCGGCAGCTTCCAGACCGTGAACCAGCTTTCCAATTTTAGCTCCCCCGGCCATCGCGCCCGCCGTCATGGCCGGGCTCGTCCCGGCCATCCACGCCGGAGAGAGACGCATCGCGTCCTGATGAAGCTCTGACGCGGCGCCGCATGGATGCCCGGGACAAACCCGGGCATGACGGAGACGACGGCGCTTCGCCGTCTGCGCCGCTTTAAAGCCCCAGGCTCTTCTTCACCGCCGGCAGCCCCGGCTTGCCGTCGAAGGTGGTCACGCCGTCGAGCCATTTCGGCAGCTCCGGCGGGTTGGTCTTCAGCCACTCGTCGGCCGCCTTCGGCCCCTCCTCGCCGTCGGTCAGGATCTTGTTCATCACGACGTTCTCGATGTCGACGGTGAACACCAGCTGCTTGACCAGCTTGGCCGCGTTCGGGCACTGCTCGGCCCAGCCGGCGCGCTCGTTGGTGTAGACGACCGCCCCGCCGAAGTTCGGCCCGAACGAATCGTCGCCGCCGGTCAGATACTGGATCTTGAAGTTGACGTTCATCGGATGCGGCGCCCAGCCGAGGAACACGACGTCCTCCTTGTGCGAGGTCGCGCGCTGCACTTCCGCCAGCATGCCCTGCTCGCTCGATTCGACCACCTGGAAGCTCTTCAGCCCGAACTTGTCGCCCTTGATGAGGTCGAGGATCAGCCGGTTGCCGTCATTGCCGGGCTCGATGCCGAAGATCTTGCCCTTCAGCGAATCCTTGTACTTCTGGATGTCGGCGAAATCCTTCAAGCCCTTGTCATAGGTGTATTGCGGCACCGCGAGCGTGTATTTCGCCCCGACCGGCAGGTTGGGGGCGATCTCGACCACCGACTTGTCTTCGATGTAGGGCTTGCGGTCGTTCTCCATCGACGGTTGCCAGTTGCCTAGGAAGACGTCGATGTCCTTGTTCTTCATCGAGGCGTAGGTCACCGGCACCGAGAGCACGGTGGTCTTGGGCGTATAGCCGAGGCCCTTGAGAATTTCGCTCGCTATCGCCGTCGTGGAGGTGATGTCGGTCCAGCCGACGTCGGAGAAGCGCACGGTCTTGCATGTGTCGGGATCGCCGGCGAAGGCTACGCCCAGGCCCAGCCCGAGAAACGCCGCAGCGCAGCTCAAGCTCTTAACAACTCTCATGTAAACCTCCCGATACCGGCGCCGAGGCGCCCCGAATTGGCTACAAGCTAGCGGGCGGCGTGACCTCTAGTCAATTTCGCAAGCCGGATGGACGTGCGGCCTAAGCCCGCATAAAAGGCGCGCCGTTACGCCAAAATTCGGGAGCCCCGATGTCGAGCCCGCCCAAGGCCAGCCCGCAAGAGCAGTCGGAAATCCTCATGCAGGCGCTGCCGCATATGCTGCGCTATGACGATTCCACCATCGTGGTGAAATACGGCGGCCACGCCATGGGCGGCGAAGGCGAAAAGAATTTCGCCCGCGACATGGTGCTGCTCGAACAGTCCGGCGTCAATCCCGTCGTCGTCCACGGCGGCGGGCCGCAGATCGGCGCCATGCTGAAGAAGCTCGGCATCGAATCGCGCTTCTCCGGCGGCCTGCGCATCACCGACAAGGCGACGGTGGAGATCGTCGAGATGGTGCTCGCCGGCTCGATCAACAAGCAGCTCGTCGGCGCGATCAACGCCCAGGGCGGCCGCGCCATCGGCCTCTGCGGCAAGGACGGCAACATGGTCACCGCGCGCAAGGTGACGCGCGCGCAAGAGGGCGACGACGGCGAGCCCCCGGTCGATCTCGGCTTCGTCGGCGAGCCCGACAAGATCGACGTCGCCGTGCTCGACGCCATCCTGCGCCGCGAGCTGATCCCCGTGCTGGCGCCGGTCGCTGCGGCCGCCGACGGCGAGACCTACAACGTCAACGCCGACACCTTTGCTGGCGCGATTGCGGGCGCCTTGCACGCCAAGCGGCTGCTGTTCCTCACCGACGTGCCCGGCGTGCTCGACAAGGACAAGAACCTGATCAAGGAACTGAAGATCGACGAGATCCACGAGCTGATCGCTGACGGCACGATCACCGGCGGCATGATCCCCAAGGTCGAGACCTGCATCTACGCCGTCGAGCGCGGCGTCGAGGGCGTCGTCATCCTCGACGGCAAGATCCCGCACGCCGTACTGATCGAGCTTTTGACCGATCACGGCGCCGGCACGCTGATCACGAGGTAGCCATGCGCGTGCTCGCCATCGACACCTCGCGCGGCGCCTGTTCGGCGGCGGTCTACGACGGCGCGCTGCGGTTCGCGCTGTCGCGCGAGTCGCAGCCGATGAGCCGCGGCCAGGCGGAGGCGCTGGCGCCGATGGTCGATCGCGTGCTGAAGGCGTCCGACGGCGGCGCAGCCTCGCTCAACAAGATTGCGGTGGCGGTCGGGCCCGGCTCGTTCACCGGCCTGCGCATCGGCGTCGCGATGGCGCGTACGATGGCGCTGGCGCTCGGCGTTCCCGTCGTCGGCGTCTCGACGCTGATCGCCTATTGCGGGCCGATGCTCGACGATCCCCGGCCGGGCGTCATCGCGGCGGTAGTCGACGCCGGCCACGGCTGCGTCTATTTCCACCTCATCGACTCCAAGGCCAAGCAGATCTTTTCGCCGCGCGTGATCTCGCTGCGCGATGCGGTGCGCGCCATCGGCGGCAGCCCGGCGCGCATCGTCGGCGACGCCGCCGGCCTGCTGGCGGAAGAAGCGCGCCGCGCCGGCGTCGATGTCGACGCCAGCGCGGCGTCGGATTATCCCGACATCGTCGCGCTCGCCCGCATCGGCCTGGCCGCCGACCCCGCGCAATGGCCAGCGCGTCCGCTCTACATCAAGCCGCCCGACGCCCACCCGCCGCGAGACGATTCCATCGCCCGCGCAGATACTTAAAAAAAGAGCTGGGGATGCAGCCGAGCCGCCGCGCCCGATGATCTTCCCGTGGAGCCGTCCGTCTCCTTCCGCGCTGCGTCCGCTCCGGTCGCAGGCCGCGGCGGATTGCGCGCGCATCCACGCCGCCGGCTTCGCCTATCCCTGGAGCGCAACGGAGCTAGAAAGCCTCATCGCCGACCCCGCCGCCATCGGCACGGCGGCGCTCGATCCGGTCAGCGCCAAGCTGCGCGGCTTCGTGCTGTCGCGGCTGGCGGCGGACGAGGCGGAGATCCTCACCATCGCCGTCGATCCCGCCCTCCGCAAGGCCGGCGTCGGGCGCGATCTCCTGCGCGCGCATCTGCCGCAACTCGCCGCGGCGGGCGCCGCGCGCCTGTTCCTCGAGGTCGACGAGCACAACGCGGCCGCGCTCGCGCTCTATGCGCGCTTCGGCTTCGTCAAGGTCGGCGAGCGAAAGGGCTATTACAAGCGGCCCAACGGCAAGCCGGCGGCGGCGCTGGTGATGCGCCGCGACCTGAGCTAGCGCCATGATGCGCCTGCGCGTCGCAGCGGGGCTGATCGCGGCGGCGGCGTTCCTCGCCATCGCAGCGCCGCTGGCGTCCGCCGCCCGGCGCGTCGGCTTGAAACGCGGCCCGGCGGCCTCCGTCGCGCTGCACCGCTGGCTCTGCGCGGTGCTGCAAGTGCGGCTGCGGCGGTTGGGCGCGCCCGGCCCGGCGCGCCGCCTCATCGTCGCCAACCACGTGTCGTGGCTCGATATTCTCGTGCTCGGCGCGATGGAGCGGAGCGCGTTTCTGGCCAAAAGGGAAGTCGGCGCCAGCCGCTGGACGCGCTGGCTGGTCGATCTCCAGGGCGTCGTCTATGTCGACCGCGAGCGCAAACGCTGCATTCCCGCGGTCAACGAGGACATGGCGCGCCGTATGGCCGCGGGCGTCCCGGTAATCCTGTTCGCGGAGGCGACGACCCACGACGGCACGCGCCTGCTGCGCTTCCGCTCCTCGCATTTCGAGGCGGCGCGGCGGGCGCAGGCCTGTGTCCAGCCGGTCTATCTCGATTATCGCGCCATCGCCGGCCTCAGCGCGACCCGGCATGACCGCACGACGCCGGCCTGGTACGGCGACATGGCCTTCCTGCCCTCGCTCTGGCGCGTGCTGAAATGCGGCGGCGTCCACTGCGACGTCTGGTACGGCGAGCCGGTCGCGTTCGACGCCGCCGCCGACCGCAAGGCGCTGGCGCGACGCGTCGAGGCGGCGGCGCGCGAACTGAAAGCGCGCGCGCGCCGGACGGCGGCGCCCTAGCGGAATTTCACCGCCGCGCCGCCTTCCAACAGCCGCGCGACGATCGCCTTGCGGCCTGCGATCTCGACCGCTTCGCCCATCCGCAACCCGAGATCGCACTGGAACGACGCGCCCATCGTCGATGCGTCATGCAGCTCGACCGTCTGCTGGCGCCCGTCCGCGCATTTGAGCGCGATCAGCGCACCCTCCAGCTCGACCCGCTGGAACAGGCGCTGGTCGGCGCGGCCCCTGCGTTTCAGCCACTCGATCTTGTGGATCAGGCGCTCCGTCTTGGCGGTCGCGCCGGCGATGGCGATGGCGAAGCCGTTCGCCATCAGCCGGACGGCGACGCCCTGCACACGGCCGAGGCCACTGACATAGGCGATGATGTTCGCGCCCAGCGGCGGCCGCCCGCCCCGGAACAGCACGCCGCCCGGCGAGACGTTGATCGTCTCGCACTCGACTTCCTCGCCATCGGGCGTCAAATAGCGCGCCGGCAATGTCATGCTGATTCGCTCGAACCGCCGCCGCTCGTCGTGCCCGGCGCCCTCAGGCGTGTGGGCCTCCGCGCTGTCGCGCCAGCTTGTTCCGGTCCCTGTCTCGTCCCACATCTGTCTGCCTGCGTGAATAATACAACTTTAGCGTGTACGGGCGGGCTACCCCTCAAATATGAAAAAACCATTTGAAGACGCGCCGCTTTCGAGAGGCATTGCGCGCCTGCGGCGGCGCTTTCCGCAGCGCGTATTTCGCGCTAGAAGCGAATGAGGCTTCGCCGGGAGAGATTCTTTTTTGACGCTACTGGTTCCCCCTACGGCGGCGGCTCGGCCGGCCGGGGCGCGCGGCGGGCGCGTGTACGTGAAGTCGTTCGGCTGTCAGATGAACGTCTACGACGCGCAGCGCATGACCGACCTGGCGCTGGCGCAAGGCTATGCCGAGACAAGCGAAATCGCTGACGCCGACCTCGTCGTGTTCAACACCTGCCACATCCGCGAAAAGGCGGCGGAGAAGCTCTATTCCGAACTCGGCAAGGCGCGCGAGACGAAAGAGGCGCGCGCGGCGGGGGGCCTGGCGACCAAGCTCGTCGTCGCCGGCTGCGTCGCGCAGGCCGAGGGCGGGGAGATCCTGCGCCGCAATTCCGCCGTCGACATCGTCGTCGGCCCGCAGAACTACCACCGCCTGCCCGACCTGTTGCGCTCCGGGCGGCGCGAGGTCGACACCGATTTCGCCGTCGAGGACAAGTTCGCGGCGCTCCCGGCGCAGCGCGCGCGCGGCGCCTCGGCCTTCGTCACCGTGCAGGAAGGCTGCGACAAGTTCTGCGCGTTCTGCGTCGTGCCCTACACCCGCGGCGCCGAGATCTCGCGCCCCGCGGACAAGATCCTCGCCGAGATCGCGCGGCTGGCCGGCGCCGGCGCGCGCGAATTCACCCTGATCGGCCAGAACGTCAACGCCTACCGCGACGCGCACGCAATCGGCCTCGCCGCGCTGCTGGCCGAGGCCGCCAAGCTGCCCGGCGTCGAGCGGCTGCGCTATTCGACCTCGCATCCCAGCGACATGGACGAGGCGCTGATCGCCGCCCACGCCGACAATCCCGCGCTAGCCCCTTATCTGCACCTGCCCGTACAATCCGGCTCCGACCGTATTCTGGCCGCGATGAACCGCCGCCACGACGCCAGCGCCTATCTTGACATCGTCGCCCGCGTCCGCCGCGCCCGCCCCGACATCGCGTTCTCTTCGGACTTCATCGTCGGCTTCCCCGGCGAGACCGACGCGGATTTCGAGGCGACGCTGGCGCTGGTGCGCGAGGTCGAGTTCGCCTCCGCCTTCGCCTTCAAGTACTCGCCGCGTCCCGGCACGCCGGCGGCGGAAGCCGCCGATCAGGTCGCCGCCGCGGTCAAGGAGGAGCGGCTCGCCCGCTTGCTCGCGCTGCTGGAGGCGCAGCGGCAGGCCTTCAATGCGGCCACAGTGGGCAAGCGCTTCGGAGTCATTTTCGACAAGCCCGGCCGCCACGAGGGCCAGCTCATCGGCCGCTCTCCCTATATGCAGGCTGTGTTCGCTGAGGCCGCGCCCGAACGCCTGGGGCGGATGGGCCAGGTCGAAATCGTCGAGGTCGGGCCGAACTCGCTGCGGGGACGGCTGGTTTAACTTTTTGGCAAGGAGCGCCGATTGAAGAGTCCGGAAACGACGGCTGTCCGCATCGCCCCGTTCAAGCGCGAGGCGGACAAGAGCGCCGCTCACGAAATGGCGCTCGCTTTCGACGACAACCGGCTCGCCTCGCTCGTGTTCGGCCAGTACGACGCCAATCTCGCCCGGCTCGAGCGCCGGCTCGGCGTGTCGATAACCGCCAACGGCAATCAGGTTGTCATCCGCGGCCCGCGAGAGGCCTGCGAACAGGCGCGCCGCGTGCTGCAAACGCTCTACCAGCGCGCCCGCCTGGGTCAGGCGGCGGACGAAGGCGACGTCGAGGGCGCGCTGGAGGAATCCGCCTACCAGAACACCCTGTTCCCGACGGCGGAAGACGACGCCCCACGTGAAACCTTCGGCGAGTTGCGCACCCGCCGGCGCGGCGTCGTGCGCGCCCGCAACGCCGCGCAGGACAAATATCTGCGCGTGCTGCGCCAGCACGAGCTGGTGTTCGCCGAAGGCCCCGCCGGCACCGGCAAGACCTGGCTCGCCGTCGGTCACGCGGTCTCGCTGCTGGAGCAGGGCGCGGTCGAGCGGCTCGTGCTGTCGCGGCCCGCGGTCGAGGCCGGCGAGCGGCTCGGCTTCCTGCCCGGCGACATGAAGGACAAGGTCGACCCCTACCTCAGGCCCATCTACGACGCGCTGTACGATTTCATGGAGGGGCGCCTAGTCGAGCGCGGCCTGCAGACCGGCATGATCGAGATCGCCCCGCTCGCCTTCATGCGCGGCCGCACCTTGTCGAAGGCGGCGATCCTGCTCGACGAGGCGCAGAACGCCACAGCGATGCAGATGAAGATGTTCCTCACCCGTCTCGGCGAGGGCTCGCGTATGATGGTCAACGGCGATCCCACGCAGACCGATTTGGCCCCCGGCCAGACCTCCGGCCTCGCCCAGGCGGTGAAACTGCTGAGCGGGCTCGACCGCGTCGGCCATGTCCGCTTCGCCCACGGCGACGTGGTGCGCCACGACCTTGTGCGCCAGATCGTCGAGGCCTACGAAAACGCCTCGCCGCAGTCGTCAAACAGAAGCTGAGATGAGCCCGCGGATCGAATTCGTTGAGACCGAGCCGCGCTGGCGCCGGGCGTGCCCGACGCGCAAGCTCGCGCGCGAGGCGGTCGCCGCCGCGATGCAGGAAGCCGGCGCCAAGCTCGCCCGCGGCGCCGAAATGACCATCCACCTCGTCGACGACGCCGCCATCCGCAGCCTCAACAAGCAATGGCGGGCTAAGGACGCGGCGACCAACGTGCTGTCGTTCCCCGCCACGCCCGCCGACCGGCTGGCGTCGGCGCGCCTCATCGGCGACGTCTTCGTCGCGCTGGAGACGCTGACCCGCGAGGCCGAGGCGGAAGGAAAGCCGCTCGCCGACCATTTCCGCCATCTCGTCGCCCATGGCTTCCTGCACCTGCTCGGCTACGACCACGAGACCGGGCCGCAAGCCGAGGCGATGGAGCGAATAGAGATCCGCGCGCTGGCGCGGCTCGGCGTACCCAACCCCTACGCCGGCGCGGAGCTTGTCGCGCCATGACCGACGAAGACCGGCCCAACAAGGAGAGCCTGTTCGAGCGCCTGCGCGGCCTGCTCGGGCTGCAACAGGGCTCCGTGCGCGACGACATCGAGGAGGCGCTGGAGGAATCCGACGGCGGCGCCGACTTCTCGCCGAAAGAGCGCGCGATCCTGAAAAACGTGCTGGCGCTGCACGATATCCGCGTCGCCGACGTGATGGCGCCGCGCGCCGACATGGTGGCGCTGCCGCTCGACGCGACGGTAGGCGAGGCGCTGGCGGCGTTCCGCACCGCCGGCCATTCCCGCCTGCCGGTCTATCACGAGACGCTCGACGATCCCCGCGGCATGGTCCACATCCGCGATTTCCTCGATTTCCTCGCCGCCGATCCCGCCTTCGGCCTGATCGCCGCCGACAGCGCTCCGGGTCGGGCGGCCAAGCCGAACTTCGACATGGCGACGCCGCTCGAAAAGACCCCGCTGGTGCGCCCGCTGCTGTACGCGCCGCCGTCGATGCCAGCGCTCGACCTGCTGGCGCGCATGCAGGCCAGCCGCATCCATATCGCTTTGGTCATCGACGAATACGGCGGCACCGACGGGCTGGTGACGATGGAGGACATCGTCGAGACCATCGTCGGCAACATCGAGGACGAGCACGACATCGCCGACGCCGCGCAGATCGCGCGCGGGCCGGACGGCAAGTACACGGCGGAAGCGCGCGCCCCGCTCGACGAGGTCGCGCAGACCGTCGGGCTCGACGTCGGCGATCTCGAGGAGGCCGAGGACGTCGACACCATCGGCGGGCTGGTGACCGCGATCGCCGGCCGGTTGCCGGCGCGCGGCGAGATCGTGGCGGGGCCGCAGGGCTTCGAGTTCGAGGTGCTCGACGCCGACCCGCGCCGGCTGAAGCGGATCAAGATCCATCCGCCGGCTGCGGCGACTGCGGCGCCGGCCGCGCAGCGGGAAACCACGTGAGCGCCGCTCGCCCCGCCGGGGCCCGCCGCCGGTGACGTTCTCGCTCTCCGCAAGCCGCGAGGGCCGGCTGGAGTGGCTCGCCGCCGCGGTGATTCTCTCCTGGGGCTGGCCGCGCCGGCTCATCGCCCTGGCGTCCGGCGCCATCGGCGCCCTGGCGCTGCCGCCGTTCGGCTTCGCCCCCGCGATGATCGTGCCGATGAGCGTCGCCGTCTGGTTGATCGACGGGTCGGCCGACGCCTCAGCCAGCGGCGCGACGCGCTGGGCGTCGCTGAAATCCGCCTTCGCGGCCGGCTGGTGGTGGGGCTTCGGCTATTACCTGGCCGGGTTATGGTGGCTCGGCTCGGCCTTCCTGGTCGACGCCGACCAGTTCCTCTGGGCGCTGCCGCTCGGCGTCGTCGGGCTGCCGCTGTTCCTGGCGCTGTACCCGGCGCTCGGCTTCGCGCTTGCCCGCGCCATTTGGCCGCACGGCGCCATGAGGCCGCTGGCGCTCGGCGTCGGCCTGACGCTGGCCGAGTTCACGCGCGCCAATGTGCTCAGCGGCTTTCCCTGGAACGAATACGGCATGGCGCTCGGCCAGCTCATCTGGCCGGCGCAGATCGCCGCCTATGTCGGCCTGCACGGCCTGACGCTGATCACCGTGATCCTGTGCGCCGCGCCGGCGACGCTGCCCTCGGGCGCGCGCCCGACGATCGCGGCGGTTCTCGCCGCGGCGCTGCTGACCGGCTTCGGCGCGTGGCGGCTGTCCGAGCCCGCCCCTGCGCCCGTTGCCGGCCCGAAGCTGCGCATCATGCAGACCTCCCTTTCGCAGGGCCCGGACTTCTCGGCCGAAAACGGCGCGGCGATCCTTGCCGGCTATCTCAAGCTCTCCGACCGCGCGACTTCGCCGGAGCGCACTGGCGTCGCCGACGTCACCCATTTATTCTGGCCGGAATCGGCGTTTCCGTTCCTGCTGGCGCGCGACAGCGGCGCCCTCGCGCGGATCGCCGACTTCCTGCGCGGCGGCGCCGTTCTCGTCACCGGCGCGGCGCGCGCGCAAGAGGATGGCGCGCGGCTGCGCTATTTCAACTCGATCCAGGTCCTCGACAAGACCGGGCTCGAAGCCGAACGCTACGACAAGCGCCGGCTGGTGCCGTTCGGCGAGTATCTGCCGTTGCGTTCGCTGTTCGACCGTCTGCATGTCACCCAGTTCGTGCGGGTTCCCGGCGGCTTCGAGCCCGGCGCCGGCTCGCGCGTTCTACGCGTCCCCGGCCTGCCCGACGCGCTGGCGATGGTCTGCTACGAGGCGATCTTCCCCAACGAGTTGCGCACGCGCGACGGCGAGACGGCGAACGTCGGCTATATCCTGAACCTCACCGACGACGCGTGGTTCGGCCGCACCGCCGGCCCGTATCAGCATTTCGCGCAAGGCCGGCTTCGCGCGGTGGAGCTCGGCCTGCCGATGCTGCGCGTCGCCAACGGCGGCATATCCGCGATCATTGATTCGCGTGGGGTGGTGATCGAGGATGCGCCGCTGGGCTATGACGCGGTTCTCGACGGCGCGCTTCCCGGCGCCCTGCCGCCCACCTGGCAGGCGCGCTGGGGCGCCGCGACTTTCCTCGTCCTTGCCGCCCTCGCAGCCGCGGCCTGCCTCGTCGGTCGGCGGCGCTGAGTCAAGCAGCCCGCCGCGGCGATTCTCCGGGCCGCCGGGGTTTAATGTGCACACCCGCAAGATTATGGGCGCTTTCGCGTTTTGCGCTTTCGACTGCGCAAATGCTTGCGACTTATGCCGCTCCGGTTGTGCCAGAAGTTGCGCCGCGGACGGCTTTAAGCTAAGCATAAAAACGTGTTTACCTTAGGTAAATAGGGCGGCCCGTTTCGGGCGCGCGGGGGATTGGCTTAACCATGAATAAGACGCCAAACCCGATTGACCGTCATGTCGGGGCAAGGGTTCGAATGCGCCGGTTGATGGTTGGTCTGAGCCAGAGCAAGCTGGCGGATTCGTTGGACGTCACCTTTCAGCAGGTCCAGAAGTACGAGAAGGGCGCCAACCGGATCGGCGCCAGCCGGCTGCAGCAGCTCGCGCGCGTGCTGGAGGTGCCGCCGTCGTTCTTCTTCGAAGGCGCGCCCTCCGGCGCTCCTCCCGGCGCGCCCAGTCTGGGCTTCGCCGAAGATCCCGGCAACACCTATGTCGTGGATTTCCTGTCGACCGCCGAAGGGCTGCAGCTCAACCGCGCCTTTTCCGCGATCAAGGATCCCAAGTTGCGCAAGACGGTGCTCGACCTGGTCGAACGCATCGCCAACACGTCCGAGGCGACGGCGCAGATCGTCGACAATGTCGGCTAGCCAAGTCCTCCGCACCGCGCCTTGACCGGAAGCGCCGCGGCTGTCAGAAGCGGCGCCACTTTTGCGTGAGTGGCTGCGGCCCCAAGGCGCGAACTGTTGGAGACTTGCGGTATGGCGCGTCAGAATTATCAGTTCACCAGCGAGTCGGTTTCCGAAGGCCATCCCGACAAGGTCTGCGACCGCATCTCCGACGAGATCGTCGATCTGTTCTTCCGTGAGGGCGCGGCCGCCGGCCTCGATCCCTGGAGCATCCGCGCCGCCTGCGAGACGCTCGCCACCACCAACCGCGTCGTCATCGCCGGCGAGACCCGCGGCCCGCGCAACGTGACCAGGGACTGGATCTCCCACGTCGCGCGCATGGCGATCAGGGACATCGGCTACGAGCAGGACGGCTTCCACTGGGAGAAGGCGCAAATCGACGTGCTGCTGCACCCGCAGTCGGCCGACATCGCGCAAGGGGTGGACGCCAACCAGCCCGGCGACAACAAGGAAGAGGGCGCCGGCGACCAGGGCATCATGTTCGGCTACGCCACCAACGAGACGCCGGCGCTGATGCCGGCGCCGATCTTCTACGCCCACAAGATCCTGGAAGACCTCGCCCACGCCCGCAAATCCGGCAAGGGCCCGGCGGCCAAGCTCGGCCCCGACGCCAAGAGCCAGGTGACTGTGCGCTACGAGAACGGCAAGGCGGTCGAGGCGACGCAGATCGTCGTCTCGCACCAGCACGTCGTCGAGGACCTGTCCTCCGGTCAGGTGCGCGAGATCGTCGAACCGTTCGTACGCGCGGCTTTGCCGCAGGGTTGGATCACCCCCAAGACGGTGTGGCACATCAACCCGACCGGCAAGTTCTTCATCGGCGGCCCCGACGGCGATTCAGGCCTCACCGGCCGCAAGATCATCGTCGACACTTACGGCGGCGCGGCCCCGCACGGCGGCGGCGCCTTCTCCGGCAAGGACCCGACCAAGGTCGACCGCTCGGCGGCCTATGCCGCGCGCTACCTCGCCAAGAACGTCGTCGCCGCCGGTCTGGCCGACCGCTGCACCTTGCAGCTTTCCTACGCCATCGGCGTCGCCCGGCCGCTGTCGATCTACGCCGACCTGCATGGCACGGGCAGAATCGAAGAGGGCAAGCTCGAGGCCGCGCTGATGGAGGTGATGAATCTCACGCCGCGCGGCATCCGCAAGCATCTCGATCTCAACCGGCCGATCTATGCCCGCACTTCGGCTTACGGCCATTTCGGCCGCCAGCCCGACGCCGACGGCGGCTTCTCCTGGGAGAAGACCGATCTCGCCGACAAGCTCAAGGGTCTCGCCTGACGCGTCGTCGGGCGAGAAGCGCCGCGCTCTCTACGGGCGCTCCAAAGGCAAGAAGCTCAGGACCCACCAGTCCGAGCTGATGCGCGAGCTCAAGCCGCGCCTCGAGGCCGACCTCGCGGCGCTGGGCTGCGGCACGCTGTATGAGCCGGGCCGCGAATTGTGGCTGGAGATCGGCTTCGGCGGCGGCGAGCACCTGCTCGCGCGCGCCGCCGAGCGCCCCGACATCGGCTTCATCGGCTGCGAGCCGTTCGTCAACGGCGTCGCCAAGCTGTTGGCGGGCATCGAGGCGCGGGGCCTCGACAACCTGCGCGTGCGCGCCGACGACGCCACCGCGCTGATCGAGGCCGCGCCCGACGCCGCCTTCTCCCGCATCTATCTGCTGTATCCCGACCCCTGGCCGAAGCGGCGCCAGCACAAGCGGCGCTTCGTCTCAGAGCGCAACGTCGCGGCGCTCGCGCGCGTCCTCAAGCCCGGCGGCGAGCTGCGCTTCGCCACCGACATCGACGACTACGCCGGCTGGACTTTGCGCCGCTTCCTTGACTCGCCGTCGTTCGTCTGGGAGGCGAAGACCGCCGACGACTGGCGCCGGCCCTGGGCCGGCTGGGAGCCGACGCGCTACGAGGCCAAGGCGCGCGCGGCGGGGCGCGCGTCCGCCTATCTGACGTTCCGGCGGCGGTAGCGGGCGCAACTGCGCCCGGCGAACTCCGGCCGCCGTTTTTCAACATTCCGCGCTCCGGCCTATGCTATCGGAAGAGGGAAATCCTCGGGTCCCCGGATGCGGCGTCTCCTCATCCCCACGCTCCTTCTCGTCGCGACCGGCGCCTTTCTCGGGATGGTCTACCGATACTTCTGGGACCCGCCGTCCGAGGCGACGTTCGCAAATTATCTGCGCAGCGGCGCTCATGCGATGTCGATAACCGCGTTCGCCTGGGCCGCGCATCTGTATTGGAACGCGCGCGCCAGTCTGTGGTTGCGGCGATGGCCGATCCTGGCGGAAATCGCCTTGCGCGCGTCGGTGATGACGATCGCCATCGCCGTGGCGATAACCGCCCTGCAGGCCCTGCTCTATGGTTTTGTGCCGCGCTTCTGGCTGCGCCACGAGTTGCCGTCGCTCGTCGTGCTGTCCTTCGCCTTCGCCGTCCTGTTCGGCGCCATCTTCGAGCTGACGCGGCTGATCGGCGCCAGAACCCTGCTGAGCGTGATTCTGGGGCGCTACCGGCACCCGACGCGCGAGGATCGCGCCTTGATGTTTCTCGACATCGCCGGCTCTACCGCGATGGCGGAGACGCTGGGCGAAGTCCACGCGCAGGAATTCCTGACCCGATTCTTCTTCGATATCGACGACGTGATTGTCGCGCATGGCGGCGAGGTCCACGCCTATGTCGGCGACGAGGTCATCGTCAGCTGGGCGGTCTCCAAGCCGGTTCTGGATGGCGATTGCCTGCGTCTGTTCTATGCGATCGGCGACAGAATCGCCGAACGGGCGGGTACGTACGGCCGCGACTTCGGCATGGTTCCCAGGTTTCGCGCCGCGCTGCACGCGGGGCCGCTGGTGATGAGCGAGTGCGGCGTGTCGCGCTGTCAGATCGCCTATTTCGGCGACACCATCAATGTCGCCGCGCGGCTGCAGGAGCATTGCAAGGACGTCGGCCGCGACTTCCTGGTCTCGGCGGCGCTGCTGCAGAAGATGCGCGCCCGCACGCCGTTCAAGTTCACCGACTTGGGTCTGACGCCGCTGCGCGGACACGCGCAGCCGGTGCAGGTCTACGCAGTGGATCGCGGCGAAGCGCGATAATCACGCATCAGGACCGCTGCGACGGATCCGAAGCCGCCTTCGTCCACCGCAGCACCGGCTGCCGCGCCGCCCTGGTCTCGTCGAGCCGCCGCCGCGGCGCGAACCTCGGCGCCCCCGTGAACCGCTCGACCTCGCCGCGCTTGGCCCGCATCGCCAGATCGCGCAGCGTCATGATGAACAGGTCGAGGCTGGCTTTGCTCTCCGATTCCGTCGGTTCGATCAGCATCGCTCCGTGCACCACCAGCGGGAAATACATCGTCATCGGATGATAGCCTTCGTCGATCATCGCCTTGGCGAAGTCGAGCGTCGTCACCCCGGTGTCCTTCAACCAGGAATCGTCGAACAGCGCCTCGTGCATGCACGGCTTGTCGCCGAACGGCGCGCTCATCAGGTCGGAGAGCGACGCGCGCACGTAGTTGGCCGCCAGCACCGCGTCCTCGCTCGCCTGCCGGAGGCCGTCCGCCCCGTGCGACAGGATGAACGCCAGCGCGCGCACGAACATGCCCATCTGGCCGTGGAACGCGCACATGCGGCCGAACTCCTGGGCCTGCGCGTGCTCCACCAGATCGAGCCGCCCGTCACGCTCGACCACATAAGGAACCGGCGCGAACGGCGCCAGCCGCTGCGAAAGCACCACCGGCCCCGCGCCCGGCCCGCCGCCGCCGTGCGGGGTGGAGAACGTCTTGTGCAGGTTGATGTGCATCGCGTCGACGCCGAGATCGCCCGGCCGCGCCTTGCCGACGATGGCGTTGAAGTTGGCCCCGTCGCAGTAGAAATACGCCCCCGCGGAATGCACGGCCTGCGCGATCTCGCCGATCTCGCGCTCGAACAGCCCGCAGGTGTTGGGGTTGGTCAGCATGATCGCGGCGACGTCGTCCCCCAGCGCCTCGCGCACGGCCTCAGCCGACACGGTCCCGTCGTCCCGCGCCGGCACGGCGCGCACGGAAAAGCCGATCAGCGCCGCGGTCGCGGGGTTGGTGCCATGCGCGGAATCAGGCACCAGCACGACGCGCCGCGCAGCCTCGCCACGCGCGGCGAGCGCGGCCTTGATCGCCATCATGCCGCAGAGTTCGCCATGCGCGCCGGCCTTCGGCGACATCGCCACCGCCTGCATGCCGGTCATCGCCAGCAGCGCCTGCGCGAGCTGGCGAATCAGCTCCAGCGCGCCCTGCACGGTCGAGACCGGCGCGAGCGGATGAACATCCGCGAAGCCCGGCAGCCGCGCCATCTTCTCGTTGAGCCGCGGGTTGTGCTTCATCGTGCAGGAGCCGAGCGGATAGAGCCCGGAATCGATCGCATAGTTCTTGCGCGACAGCCGCACGTAATGGCGCAGCGTCTCGGGCTCGCTGAGGCCCGGCAGGCCGATGGGATCGCGTCGCGCATGGCCGCCGAGCCGGTCCTCGAAGCCGGCGGGTTCGTCGATATCGACGCCGGTCGTCTCCGGCCGGCCGATCTCGAACAGCAACGGCTCCTCGATGTCGAGCCCGCGGTTGCCGGTGAAGGTTTGCGTCTCGCCGCGCGCGGTTTCGGCGGGACGGGTCGGACGGCCTTGGTTGTTCAATTGCTGATCCTCACAAGGCCGCGCCGAGCGCCTCGGCGAAGGCCGCGCGGTCTTCGTCCGTATTGATCTCGGTGCTCGCCACGATCAGCAGATCGTCGAGCCCCGCCCCCGGCGCGAGCCGCGACACCGGACAGCCCGCGATAATCCCTCGCTCCGCCAGCGTCTCGACGACTTCCGCCGCGGGTCGCGCCAGCCGCACCGTGAACTCGTTGAAGAAACACGCGTTCAGCAGCTCGACGCCGCGCACGCGGCCAAGCCGCTGCGCCAGATCGACCGCCGCCGCGTGATTGACCCGCGCCAGCCCGCGCAGCCCCTTTTCGCCCAGCAGCGTCAGATGGATCGAGAACGCCAGCGCGCACAGCCCCGAATTGGTGCAGATGTTGCTCGTCGCCTTCTCGCGCCGGATATGCTGCTCGCGCGTCGACAGCGTCAGCACGAAGCCGCGCCGCCCATCGGCGTCGACCGTCTCGCCCGCCAGCCTCCCGGGCATCTGCCGCACGTATTTGGAGCGCGTCGCGAACAGCCCGACATAGGGACCGCCAAAACTCAGCGCATTGCCGATCGACTGCCCCTCGCCGACGACGATATCGGCCCCCATGTCGCCGGGCGCCCGACAGGCGCCGAGCGACACGGCTTCCGTGAACACCGCGACCAGCAAGGCGCCGCGCGCATGCGCCGCCTCGGCGAGCGGCGCAAGATCGCGCAAATTGCCGAACATGTCCGGCGTCTGTACGATCACGCAAGCTGTTTCGTCGTCGATCCGCGCCGTCAGATCCTCTTGCGCGAGAGGGTCCCACGGCGCCCGCTCGATCACGTCGCCGGCGAAGCGCGCCAGCGTCGCGCAGGCATCGGCGTAATGCCCGTGCAGCCCGCCGGAGATCACCGCCTTGCGCCGTCGCGTGATCCGATGCGCCATCAGCATCGCCTCGGCCGCCGCGGTCGAGCCGTCGTACATCGAGGCGTTGGCGACCTCCATGCCGGTCAGCAGCGCGACCTGGGTCTGGAACTCGAACAGCACCTGCAACGTCCCCTGCGCGATCTCCGGCTGATACGGCGTATAGCTGGTCAGGAACTCCGAGCGCTGGATCAGATGATCCACCGTCGCCGGGATATGGTGGCGATAGGCGCCGGCGCCGAGAAAGAACGGAACCGACCCCGCCGCGACATTGTCGTCGGCCAGCGCGCCGAACGTCCGCTCGACGCCGAGTTCGCTCGCGCGGCGCGCCATCGGCAGCAGCCCGCCGAGCCGCATGTCGCGGGGTATGTCGGCGAACAGGTCGTCGACGCCGTCGACGCCGATGCGCTGCAGCATCAGGCGCCGGTCGTCGGGTCCAAGCGGCAGATAGCGCATCAGTCGAGCGTCGTCAGATATTGCGCGTAAGCCTCGGCGTCGAGCAGGCCGTCGAGTTCGCTCGGGTCCGCCAGCTTCAGCTTGAACAGCCAGCCCGCGCCCTGCGCCGCCTCGTTGACGAGGCTGGGCGAGCCGGCCAGCTTGTCGTTGACCGCGACCACTTCGCCCGAGGCCGGGGTGAACACGTCGCTCGCCGCCTTGACGCTTTCCACCACCGCCGCCGGTTCGCCCTTCTTCAACTTGGCGCCGACCTGCGGCAGGTCGACGAACACGATGTCGCCGAGCGCGCTCTGCGCGTGCTCGCTAATCCCGACGGCGGCGACGCCGCCCGCGACGTCGATATATTCGTGGTCTCTGGTAAAGCGCATAAAACTCTCCGTTCAGCCGCGGTGATAGGCGTGGCGGTGGAAGGGCAGGGCGACGACGCGCGCCGCCAGCGGCTTGCCGCGCACAAGCAACGCAAGCTCCGTTCCCGGCGCCACGAAGCGCCGCTCGACGAAGCCCATCGCAATGGCGGCCCCGACGCTGGGTCCGAAGCCGCCCGAGGTGACGACCCCAACGGGCGCCCCCTCCGGCGTGACGATCTCGGCCCCCTCGCGCGCCGGCGCCCGCCCCTCGAGCCTGAGCCCGACGCGGACCCGCGCCGGCCCGTCGCGCAGCGCCGCCTGGATGCGCGCCGCGCCCGCAAACCCGCCCTCAAGTCGCCGCCGCTTCGGAATCGACCAGCTGAGCCCCGCCTCGACCGGATCGACCTCCTCGGAAAGCTCGTGGCCGTAAAGGCAGAGCCCGGCTTCGAGCCGCAGCGTGTCGCGCGCGCCCAGGCCGATCCACGCCACCTCCGGCTCCGCCAACAGCCGCCGCGCGAACGCCTCGGCGTCCTCGGCCGGCAGCGAAATCTCGTAGCCGTCCTCGCCGGTATAGCCGGAGCGCGAGACTTCGAGCCCCGCCGCGGCCTTCACGCCCATGAACGGCAGCGTCTCGAACCCGCTAGCGATTCGCGCCAGCACGGCCGCCGCCAGCGGCCCCTGCAACGCCAGCAGCGCCCGATCCGGCCGCGGCGTCAGCTTCACCGACGCGGGCAGGCGCTCGCGGAGAAATTCGTAATCGACGTCCTTGCGCGCCGCGTTGACGACCATGGCGAGCCGCCCGTCCGCGCCTTGCGGCCGGCTCAGCATGAGATCGTCGATCACGCCGCCCGCCGCGTTGAGCCATTGCGTATAGCGCTGCCGCCCCGGCGGCAGGCCGATCAGATCGGCGGCGCACAGAGTCTCCAGCGCCGCCGCGAGGCTGGCGTGGTCCGGCCCGTCGAGCCAAGCCTGCCCCATGTGCGAGACGTCGAACAGCCCCGCCTTGGTGCGCGTGTGCGCGTGCTCGGCGAGAATCCCGTCGCGATACTGGATCGGCATGTCGTAGCCGGCGAAGGCCGCGAATCGCGCGCCATACTCGCGGTGCAAGGCGTGAAGCGGGGTGGTCTGCAATTCCGACATAGGGTGCGCCATAGAGGAACGACGCGCGGATGCCCGCGCGCCCCCTCTGTCGCTTGACCTGAGAGATTTCCCGCTCCGAAAAGCGGTTACCCCCGTCGGTGGACGCGCGGCGTTACGCCGTTCGTCGCTTTCCAGAGCGTCATCACCCGGCGGTCCTTTGGCCTGAGCGTTTCCGGGGCGGTTGCGCCTTCGGCGCCGGCGTTTGTCGCGCCGGACTCTTCCGCTGGGTGTCTTGAGCTGACCGGCGCGAGCAGACCGGAACGCGGCGGGATTGTCAATCCGCATCCGGGCAGACCGTAAGCCGCTGGGAACACCGGCCTAGGAGCAGGTCATGATCGCGTCCCGTCGGCTCGCCGCCGTAGTCGGCGTCGTCCTCGCCCTGTCCGCCTCGCCGCTGCGGGCCGACGAGCCCCAGCCGGAGCGGCGCGTCGCGCTGGTGATCGGCAATTCCCACTACCAGCACGCGCCCACGCTCGCCAATCCCGCGCCCGACGCGCACGCCGTCAGCGACGCGTTCCGCCGTCTCGGCATCGACGTCACCGAGGGCTACGACCTCAGCGAAAAGGACATGCGCGCGCTCATGGTCAAGTTCGCCAACTCCATGGCGGGCGCCAAGGGCGCCATCGTGTTCTACGCCGGCCACGGCGTCGCGCTCGACGGCGTCAACTACATGCTGCCGGTCGATATCGACCTGAAGTCGCCGGCCGATCTCGATCTCAACGGCGTCAGCGTCGATCTCGTGCTGCGACAGATGCGCCGCGACGAACGCGTCAACGTCATCATCCTCGACGCCTGCCGCGACAATCCGTTCGCCGCCGCTTTGTCCCGTTCCGTAGTGCGCGCGGCGGTGTCGAGCCGCGGCCTGCAGCCAATCGACGGCGATCTCGCCCGCGGCGCGTTGATCGCCTTTTCGACCGAGCCGGGCGCCACCGCGTTCGACGGTCCCGCCGGCGCGCACAGCCCGTTCACCGCGGCGCTGCTGCGCCATGTCGAAGACCCCGCGACGCCGCTCGAGATCGTGATGAGCAAGGTGCGCGGCGAGGTGTTCGCCGCCACCGGCTCCAAGCAATTGCCGTGGGTCAACACCTCGATCGTCGGCGATTTCGAGCTGAACCCGGCCAAGGCCGCGCCGCCGCCCCCGCCGCTGGAGACCGCGGCGTCGCAGACGACCGAAAACCTGCTGTGGGAATCGGCCGAACGCAGCCGCGCGCCTGAGGACTACAAGAGCTATCTCGCCGCCTTCCCCAACGGCGTGTTCGCACCGCTGGCGCGCCGCCGCATCGAGGCGGCGGCCCCTGCCTCGCCGCAGACCGCGGAGACGGCGTTGCTGCTCAGCCCGACCGACCGCGCGATGACGCGCAAGGCGCTGAACAAGTCGGGCGGCGGCGATCCCTTCGACGACGGCGTGCGCGTCGCGCTGCGCGATTGGCAGACGCGCCAGGGCTACGCGGCCACCGGCTACCTCGACGGCCCCGAGCTGGCGCGGCTGAAGGACGATGCGGCGACCCGCGCCGCGCCGGTAGTCAAGGCTGCGACGCCGACCGTCGCCAAGACGGCGGCGCTGACGCCGACGCATAGGGCAGCCGTCCACCCGCCGCTGGTCAGGTCGATCGCGCCGCCCAAGCCGGTCGAGCCCGTCGTCGCCGCCGCGAAGCCGAAGCACGAGCCCAAGGCGGTCGCGCGCCGGGAGCGGCCGCATAGCTACGGGCAAAACTACGACGCTGCGGACGAAGAGGCCGCACCCGCGCCCGCGCCCGCGCCGAGCAACAGCGACGACTACATCCCGAGCTACGCCGCGATTGTCGCGCCGAGCTACTCGACGCAGCTTCACTTCGGCGGTTTCGGCCGCCACGGCTGGTCGGACATGCGGCTGAAGCGCGACATCTGCCGCGTCGGCGCTTCGCCGAGCGGGATTCCGGTCTACACTTTCCGATACAAATGGTCCGACGTCTGGTACATCGGCGCGATGGCGCAGGATCTGCTCCGCCTGAAACCCGAAGCCGTGCGCAAGGTCGGCGCCTATTATCAGGTCGATTACAGCCGGATCGACGCGCCGTTCGAGCCAATCGCCGAACCCGCGCCCTGCGCCGCGCTTTGAGCCATCGACAGGCGGCGCTCCCGCAACCCACGCTTCGGGCAGGGGTAGGGGCGGCTCCTCGACGCCGCTCGCTCTCGGCCCCGATTCGTCAGCGATGGCGCTTGTGCTTGGGGTGCGCCACGGCGCCCCCGACCGCGCCGAACCCCACGTTGATGGAATAGTCGTCGTCGAGATGCGCCCGGGTCAAGGGCAGCAAAACCGGTTCGGTGACGATCCGGAACGGCGCCTGCGCCTCGCCGTTGGTGTTGGCGGCGACGCTGACGCTCCTCTCGAACACCGGCTTGCCGTCGGATTCGCGCTTCACGGTGATGCGCAGCGTCGACGAATAGGCGCCGGGCGAGCCCGCCGGGCCGATCAGCAGACGCCCCGCCACGCCGATCTTCAGCGCGAACTGACTGCCCTGCGGATCGCATTCGCGCGCGACGTCGGTGATGTCGAACTGGTAGCGCACGCTCTGGCTTTCGGCGCCGCCGACGCGGGCCGTCGCGCCGCCGTCGAAAATGTCGACCTCCGGGCAATCCAGCTCCGCCGCGGTCGCCGGCAGCTTGATGATTTTTTCCGATTCCTTCGTCGCCGGCCCGGCCGGGGCGGGGTCTCTCGGCGAGACCTGCGACGGGGGCGTGCCGCCGACCCACGGCACGGTCAGCCAGCTCGGCCAGAAACTGCCATTGTCGGCCAAGCACGCCGTTGGCGCGAGCGCCAACGCCGCTGCGAGAGCCCACCGTGAAAACGCCGCCGCCATGCCTGCTCCGCCGTCGATCAAGGCAGCGCCTCGAACCCCTCCTTGAAGCCCGCCAGGTCGGTCGGAACGCCGACGCCTTCCTCGGGCGTTTCGAAGAGAACGAAAGTCGCCTGCGCGCCGGTCTCTAGCTTATCGAGCAGCTTCTCGTCGAGGAAAACCTCGGCGACGCAGCCGTTGGGCAGGCAGCGCACGAACCTCAGCTCGCCGAAATATTCCTTGTCGATGCGCAGGCCGACGCCGGTCGGCAGCAGCACGCCGAGCGGCGCAATGACGCGCAACAGCCGGCTCTTGCGGTCAGCCGTCTTGAGCGCGATCACCACCAGGGTGATGTTGGGTCGGTCCTGGTCGACGGCGCTCTTGGTGATCGCGCAGGTCTGCGCCGAAGCGCCGGGCGGCGTCTCGCAGCGCGTCTCCCAGTCGCCATGTTTTGATTTGACGACGCCCTGCGCGACAGCGTCCGTAATCGGCCAGGCCGCAGCCAGAGCGGCGCACAGCAGGCCCGCGAGGGCGCCGGGACGCCGGATTGTGCGAGATTTGCGAGTCATGTCGGGCCGCGGGCGATAGCCGAAGATTTTTCCTTGTCAAGCGGCCGGCGCAACGACAGTCGGCGACTTTCGGCGGGTGAGGATTGCAACTCCGCAATGTTTGTGCTTTTGCAGGGCGACGAAACGCCGCCTGCGGCAAAGCGCCGCTCTCGCGACGTGGATAATCCGAAAGACGCCGGAACGGCGGGCGGGAGCGACGAGGCGATTATGAAACCATGCGGATTTGATCGGCTGGCCATGGCGGCTCTTGGCCTCGCGCTCGGCGGCGCGGCGGCGCGCGCAGCCGAGCCCGGCCACGCCGTGCCGCGCCAGATCGGATTTCAGACCCCCGTCACCGACGTCGCCCGCTATCTCGTCTGGTTCCACGACAGCCTGCTGATGCCTGTCATCACCGCAATCACGCTGTTCGTTCTGGGGTTGCTGCTCTATGTCGTCTGGCGCTTCAACGAGAAGGCCAACCCGACGCCGTCCAGGACCACCCACAACACTCTGATCGAGGTGTTGTGGACCGTCGTCCCCGTCATCATCCTCGTGTTCATCGCCGTGCCCTCGTTCCGCTTGCTGACGATGGAGCTGACCGTTCCGCCCGCCGATCTGATGATCAAGGTGACGGGGTCGCAATGGCACTGGAACTACACCTACCCGAAGGAGGCCGGCGGCTTCAATTTCGATTCCTTCATGAAAGAGGACGCCGATCTGAAGCCGGGCGACATCCGCCTGCTCGCGGTTGACAACGAGGCCGTCGTGCCGATCAACAAGGTCGTCAAACTTGAAGTGACCTCCGCCGACGTCATCCACTCCTTCATCGTCCAATCGTTCGGCAGCCGCGTCGACGCGGTGCCCGGCCGCAACAACGAAACCTGGTTCAAGGCGGATCGCGAAGGCGTCTACTACGGCCAGTGCTCGAAAATCTGCGGCAAGGACCACGCCTTCATGCCGATCGCGTTCCGCGTCGTCAGCCAGGACGCCTACAACGCCTGGGTCGACAGCGCGAAGAAGAAATATGCGGCCTCGCAAGGCGCGACGCAAATCGCGGCGCAGGACGGCGCCCCGAACCACTGAGTCGTCACTCTGCGACATTGAGTCGCGCTCACGAAACCTTGAAACACACGGCTTCGGAATCGGACATGGCCCTCTACGCTGCGAGCGAAACCCACGAAGGCGAACACGCCCATCCGACCGGATGGCGGCGCTACATGTTCTCGACCAACCACAAGGACATCGGCACGCTCTATCTGATCTTCGCCATCATCGCCGGCCTGATCGGCTCGGCGATGTCGGGCGCGATCCGGTTGGAGCTGATGTTCCCCGGCATCCAGGTGTTCCCGGTCATCTCTGCGATCCTGGCGGGCGACTCTTCGATCGACGCCGCCAAGAATATGTACAACGTGTTCATCACCGCGCACGGCGTCATCATGATCTTCTTCATGGTCATGCCGGCGTTGATCGGCGGCTTCGGCAACTGGTTCGTGCCGCTGATGATCGGCGCGCCCGACATGGCGTTCCCGCGCATGAACAACATCTCGTTCTGGCTGCTGCCGGCTTCGCTGCTGCTGCTGGTCTGCTCGATGTTCGTCGAGGGCTCGCCGGGCATGCACGGCTTCGGCGGCGGTTGGGTGCTCTACCCGCCATTCTCCTCCAACGCCGGCACGCCCGGCCCGGCGATGGATTTCGTCATTCTTTCGCTGCACCTCGCCGGCGCCTCGTCGATCCTGGGCGCGATCAACTTCATCACCACCATCTTCAACATGCGCGCGCCCGGCATGACGATGCACCGCATGCCGTTGTTCCCGTGGTCGATCCTGGTGACGGCGTTCCTGCTGGTGCTGGCGCTGCCGGTGCTCGCCGGCGCGCTGACGATGCTGCTGACCGACCGCAACTTCCACACCACCTTCTTCGATCCCGCCGGCGGCGGCGATCCGATCCTGTTCCAGCATCTGTTCTGGTTCTTCGGCCACCCGGAAGTCTACATTCTGATCCTGCCCGGCTTCGGCATCGTCAGCCAGATCATCGCCACCTTCTCGCGCAAGCCCGTGTTCGGCTATCTCGGCATGGTCTACGCAATGGTCGCCATCGGCGCGGTCGGCTTCGTCGTCTGGGCGCACCACATGTACACGGTCGGCCTGTCGCTCAACACGCAGCGCTACTTCGTGTTCGCGACCATGGTGATCGCCGTGCCGACGGGCGTGAAGATATTCTCCTGGATCGCCACCATGTGGGGCGGCTCGATCTCGCTGCGCGCGCCGATGATCTGGGCGATCGGCTTCATCTTCGTGTTCACCCTGGGCGGCGTCACCGGCGTGGTGCTGGCCAACGCCGGCGCCGATCGCGACCTGCACGAGACCTACTATGTCGTCGCGCATTTCCACTACACGATGTCGCTCGGCGCGGTGTTCACCATCTTCGCCGGCTTCTACTACTGGTTCCCGAAGATGACCGGCTACATGTACAACGAGAAGCTGGCGATCCAGCATTTCTGGTTGTTGTTCATCGGCATCAACCTCGTGTTCTTCCCGCAGCACTTCCTCGGCCTGGCCGGCATGCCGCGGCGCTACATCGACTACCCCGACGCCTATTTCCTGTGGAACTTCGTCTCCTCGATCGGCGCGCTGGTGGCGTTCGCGGCGACGGCGGTGTTCCTCTACGCGGTTTACGAGGCGTTCCAGGTCAAACGCATCGCCGGCGCGAACCCCTGGGGCGTCGGCGCCGACACGCTGGAATGGACGCTGCCCTCGCCGCCGCCGTTCCACCAGTACGAGACGCTGCCGCAGATCGTCGCCGCCGAGCATTGAGCCCGCGGGCGGCCTTGCCGCTCGCAACGGGGCGGCGCCGCCGCCCGCCGCCCCTTGAGCCTCGCCAACAGGTTTGATTGATGAGCCTTGCGACCGACACCGCCCTGGATACCGCCTATCTCGCCGGCCCGCGCGAATATTTCTCGCTGATGAAGCCGCGCGTGATGTCGCTGGTGGTGCTGACCGCGCTCGCCGGCATGCTGATCGCGCCGGGAAGCCTGCACCCGGTCGTCGGCTTCGGCGCGCTGACGGCGATCGCCATCGGCGCCGGGGCCTCGGGCGCGCTCAACATGTGGTGGGACGCCGACATCGACGGCCGCATGGCGCGCACCGCCTTGCGCGCCGTGCCGCGCGGTCTGATCGCGCCGAGCGAGGCGTTGGGCTTCGGCCTCACGCTGTCCTTCCTCTCGGTGCTGACGCTGGCGGCGGTCGCCAACTTCCTGGCCGCGGGCCTGCTCGCCTTCACCATCTTCTATTACGTCGTGATCTACACGATGGGGTTGAAGCGGCTGACGCCGCAGAACATCGTCATCGGCGGCGCCGCGGGCGCGCTGCCGCCCATCGTCGGCTGCGCCGCCGCCAGCGGCTCCATCACCTGGGACGCCGTCTGGTTGTTCGCCATCATCTTCGTCTGGACGCCGCCGCATTTCTGGGCGCTGGCGCTGGTCAAGATGCGCGATTACGAGCGCGTCGGCGTGCCGATGATGCCGAACGTGAAAGGCCCCGACCGCACCCGGCTGGAGATCCTGATCTACTCGCTGGTTCTCGCCCCGCTCGGCCTCGTCCCGTTCTTCACCGGCGCCGGCGGCTGGCTCTATGGCGCGGCGGCGCTGGGCCTCGGCCTCGGCCTCTGCGTCTGCGCCGCGCGCGTCTATCTCGTGCGCGAGGGGAGCGACGCCAACCGCCGCGCGATGGCGCTGTTCGGCTATTCGATCCTCTATCTGTTCGCCTTGTTTGGAATTCTCGTCGTCGAACACGGCTTCGGTCTCATCGCGAGGTTTGGTCTATGAGCGGCGCGTTCCTCAGTCCCGCGCAGCAGCGCAACCGGCGCCTGCGCAATGTCGCCATCGGCGCTTCAGTCGGCTTCGTCGCGGTGCTGTTCTACGCCGTCACGATAGTGAAGATGGCGTCGGGCGTCCTGCCGCACGCGCCCTAGCGCCATGTCCGCCAACAGACGCAATCTTACTGTCGCGCTCGTCGCCGGCGGCGTCGCGCTCGGCGCGCTCGGCCTCTCGTTCGCCGCCGCGCCGTTCTATTTCGCGTTCTGCCGCGCCACGGGTTTCGCCGGCACGACCCAGGTGGCGACGCACGCCGCCGGCCAGCGCGGCGCGCGCGTGCTCAAGGTGCGCTTCAACGCCAATGTCGCGCCCGGCCTCGACTGGAGCTTCGAGCCCGAGCAGGACGCCATCGAGGTCCGCACCGGCCAGACCGCCACCGTGTTCTTCCGCTTTCGCAACAAGACCGACCGCGAGACCGCAGCGCACGCCGTCTACAACGTGACGCCGGAGCAGTCCGGCGCCTGGTTCGACAAGGTGTCGTGCTTCTGCTTCACCGAGCAGCATCTGGGGCCGCGCGAGAGCGCGGAGCTGCCGGTCGTGTTCTTCCTCGATCCCAGGCTCGAGCACGACCGCACGATGGATCCGGTCGGCGAGATCACCCTGTCCTACACGCTATTCGCGCCTCCCGCCGGGGAGAAGCCGGTCGCGCTCGCGCCGGCCGCGGCGCCGAAACTGTGAATCCGATGCGCTTGACGGCGCGCGAGAGAAACGGCAACCCGGTCGCACGATTCGCGGCCCCATCGTTGGAGAAGGCGAACCATGGCTGACGCTCACGCGAAGCCGCATCACGACTACCATCTCGTCAACCCCAGCCCGTGGCCGCTGGTGGGCGCGATCTTCGCCTTCCTGTTCGCGGTCGGGCTGATCATGAGCATGAAATCGCTGTCGTTCGCCGGCCTCAAGGCGGGGCCGGCGGTGCTCGGCCTCGGCATCGCCGGCATTCTCTATGTCATGGCCGCGTGGTGGTACGACGTCGTGCGCGAGGCCGAGGGCGGCGATCACACCCGCATCGTGCAGATCAGCCACCGCTACGGCATGATCCTGTTCATCGCCTCGGAGGTGATGTTCTTCGTCGCGTGGTTCTGGGCCTTCTTCGACGCCTCGCTGTTCACCGGCGAACACATCCAGGCGGCGCGCTCGGCCTTCACCGGCGGCGTCTGGCCGCCCAAGGGCACGGAGGTGTTGAACCCGTTCAACCTGCCGCTGCTCAATACGCTGATTCTGCTGACCTCGGGCACCACGGTCACCTGGGCGCATCACGCGCTGCTAAGCAACGACCGCACCGGTCTCAAGGTCGGGCTGACGCTGACCATACTGCTCGGCGCCACCTTCACCTGCGTGCAGGCGTGGGAATACGCGCACGCGCCGTTCGCGTTCGCCAACTCGATTTACGGCGCGACCTTCTTCATGGCGACCGGCTTCCACGGCTTCCATGTCATCATCGGCACGATCTTCCTGATCGTCTGTCTGGTGCGCGCGCAGGCCGGCCAGTTCACCCCGCGGCAGCATCTGGGCTTCGAGTTCGCGGCATGGTACTGGCACTTCGTCGACGTGGTCTGGCTGTTTCTGTTCTCCTGCATATATGTCTGGGGCTCCTGGGGCGCGACCATCGAAGGCGCGGCCGGAGGCTAAAGGACCTTAAATTCTCGATGCTGTTCAGCGGCGACGACAGGATGCAGATGGCGGACGAGGGGCGACGTTACCCGCAGATCTCCGCCCTCGTCACCGGCCTATCCGGCCATTGCCCGCGCTGCGGCAAGGGCCGCATGTTCAAGGGCTTCCTCAGCCTGGCGGAGCGCTGCGACTCCTGCGGCCTCGATTACGGCTTCGCCGACGCCGGCGACGGCCCCGCGGTGTTCGTCACCCTGATCGCCGGCTTTCTCGTGCTCGGGCTGGCGCTCGGCGTCGACGTCGAATACGAACCGCCGCTGTGGGTCCATTTCGTCATCTTCATGCCGTTGGCGCTGATCGTCTGCCTCGGTCTGCTGCGGCCGCTCAAGGGTCTGCTGATCGCCTCGCAGTACAAGAACAAGGCCGCCCCCGGACGTCTGGACATCGGATGAGCCGGCCCCGGCTGGCGGGCGCCGCGGCGGCGACGCTGATCGGCGTCGCGCTGCTTTGCGCCTTGGGCGTCTGGCAGCTGAAGCGCCTGGCCTGGAAGGAGGGGCTGATCGCCGCCGCCGACGCGCGCGCCCACGCCGCGCCGGTCGCCGCGCCGCCGCCGCAGCAGTGGCCGGCGTTGAAGCCCGCCGATTACGAATACCGCCGCGTCCAGGTCAGCGGCGTCTACGATTACGCCGACCAGCAGTTCCTGTTCGGCGCGCTGGAGAGCCCACACGGGCGCTACGGCGGCGTCGGCTATTACGTGATGACGCCGCTGCGGCTGCCGGGCGGCGAGGCGGTCATCGTCAACCGCGGTTTCGTGCCCGACGAACTGAAGCGCCAAGCCGACAACGGCCCGCGCGGCGAAGTCTCCGTCGTCGGCCTGATGCGCGCGAGCGAACAGCGCAACTGGTTCACGCCCGCCGACGAACCCGCTCGCGGCGTGGTTTTCTCCCGCAACGTCGAGGCGCTCGCAGCTGAAATGCGGCTCGGGCCGCATGCGCCGTTCGTCATCGACGCCGAGGCCGGGCCGGACCCGTTGCCCGAGGGCGGCGAGACGCGGCTCACTTTCGTCAACAACCACCTCGGCTATGCGTTCACCTGGTTCGGGTTGGCGGCGGCGCTGGCGGGGGTGTTCGGCGTCTACGCCTACGGCCGGCTGCGCGCTTGAGAATGATTGTTTCGACGTAAACTGTGCTATAGTGCAACAATGACCCTGCCTGACGGACATCATCGCCTGTTCAAACGCAGCTACAGCCTCGCCGAGCTGCTGGCTGACGGCATCATTCATACGGTGGCTATCGTCGCCGGGCTGCTCGCCTATGCGGTGCTGCTCGCCAAGGTCGCAAGCAGCGGCGATTCCTGGATTTTTCTGGCGATGACGATCTACGCCGCCGGCTTCTTCCTGATGTTCGGCTTCTCGCTCGCCTACAACATGACGCCGGCCTCGCAGCTGAAGTGGTTGTTGCGCCGCTTCGATCACGCGGCGATCTTCATCATGATCGCCGGCACCTACACCGCCCTGCTCACCGCCGCGGGCTTGACCTTCTGGACCCGCTGGCTGCTCGCCTTCGTGTGGATCGGCGCGGGCGGCGGAGTGTTGCTCAAGTTCTTCCTGCCGGGCCGGCTCGACCGGCTCTCCATCGTGTTCTTTCTGGTGCTCGGCTGGTCCGGCGCGTTCGCGCTACAGCCGCTGTCGCAACGCCTGCCGGTGTCGGCGTTGACGCTGCTGGTCGCCGGCGGCCTCACCTACGTCGCCGGCGTCGGCTTCTATCTGTGGGAGAACCTGCGCTTCCAGAACGCGATCTGGCACAGCTTCGTCGCCGCCGCCTCGGCGCTGCAATTCGCCGCCGTGGCGCTGGCGTTGGATTCTTGAAACAGGGCGCCCGCGTCGCCGGCCTGCTCGTGATCTTCTAGCCTACGGCTCCCGCGCCAGCGCGTCGAGCGCCTGCGGCAGCCCGCGCAGCGAGACGTTGAAGCTGAACCCCTGGCCCCCGGCGGCCTTCGATTCCACTTTCGCCGTCTTGGCCTCGCGCCACGCCCGCTGCGAGTCGCCGCTGAACGCCGTATCGGCGAAACAGCCGGCGGGAACGCATTGCCGCCACGCGAAATCGAGCGGATCGTCGCCCTCGACCTGGATCTTCGGCGTGCTCGGGAAGCTCACATTGACCGGCAGCACCAGGGTCAGGCGCAGCGGGTCGGTCTTCTTCGTCCGCCCGATCGCCAGTTCCGCCAGCGGCTGGCTCTGGCCGGAGGCGGTCACCGTCAGCGCCACCTCGCACACGCGCCGGGTTTCGCCGTTGGCGGTGACGCGCTGGCAGCGCTCCACCCAGTCGCCGAAGGTCGCGGTGGTCAATTGCGGATCGCTCGAGATCGTTTCGGCGTCCTTCTTCGCCGGCGCCTCTGCGCTCGGCGAAGGCTTCGGCTTCTCCGCCGCCAGCGCCGCGCCCGACGTCAACGCAAAAGCGCACGCCAACACCACCAAACCACGTCGCGCCATCGCCAAACCGCCCCCCTTGCGTGTCCGTTCCGCCGCCGCGCAACTCCAGCCTTCCGGGGATAAGGTCGCCGCGGATGGTGGGCGCTAGAGGGATTGAACCTCTGACCCCTTCCATGTCAAGGAAGTGCTCTACCGCTGAGCTAAGCGCCCGGACGCCACGACGGATCGCGCGCGTCTATAGACAATCGGGCGCCGCCGCGCAATGGGGTCCTCCATGCAAATCGCCGCTCTGTCGTTACGCCGGGCGACGGCGAGCGATCTCGACGCGATCATGGCGATCGAGCGCGCGCCCGGCTACGACGCCCTGGTCGGCCGCTCAACGCGGCTTGAGCACGAGGCGATGCTCGCCGACCCCCGCCACGGCTATTTCGTCGGCGCGCGCGAGGTCGTCGAGGCTTTCGCGATCCTGCGCGACTTCGCTGATCCCCATGGCAATCTCTATCTCAAGCGCATCGCCGTCGCGACGCCCGGCCGCGGCGACGGCGCGGGCCTGCTCGGCGCGCTGCTCGACTGGGCGTTCGCCGAGACCGCAGCGCACCGCTTCTATCTCGACTGCTTCGCCGACAATTTTCGCGCCCAGGCGATGTACGGCAAGCTCGGTTTCAGCCGCGACGGCGTGTTGCGCGAGGCCTATCTCGCCCCCGACGGCCGCCGCTGCGATCTCGTGCTGATGGCCCTGACCAAGCCCGAATGGCTCAGCCGCGGCGCCGGCGGCAAGCTTCAGCCGCGCCGCTCCAGCACGACGAGCGCGCCATAGACGCGCCGATGCGCCTCCAGCCGCAGGAACGCGCGCCGGGTCGCGCGCAGCGAGAACCACGGCGCCGCGGCTGCTATCAGCGCGCGCGGGGAATGCGCGAAGCGGCCCGACGGCATCAGTTCGTAGGGCGCCCGGGTGGTCGGCTCCAGCGTCACCGCCAGCGAGCCGCCGGGCGCGATCGCGCCCGCCGCCGCCGCCAGCAGCGGGCCGAGCTCGCCCAGATAGATCAGCGCATCGGCGACGAACACGAGATCGTAGGCGTTCTCGCGCCCCGCCAGCCAGTCGACCATGTCGGCCTGCGCCAGTTCGTCGTAGAGCCCGCGCGCGCGCGCCTTGTCCAGCATCCTGGAAGAGAGATCGACGCCTTCCAGCCGCGTCGCCCGCGGCCGCAGCAGCGCCCCCGCCGCGCCGGTGCCGCAGCCGAGATCGAGCGTGCGCGCGGTCGGCGCGCCGGTCGCCGCCACCAGGTCGTTCAGCCTGCGCGGCCCGCCATATTGCAGCACCCCGTACAATTGCTCGTCGAAGGTGTCGGCGAAACGGTCGAAATAGGTGGTGACGAAATCGGCCGAGGCGCGCGCCAGCGGCTCCGCGCTGAGCGCGGCGAGCTGGTGGCGGCCGACGGGATCGTCGGCGTCGTCGGCGAGGAACGCCCGCGCCACGCTGAGCGCCGTCTGCGCATAGCCGTAGGCCGACAGCAGCGAGACTGCGACCCGGGCGATCTCGCCGAGCGCCGCCGGATCCGCTGCGGCGCCTCTGACATAAGCCTCGCGGCCCGCCTGCGGCCCGCCGCGGATGGCGCCGTTGAGGAACCGCAGCAGCGCCAACCGCCGCGCGATATCGGCGTCGCCGGGCGCAATCTCGAGATGGGCTTGGAGCGAGACCGCCGCCGCGGCGAAATCGCCGAGGAAGAACTCGCACTGGCCGAGGCCGAGCTTCAGCCCCGCCGCGCGATAGCCGCGCGCCGCCAGCGGGCGCCAGCGATGCGCGGCCTCGGCGTAGCGACGCGTCTCGAAGCAGATGAGGCCGAGCGCATAGGCCGCGTCGTCGAGCAGCGGGTCAAGCTCGACCGCGCGCTCCAGCGCCGCCTCGGCGCGCGGCGCGGCGCCAAGCTCCTTGGCGGCGAGCCCGATCGCCAGCCAGACGCGGGCGACCCCGGGCGTGAGTTCGGCGGCGCGCTCGAACGCCTCGAGCGCTTCGCTACTGCGCCCGCAGGCGCGGCGGGAGAAGCCGAGATCGAGCCAGACGGCGCCGTCGCGGTCGTCGAGCGCGACCGAATCGCCGAGCGCCTCGGCCGCCGCCGCCGGCTGCCCAGCCGCCCAGAAGGTGAGGCCGAGCCGCCGCATCGCCGCGGCGGGCGGCGTATTCGAGAGAATCAGCGCATCGAGCGCCGGAAACGCGCTGCGCCAGCGCCCCAGCCGCTCGGCCAATTCGTCGCGCGGCGGCCCGGCGAGCGGCGGGGCGGTCGGAGCGGACGGGGCGTGAAGCTCGGGCAGTGCGACGGACATGGTTCCTCGGGACTTTTGGCGAAGCGCGAAGGCGCCGTTCGTCAATTGAACCCCAACAACCCGGCGCGACGCTTGCGTCGCGTCGGCGCGACGCTTGCGTCGCCGCGTCTGGTCGGCGCGAGGTCAGTCCCAGCGCCGATGCGCCCACATCCACTGCTCCGGCGCCTGGCGCAGGAACGCCTCGAACTGCGCTTGGACATTGGCGGTCGCGGCGAGGACGTCGGCGTCGCGGTCGGCGGTGATCGGCAGCTCGACTGGCGCGACCTTGACCGTGAACCTGACGCCGGCGCTGCGAATCACCGCGGCCGCATAGAGCTTCATCTTATAGGTGCGGGCGATCAGCGCCGGCGCGGTGTTGGAAGAGGCCGGGCGGCTGAAGAACGGCACGGCCGCGCCCTTGCCCTCGCGCAGGTCCGACATGAAGCCGATCGAGCCGCCCTCCCTGGCCAGCTTCAACAGCCGGCGCAGCGTCGCCGCCGAACGCGGGTAGAGCCCGAGCGGATACAGCGGCTCGCGCAGCCGCTTGATCTCAGCGTCGACCTTTTTGTTCTTCAGCGGCTGGTAGACCCCGGCGAGCGGCCTCGCGCCGCGCGCCGAGACGCCCGCCAGCAGCTCCCAGTTGCCCAAATGCATGGCGCAGACGACGAACGGCCCGTCGTTGCGCATCGCGGCGAAAACCTCCTGCGATTCGACGGCGATGCGGCCTTGCGCGGCGATCGCGTCGAGATGGAAGAACTCGGCGAAGGTGCGCCCGAGATGCTCCCACATCGCGCGCGCGATGCGCTCGCGCTCGGCGGCGGGCATGTCGGGATAGGCGAGCGCGAGATGCTTCAGCGCGCGCCGGTGGCGCGTCAGCATCGGCGCGACAAGCCGCCACAGCGCGCCCATCAGGCCCGAGGCGGTCTCTACCGGAAGCGCGGAAAGCAGCCGTTCGACGAGGCGGAAGCCGAGATATTCCGCTTGTGCTTTCCAGTTCGCCATCACAGTCCCGCGCGGCCGATTCGCCGCGTCGGCCTCATGGGTGGACGCGAACGGCGCGTCAAGCGCCGGTTCGCCGCGCCCCAAGTCTCACCCGCGCCCCAAGTCTCACCCGCGCCAGCGCCGCAGCCCCCGCGCATATTCGCCCAGCGCCGCGGCCGCCGCCGCGCGCAGCCAGCCTGCGGCCCGATAGGCCGCAGCGAACAGCCGTCCCAGCGGGGTCACGGCGTCCAGGCCGTGGCGCATGCCGCATTCGCGCACGCCGAATTGTTTCTTATAGGATTCGTCGCCGGTGGTGAAATCGCAGTAGCCGACGCCGCTGTCGATCAGATGCGTCATCAACTGGTCGATCGCGACTACGCCGGGCGATAGCGGCTCGAAATCGGCGGCGAAGGAATGCATGATCAGCACGTAAGCGTCGGCGTGGCGCAGGCCCAGCAGCGCCGCGATCTCCCGTTCGCCCGCGCTCACGCTGACGAGGCTGACGAAACCCGGCTCGCCGCGCAAGGCGAGCGCCTCGTAGAAGCGCGCGAACCGCGGCTCCTGCAACAGATCGCGACGCCCTTGGCGGCGGAACCGCGCGGCGCGCATCGCTTTGAGCGCCGCAAAGACCCCCGCGGCCTCGTCGCCCGCAGCCTCGACCAGCCTCAGTTCGCCGAGCCGTTCGACCAGGTTGCGCCGCTTGCGCCGCTGCTCCTTGCGATCCCTGGCGCGCAGCGCCGTCCGGTCGTAGTTTGCGCGGCTCGCCGGCAAGGCGAGGGTCCAGCACCGCAGCCGCATCGGCTTCAGCCAGCTCAGGCGCGCGAACGGCATCGGCCGGCCGTAGATCGCCTCGGGCAGCTTCTCGAACACGAAAACGTCGGCGCCCGGAATCGCCAGCCGCGCCTGCGCCCACAGCGCCTCGAGCTCGGCGTCGGTCAGCGCGAGATCGCGCGCGCATAGCGGCGCGTTGTAGTCGGTGACGCCGAGATCGGGAAACTCGACCACCTTGACGCCGAAACGCCGCCGCACGCACAGCGCAAACAACGCCGCCGGCCGGCGCGCGGCGCGATCGCGCACGATCAGGAACACAGGCTGCGCCCCCACGGCGCGGCCGATCTGCTCGTGCCAGGTCGCCAGCCAGCGCCGCGATTGGAACGCCGACCCGGAAGCTTCGAGCTCCCCCCACGCCTGGCTCGCCGCCTCGCAATTCCCGGTCGCTTCGATCAGGAACGGCGACCGGCTCCCCGTCGCATCCGGCAACGCGCGCGCGAGCCCCTGGTCTAGACGCGCGAGCCCCTGGTCTAGAATGGAGACGTCGAGAGCGCTCACGCGGCTTTCTCCTGGCTCCGCTCCCGTTCTTGCGCGACCTCGCCGACCCGGCGTAGCCACGCCTCGCGCCAGTAGTAATATGGCGCCCGCGGACAGAACAGGCGTTTGCGCATGTTGAGGCCGTTGCAGGCGAGCCCCTCGAGAATGACGCAATCGGTCTTCAGCTGCAGCATGCGCCCGCTGTTCTCGTCGATGATGCGGCTGACCCGGGCGAGCACGCGATACCGCTTGCCGGAGAACTTGAGCATCTCCTTCTCGAACACGAGGCCGCGGTTCTTGCCGTTCTTCAGCGTCGCCATGATCTCCGCCGCCGGGCGCACCTCGACGATCTCGCCCGGCATGAGGCCGAGCGGCGCCGGCGGCGCCGGCCGCGGCCGTTTCGCCAGCGTCTCGGCCCGGCGTATCAAAATGGGACGCAACAGTCTCGCCAGCACGCCGCCGACGGCCGCGGCGAACACATGGCTCGCGACACCAATCGCGCTTTCGTTGCCGCTCCTGACGTCGTCGATATAATGGCCGAGCGAGGCCGCCGACAGCGGCGTCGAGGCCCGGCCGATCTCCCGTCGCCTGGCAGCGGTAGCGCGCCTCCCCGTCCGCGGCGGCAGCGCTGACGTTGTCGAACAGCACGGCGAGATCAGGGTTCGGCGTCGCCGGCGGCTTGAGCGGGCCGGGGCCGTCGACCGGCCTCAGCCACGCCGTCTTCCAGAACAACAGGCATCTGGCCTCGCAGCCGCCGTGCGCGGCGCCGTTGCAGCGGGTTGCGCCGTGGACGGCGTCCTTGATGCGGCGCAGATCGGTGGCGCCGGTGGGGTCGCAGGTCTTATGCGCGGACCGGAAGATCGGAAACCGGGTTCCGCATTGCGCCGCCATTTCCGGCATGAACGGCATACCGTCGAGGCGGCCCTGGCCGTCGAGCGTCGCCAGGATTTCGGCCAGGGGGCGCACCTCGACCCATTCGCCGACACGCATTGCGCCAGAAATGGACATGTCCGCTCCTCGGTCCTCTCGTCAGCCGATCCCGTGCAATTCCGGATCCGTTGAGGTCGGGGGCGCCAAAGGAGGCGCAAAGTCGTCGCCAGACACGCGACGACGATGTTTCACGCCAGAGCCGCGCGTTTTAGGTCAAAGGCTCGCTCACGTTCGCAATTACTGTAGTAAAGTATCGTATAAATTTATAATATTGCAGAGATAGTCCAAACTCATGTTTCGCGGCCCACGCATCGGCGGCCGCGACTTGGGAATCTGCGCCTATGACGGCAATCTCAAATGCAGCGCAAAGTCCCGTCAGGCATGCGGACTGCCGGATGACCCTTCGTCTTCATGCAGTATGCTTGATTCTGGCCGCCGAATACGCAGTGGTTCCATTGATCGCGGTGGCCGTTGGGGCCGCACCCGCCGAGCGCGAACGCAGGCGCCGCGGACGAGACGACGGTGACGAGAATTGCAATGCCTGATACTGCAGTGGACAGCCTTTTCATGATTTCCAACCCTGGTTTTGCTACGCTCATCCTGGAGAATGGCGTTCTCGCTGTATCACACAGACCGGAGCTGTCCTAGACGCCGACTTGCACATGTTAAACTTTTTTCGCAACCCGTCGACCCCGGCGACGAGCCCGGCCCGAGCGGCCGAGGCGCCCCGCAAGGGACAGTTTTTGCAACTTAAAGCCCTGAAATCGCCGGCTCCGGGACTGTCCTTGACCATCCGTTAACCCCGCCCGGCTACCTTCTCTTAACCCCTTGCCCCTCCGTCGCATGCGGCCTAAGAGCGGCCGGTTCGGATAAGGGGACTTGACGAATGGGCGGCGGCCCGGATCGCGAGGCTGAGGCCAAGTCGGCGCAAGCCAGGCGACGCGACGAGCGGCTCGCCGCGGCGCTGCGGGAGAACCTGAAGCGGCGCAAGGCCCAGCAACGCGGTCGCGCCGCGACCCCCCCGCCGGAAGGGGCCAAGCCGGAAAGGGCGCCAGATGGATCGCATTAGAATTCGCGGCGGGGCCAAGCTCAACGGGGCCATCCCGATCTCCGGAGCCAAGAACGCCGCGCTGCCCTTGATGATCGCCTCGCTGCTGACCGACCAGACGCTGACGCTGGAAAACCTGCCCCGCCTCGCCGACGTCGGCCAGCTGGTGCGCATCCTGTCCAACCACGGCGTCGACTATTCCATCGACGGCAAGCGCCGCGGCGAGAACCCCGTCGCCGGCCAAACGGTGCATCTGCGCGCGAAAACCATCGTCGACACCACCGCGCCTTACGAGCTGGTGTCGCGCATGCGCGCCAGCTTCTGGGTCATCGCGCCCTTGGTGGCGCGAATGGGCGAGGCGCGCGTCTCGCTGCCCGGCGGCTGCGCCATCGGCACCAGGCCGGTCGATTTCCTGCTGATGGCGCTGGAGCGGCTCGGCGTCAACATCGCCATCGAGAACGGCTACGCCGTGGCGACCGCGCCCAAGGGCCTGATCGGCGGCGAGATCGACTTCCCCAAGGTGACGGTCGGGGGCACCCACACCGCGCTGATGGCCGCCTCGCTGGCGCACGGCTCGACGCTGATCCGCAACGCCGCCCGCGAGCCGGAGGTGCAGGACCTCGCCGCCTGCCTGATCAAGATGGGCGCCCGGATCAAGGGCGCCGGGACATCGGAGATCGAGGTGACCGGCGTCGCCCGGCTCAACGGCGCGCATCATTGCGTGCTGCCCGACCGCATCGAGGCCGGCACCTACGCCGCCGCCGTGGCGATGACCGGCGGCGACGTGATTTTGGAAGGCGTTACGCCCGACCTGCTGCCCGGCGCGCTGGAGGCGTTCGCCCAGGCCGGGGCGGAGATCATTCCTACCAACAGCGGCATCCGCGTCAAGCGCAACGGCGCCGGCATATCTGCGGTGGACATCTCCACCGCCCCTTTCCCCGGCTTCCCGACCGACCTGCAGGCGCAGTTCATGGCGCTGATGACGCGGGCCAAGGGCTCGTCGCGCATCACCGAGACGATCTTCGAAAACCGCTTCATGCATGTGCAGGAACTGGCGCGGCTCGGGGCGCGTATCAAACTCGAAGGCGACACGGCTGTCGTCGAGGGCGTCGAGCATCTGCAGGGCGCGCCGGTGATGGCGACCGACCTGCGCGCCTCCGTCTCCCTCGTCATCGCGGCGCTGGCGGCGGAGGGCGAAACGATGGTCAATCGCGTCTATCATCTCGATCGCGGCTTCGAGGCGCTGGAGCAGAAGCTCGGCGCCTGCGGGGCCGACATCGAGCGCCTGACGAGCTAGGCTATGGCCCCCGTCGATCTCAAGCTGGTCGCGCTCGAACGCGAGGGCCTGCATGTGATCTCCGCCCATGCGCAGGACGCCTGCGTGCGGCGCGAGGACATGACCTACCTGCCCGATCAGAAGCGCTTCGTCATGGGCGTGCTGCGTTACGATTGGATCGGCGCCAAGCACGCGCTCGACGAGCGCGTCGGCGCGGTGCTGCGCTTCGATCGGGTGCTGAAGGTCTCCCATCTCGGCCTGGACGGCGAAGCGAAAGTGCGCACGCTGCTCGGCATCACGTTCCAGAAGACCGAGGAGCCCTCGGGGCTGGTGTTCCTCAATTTCGGCGACGGCGCCATCGTGCGGCTCGAGGTCGAGTGCCTGGAGGCGGAGCTGCGCGACGTCGGTCCGCGCCGCGCCGCCTGCGATTGCGAAGGCCACACGCTGACGATCGCCGCGGCGGACTGAGAGCCGGCGCGCGCCTCACGCGATTTTGCACGGCGAGGACGCGTCGCCGTTTCTCGAACCGGTCGGCGGCGCGATGCGAGCCGGCTAGCGAACCAGGCGGCGACGCGGCGCATGCGAAATCTGGCGATATGCATTTCCATGCTGGCGGCCGCCGGCGCCTGTGCGCCGGACGCGCTCGCCGCCGAAGCCGCGCCCTCCAACCAGGCCCGGATCTTCGTCATCGCCCCCGAGGACAGCGGGCAGGCCTACATGTGCCCGTCGGGAACCATTCAATCGGTCGCGGCGACGGCGACTGCCGAGAGCCGTCCGGTTACCCTCGTCCTGCTCGACCACGAGGGAAAGCCGATCCCGGAGGAGACGTGGGCCCCCGCCTACGGCTTCCGCCTCAACCACAGGCAGCAGGTCAAGGTGCGCATCCTGATAATCTGCAGCCCTTGAGCCGCGGATCAGAACTCGAACTTGAGGCCGCCGGTCGCCGCCAGCCCGGCGATCCGCTTGCCGAACAGGCTTTCGGCCTCGGCGAAACCGGACCAGCCGCGCGCGAAGGCGACGCTCATGCCGAGCCCCACCTGCTCGAAGCCGGCGAGCCCCGTCGGCGTGATCGTCGGCCCCTGCGGCACGGCGATATCGGCGCCGCTGCGCCATTCCCGCCAGACCTCGCCGAGCGCGTAAGGCCGCCAAATCCAGCCGGGGCCTGAGACCTCGGCCCCGAGCCGGGCGCCCGCATGCGCCAGCGCGAGCTGAGCCGCGCCGAAGCCGAGTTCGCCGACATTGGTCGCCTGATCGGCGACGGCGAGGCGGGTATAGGAGACGCCGCCCTCCGGCTCGACATAGAGCGCCCCGACGGGCAGCCGGTAGCTGCCCTTCAGCGCATAGCTCATCCCCGCCGCCCGCTGCTCCTGGCCGAACACGGCGAGCGGCGCGTCGGTCAGGCGCATGTCGAGCGCGAGATAGCGCGCCTCGGCGCGGACTGCGAAGCCGAGCCCATCGAGCGCTGCATAGCCGCCGACGAACGGCAGGCTCAGCACGCCCGAAGCGCCCGAACCGGCGGCGTCCGCGACCCGCCCCGCCGCCGCGCCGCCGGCGAGGCCGGCTCGCAGCGTCACGCCCGAGGCATGGCCAAGCGCATATTCGAGGCCGACCTCCGCCCCGGCGAGCCGGGTCGAAAGCCTTGTCGCGTCGAACGCCGGGCCGGTCCCTGCGTTGTTCTCGCCCGACAGCGTCAGGCCGGCGCCGAAGCCGCGGCCCCAGGCCGCAAAGCCGTCGGGGCCGGCGGCGGCGGCCGGCGGCGGGTTCAGCGCCTCAACGAAGGCGGTCGTCGCCGCGACGGCGATCTGGCCGGCCGTGGCGCCGAGGCCGGGATTGATCGTCTGCACAATCCCCAGCCCCGCGGGGTCGGAGTAGACATAGAGCGGCCCGCTCGCCGCCGCGAGCGCCTTGGCCGCCGCCGGCGTCAGCGCGATGGGCGCATCGCTGAGGGAAAGCGCGCCCCAATAGGCGCCGCTGGCGTTGACCAGCCGGCCGGTGAGATCGAGTTCAGCCGCGCCGAGCGCGGCCCCCTTGGCGGCGAGGAAATTGCTCTGGCCGGTGGTCAGATCGACCGGCACGGTCACGACGCCGGTCAGCGACGAGCCGGGCGCGAGCCTCAGCTTCGCGCCGGTCGCCGTTCCGTCGCCGACGACGAGTTTTCCGCTGACGACGATGGGCCCGGACAGCGTTCCCGTCGCCTTGACGAGGCCCGCGTCGATCAGGCCGCCGTCGATCTCGCCCGTCGTGGTCAGCACGCCGGAGCGCACCACGGCGCCGCCTTTGACCACGCCCGCGTTCGCCGTCACGCCGTCGTAGATCGCCAGCCCGCTCTCAACCCGCCCCGTCGCGTTGATCGTCAGGCCGCCGCGATTGTCCGCCCCGCCGGCGAGATCGCCGTCGATCGTCGCCTGTCCGGTGTTGACGAGACGGCCGTTCACCACGCCGCTGGCGTTCAGGGTGAAGCCGCCGTCGTTGCTGACGCCGGCGCCGAGGACGCCGTTGTCGACCAGCGTCGCCGCCGCGCCGACGCTCACCGCGCCGGCGACGGTTCCGTTATTGACCGCGCCGCCGCCGAGAATCGCCGCGCCTCCGGCGACGACGCCGTTGTTGGTTGTCTGTCCCGCCGTCTGCCGCACGAAGCCGTCGACTCGGCCGTCATTGACGAAGGCGCCGGAATTGACGACCGAGCCGTGAACGGCGCCGGCGTTGTCGAACCCGCCCGCATTGTCGACGCCGCCCTGGATTGCGCCGGCGGAATTGACCACGAGACTGCCGGCGCTCACCGTCGCCTTGCCTTGCACCACGCCGTTGACGGTGAAGCTCGCCTTAGGCCCCGCCACCGTCACGCCGCCCTCGACGACGCCATTGTCGGTGAACGACCCCGCGCTCTGCGTCACGCCGCCGCCGATCGCGCCGTTGTTGACCGCGGAGCCGCCGCTAAGCGCGAAGCCGCCGAGGACGCGGCCGCTGGCGTTGTTGGTGAAAGCGCCGCTCTCCGCGACGCCGCCGGCGATCACGCCGTTGTTCGTCGTCGACCCGCTGTCGACGAGCCCGCCGCCGACCGTGCCCGCGGCGTTGTTGACGAACTGGCCCGTGTTGACGACGCGGCCCGCAACCGCGCCACTATTTGCGGCCTGGCCGCCGTTGATGAGATCGCCGGCGACATAACCTTCGTTGGTGAATACGCCGGAGGCGTTGTCGACCGACTGCGCCGTCCCGGAATTGTCGATTCCGCCGCCGGCGTTGCGCAGCACGCCGCTCCAGTCGCCTTGGTTGACGATCTCGGCGCCGGGCTTGTTGGCGCCCGCCGCGACGTCCCCGCTCCAGGTCGCGCCGGGCGCGTTGCGGATGACGCCGCTATTGTCGACGACGGCGCCGGCCGCTTGGCCTTGGTTAAGAATCGAGGCGCCGCCGGGGTTGCTAATCTCCGCGTAGTCGTGCGCGCCGTTCCACACCGTCGCGCCGCTGTTCTCATAAGGTATCGGCAAATCCCCGACGTAGGCGTCGCCGGCGCGAGCGGAACCCAAGGTCGCCAACGCGAGCGCCAGATTTGACGCCGACAGGATGCACAGACGCAGGCGCAGCCATTGCGCCATTCCAGCTCTTACTTGTTTCATGACGCAGGAGATCCGACGCTGACGCTACGGCACGCAAAATGGTTATTCAGCGCTAAGGCAAAATGGTTAACCATCGTCCGCCGCCGATCTGCGGAATGCGGCGCGACGTTGTCCCGCTTTGGCGCGCCCGCGGACTTACGTAATCGGCGCCCGCGTTGCGCCTTCCTCGGCAAACAGACGTTTTCTTGCGGGGCGAAGGTGAGCGCGTTGGACGATATCGTAGATCGGGCGATCGATTACACAAACCGCATTCGCCAGGTCATGCCGAGCTATCACGGGGCGACCGTGGAGGGATTGCGCAAGCTGCGCGACAGCCTCGCGGAGAAATCTCCCGGCGATCCCGCCTTGCAGCGGCTCGACGATTATCTCAAGGGCCTGCCGGGACAGGATTCCTCTCCCCGACGATGATCTTTCGTTGATCCTCTTACGGACCGGCGCCGGCTGCGTTAAGGTGCCGGCCAATGGAGCCGAGGGGCCGGCGAATTCGGGCGGGAAACATGGCAGGGGCGGGAGGCGGGCGCACGATCCGCAAGCGTAAGTTCAAGGCGCGCGGCGGCGCCGAGCTCGCCTTCACCGAGCTGGGGTTTGGAGCGGCGCCGCTCGGCAACCTCTATCGGCCGATGACGGAAAAGGAGGCCCGCGCCACGCTCGACATGGCGTGGGCCGAAGGCGTCCGCTATTTCGACACGGCGCCATTGTATGGCCTCGGCTTGTCGGAGACGCGCCTCAACGGCTTCCTGCGCGCCAAGCCGCGCGATTCCTACATCCTATCGACCAAGGTGGGGCGGCTGCTGCAACTCTGCCCGCCAGCCGAGAAGACCCGGCCCAACTTCTTCTTCGAGACGCCCTCGCGTCGGGAAGTCTTCGACTATTCGCGCGACGGCGTGATGCGCAGCCTCGAATTCTCGCTGGAGCGGCTCGGCCTCGACCATATCGACGTCGTCTACGCTCACGACGTCGACGTCTTCACGCACGGCACTGCCGAGGCGGCGGACGCGCACATCCGCGCTTTCATGAGCGGCGGTTATCGCGCGCTGTTGGAGCTGCGCGAACAGGGCGTCATCAAGGCGTTCGGCGCCGGGATCAACGAATGGCCGATCGCCGAGCGGCTGGCGCGCGAGGGCGATTTCGACGTGTTCCTGCTCGCCGGCCGCTACACGCTGTTGGAACAGGAGGCGTTGACCAGCTTTCTGCCCTATGCGCAAGAGAAGCACATCGGAGTCGTCATCGGCGGTCCCTACAATTCCGGCATTCTCGCCACCGGCCCGAAGCCCGGCGCCTTCTACAACTACGCCCCGGCGCCGCGGGACATCCTGGAGCGGGTGCGCAACATCGAGGCGGTATGCAAGGCGCATGGCGTGAAACTCGCAGAAGCCGCGTTGAGGTTTCCGCTGAGCCATCCGGCGATTGTCAGCGTCATTCCCGGCGGCCAGAAGGCGAGCGAAGTGCGCCGCAACGCCGAAATGCTGCAAGTCAAGATCCCTGCCGCGCTGTGGCGCGACCTCAAGTCGCAGGGCCTCCTGCGCAGCGACGCGCCGACGCCGCGTTGATTTGTCTCGGAACCTGGCCATGCTGAAAAACATCCACCCGCTGCTCAACGCCGATCTGCTTGACGTGCTCAGGCGCATGGGCCACGGCGACGACATCGCCATCGTCGACGCCAATTTCCCCGCCTATTCGCAGGGTCCGCGCGTCGTGCCGCTGCACGGCGTCGACGCCGTCGCCGCGGCGGACGCGATTTTGAGCGTCATGCCGCTCGACGACTTCACCCCGGAGGCTTGCTGGCGCATGCAGGTGGTCGGCGCGCCCGACGAGGAGCAGCCGGTTTTCGGCCTGTTTCGCGAGGTCATTGCGCGCCGCGAAGGCCCGCAGTTCCGGCTCGCCTCGCTGGAGCGGTTCGAGTTCTACAAGCGGGCGTCGCAATGTTTCGCCGTGGTGGCGACCACGGAGCGGCGGCTTTACGGAAATTTAATCCTTAAGATGGGAGTACTGAAGCCCTGACAATTCGCCGCGCCGCTGGTCTCTTTGTTGCTACAGTCGGCGCGAAAATAGGGTGTGCGGCGCAGTTCGGCCTTGAGCGGAGTCACCGCCAAGGCTAATCAGCGGCGTACTCCTAGGGGGCCAAATTGATCGTCATTACGGGGATGCGCGCGGAAGCGCGGATCGCGTCGGCGCCGGGCGTGAGTGTGTTCGCCTGCGGCGGCAACGTCGGTCTTCGCGCGCCGGCGATTCGCCATGCGGTGTCTAGCGGCGCGCCGGCCATCGTCAGCTTCGGCATCGCCGGCGGCCTGCTGCCGCATATGCGGCCGGGCGACTGGATCGTCGCATCCGGGGTCTGTGCGGGCGGGCGGCGAATCGAGGCGGACGAGGCGTGGCGATCGCGTCTTGCCGAGCGGCTTCCCGGCGCCGAGATCGGCGACATCGTCAGCGTGCCGTCGCCGGTTCGCCGCACCCATCAGAAGCGTTATCTTCAGACGGCGACAGGCGCCTGCGGCGTCGATATGGAATCGTTCCAGGCCGCGGCGCTCGCCCGCGAACTTGGCGTGCCCTTCGCGGCCGTGCGCGTCGTCGCCGACCCGCTGGAGCGGGAGCTGCCGCCCGCAGTCCATTCCGGTCTGCAGCCGGACGGATCGGTGGCGCTGGCGGAGGTCGTCGATTCGCTGGCGCGCGAGCCCGGCCAGATCCTGTCGCTCTCCCGGGTTGCGCTCGACGCCTTTGTCGCGTTCCGGGCGCTGCTGAACGGGCGCGAGAAGCTCGGGCCCCGCTTCGCCTCGCTGGTCTGCCCGACCGTGGTGGCGGGCGCCGGTCGCTTGGCCGAGCCGGTTCGCCGCCCCGCCGGCGCCGTGCAGCCCGCTTGATCGTCCCGGCCGATCCGCAAACTCTGGCGGAGGCCTGCGCCGCCGCCATGTGGGACGACGACCGCGCCGCGCTGGCTTTGGGCGCGCGCATCGTCAGCGTCGGCCCCGGCGAGGCGCGGCTGGAGATGGCGATCCGGCCGGAGATGGCGAACGGCCACGGCATCGGCCACGGCGGTTTTATCTTCGCGCTGGCCGATTCCGCCTTCGCCTACGCCTGCAACAGCCGCAACCAGCGCATGGTCGCCGCGCAGGGGGCGATCACTTTTGTCGCGCCCGCGCATGTCGGCGAGACGTTGACGGCGCAGGCGCGCGAGGTGCACCTTCGCGGCCGCGGCGGCGTATATGATGTTTCAGTGTTCAATCAGGCGGGCCAGCGCATCGCCGAATTCCGCGGCCATTGCCGCGCCATCTCCGGGTCGGTCCTTCCGGCCTGAGGGCAGGAGGGTAGTTTGGAAGATCTGAAGCCGCGGCCGGACGAGCTGGAGCCGATCGAAACCGCCTCGCGCGATCAGCTTGCGGCGCTGCAACTGAAGCGCCTGCGCTGGACGCTAGCGCATGCGTACGAGCACTCAGCTGTCGTTCGCGCCAAGTTCGACAAGGCTGGCGTAGCGCCTTCCGACATGCGCCAGCTTGAGGACCTCGCGAAATTCCCGTTCAGCGAGAAGAGCGACCTGCGCGACGCCTATCCGTTCGGCCTGTTCGCCGTGCCGCGCGAGAAGATCGTGCGCGTGCACGCCTCCTCCGGCACGACCGGCACGCCGACCGTCGTCGGCTATACGCAGGGCGACATCGACCGCTGGGCCAATCTGATGGCCCGCTCGGTCCGCGCCGCCGGCGGCCGGGCCGGCGACATCGCGCATGTCGCCTATGGCTACGGCCTGTTCACCGGGGGCTTAGGGGCGCATTATGGCGCCGAGCGGCTCGGCTGCACGGTGGTGCCGGTTTCCGGCGGCATGACCGAGCGGCAGGTGCGCATGATCGTCGACATGAAGCCGCGCATCTTCATGTCGACGCCGAGCTATATGCTGTCGATCCTCGACGAGTTCCGCCGCGTGGGGCTTGATCCCCGCGCGTGCTCGTTGGCGGTTGGCATGTTCGGGGCCGAGCCGTGGACCAACGCCATGCGGACGGAGATCGAGCAGGCCTTCGACATGCACGCGATCGACCTCTATGGCCTCTCCGAGATCATGGGGCCGGGCGTCGCCTGCGAATGCGTGGAGACCAAGGACGGCCTGCACGTCTGGGAGGATCATTTCTATCCGGAAGTGATCGACCCCCTGACGGGGCGCGTGCTGCCGGACGGCGAGGCCGGCGAACTCGTGTTCACCACGCTGACCAAGGAGGGCCTGCCGATGATCCGCTACCGCACGCGCGATCTGACGCGGCTGTTGCCGGGGACTGCGCGCACGATGCGGCGCATGGAGAAGATCACCGGCCGCTCCGACGACATGATCATCCTGCGCGGCGTCAACGTGTTTCCGACGCAGATCGAGGAGCAGGTGCTGCGGGTTGGGTCGCTGAGCCCGCATTTCGAGATCGAGCTGAGCCGGAAAGGGCGGCTCGACGAAATGACCGTGCGCGTCGAGCGTTCGCTTGCCGCGCAAGGCGCCGAGGAGACCGCGGGGCAGGAGTTGCAGCATCACATCAAGAGCGTGATCGGCGTCTCGTCCCATGTCACGGTTTGCGAGCCGGGGGCTCTGCCGCGCTCGGAGGGCAAGGCGAGGCGGGTGATCGACAGGCGGCCGAAGGGGTAAGAATTCGCGCTTGCGAAGGGCCCTTCCGTCGCAAGCGAAGGCGGCCCGCGCTGGCTGGGCCCGCGGGCGTCCGGGCCGCGCGAGAAAGCCGGAGGCGAGGACGAGGCGACGCAGACTGGCGAGCGCTGGCCTCGATGCGGCGGCGGCTTGGTCTGTTGCATATGGGGAGCGGACGAAGCGAAAACCTGTTTGACCCGCGATAGGCGCCGCCCTATATGCTGGCGCAGCCCAGGTTGGCCCCTATGGCGGAACTGGTAGACGCGTCCGACTCAAAATCGGATTCCGCAAGGAGTGCTGGTTCGATTCCGGCTAGGGGCACCATCTTCGCTTCTGAAGACATCCGATAGCGTCCGAAAACTCCGCAAAATCAGAGACAACGCGGACTTTTGCGCTCCGGAGAGGTCCGGAAGGGCCCGCTTGAAACCGGAAAAGGAAAACTTGGGGGTATATTCGTGGGTGTGGGGCAGATACGCCGGCCAATTTCGCTAAGCGATACCCCCATGCCCCTCACCGATACGAGCGTTCGCAACAGCAAGCTCAAGGATCGCCCCTACAAGCTGGCGGACGGCGGGGGGTTGCACCTGCTCGTCAATCCGAACGGGTCGCGCCTCTGGCGGCTGAAATATCGAGTCGCTGGAAAGGAGAAGCTTCTCTCGATCGGCGCCTATCCCGCCGTAAGCATCAAGAAGGCGCGCGAAGTGCGAGACAACGCCCGCGAATTGCTCGCCAGCGGCGGAGATCCATCGCAGGCGAAGAAGGAAGCCAAGCGCGCCGAGGAAGCCGCGACGCGCCATACCTTCCGCGCCATAGCCGACGAGTATCTAGCCAAGCTCAAGCGCGAAGGTCGCGCCGAGGCAACGTTGACAAAGCTCGAATGGCTCTTGGGGCTGGCTAACGGCGCAATCGGCCATCGCCCGATTCAGGAGATCACGGCGGCGGACCTTCTCAACGCCCTCCGCAGGGTCGAAGAGCGCGGCGTTCACGAGACGGCGAACCGGCTTCGCTCGACTATCGGCGCCGTCTTTCCCTAGGCAATCGCGACGGCACGCGCCGACAATGACCCGACATACGCTCTGAAGGGGGCGCTGACGCGCGCGACACCCGTTCCCCGCCCTGCCATTACCCGGAAAGCGGCCCTCGGCGCGCTCTTGCGGGCTATCGATGGTTTCGACGGACAGACAACGACATGCGCGGCCCTAAAGCTCATGGCATTGCTTGCGCCGCGCCCGGGCGAATTGACGGCAAATGGAATGCCGACGCCATCGAACGCGCGCTCGCACATATCGAAAACAACGACGTGCGTCGCGCTTACCTTCGCGCAGAGTTTTGGGACGAACGAGTCGCGATGGCGCAATGGTGGGCGGACCTGATCGACGAGCTGCGCGGAGGTGCGGCGCAATGAGCAAGAAAACATCGGTCCCCAGCGTGCGTAGCCGGGCTAGGCCAGAGGCCAGAGCTGGCGCCCAGTTGGTCGACCATTTTTTTGCGCTCCTCAACGAGCGAGGCGAAAGCCAAAAGGATTTCTCTGAGAGGACGAAAATCCGTCTTAGCACAATAGAGTCGTGGCATAGGTCGTGCCGCAACGTCGAAGGCAGCCTCAAAAGGCACAAGCCCGAGGCTCGACAAAATCGCCCTTGCATTCGCGTATCTTGATCATGCGCTTGTGCCTACGCCTACAGCGCAGGCGCTGACACCTGAACGAACGAGACTTGACCCTCTTCTTCGCGGTTCCCTGATGGTCCACCTCGCGCGGATCAACGACCGCTCCCGTAAGAATGACACTTCGGAGCGCAAGCCTGAAGGTGAAGCGCCAAAATGTCGCTGATCGCTCATTTTGTTCTGTCGTTTTTGCTAGTCGGCTTCGTAGCTGGCATTTGCGGGGGTTTTGGCGGGCGAATTTTTTTGAACCGCACAATCAAGCGACGCTGAAATGCCGATAACCTCAAAACTTCAGGGTATATCGGTTGAATTGGTCCGCGTAAGCTTGCCCCCATCCGAAGAGCGCCAAATGGGGGTGACGCATGGATGCCAACGCATTGGCATTGAAGCCGTGGGAAGGCTTGGAGCCCGAACTGCCTTTCCACCGCATGAAATTGCTGCCGGAAAAAACCGGTCTCTCCGATTGACAACTCTACGAGTTGATCGCCAAAGGCGAGTTTCCGCCGCCGGTTAGAATTGGCCCGCGCGCCTCTGGCGTCCCTGCGAATTGGCTCAAAGCTTGGATGCTCTACCGCGTGGAAACGTCGGCACGCCAGCGGAGGAGAGTGATTTGATGTCGTCAGCCGGATCAAACGCGCTTCTTGCACCTATCGTCGTGCGTCACGTTCGGACGCGCGAACCGAGCTTCACTTGCTACGTGAGCGGTGACTATTCGACCGCGGAAGCGGTCTCACGCGGCGTTAGACAGGCAACTCAGGCGGGATTTCCCCTCACGCACGCCGATTTTTCCGGTCTCGACCTCCGGCGCGCCGACTTCCGCGGCTTGAATGCACCCTTCGGCGACTTTCGCGGATGCGCGCTGGCCGGGGCTGACTTCACGGCAGCGTTCCTGCCGGGCGCCCGCTTCGACAACTGCGGGGAAAAGGATTGGAGCGACCGCTCCCGCAATCCAAGTTCCTGCGCACGAGTGAACTTCTCGCGCGCCATATTGACGGATGCGAACCTATCGCACGCCCGAATGCCTAGCTCGGGATTGGGTTGGCGTGAGTCTGATCGCTGCGGATTGCTACGCCGCGGTTCTCTCAGGCGGAAACTTTGAGTCGGCGGACCTACGCCAAGCCAATCTGGCTCGCGCCGCAGTCCCGAGGCGCCATTTTCGGAGCGCAATTCAATCGGAAGCGGACCTGTCGAACGCGTTGGGCTACGGTTCGATGTTTGTCGATGCTGACCTTCGCGGCGCGATCCTGAAATCAGCCGACTTAAACGGATCGGACCTTAAGCGCGCGAAGGTCGACGAAGGGCTTTGCAGCGCGTGGACCTTCAACGCCTGTATGCCTGACGATTTCGACCATGTGCACTTTCGCTGGTTGATCCTGAATGTTTTCTCGCGACGCAATCTCCAACCAACCCGCAGAGTAATCATTTTTTGCGCTGCGGTCGCGGCCTCGATGCTGCGGGAGGCTACCCCTCGGCTCTTGCGGCAGATCTTCATTGGAAAGAGACTTTATCGCGAACAGCTCGAACGCGGCCCCTCCCAACCCTTCGGTATCCGTCCGACAACCAGCCTAGTAAGCGCTCAAGTACCACATACGATGATGATCTGCGTGGCCACGATTATGTTTGCCGGCTCATCGACAACTACGATTGCCGGCTGCCCGACGATTCAGCCCTTTGACTGGACTGTTGTCCGCCAGACGGACCGAGGGATTGCAAGGCGCCTTGTGGAAGCTGGGCGGCGCCGGCATCGGTTCCAGCTTTACCCGTGGATCGGCCGGCACGGGCAAGGTCTGCATTGTCCAAGACTTCGGCATGATGAATCGCACGGTCCACGAAGCGTTCCAAACTCAGGTCGTTGTGTTTTACGATCCCGTGTCTGCAGCGCACCGCTCCGCGCTGCGCCGTGCGCAGGATGAGGCTGCGTTTGCGCCCCAATTTCGGGCATGCGGGCCACAGCCGTGAGATCGTCGGGCGCTACGACTCAGGCTCGCCGGCCGAAGGCCTCCAGCGCGGCGTGAAGCTCGGCATGTGTTTGTGCATGTTGCGCGAGTGGGATTCCCTGCGAGATGGCGTCCCATGCCTGCCGTATGCTTGCGGCGCCGCCACGCGGTCCCATCGGATGTCCGAAAACGCCGCGTCCCGGCACGAAGCCGAAGTCCACGCCGCCAACCTTGCGGTAGACGCCCTCCAGGGTGCCTGCCCAATCGCTGCCGCCGGGCACGGGCAGGCAGGGCTTTATATGCCCCATGGGCTCCAAGCACGCGCGGACGCATTCCAGAACCTCGCGCTCGGGCGTCATCATGCGGCTGCCGAAGCCCGGCATGATGATCGCGTCGAACCCTGCGAGCCGCTGTAGCCGGGTCAGCACCCGGGAATGAATGCCGTAGCCCGCAAGCCGGCTGAAGGCGGCAGTGAACGGGAAATGCGCGATAAGGGGGACAGCAGCGTGCTTGCGCAGCATCCGAACGCCGCTCAACCCAACCGGCATCGCGTTGACGAGGAGCGCATTGGCGCCTTTCGCGACCGCGAGATCGTGGAGTTCCGCAAGCCGGTCCACCTCATCTGTGATATTGGCCAGATAAACCTTCGGAACGCCAGTCTCACGCTCCGCCCGAAGGCGCGCTTCGCCCAACGCCGCAGCGCGCTCGCTGAGCGGGCACCAGTCGGTGTCGGCCAGCATCTCATCGTCCTTGGCGATATCGAGGCCGCCAAGCCAGCTTTGAAACCCGAGCTCCGCGAAAGGCTCTGGGGCAAGTCCGATGTTCGGCTTGATGACACCGAAAAAGATCGGGCGGCCGAAGGCTTGCAGGCGGTCGCGCAAACCGGCGACGCCGAACCTCGGCCCCTCGAATCCCGCGAGGTAGGAGTCCGGAAAGCGGATGTCCTGCAGCCGGATCAGGGGAATGCCGGGCGAGAAGAAAACGCCTTCGCCGCAGACGGCGGAAAGCAGATTGGGAATACGCGGCCCGAAATTGCCATGCGGGTGGGCGATGACAACGCGCACCGCATGCACCGGCCCCTTACCCACGCCCTCGACCGGGATGCTGAACCCGGAAGGGCGCGGCTCGGATTCCAGGTCGAGCACCTTCGCCGCGAAGCGCGGGCGGAAGTCTTCGTCCACGCCGACGCGACGCCATTGCGCCGTGGATTGCTCGCTGCAAAGATGTGCGGCGGCTTCGCGCGGATCGCCAGCGCATTCGAAGGTGAAATCAAGCTCTATGTAGTCTTCGGGATTGAGATCGCCCCGCTTGGCGTAGAAGCCCGCAATATCGCCCGGCGTCATGGATCAAGCCACTCCCATGATTTGAAGCTCAAGCCCGCGACGTTCCCTCGGGCCATCGAGTTCAATAAAAAAGATGGCCTGCCACTCGCCGAGGGCCATTGCGCCGTCCGCAACCGCAACGCTCTCGGTTGCATTCATCAGAAGCCCGAGGATGTGGGAGTGAGCGTTGTCGCGTCCGTCAACGGCGACGAGATTGTGCAGCCAGTCTCCATCGCGGGGCACAAATCGCTTCAGCCAGGTCACCATGTCCTTTTGCAGCTGGGGCTCGCGCTCATTCACATTGACACGCGCCGTCGTATGAGGCGACGTCACGGTGAGAAGACCCTCGCGAATTCCAGTCGTTTTCAGCCAATCGCGGACCTGTCCTGTAACATCGAGGGTCTGGATCGGCTCGACGGTCTCGAACTCGATCCGCGTTCTTACGATTTTCACGGGGTCACCTGGGGGGCGGGAATCAAGCCAAATGTTATCTCGCAAGCTTTTGATAGGCAACTCGACTTTGCCGGACGCATTGTCACGTGCGACGCCATGCACGCGCAAAAAAATCCTTTAGAGCGGTTGCCCAGCAGGTTGAATCGGGTGGCCCTTGAATTTCCGCTTTTACGGGCATGTCAAAGCGGCTCAAGCTGGTTGGATTCCGCTCTAAAGCCGCAGTCCGCCAACACTGGCGAATAGAATATACGGCGCATCACTCGCGAGATGTCACGTTCCGTGAAGATGCCTCGAGAATCCGAAAAAATCCTGGCTTTCTCGCCCGGGTGCGCAGCTTCGCCTACAATATCCTGAAGCGCCGCCAAACTGATCTTCTACAGTTGGAGAGGGGCTGCCTCGCGTAACGCGCTGGCATCATTGGGCTGGGTTTCGGAATTTGCCTATCGGTGTAGTGCCACGTTGTCGTTGATCTTGCTT
>Ga0181528_10000025_pt1 | contig 166338 bp, 165 predicted proteins | sample PEATcosm2014_Bin_47_FD_119742 | JGI IMG/M metagenome (GOLD analysis project Ga0181528, IMG submission 119742) | Peatland microbial communities from MTU Mesocosm Facility, Houghton, MI, USA - PEATcosm2014_Bin10_10_metaG | ecosystem: Environmental > Terrestrial > Soil > Wetlands > Peat | place... | reverse complement strand
TGGGGATCGAGCTTGCAACGCTTGGTCCCGCCCTGCTTGCGGGCGGACCGGTCTCCGCTTTCGCGCGCGCGCCGGACCCAAACAATCGCCGTGGCGACCCCTACGCTGTATTGCGCCGCCGAACCCCGAACCGACTTGCCAGACAACGCGGCCGCTATAACGCGATCTCGCAGATCCTGGCTGTAGGGCCGAGTCCTGGCGCGTCTCCTTCGCAGTCGCACGGGAAGACTCGCATGTCTCCGACCCGAGGGGAATCCCCTATCGAATCGAACGAAAGCGAACGTGCTCTAGGGTAAGAATGACGCGACACTCCCCAGGCCGACGCCAGCCGCGATTAACGTAAGCCCAAATCTCTGGCATGTATTTGGACCGTTTCTAGGTATATCTAATTTTTCGTCCGCGAGATCCGACGATATAACAATTTGATCCTTGTATTTATAACTGCCAAAGAAAACAAACGTCGCCCCGAAGCAAAATATCAGCCCAGCAAGTCCCCAAGTCGCCGTTCCGTTTGACCCGTAGTTCATTCAAACTGCTCTACCTCGAAATCGTTCGATGACCGCCACGCAGGCTCTGACGAAGCCGCCATGAAAGGCCCAGCGTGCGCGGCATATGGGAGCGCGAAGCGCGCCGGGATAATTACGCGCCCGGCAGGCGCATTGGCGAGTTATTTCTCGTTAAGAAATGTCGTTCCGATCACGACGGCGCAAGTGTTGCTTAATTTTTCAGGCGCCCACCAAATACCGGCATTATTTCACAAAACAAAATGACATTTTCTATGGATCCTGATTATACCGCTATACGGTCGATGGAATCCGGCCGAACCCAAATCAAAAGATCGCGCATCTACCGCATTGCCTATCTCAAGGCTGACATTGCAAAGACTACGCTTGACGCGCTGACCCTCCTATCGGAATTCATCGGCGCTGGGCCTCGTGGTCGACATGAGCGTCGGCCGCCAAGAGACATGCGGCTCGACGACTCAATTCGAATGGCCGTCTGATTGGCGGGCCGTGAGCCCGCCTACGGCCATCCGAGTGAGGTCCGTCGCCAATTGCTCGACGAAGCGGCGATCCAATTTAAGGTTTAGCGGCGGCTTGGACAGCGCCTCAAAATGGCGAACGAACGGAGCGACCTGCTGCGTGAGCCAGATCGTCGCGACCGTCATCTCGGCTCGGGAGGCGCTGTCCGGCAGGAAGCGGCGAACGATCCTTTCGGCGATATTCATGACCGGCAGCTTTTCGCTGGCGATGAAATCCCGATAAATCGGTGTGGGAGCCAAGGTTTCCCAGGCGAAGATGCGCAGATAGCGGCTGATTTGACCATGTTTGAGCAGAGGAGTCACTTGCTGGCGGATAAAGAGACGCACAGCTTCGTCGCGAGGGACGCTCTCAACCGTGTCTTCGTCGAGCAACGAAGCGTCGCCGAGCGCCGCTACGGCCAGCTTCAAAACATCAAGATAGAGCGCGCCCTTGGAGCCAAAATGATAATTTATCGCCGCCTGATTCGTTTCGGCGCGGCGCGTGATCTCTCGCACGGAGGCGCTGTCAAAGCCTTTTTCCGCGAACACGTTCGTAGCATGCTCCAGCAGCGCCTGGCGGGTGAATTCCGATGGTTTCAAGATCGCAGCTCTTCTGCAAAAGGCGCTAGCGCATCGCCGGCGCAAACGCCGTTGTCGACGACAATACGCCCGTATTGGCTACCGAGCGCCCGATGTCACTAACGAAGTTGAGCGCATTCCGAACTTCAGGCGCTTGCCCGTCCCAGGCTGCGGCGCGATTAACTCGAAGTTCGTTCGCCGCCGGCGTGCGTTTCGGCGTCGGCCCGACATTCAGAGCGAAGCGCACCATGCGGACTTGTGGCTCAACGGGCCTTGGCGCGACCGAAGCGCGCGAAAGGGCGGGGACCGGCGCCGGGATCCCCGCCCCGTTTGGCCCCGCGCCGGGCGCCTCGCCCAACCGGAAGCCTGGCTGCAGGCTGGCGACATGGGAACGGGCGACGCTCTCCATAAATTCCTTGATCGTCGCATCTTCAGACGGCGAACGGACATCGAAGGCGGATTGCCTCTCGCCCCTGGGCGACGATGAGTCGGCGGGTTTCATCAAGGACGAAGAGATGGTCACGACCATTAGGCTCGCGAGGCTCGCGCTGAGCGCCGCCCGCGCCAATTTGATGCTCATCGATGGGAGACCCCGACCGACTATTTGAACAATTGAGATGCGCAAAAGATTCCACCCTGAAGGCGAAACGCCCGTATGAAATTCAAACGCCTGTTAGAGGCGAAATTATGTCCGGCCCGACGGCACGAAAATCGTCGTCTCGGGCGGCGCCTCAGCGCCAGACCAGAAGCGCTGACGATCCGCCGGGTTTGGACTTCGCAATCGGGGTCGCGATGAGGGCCGCCATGCACAGGGCGTCCGCGGTGCGAGCTCGGCGCACCCTCGCCGCGCGTGAGCGCCGAGCCGCCGCAATCCCAGAGCAGATGATCCGGCGGCGCCAATCCACAGCGCAGACATCCCGCAGGCAAGCGTGCGGGGCCGCCCGGCGGCCGTCACAACTCGAAGCCGTCTGCAAACGCCGGCATGGCGATCTCGCCCTTGAGCTTCACCGCGAGCGCCTGCATGGCGGCCGGCTCGCCGTGGGTGAGAAACGTGCGCGGCGCGCCGACACGGGCGTGCCAGTCCATCAACTCCGCCTGATCCGCATGAGCCGAGAAGCCGTTTATCGTGTGGATGCGCGCGCGCACGCGAATCTCGTCGCCGAGCACGCGCACGGCGCGGGCGCCGTCGATGATCTCGCGCGCGAGTGTTCCCTTGGCGGCGAAGCCGACGAAGATGACGCTCGCCGCCGGACGGCCGAGATTGTGCCGCAGGTGATGCACGACCCGGCCGCCGGTCGCCATGCCGGAGCCGGCGAGAATCACGGCGCCGCCGCTGACGCGGTTGAGCGCCTCGGATTCGGCGCGCTCGCGAGTGAACTTGAGATTTGGCGGCGCGAAGGGATCGACGCCTTTGGCCAGCAACTTGGCGACGACGGGGCTCTGCTCGTCGGGATAGCGCGCGAAAATCTCCGTCGCCGAAATCGCCATCGGCGAATCCAGGAACAGATGCATCGCCGGGCTCAACTTGTTGGTCTCCACCCCGTCGCGAATCCAGAACAGCAACTCCTGCGCGCGTTCGAGCGCGAAGGTCGGAATGATGACGTTGCCGCCGGCATGGAAGGCGATGTTGAGCGCCTCGTAGAACTCTGCGAGCGACTCGCCGAGCCCCATGTGACGGCGGTCGCCGTAGGTCGATTCCATCACGGCGACGTCGGCGCCTTGCGGCGGGTCGGGATCGCGCAGCAGCGGCCGGCCGGGATTGCCGAGATCGCCGGAGAACACGATTTTGCGCCCCTCCGCCTCGATCGCGACGCTCGCCGAGCCGAGAATATGGCCGGAATCGTGGAAGGTCGCGACGAGGCCGTCGGCGAGCGGCAACGGTTGGCGATAGACAGCGTTGCGGCCGAAGCGGTCGAACGCGTTGAGCGTGTCGACGAGCATATACAGCGGGGCCGGCGACGTCTCCGCCTCGCCGCGCCGCTCGGCGTGGCGGAGTTCGCGCTTGTGCTCCTCCTCTTGCAGATGGGTTGCGTCGAGCATCACCACGCGGGCAAGTTCGCGCGTCGCGACGGTGGCGACGATCTCGCCGCGAAAGCCGCGTTTGACCAGCAGCGGAATGCGGCCGCAATGGTCGAGATGGGCGTGGGTCAACAACAGGAAATCGACGCTTCCCGCGTCGAAGCCGAGTTCCCTGCCGTTCTCCTCGTCGAGCCGGCGCGAGCCCTGATAGAAGCCGCAGTCGATGAGAATGCGCTTGCCGGCCGCCTGCAGGAGATGGCAAGAGCCGGTGACTTCGCGATCTGCGCCGTGGAACGAAATTTTCAAAACATTCCCCCCTCTGCGCCATAGGCCTGCGCGTGCGCGCGGCGCCATTCGTCGATTGAGCTCCAGATCTCGTCCGCCGTCTCGGCGAAGCCAAACAACTCGAGGTCCTCTTCGGCGATGACGCCTTCCTCGAGAAGGAAATCGAAATCGACGGCGCGCCGCCAAAAGGACTCGCCGACGAGCACGATGGGGATGGGCGCGATCTTGCGCGTCTGCGCCAGCGTCAGCACCTCGAACAATTCGTCGAGGGTGCCGAAGCCGCCGGGAAAAGCGACAAGGGCGACGGCCCGTTGCAGGAAGTGCAGCTTGCGCATCGCAAAGTAATGGAAATCGAAACAGAGGTCGGGCGTAACATAGGGGTTGGGAAACTGCTCCTGCGGCAGCTCGATGTTGAGCCCGACGCTGTTGGCGCCGACATCGAAGGCGCCGCGATTGGCGGCTTCCATCAGCCCGGGGCCGCCGCCGGTGACGATGGTGACGCCGTCGCCGTCGCCAAGCCGGTCGCGCCCGACGCGGCGGCCGAACTCGCGCGCAACCTCATAATACCGGCTGTTGGCGGCGACGCGCTCGGCGATGGCGACGCGGGCTTGCGCCTGCGCGTCGTGCGGCGCGGCGGCGAGCGCGGCTCTGGCCATTTCGAGACGTGCGGCGGCCGCCGCCGGCTCCGGAATGCGCGCGCTGCCGAACACGACGACGGCTTCGCGCACGCCTTGCGCGCGCAACAGCTCCTCGGGCTTCTGATAATCCATTTGCAGGCGCAAGCCGCGCGCGGATTCGCCGGAGAGGAACGCGAGGTCCTCGCTTGCGACGCGGTAGGAGGGCGAAGCCAGGATGGCGGCGATGCGGCGTGGCGCCTCGGGATCCTCGCTGGCGGGCTTGGGCGCGCATGCCGGCAGAGGTTCGCGCCGGCGTGTCGGATGCGCCGGCCGCGGGGTTTTCGCGGTTTCCACTTGTCGCCTTAGGAATCGAGACGATCAACGATAGATCCGGCGGCGGGTTTCATCAAACGCCGGAGCCTATCGTGTGTGGACGCAGCTGCCGTCGCGGCCGCGCCCGTCGCCGGTTCTGCGCGATCGCGCGGCGAAAACACTCATGGCGGAGTTCTGCGCCTTGGCCGGCCGACCGAAGGCGAACCCTGCTTCGCAAGATCAGGCGCCGTTCACGACTCTTATCGGCGCGCCATCGAGAAACGCCAAAGCGTTCTCGATGCTGCGGGGATAAAAATCGCGCCAAGTCTCTTCCACGCCGTAGCCGATATGCGGCGTGAGGAGCGCGTTGCTGCAAGCGCGGAGCGGATGATCCGGCGGCAGCGGTTCCTTGTCGTAGACGTCCAGCGCCGCGATGATATGGCCGGCCTCGACGGCGGCGACGAGCGCGGCCTCGTCGATCAAAGGCCCGCGCGACGTGTTGATCAGGATCGCGCCCTGTTTCATGCGGCCGATGTCTTCGGCGCCGATGACTCCACGAGTTGGCGGCGATAGGACCATGTGCACGGAGATGGCGTCGGACTCCGCCATCAGCTCGGCCTTGCCGACGAGACGCACGCCGGCTTCCTGCGCTTTGGCTTGCGTGAGGTTCGGGCTCCAGGCAATCACTTTCATGTCGAGCGCGATCGCGTAGCGGGCCATCCGGCTTCCCAACCGGCCGAGACCGATAATGCCAAGCGTTTTCCCGGCAAGGCTCATGCCGACCGGGAGACCGCGCTGAAATCCCCCTGCCCGCATGTTTGCGTCCGCCGCCGGGATGGCGCGAGCCGCTGATATCAGCAGGCCCAAAGCCAATTCCGCGGTCGCGAACGGAGCGCCGCCGCCGCCGCCGGCCGTGTTGCACACGACTATGCCCTGGCGGGAGCACGCAGGAAGGTCCAACGTCGCCACATGGGCGCCCGTTATGCCGATCATGCGCAGTCTGGGCAGACGGCGCAGGAGAGTTTCTGGAAAGGCCGTGCGCTCGCGCATGGTCAGCAGAATGTCGAAATCGGCAAGCGCGGCGGCGGCCTCGTCCTCGGCGCCAAAAGCGTCGGCGAAGAACGCGAGGTCGGCGCGCGCGGCGAGCGGGGACCAATCGGCGCTTTTGCGGGCGACGTCCTGCCAGTCGTCGAGGATCGCTATTCTGGCCATCTGCATCTCCGGTTTACGGGAATTCGAGCTTTGGAGACGGCGTCAATCCGCCCGGAGCAGAGCTTCCTGCAAAAGTTCGAGCGCCGCGTTGGCGAACGCGACCATGTTGGCGGCCCGGTCGCTCGACCCCGTTTCCAGGGTGCGGCTGGCGGCGCGCTTCCCGGCGACCGCGAGGCACGCGTGTCCAGCGGAATCGCCGTAGCGATTACCGGTTGGACCGGTCGCGCCTGTCTCAGCGAGGCCCCAATCGGCGGCGAGCCGCGTTTGGACTGTTTGCGCGAGCAGGAGCGCCATCGGCTCGGTGGCGGAACGTATCCCGTCGAGCTTGTCGGGCGTCAGGTCGAGCAGCGCGCCCATCGCCTTGCGCGTGTAGATCACGCCTCCGCCGAGGAAATAGGCCGACGCCCCAGGGACGGTCAGGAGCGCCGCCGAAATCAGCCCGCCCGCCGACGACTCGGAGATCGCGATGGTCTCCTTCCGCTCCACGAGGCGCCTGGCGATGCGACGCGCCAAATCGAGATCGATTCCGTTCAGGCCTGACATGCGGTCGCCTCCGTTGCTGGATAAATCGAAAGGCCGTACGAATCGAATGCGCAGCAAGCCCGATCTGTCTTGCCCCTTCCCGCGTTAAAGCGGTTGGAAGTTCGCCAGCGCCAAATCGAGGCTCTCGCCTTCGCGCAAGGGAGTGATCGAATGTTCATTGCGATGAATCGCTTCAGGGTTGTCAGGGGTCAGGAGCCGGCTTTTGAGCGGCGATGGCTTGAACGCGACAGTTACCTCAATCAGGTCCCAGGCTTTATCGCCTTTCATCTGCTGCGCGGCCCTGAACGCGAAGAATACACGTTGTATTCTTCGCATACGATGTGGGCAAGCCAACAGGCGTTCGTCGATTGGACGCAATCCGAGCCATTCCGGGCTGCGCATCGTGACGCCGGGAGCCAAAAGCCGCTCCACCTCGGCCATCCCGAGTTCGAGGGTTTTGAAGTGGTTCAGACTCTCGACGCAGTACGTACATAGGGCTCGGCGGCAAAAGGCTTATATCGGACGGCCATTCGACATGGCGCATTCGTCTCGCAGCGCCGCCGGCCGGGCATGGCGGCTTGCTTTCATGCGCTGGCTTGAAAGGACCGACGACATCTGAGGTTCTCCAGCCCCCAAAATAGACCGCATCGCCCTTCCGCTCGCACGCGGAGCGGCTGGGCGTCGGCCGCAGAACGTTTAGCGCAATATCCGAGGGTGGAAAGCAATAGCGGGGCGGATGGCTGGCCTCCAACGACAACGACGCCGCGATGAACGATTTCTTAAGCGACGCGCGAAAGGCTCGGCAATTGCGCAGGCGTTGAACCGTCACGGGTGTTTTGAGGCGGCGTCTGCCGCCTCAAGATCCGAGCTCGGATTGTCCCACCCGTGACCCGTCGTGAACAGCGCGTCAGCCTCCTTCGGTCCCCATCCTCCATGGTCATATAAGACAGCCTTTGAATGCGTCTCGAGAATCGGATCGACTACCGTCCATGCCGCCTCCACCGCATCTTCTCGCGTGAACAGCGCGCCATCGCCCGACATCGCATCGCCTAGCAGTCGCGCATAGGCCGTGGGCTCGCCGACATGCTCGTCGATGAGCGAGAGCTCGCGTTGCTCGCCGACGAACTCCCTACCGACGCGCTTCACTCGCGCTGCGAGCGCGATGACGGATTTTGGCGAGAGTTGAAAACGAAAGTAATTCGCTCGCTCGGACGCCGGGGCGGAGTCGGCGAAAAGCGGCTGGGGTGGAGTTTTCAGCTCGACCAGGACCTCGGTGAAGGTTCGCGCAAGAAATTTGCCGGAGCGCAGATAAAACGGCACGCCTTCCCAGCGCCAGGAATCAATGAACAACCGAAGGGCGCAGAACGTCTCGACGTCAGAATCCTTGGCGACATCGGGTTCGTCGCGATAGCCGACGTATTGGCCGCGCACGACGTCCTTCGCGGTTAGCGGGCGCATCGCCTGAAACACCTTGGCCTTCTCGCTTTGCACCGCTCCGTAATCGCGTCCGGCGGGCGGCTCCATGGCGAGCAGCGCGACGATCTGGAACAGGTGGTTTTGGATCACGTCGCGCAGACAACCGGCAGTTTCGTAAAAGCCGCCACGACCCTTGACGCCAAAATCCTCGGCCAATGTCACCTGTACGCTGGCGATGTAATTGCGGTTCCAGATCGGTTCCAGAAACGAATTGGCGAAGCGGAAATAGAGGATGTTCATGATCGCTTCCTTGCCGAGGAAGTGATCGATGCGGAAGATCGAGTCTTCCGGGAAGACGCTGCGCGCGACGCGGTTGAGCGCCAGCGCGGACGCAAGGTCCCGTCCGAACGGCTTTTCAACGATCACGCGCGCGCCGTCGGCGAGACCGGCGTCGCCGAGTCCTTTAATCACGGTTGCGAACAATGAGGGAGGGATCGCAAGATAATGGGCGGGGTGAGCGACTGAGCCGAGCGCCTTCTTGATCGCTGCGAACGTGCCCGCATCTTTGTAGTCGCCGCTGACATAGACGAGCAATTCCAAAAGACGGCGAAGCGCAGCGGGATCGTCGACGCAGCCCGAATGCGCAAGGCTATCCTCAACCCGTTCGGTCAGTTGCGCCTGAGTCCATGCCGGCGCTGCAACTCCAACTATGCGCACGTCGAGAGCTCCAGTCTTGACGAGCGCATAGAGCGCCGGGAAGATCATCTTATGGGCGAGATCTCCGGTGACGCCAAAGACCACGAGCGCATCTGAACGGGTGGCGAACATGCAGTTTCTCCCTGTGGCGAGCAGCGATGTCATGCGGCTAGGCGGCGGAATATCCGCCGGCAAAGCGCCGCGAGAAGGCCTATCTCCGTCATAGTCGGCGCTTTACGCTGAGCAGCCAAGTTGAGCACATTCCGGATAGGTTGGACGATTTTTGGATTGAAGAGCGCTTCAAGTTTCTGCCGTGCGGTTGGGAACGGGCTCGCAATTGCCTTCGCGGGCTATGGCGACGCTCCAGATGATCGCAAGTAGGACAAGCTGCAGCGGCAGCCGCCAGAACAACAGGCTCGGCGCGACTTGCGGGAAAAGATCGGCGCGCAGCCACATGTAGATGTTGGCCGGCGTAACGGCAATGGTCAGCAGGAAGAGGCCGATCCCGGCCAGCCGGCGCCAGCGCGGCAGGCAGAGGCCGAGCGCGCCCGCCAGTTCGCAAGCGCCGCTGATGTAAACGGCTTCACGATGCAAAGGCAGCGAAGGCGGAATGATCGAGGCGAAGAGATCGGTGACGATGAAATGCAGCGTGCCGCTGCCGGCAAAGAGCAGAATGACAAACAGGAGACCGGCGCGGCGGGCGATGGATTTCGGCATTACGGTTCCTTGTCCGGGCGGCTCACGCGAAGGCGGTCAGATCGCCCGGCAGCGTCGTGGCGTGGGCGCCGCGCGCCCTCGTAAATCTTACATAGGAGCTCCGTCCCGGCCAGACGATTCCCACAACAGCCGCCTATGGCGTCCTCATCGAGAAAAAGGGATAGCCAACGCGCCGTCGAGAAACGCCTTCACGCCTTCTTCGACCACCGTCCGTTTGAACTCGACGTAGCTGGCCTTGCTCGACCGCGCCCGCCTCGGGCGCCCGCCCGAGTCTATTCGACTTGGCGAGACCTTACCAGGGGCATGTGCCGGCGGCGCGTTTTGCGGCTATACTCGGGATGAGGGAGCGCAAGCATGCGCCCGAACGCATGGTGGGCGCTGTTGCAGCAAGGGGACGAGACGGTCGTCAAAGAGCCGGCCGGCGAGCCGCAAATCGACTACCGCGAAAACGGCGACCGGTGGGTCCCACGCGGCGACCTTGCAAGCTGCATTCTCAGTGACGGCGGGCCTGACCGAGAACTCACACTACTTGTCGACGACAATGAGCTGTCGCTCGCGGAGTTCGGTCGCCTGCTCGCCGTCCATGCTTGATGGGGGAGGCGGGTTGCGCTCGTCCGCTAGGACTTCGTGACGGAAAACCCGAAGGTGAAAGTTCGGCAGCCGAAAGGGCGCAAGCGCTAACGGAGCGCGCTGAGCGCCGGTTGCAGCTTGTCGAAGCGGTCGCTAACCAGCCCCGTGTGTTCTTTGTGGCGCCGAAGGCGCGCCGCCGTGCCCACGCTGGTCGCCCGCAAGGCCAAGAAGGGCGCGGTGTGGCGACGCGGGTTCGAGTAAAGAGTTTCCCACGTTCGCCGGCAGAGAGTCCCACCAGCCGGCAAGATACTGATATTACGTGATAAAATTCCCTGCTGGCAGTGGCGGGACTCGAACCTGCAACCCCCGGTTTGAAAGACACCGAGTCCGACGAAATGCCTGCTGGCTGGGGTGATGCCGACTGGCCCAGCCGAGCTCGAAGCGCCATCCATCGCTCGAATTCTGCTCACCGAGCGAACGCACCGTAAACGCACGCGACCACGCAGCCAATCCCAACTCACCGCTACGACTTTGAGATTGTTATGAAATCTACAGCCAACCCCTGGCAGGAGTGGCAGGACTCGAACCTGCAACCCCCGGTTTTGGAGACCGGTGCTCTGCCAATTGAGCTACACTCCTAGGCCGCGCCCTTCTGCACCAAGCTTCCGCGCGTTGCAAGCGCGCTCGCGTCGCAACGCTTGCCTATGTCGACATAAAGATATACTTATGCGCTTATGTCGAACAAGTCCCCACGAGGCGCCATGAACGACCCGTTCTCCGACTTCACCGCGCCCGCCGACGCCGAAGCGCGCTTCCGCGCCGAAGCCGCCAAGCGCATCCTCGTGCTCGACGGCGCGATGGGGACCGAGGTGCAGGGCCTCAAGTTCGAAGAGGCGCATTTCCGCGGCCAGCGCTTTTCCGCCTGCGCCTGCCATCTCCAGGGCAACAACGATCTGCTCACGCTGACCCAGCCCGAGGCGATCGAGGCGATCCACTTCGCCTATGCGCAGGCCGGCGCCGACATTCTCGAAACCAACACGTTCTCGTCAACCCGCATCGCCCAGGCCGACTACGCCATGCAGGACGTCGTTTACGAGTTGAACCGCGACGGCGCCCGGCTCGCCAGGCGCGCGGCGCTGAAGGCCGAGCGGCTCGACGGCAAGCCCCGCTTCGTCGCCGGCGCGCTCGGACCGACCAATCGCACTGCTTCCATGTCGCCCGACGTCAACAACCCCGGCTTCCGCGCCGTCTCGTTCGACGAACTGCGCGAGGCTTACGCCGAACAGGCCGAAGGCCTGATCGACGGCGGCGCCGATCTCCTTCTCATCGAGACGATCTTCGACACCCTCAACGCCAAAGCGGCGATCTTCGCCTGCGAGGAGGCCTTCGCCAAGCTCGGCCGCCGGCTGCCGATCATGATCTCCGGCACCATCACCGACCGCTCGGGCCGCACGCTGTCGGGCCAGACGCCGACGGCGTTCTGGCATTCCATCCGCCATGCGCGGCCGCTGACCATCGGCCTCAATTGCGCGCTCGGCGCCGCCGCGATGCGCGAGCACCTCGAGGAGATCTCCGGCGCCGCGGACGCGCTCGTCTGCGCATATCCCAACGCCGGCCTGCCCAACGCCTTCGGCCAGTACGACCAAACGCCGCAGGAGATGGCCGCCGAGATCCGCGCCTTCACCACCGCCGGCCTCGTCAACGTCGTCGGCGGCTGCTGCGGCTCGACCCCGGCCCATATCCGCGCGATTGCACAAGCCATGGCCGGCCTGCCGCCGCGCGCGGTTCCCGTCATCGCGCCGCAGATGCGGCTTTCCGGGCTGGAGCCGTTCACGCTGACGCCGGACATCCCTTTCGTCAACGTCGGCGAGCGCACCAACGTCACCGGCTCGGCGAAATTCCGCAAGCTCGTCACGGCGGGCGATTTCGCCGGCGCGCTCGCCGTCGCGCGCGATCAGGTCGCCAACGGGGCGCAGATCCTCGACGTCAACATGGATGAGGGCCTCATCGACTCGAAGGCCGCGATGGTCGAGTTCCTCAACCTCATCGCCTCCGAGCCCGACATCGCGCGCGTTCCCGTGATGATCGACTCCTCGAAATTCTCGATCATCGAGGCCGGGCTCAAGTGCGTGCAAGGCAAGCCCATCGTCAACTCGATCTCGATGAAAGAGGGCGAGGCCGAGTTCCTGCGCCAGGCGCGGCTGGTGCGCAATCTCGGCGCGGCGGTGGTGGTGATGGCGTTCGACGAGCAGGGCCAGGCCGACACGTTCGAGCGCAAGGTCGGGATCGTCACGCGAGCTTATAAGCTGCTGACCGAGCAAGCCGGTTTCCCGCCCGAGGACATCGTCTTCGATCCCAACGTCTTCGCCATCGCCACAGGGATCGAGGAGCACAACAACTACGGCGTCGACTTCATCGAGGCGACGCGCCGGATCAAACAGACATTGCCGCACGCGCATGTCTCCGGCGGCGTCTCCAATCTGTCGTTCTCGTTCCGCGGCAACGAGCCGGTGCGCGAGGCGATGCACGCCGTGTTCCTCTACCACGCGATCAAGGCCGGCATGGACATGGGCATCGTCAACGCCGGCCAGCTCGCCGTCTACGAGAGCATCGACCCCGAGTTGCGCGAAGCCTGCGAGGACGTCGTGCTCAACCGCCGCGCCGACGGCACGGAGCGGCTGCTGACGGTCGCGGAAAAGTTTCGCGGCGGCGCCGCGCGCGAGGGCAAGGCGCAGGATCTGAGTTGGCGCGAAAAGCCCGTCGACGAGCGCATCGCTCATGCCCTGGTCAACGGGATCAACGACTACATCGAAGCCGATACGGAGGAAGCGCGCCTCGCCGCCAAGCGCCCGCTCGACGTGATCGAGGGCCCGCTGATGGCGGGCATGAACATCGTCGGCGACCTGTTCGGCGACGGCAAGATGTTCCTGCCGCAGGTGGTCAAGTCGGCGCGGGTGATGAAACAGTCCGTCGCCGTGCTGCTGCCCTACATGGAGGCGGAGAAGGACGCGCGCGCCACCGCCGGCAAGATCCTGATGGCGACCGTCAAGGGCGACGTGCACGATATCGGCAAGAACATCGTCGGCGTCGTGCTCGCCTGCAACAACTATGAGATCATCGACCTCGGCGTGATGGTCCCGGCCTCGAAGATCCTGCAGGTCGCGCGCGACGAAAAGGTCGACGCCATTGGGCTCTCAGGCCTCATCACGCCCTCGCTCGACGAGATGGCGCATGTCGCCGCCGAGATGGAGCGCGAGGGCTTTAGCGTTCCCCTGCTGATCGGCGGCGCGACGACCAGCCGCGTGCATACGGCGGTGAAGATCCATCCGCGCTACAGCCGCGGCCAGACCGTCTATGTCAACGACGCCAGCCGCGCCGTCGGCGTCGTCGGCGCGCTGCTGTCGCCGGAGAGCCGCGCCGGCTATGTCGACACCGTGCGCGCCGAATACGCCAAGGTGGCGCAGGCGCACGCCCGCGCCGAAGCCGACAAGAGCCGTCTCAGCCTCGAGCGCGCCCGCGCCAACGCGCTGAAGCTCGATTGGTCCGGCTACAAGCCCACCCGCCCGAGCTTCCTCGGCGCCCGCGAGATCGCGCCGCCGCCGCTCGCGGAACTCGCGGCCTATATCGACTGGACGCCGTTCTTCCAGACCTGGGAGCTGAAGGGCCGCTTCCCCGCCATCCTCGACGATGAGAAACAGGGCGCCGCCGCCCGCGCGCTCTACGCCGACGCGCGCGCGATGCTGGAGCGCATCGTCGCGGAGGATTGGTTCTCGCCGCAGGCGGCCGTCGGCTTCTGGCCCGCCGCCCGCGACGGCGACGACATCCATCTGTTCGCCGACGAGGAGCGCGCGCGAAAACTCGCGACCTTCTTCACGCTACGCCAGCAGCTCAACCGGCGCGACGGCCGGCCCAATGTCGCGCTCGCCGATTTCGTCGGCCCCGAAGACTACGTCGGCGGCTTCGTCGTCACCGCCGGGGCCGAGGAGGCCCTCGCGCGGCGGTTCGAGCGCGCCAACGACGATTATTCCGCGATCCTGGTCAAGGCGCTCGCCGACCGCTTCGCCGAGGCGCTGGCCGAATACATGCACGCGAAAGTGCGCCGCGAGCTCTGGGGCTACGCGCCCGACGAGGCGCTGGCGCCCGAAGCCCTGGTCGGCGAGACCTACGCCGGCATCCGCCCTGCCCCCGGCTACCCCGCCCAGCCCGACCATACGGAGAAGCTGACGCTGTTCCGCCTGCTCGACGCGCAGGCGAAAACCGGCGTGGAGCTGACCGAGAGCTACGCCATGCACCCCGGCGCGACAGTCGCCGGCCTCTACATCGCGCACCGCCAGGCGCATTATTTCGGGGTGGCGAAGGTCGAGCGCGATCAGGTCGAGGATTACGCGGCGCGCAAGGGCATGAGCGTGGCCGCCGTCGAGCGCTGGCTCGCGCCGGTGCTCAATTACAGCCACGCGGCGGCGGCGGAGTAGCGCCCGCCCCGCCGCCGCCCTCAAGCGTTTGTGAACACCGCCCGACCGCCGGGGTTTGGGTCTGCGGCCGCAGACCCCTATATCGGCGCAAAGGACCGCCCGCCGATGCAGGAACAGCAAATCGCCGCGCTCAGCGCCTGGCTCGTCGAGGCGGGCCTGCAGGGCGCGAGCGAGGAGACGCTGATCGGCGTTTTCGCCGAGCGTTTCGCCGCCGCCGGCGCGCCGCTGGCGGGCGGGCGGGTGCTGGTCGACACGCTGCATCCGCTCTACGAGGGCCGCTCCTACCGCTGGCGGCGCGGCGAGCCTGACATCCACGTCCACGAATACGGCCCCTCCGGCGACGGCGAGGCGCAACAGCGCTGGCAGGCGACCCCGTTCTACCGCATGCTGGAGCGCGGCGACTCCCACCTCGTGCAGCGGCTCGACGAAGACTCCGCCGATCGCGACCCGTTCCTCGCCATGCTGCGCAAGGACGGCGACACCCACGCCGTCGCGCTGGTCGACCGCTTCGGCGAAACCGGCGGCATCGGCCCCGCCGATTGCCTCTATTCCGCCTGGACGACCGACCACGAAGACGGCTTCGGCGAACACCACGTCGCCGCGCTGCGCCGCCTGTCGCCGACCCTGGCGCTGGCGCTGAAGGCCGCCTCGCTCGGCCGCATCGCGCAGACTTTGGCCACGACCTACCTGGGCCGCGACGCCGGCCAGCGCGTGCTCTCCGGCCGCATCGCCCGCGGGGTGTCGGAACAGATCAAGACGGTGCTGTGGTTCTCCGACCTGCGCGATTACACCCGCATCTCCGACACCGCCCCGCCCGAGCAGATCATCCCGATGCTCAACGATTACGCCGATGTGATCGTCTCCTGCGTCCACTGGCAGGGCGGCGACGTGCTCAAGCTGATCGGCGACGGCGTGCTGGCGATCTTCCCCGCCGCCGACCGGGCGCAAGCCTGCCTCGCCGCGATCACCGCCGCCAGCAAGGCGCGCGCCAAGATCGGCAAGCTCAACGAGAAGCGGATCGCGCAGGGGCTGCCGGCGACCAGCTTCTACCTCGGCCTGCACATCGGCTACGTGTTCTACGGCAACATCGGCAGCCGCGAGCGGCTCGACTTCACCGTGATCGGCCCCGCCGTCAACGAGGTCAGCCGGATCGCCTCGATGTGCCGCTCGGTCGATCAATCCGTGTTGATGTCGAACGCTTTCGTCGACGGCCTGCGCCACCGCCGGCAAGACTTTCTCTCGGTCGGACGCTTTGCTTTGCGGGGGGTTTCGGCGCCGCAGGAGCTGTTCACCGTCGATCCCGCTGTCTGGCCGACGCCGCCGGCGTGAACCTAACCGGCTTGCGAAACCTTGTGTTAGGAGTCAGGTAAAGCGCTTTCAGGAGCCCGCACCCATGAACAAGCTCGAATCCCTACGCGAGATGAGCGTCGTCGTCGCCGACACCGGCGACATGGGCTCGATCGAAGCGTTCAAGCCGACCGATTCCACCACCAACCCGACGTTGATCCTGAAGGCCTCGAAGATGGAGGCCTACAAGGACCTAGTCGAGGAGGCGCTCGCCTGGGGCCGCAAGGCCGGCGCGAAGCCGGGCGCGGTGACCGACCGCCTCGCCGTCAATTTCGGCGCCGCGCTGACCAAGATCGTGCCCGGCCGGGTCTCGACCGAGGTCGACGCCGACCTCTCGTTCGACACGGAAGCGACCATCGCCAAGGCGCGCGCGCTGATCGCGGCCTACGCGGAGCGCGGGGTCGGGCGCGAGCACATCCTGATCAAGATCGCCTCGACCTGGGAAGGCGCGCAAGCCGCCGCCGTGCTGCAGCGCGAGGGCATCGACTGCAACATGACGCTGATCTTCTCGCTCGCCCAGGCGGTTGCCTGCGCCGACGCCAAGGCGTTCCTGATCTCGCCCTTCGTCGGCCGGATTCTCGATTGGCACGTCAAGGCGGGCGGCGGTCCCTACACGTCGGAGACCGATCCCGGCGTGGTGTCGGTGCGCCAGATCTACGCCTATTACAAGTCGTACGGGATCAACACCGTGGTGATGGGCGCATCGTTCCGCAACATCGGCGAGATCGAGGCTTTGGCCGGCTGCGACCGGCTGACCATCTCGCCGCAACTGCTCGGCGAACTCGCCAAGGCGGAGGGGACGCTGACGCGCAAGCTGGACCCGAAAGCGCCGGGCGCTCCGCCGGAGCCGCTGAAGCTCGACGAGAAGGCGTTCCGCTGGGCGCTCAACCAGGATCAGATGGGTACGGAGAAGCTCAGCGACGGCATCCGCCTGTTCGCCAAGGACCTCGCCGCGTTGAGGAAGACGGTGGCGGAGCGGCTGAAGAATTAGAGCGATCCATAAAGCGCCCAGCATCGCGCTGGGCGCGGAATGCGGGGTTGGCGCTATGGCGGCGGGTTGCGTTCGCGACCCAAATGGCGCACGGCGTTACGAAGTTCCGCCAACATCATGTCTCTGGGCGTGTCGCCGTAAAAATTGGCGGGCTGTTCGTCGAATTTGCGGATGACGATGTCAAACACCCACTTCGAGGAGCGGGCGTTGTCGCTTCGCGCAGCAATGTGCAGGGCAATCAGGGCTTGGTAGGATATATGCGCAACCTCTTGATAGACGCGGTCGAGCAACCAGACAACCATATCCAGATCAGGCGCCATTTGCAGACTGGCGATTGCTTGAAGCCGTTTTCCTGGCGACGGCGAAGCGCCAAGTTCGTAGCGCATCGGCGCGGCGGCTATTCCAATTGCGCGCATCTGCGCAAATATATCGTTCATGGCTTGCGTGCGTCTTGAACTTGCCGGCATTTGCGCTCGCACACTTATGTAATCCCGACTTAGCGAGCCGATCTGATCCAGAATTTCCGTTCGCGGGGCGTCGGCAGCGATTTTTGCTACTTGTTCCGCGCTGCTTATCTGCTTTGACGTCGGACCTTTGTCGTTTTCGGGCGAAGCCTGGTGTTCTTGCGCCTGTTCAAGATATTTTTCGATTTTCATCTTGAAGCCGGGAGCCTCGACGTCGACCCCGCCGCGCTTGAAAAGGCTTCGTATTTCGCCGCGGAAACTATTCACTATCATCAGAACTATAATCGGCCACAGTATTGATGATAGGCCCGTTAACAGGCCAGGCAGATTGTCTTGGCGCGCGGCGTCCGAGCTCGCATCGGCGCAAAATCCTGCTCGCAAGCCGCCCGCAAGCGCAAAAGCCGCGATGAGCGCGGTTTTAGTGCCAATTCCGTCGCGAACTCGCATCATTTCCTCCCGCGATGCGATTATATCTTTTCTGAACCGTAACTCTACGGCAAGTCTAATTTTTGCTGCGTCGAGCTCCCGACGCCCTCACCCCTCCAGCGCCGCCTTGGCCTGATTGATCCGCGCCGCCTTGGCGTGCGAACCGCCGTGGTCGGGATGGTGCGTCTTGATCATCGCGCGCCACGCGGCGTGAACCTCGGCCTCCGAGGCTCCCTCCTGCAGCCCCAGCTCCGCCAGCGCCGCCGCCCGCGTCATGCCGCCGTCCGGCCGCGGCGGCTCGTAGCGCCGGCGCGGCCCGAAGCGGAAGCGGACGTAGTTCTCCACCCCCACCGCCGCCGCTGGGTCGTGCTCGCGGCAATAGGCGGCCTGAGCCTCGCAATCCTCGCGGCTCAGCTCGTCGAGCCGCTGGCCCCGGCTGGGGCCGCGCAGCACCCGGCCATGGATTTCGCCCTGGACGTCGGTCCACATCTCGACGCTCGACTCGACCCGCGTGCGGGCGCGCGGCGGCTCGGAGCGCGGCGGCTCGCGACGGCGGCCCAATGGCGTCGCCGGCGAGGGATTGCGCGCCTCGTCGTAGAGATCCCAGACGACGAAGGCCAGGGCGGAAACCGCCAGCAGGAACAACAGCCCCTGGATGACCGGGTCGAGAAGGAACGTCCACATCGCCTGACGCCGCTTGTGTCCGCGCTGCGCGGCCTGGCTCGACGTTAGCGGCGGAAACTTAATGGCGCTTTGCCGCCCCTACACAAGCGGGGTCGCCCGGCCTATATCGCGGTTCGACTATCCCCCCGCGGAGATCTCCCCTTTGTCCGAACCCGAACCGCTGAGCGACAAGACCCCCGTGACGGTGCTCACCGGCTATCTCGGCGCCGGCAAGACCACGCTGCTCAACCGCATCCTGTCCGAGCCGCACGGCAAGCGCTACGCCGTGATCGTCAACGAATTCGGCGAGATCGGCATCGACAACGAACTCGTCGTCGGCGCCGACGAGGAAGTGTTCGAGATGAACAACGGCTGCATCTGCTGCACCGTGCGCGGCGACCTGATCCGCATCATCGAGGGGCTGATGCGGCGCAAGGGCAAGTTTGACGCCATCATCGTCGAGACCACCGGCCTCGCCGACCCCGCTCCCGTCGCGCAGACCTTCTTCGTCGACGAGGACGTGCGCGGCCGCGCGCGGCTCGACGCCGTCGTCACCGTCGCCGACGCCATGTGGCTGAGCCAGCGCCTGCGCGACGCGCCCGAGGCGAAGAACCAGATCGCTTTCGCCGACGTCATCATCCTCAACAAGGTCGATCTCGTCACGCCGGAGGCGCTGGCCGAAGTCGAGGCGCGCATCCGCGCCATCAACCCCTACGCCAAGCTGCACAAGGCGGTGAAGTGCGACGTCTCGATCGCCGAGGTGCTCGACCGCCGCGCCTTCGATCTCGACCGCATCCTCGACATCGAGCCGGAGTTTCTCACCGTCGACGAGCACGATCACGACCATCACCACGGCCACGATCACGAGCATCACCACCACGGCCTCAAGCACTATCACGACGAGGACATGCAATCGGTCTCGGCGCGGCTCGACGGCGACGTCGACCCCAACAAGTTCATGCCGTGGATCAACAACCTGACGCAGATCCAGGGGCCTAAGATCCTGCGCTGCAAGGGCATTGTCGCCATGAAGGGCGACCCGAAGCGGTTCGTTTTCCAGGGCGTCCACATGATGCTCGACGGCGAGCCGCAGCGCGACTGGCGCGACGGCGAGAAGCGCGAAAGCAAGGTCGTGTTCATCGGCCGCGATCTCGACGAAGAGGAGATCCGCAAAGGTTTCCTCGCCTGCGCCGCCTGATGAGCGAGCCCACCAACTCGCTGACCGCCCATGTCGCGCCGCTGGAGGCGGGCGAGCATGTCGTCGCCGCCGCTTTCCTCAGCGGCGAGCCGGTGCTTGCGCTCGCGGGCGGCGTGATCAAGTTCGCCGGCCAAGACGTCGCCGCCCACCCGCAAGGCGCCATCCTCTGCGCCGCTCTCGACGACGACCGGCTGATCACCGGCGGCGACGACGGGCGCGTGGTCGCCAGTTCCGCCGCCGGGGCGCAAGCCATCGCCGACGAGAACGGCAGATGGATCGACGCGCTCGCCGCCCGCGACGGCGCGCTCGCCTGGAGCGCCGGCAAGACCGTGCGCGCCCGCGACGCGAAAGGCGGCGTAAAAACCTGGACCGGGCCGACCACCGTGCGCGGTCTCGCCTTCCTGCCCAAGGGCTACCGGCTCGCCTGCGCGCATTACAACGGCGTCTCGCTCTGGTTCCCCAACGCCGACGCGACACCGCAAGTGATGGAGTGGAAAGGCTCGCACCTCGACGCCACCGTCTCGCCCGACGGTCGTTTTCTTGTCACCTCGATGCAGGAGAACGCGCTGCACGGCTGGCGGCTCGCCGACGGCCGCAACATGCGGATGACCGGCTATCCCTCGAAGACGCGCTCGCTCTCCTGGTCGCATGACGGCCATTGGCTGGCGACATCGGGAGCCGAAGCCTGCGTCGTCTGGCCGTTCAAGGACAAGGATGGGCCGATGGGCAAGCCGCCGCGCGAATGCGGCGTGCGGCCGGAGCGCATCACCCAGGTCGCCTGCCATCCGCGCGCGCTGGTGGTGGCGATCGGCTACGCCGACGGTCTGGTGTTGCTGTGCCGGCTCGGCGACGGCGCCGAGATCCTGGTGCGCGACGCCGCGGCCGCCGAAGGCGCCATCTCCGCGCTGGCCTGGGACAAACAGGGCGCGCGGCTCGTATTCGCGACTGAGGCCGGCCACGCCGGCCTGCTGACATTGCCAGCTTGATTGCATCACCCAAGGAGGGGGCCATGACTGAAGACGCTACGCCGCTGTTCACGCCTGTGACAGTCGGAGATCTCACGCTGCCGAACCGCATCGCCATGGCGCCGCTGACGCGCAATCGCGCCATCGATCCCAACACCGTGCCGAGCCCGCTCGCGCCGCTCTACTACCGCCAGCGCGCCAGCGCCGGGCTGCTGATCACCGAGGCCTCGCAGATCAGCCAGCAGGGCCAGGGCTACATCTGGACGCCGGGCTGCTTCAGCGACGCGCAGACCGCGGCTTGGCGCAGGGTCACCGACGCAGTTCATGAAGAGAACGGCCATGTCTTCCTGCAGATGTGGCATGTCGGGCGCATCTCGCACACCTCCTTGCAGCCGAACGGCGGCCAGCCGGTCGCGCCTTCCGCGATTCCCGCCAAGACCAAGACCTTCATCGCCAGCGGCTTCGCCGATGTCTCGGCGCCGCGCGCGCTGGAGACGAGCGAGATCGCCGGAATCGTCGCCGACTACGCGCACGCCGCCGCGCAGACCCGCCGCGCCGGCTTCGACGGCGTCGAACTGCACGGCGCCAACGGCTATCTGATCGACCAGTTCCTGCGCGACTCCACAAACAAGCGTGCCGACCAATACGGCGGCGGGATCGACAACCGGCTGCGCTTCGCGCTCGAGGCGGTCGACGCCGTGCTGAAGGTCTGGCCGGCGACCCGCGTCGGCTTCCGCATGGCGCCGGTGAGCCCCGCCAACGACATCTCCGACTCCGACCCGCAAAAACTGTTCGGCGCGCTGACCGAGGCGCTGGCCAAGCGCAACCTCGCCTATATCCACGTCGTCGAGGGCGCAACGCAGGGCGACCGCAACATCGCCCCGTTCGACTTCGCCGCGCTGCGCAAGGCGTTCTCCGGCGCCTATATCGCCAACAACGGCTACGACCGCGCGATGGCGATCGCGGCGATCCGGGAGAACCGCGCCGACATGATCGCGTTCGGCCGCGCCTTCATCTCTAACCCCGATCTGGTCGCGCGGCTCAAGGCCGGCGCGCCGCTCTCCGAGGGCGACCGCGCCACCTTCTACGGCGGCGACGCGCACGGCTACACCGACTATCCCAACTGGAAGGCGGCCTGATGGACCAAGCCGAGGCGCCCGCCCCGCCGCCGCGCGAGCCGCGCCGGGTCGATCCGCGTCTGCTGGAGATTCTCGTCTGCCCCGTCACCCGGGCGACGCTGAGCTACGATTCCGCGCGCCAGGAGTTGATCTCGCGCGCGGCCAAACTCGCCTACCCGATCCGCGACGGCGTGCCGATCATGTTGCCCGAGGAGGCGCGGCCGCTGGAGGATTGAGGCGGCTCAGGGGCGGCGCCGGTCACCTCGCCTCGACCGACTCCTGCACCGCGTCGATGAACCGCTGCACCCGCTTGGCGTTGGCGCCGAAATCGTGGCGGCCGATGCGCGAGGCGGAGCGCACGTCGATCTGCGTCTTCGCCCCCGCCGCGCGGATGCGGATCGCGATGTCGTCGACGAAATTGAAGAACAGCGTGCGGTCGGTGGCGTCGATATGCGCCTCCGCCTCGCCGCGCAGGTTGGGCGGGTTGGCGTCGACGATGCGCCAGCCCAGATCCTTGGCGATGCGCAGCGACATCCGGTAGGCCTGCTCGGGCTCGAGATCGACCAGCATCGGCTGGATGCGCGGATAGGCAGCGCGCTGCGCGGCCTCGACCTCGGGGCCGGGCGGCGGCGGCGTCCAGGCGCCCCGCGCCTCGCGCGCCTTGGAGGAGATCATGTAGTTCGGGGGGTTACGGAAATCCGTCGTCACCTGATTGATGCGCGGCAGCGTCGCCGCCTTCATGGTGAGAAAGCCGGGGTAGGCGAGCAGCAGCAACGCCAGCCCCGCGCCGGCCGCAGCGGGCGCGACGCCACGCCGCCCGGTGTTCCAGATTTCGACCGCCGCCGCGCCCGCCAGCAGCAGCGCCAGCCCCGCCAGCAGCAGCGCCGCGGCAAACACCGAGAGCGCGCCGAGCAGATCGCGCCCCGCGTCGGCGCGCGCGACGACCACCGCCACCGCGACCGTGAGACAGGCGAAAACGGCGACGCGGCGGGAGTAGACCGCCGCGCGGGAAACGGGTTCTTCGAGGATCAGGCGGCGCATGAGGCGCCGCCGGGCTTACTTCCCGGTGCGTCCGGAGAACTGATCATGCGCCGTGACCTGGCTGGTGACGTCGCCGAACACCTTCGAATCGTCGCCGAGCACCGCGGAGGGCATGCAGACGGGATCGCAGGAATAGGAGACGCGCGAATCGCCGCGCTGCACCACCAGCACGTTGCGCGTCGGCTGGACGTGGATCTGCATCTCGTCGATCTTGGCGCCGCTGCTGTCGAGCACGATAAGGTTGGTGCGTCCATAGCCCTTGCCGGTAACGACCATGAGGGAGTTTTTCTTCAATGTCGTGACGTCGGCGATCGCCGGGTTGCCGATGATAACGGTAGCGGTGTTTTCCGGCAATTGCGCCACAGTCGCCTGATCGACGATAACGGGCAGAATGCGGTCGGTCGGCGCCGCGGAGGCGGCGAGGCCCGACAGGCTGAGCGCAAGGACTGCGAGACAGGTGCGATGCATGGGGAACCCTCGCGAGCGGCGGGAGTCATTCCTGCCCAAAGGTCAACTTCCCCGTCACTTCATCGCAAAATGGTGAAGGAAGCGTCAACGAAACGTGAATCGGCGCCTCACGGCTTCAGCAACCGCGCCGCCACCTGCGTCACGTCCTCGACCCGATAAGGTTTGTTGACGATGGGACAGTCTGGAATCGAGGGATCGCCGCGCACGCCGTCGCCGTCGGCGGTCACATAACAGAAAGGCACATTTTCGCGAGCGAGCCGCGCGGCGATGGCGGCGCTCGTCTCCGTCTTCAGTTCGTAATCGAGCACGGCAAAGTAAGGCAGCCCGCGGGCAAGAACTACCATGGCGGCGCCAACGCTATCGGCCTCACGGACGTCGTGATGCAAGATCAGCAGGGCCTCCTTGAGGTCGTAGGAGAGGAACGGATCGTCCTCGACTATCAGAATATACATGCCATATGCTCTAAGAATGCTATCTCTGTGTGCGAAAGTGAAACATCTCCGGCGCGTCCTGGTTCCGAAGAGGCTGGGAACTCACATTGTTTTAACCTGGCCGGCCGTGCCGCCGCTGCTGGACCCCTAGAAAGGGCCGTGTTAGCGTCAAATGACGCAGCAGACTCTGCCGCTGCGGGGCAGAGTGGGGCGGGCGGTAAGTGCATCCCCCAAGCGTTTCTTTTTTCCGCCCTGCAAAATCATGCGGAACATGGCACAATACTATTCTGTCCTAACAATACCTGCCGTGCTCCTACGGAGCTTTGCGTGAGCGCGGCCCTGCCGGCGGAGCTCGCCGAGTTCGTCGCCAACACGCCGATACCTGTGACGGTTGCCCTTCCGGGCGAACACGATCGCGTGCTGGTCGCGGCCAACCGGGAATTCTGCCGGCTGACCGGCTACGACAAGAGCGAGATCCTCGGCCGCGACTGCCGCTTCCTGCAAGGCGCCGCGACCGCGCCCGAATCGCGCGACGCGATGCGCCGCTTCTTTGAGGGAAAGCCCGAGCAGGCGCGCGTCGAGGTGGTCAACTACGGCAAGGACGGGCGCCCGTTCGTCAATCTCGTGTTTCTGTCCAAGCTGAGGGACCTCGACGGCGCCGTGCGGTTGCTGTTCGCCTCGCAGTTCGACGCCAGCCACGCCAGCGCGTCGACCGCGCAGGCCTATGACCGCGTGCTCAGCTCCCGCATGGCCGAGCTCCAGACGCTCGCCAGGGCGCATAAGCTCGGCGTCGAGACCAGTCTGGCGATGCTCGCAGCTTCGACCCACGCCATCGCCGCGGCGAAGCTCGCGCTCGCTGAGATCGTGGCGCGGCCCTCATGAACGCGCCGGCGTTGCGGGGATTCGACAAGACCTTCATCGCCGGCCTCGGCGCCTCGGCCGGCGGCCTGGAAGCGCTGCGCGAACTGCTCGAGGAGGCGCGCCCGCAAGACGGCGTGGCTTACGTCGTCGTGCAGCATCTCGATCCCACGCACGAAAGCCTGATGGCCGAGATCCTTCGCCGCTACACCTCGCTGCCGGTCAGGCAGGTGATGGGCGGCGAAACGGTGGCGGCGGGCCATGTCTACATCATCCCGCCCGGCTCGGCTTTGCGGATCGAGAACGGCGTGCTGCAACTGGAGAATTTCGAGGCGCCGCGCGGGTTGCGCCGCCCGATCGACACGTTCTTCCGCTCGCTGTCGCTCGACCAGCACGAAAACGCGATCTGCGTGGTCTTGTCGGGCACCGGTGGCGACGGCTCGACCGGACTGAAGTTCGTCAAGGAGAACGGCGGCCTCTGCATCGCCCAAGATCCCGCCAGCGCCAAATACGACGGCATGCCGGCCGCGGCGATCGCCACCGGCATCGTCGATTACGTGTTGACGCCGAGCGAGATCGCGCCGGCCATCGTCGAGTTCGTGCGCCGCCAGCGCGGCGGCGCGGCGGCCGCAGCCAGCATCGACGAGGACCGCGAGGATGTGCTGCGCACGCTGCGCGCCGCCGTCGGCCACGATTTCTCGCGCTACAAGGAGACCACGCTGGGGCGGCGGATCGATCGCCGGCTGCAGGTGCTGGGTCTGGAGAGCATGTCCGAATATCTCGCGCTGCTGCGCGAGGACGCCGACGAGCCGCGCCGCCTGATGAGCGAGCTGCTGATCAACGTCACCCGTTTCTTCCGCGACGGCGAGGCGTTCGAGAGCTTGCGCCGCGAGACGATTGCGCCGCTGGTCGCCAATACGCCGCCGGGCGAGGAGGTCCGCGTCTGGGTTCCCGCCTGCTCGACCGGCGAAGAGGCCTACTCCATCGCCATGCTGTTCGCCGCAGAGCGGCGCCGGCAGGAGCGCGACATCGCGTTCCAGATCTTCGCCACCGACATCGACGAGCGCGTTCTCGACGTCGCCCGCGCCGGGCTTTATCCGCCCAGCGCGGTGGAGGACGCTCCCGAGCCGTTCCGCCGCCAATTCTTCCTCGCCGCCGACGGACAGTTTCGCGTCAGCGGCGCGATCCGCGAACAGATCCGCTTCACCGCGCACAATCTGATTCGCGATCCCCCGTTCTCGCGCCTCGACCTGCTGTCCTGCCGCAACCTGATGATCTATCTGCGCGAGGACCTGCAGTCCGAGATCTGGCCGATCTTCCATTACGCGCTGCGGCCGGGCGGGTTCCTGTTTCTGGGCTCGGCCGAGGGCCTGGGCGGGCGCGAGGCGTTGTTCTCGACCGTCGACCAGAAGGCGCGGCTGTTCCAGCGCCGCGAGGGGCGCGCACAATTCCCCGTCCGCATGCCCGCGCGCGACGCGCAGGATGCGCCGGCCAGACCCGCGCCGCGGCCGTCGCCGCGCCGGGCGCCGTTCGTCGAGACCCACATCACCCGGCTGATCGAAAACTACGCGCCGCCTTCGGTCGTGGTCGACGGCGACGGCGTCATCGTCCAGGCGACCGGCAAGCTGGCGCGCTTTCTCGATATCCCCGTCGACGTCGGCGGGCCGCATCTGCTCGCCTCGGTGGCGCGGCCGGGATTGCGCAGTGTCGTGCTGAGCCTGTTGCGCGCGGCGCAGAAGGACAAGCGGCGGGCGGCGGCGCGCGATCTCGCGGTGCGCTCGGAGTTCGGCCTGCAGTGCGCCGACGTGTTCGCGGAACCGCTGCCGCACGGCCAGACGCTGGTCGTCTTCGTCGCCTCGGCGGCGATGAACGCGGCCCATGCCGACGACGCCGCGGAGATCGACACGCAGGAGAACCAGCAGCGCCTGCTCGAAGAGGAGCTGCGCGAGCAGCGCTACAAGCTGCGCACCACGACGGAGGAGCTGGAGACGGCCAATGAGGAGCTGAAAAGCTCCAACGAAGAAATGATGTCGATGAACGAGGAGCTGCAATCGACCAACGAGGAGCTCTCCACCGTCAACGACGAGCTGAAGGTCAAGATCGATCAGTTGATCGAGGCCAACGCGGATCTCGCCAATTTCTTCTCCTCGACCTCCTTGGCGGTGGTGATGCTCGACCGCTCGCTGCACGTGCGCTCGTTCAGCGACGCGGCGAGCGAGATCTTCTCGCTGCGGCAGAGGGGCAAGGGCGCGCCGCTCGCCAGCGTGCCGACGACGCTGAAGGACTCCGCCTTCGTCGAAAAGGCGGCCGACGTGCTGGCGACCGGCGCCGCGGCGTCCGAACTGGTCGCCTCGCGCGACAAGATCTGGTCGCTCTACATGACGCCCTATCGCTCGGCGGAGGGTGAGATCGGCGGCGTGACGCTGGTGTTCTCCGACGTGACCGAGCAGCGCAGCCGCGAATACCAGCTGGCGCGCGAGCGCGAGCGGGCGCAGCTCGCGATCAAGATCGCCGGCCTCGGCGCCTGGGAATACGAAGCGGAATCCGGGGCGACCGTCGTCGACGAGGAGATCAAGCACATGTTCGGCCTCGCCGAAGTCGAGGCGGGGGCGATCGGCAATTTCCTGCAACGCATCGATCCCGCCGACCGCGCCAACGTCGAGGCGCAATTGAGCCAGGCGATCGCCGGCGAGGCGCCGTACGAAGCGGTGTTCCGGGTCAACCATCCCGACGGGCGCCAGCGGGTGATCAAGAGCCTCGGCGCCGTGGTCGGCAACGGGCGGCCGCGCAAGATCGTCGGGGTCAATTTCGACGTCACCAGCGAGCAGGAGGCGGTGACCCTGCGCGAGATGGTGATTCGCGAGATGAACCATCGCATCAAGAACATGTTCGCGGTGATCGCCAGCATTCTGCGCGGCGCAGCGCGCACCGCGGTCGGCAAGCAGGAGCTGGTCGAGGTCGTCACCAACCGCATTCTGGCGCTGTCGAACGCGCATTCGCTGGTGCTGGGGGCGGAGAAGGCGAGCGTGCCGCTGCGCACGCTGGTGACGACGGCGCTGGAGCCCTACGCCCGCGGCGCGGGTTTCGTGGTCGAGGGGCCGGAGCTGCTGGCGCCGTCGGACTCGGTCACCTCGCTGGCGCTGATATTCCACGAATGGGCGACCAACGCGGCGAAATACGGTGTGCTGGGGCCCGTCGCCGGCGCGCTGGAGGTGCGCTGGCGGCCGATCGAAGGCTCGGGCGCGCGGCTCACCTGGGTGGAGCGCTACGCGTCGCCGCAGGCGGCGCCCGAGCCGAAGGCGGGCTTTGGCAGCCGGCTGGTGGCGCTGAGCTGCACGACGATCAACGCGCAGCTGCATCAGCAGCGCTGCGAGAACCAGTTTGCGCTGTCGCTGGAGTTCGCCGTGGAGGACGGCGCGGCGTGAGGCGCTCGCCGCCGCCCTATCCCTTCGCCCGCCCCGCGAACGCCTCGAACGCCGCCCGCGCCTCCGGCGACTTCAGCAAGCGCGCGAAGACAACGAGTTCCTCCTCCATATGCGCATAGAGCGCCTCGGCGTCGCCGCGCATCAGCCGGCGGGAGGCCATCAGCGCCGCGCGCGGCTTGGCCGCCAGCGCCTTCGCCTTGGCGAGCGCATGCCCCTTCAGAGCCTCCGCCGCCACCACCTCGTTGACCAGCCCGATCTCGCGCGCCCGCGCCGCGTCGACCGCCTCGCCGAGCAGCAGCATTTCGGAAGCGACCCCGAGGCCGAACCGCCGCGGCGCCAGCATCGACGATCCCGCCTCGGGCGCCAGCCCGAGATTGACGAACGGCATCGCAAACCGCGCGCTCGGCGCCGCATAGACGAGATCGCAATGCAGGCACATCGTCGTGCCGACCCCGACCGCCGCGCCCTCGACCGCCGCCACCAGCTGCTTGTCGAAACGCGCCAGCGTGCGGATGAACTCGCCGCCCGCCCCCGTGCGCGCGCCCTCGCCCTGCGCCCGGTTCTCGGCGAGGAAATCACCGATGTCGTTGCCGGCGCAGAACGCCCCGCCCGCCCCCGTCACCAGCACGGCGCCGACGCCCTCGTCCGCGCTGGCCGCGATCAGCGCATCGCGCAAGCCGCGATACATGGCGCTGGTCAACGCGTTCTTCTTCTCAGGCCGGTTCAGCGTGGCGACCAGCACGCCGCCGTCGCGGATGACGTCGACGCTCATGCAACCTCCTTCAGCGCGGCTTCAGCACCCGCCAGCGCCGCGTCGGCGGCCATCACCGAGTCCAGCAGGCCCGACACCGCCGTCAACAAAGTCTCGGCGAAGAAACGAGCCAGCGCGACGCGTCCCGGATCGTCGCCGGCAAGCGCGGCCTTGGCGAGGCACGCGCCGCCGAGCGTCAGCCCGAACAGCTTCAGGTAGGCGTAGGCGCCGGCGAGCACGGCGTTGGGCTTGTGCGCGAGCGTGGCGAGAATATGATTGGTCGCAATCTCCAGCGCTTTCGCCGCCTCTTCGAGGCGAACGTCCGTCGCCCCGAAGCCGCCGCCGCCATTGGCTACGACCCCCTCCGCAACCGCGCGCACGAACGCGATCTCGCGCTTCACCGCCGCCCCGCCCGACAGCGGAACCTTGCGCGTCACCAGATCGATCGCTTGGATGCCGTTGGTGCCTTCGTAGATCGCGGCGATGCGGGAATCGCGCATCAACTGCGCCGCGCCGGTCTCCTCGATATAGCCCATGCCGCCGTGCACCTGCACGCCGAGCGTCGCCGCCTCGTCGCCGACGTCGGTCGACCACGCTTTGGAAACCGGCGTCAGCAGCGCCGCGCGCTCGGCGGCCTGATCGCGCGCTTCCCTGGTCGCGGCATGCCGCGATAGGTCGATGGCGACCCCGGTGAGATGACAGATCCCGCGCGCAGCCTGAACCAAGGCCTTCATCGTCAGCAACATGCGCTGCACGTCCGGGTGCTCGACGATCGGGCTCATGCCGGAGCCCGCCCCCGCCCGGCCCTGCTTGCGCTCGCGCGCGAATTCCAGCGCGAGTTGATACGCGCGCTCGCCGATGGCGACCCCTTGCAGGCCGACGCTGAGCCGCGCGCTATTCATCATCACGAACATGGCGGCGAGCCCCCGGTTCTCCTCGCCGACCAGGAACCCGGTCGCGCCGCCATTGTCGCCGAAGATCATCACGCAGGTCGGCGAGGCGTGGATGCCGAGCTTGTGCTCGATCGAGGCGCAGCGCACGTCGTTACGCGCCCCCAGCGAGCCATCCTTCTCGACCAGGAATTTCGGCACGAGGAACAGCGAAATGCCGCGCGTGCCGGCCGGCGCGTCAGGCAACCGCGCCAAGACGAGATGGACGATGTTGTCGGCGAGATCGTGCTCGCCGTAGGTGATGAAGATTTTCTGCCCGAACACGCGATAGGTCCCGTCCGCTTGGCGTTCGGCGCGCGATTTCACGGCGTTGAGGTCGGAGCCGGCGGCCGGCTCGGTCAGGTTCATCGTGCCGGTCCATTCGCCGCTGGCGATGCGCTTGACGTAGGTCTGCTTCAGCTCGGGCGAGGCGTAGGCGTTGAGCGCGCCGAGCGCGCCCTCGCTGAGCAGCGGACACAGCGCAAAACCCATCGAGGCGCCGTTCCAGATTTCGCTGCACGCGAACTGCACGCTATGCGGCAGCCCCATGCCGCCCTGCTCCGGCGCCGCGGTGACGCCCGCCCAGCCGCCCGCGACCCATTGCTTGTAGGCGTCGCGAAACCCCTTCGGCGAGGTCACGACGCCGTTCTCGCACCGCGCGCCCTCGGTGTCGCCGGTGCGATTGAGCGGTGCGATCACCTCCGTGGCGAAGCGTCCGGCTTCGCCGATCACGGCGGCCACCGTATCCCAATCGAGTTCGGCGGGCAGCGCGGACTCCATATCTGCGACATGGCGCAGCGAGAACAAGATGTCATCGACGGGGGAGCGATACATGGACGGCCTCCGGTGTTTCGCAGCAGCCTAGGACCACAGAACGTGCGCGCGCGCAATCGGGTTGTTCAGGGGCGTAGACAGGCTGCCCGGCGCCGTCCGAGCGGCGCCGCCGGCGATCAGCGATTGAGCTTTCGCATGACTTCAGGCGCCCAAAAGTGAGCCCCTCGCGCAGGAGGCGATGCGCGGTGCGGGGTCGGCCGAAGCCGAGCGCCACGATCTCACTGCCCTCCCGTGTTTCCTGGATTGCCTCCCGATCCGCCTCCGATATTCGGGTGAACTATGCTACCAAATACCTGCTCAATCTGCTGAACATCGCGCATTCCGCTTATCAAACCCTGATACATTGCGTTGATATCGAGATTGGCTGTGCCGTTGTATTTATACCAGCTAGCGGTCTGAAATTTCGCCCAATTGTTTTTTATTTCCGCGTAATTTCCTGTGTTATTCCAACTCCAATTATTGTTGACAGTTGGGATATTCCCACCAATTCCATTTTGATTATTCCATAGAAATCCGACTTTTGGATCTGAATAACCAATAAAAATAACAATTTGTACATTATTTGGAATGTGGTTACTGTTATTGAGCGACCCAGAAAAATTCCACGCACCATCTGGCGACATAACTATGTATACATCGCCAGCAATGTTGCCGTCCTGAGGTCCAGAAAGATCGAAATGATGCATGAACGATATCGAAGACGGCGTCACGGTCAGATCACTCGGGGGGTCGGTTAGCCAAAATGCGTCCCATATTGTGCCTGCTGCGTCCCTATAGGTGAAATGTTGCTGCTGTTCCGTCACCCAAATGCGTACGTTTCCCGCGGCTGGACCTCCAGACGTCTTCCCTCCGTTGTTAATTTTTTGTAAATTCCAATTGCCGCTCCCGTCGTTCCACGCATCCCAAATGTTGCCGGCATTATCCCGGTAGCCAATATGTTGTTGATTATTGAAAGCGCAACCGATTGGCGCACTCGCGGACTTGGGACCCGCGGTATTGCCTCCCGAGTTAAGTTTTTCGAGCCGCCAGTTGTTACTGTGGCTGTCGTAATAAGCATCATAGACGGCGGAATCGGAACCGAGATAGGTGAAATGCTGCTGCGTATTGCTAGAATCGAGCCAGACGGAATAGGCGCCCTGTCCTGCATGAACCGCCGGGCCGTTGGTGTTACCGCCGTTGTTGATCTTTTGTAAATTGAAGTGGCTGCCGCCATCGTACCAGGCATCCCAAAGATTGCCTGCCTGATCCGCATAGGCAAAATGCTGCTGACCATTAAAGACAGAGACAGAGGGTCCGGCGATCGCCAACGGCCCGTTTGTGTTGCCTGAGGCGTTTATTTTTCCCAATATCCAATTGCCGTGCCCGTCAAAAAAGGCGTCATAGATCGCAAAATCCACCCCAAGATAGGTGCAATGCATTTGCTCGGAAATAGAAACAATCGGTCCAGGAGTTAAATAAGTCCAAATGAAAACCGTGTCCTCAGTGTTCAACTGCGTCGCCAAGGGACCATGCGTCACGCCATTGTTGTTGATTTTCTGCAAATACCATTTGGAATCGGCGCCGTTGTACCAAGAGTCGTATATTTCGCCCAGATTAGTAACGTATATACAATGCATTTGCTCAAGGTATTGAACAACGAACGGTCCAGCGGCCGCCGCGGGGCCATCGGTGGCCCCTCCCCTGTTTATTTTTTGCAACTTCCAAACATTCACCCCTGGATCGTACCAAGCATCCCAAATTGCGCCCGCCGCATCGCGATATGCAATGTGTTGCTGCTTGTTGAACAGCGCGACCGCTGGATCGGCAGCCGCCGGAGGGCCATCCGTGTTGTGAATATTATTGATTTGCTGAATATTCCAGGCCATGATGTTTCCTCCCGACTCAGTTTTTCGGTCCACTGCCTTGACAGTTCTTATGGGACCGAAACCTTGTGACGTAGGCGCACGAATATCTAGGCTTGCTCAAGCAAGGCGCGCGCTGAAATGAGCGCAGATGTTCGACTTGACCGAAACAGTAAGCCAGCACAGTAATAACTCGGAGTCAATGCCCTAATTGTCGTCAAGCAAATTTTTTTGATTGCTACCCGACCCTTGCTCGCCCAGAACCGTGGGCGCAAGAGCGACGGGTTTCGAGCGATGGGGAGCGCACGCGCTGTCCGCAAAGGGGCGGGCCGAGGTTTAGACGAGCCCGCCTTACGCCCTAGCCCTTCCGCCCCTCGCCAAACAACCCGTCGACGATCAGCAGCGCCACCCCGGCGCTGATCGCGGCGTCGGCGAGGTTGAACACGAAGAAATGCCGGCCGAACGCATGCAGGTCGAGAAAATCGACCACCGCGCCATAGGCCGCCCGATCCACCGCATTGCCGAGTGCGCCGCCGACGATCAGCCCGATCCCGGCGGCGATCCAAAGCGACCTCGCCCGCCACAGCCAGACGACGAGAAACGCCACGACGGTGACCGAGAACGCCGTCAGCAGCGCCGCGCCGAGCGCGCCGTCCTGCTTGAGCAGGCTGAACGAGACGCCACGGTTGAAGCGCAGCGCCAGATCGACCCCCGGCAGCAGCCGCCCGCCCTCCAGCGCGCCGCTGGCGAACGCCCGCGTCACCCCGATCTTGCTCGCCTGATCGAGCATCAGGACGACAAGCGCCAGCGCGAGCCCGAGATTGCGCGGCTTCACGGGTTGCGCGCGCGCCATTCTCGCAACGCCTTGGCGTCGCGCGGCGTCACGTCGGGGAACTCGGGATCGGCGGTCGCAGGGTCGAAGTAGCGCCAGGAGCGCGCGCATTTGACGCCCCCCGCCCGCTTGACCACGACCGCCGCGCCGGGCGCGTCGGCGTTGCGGAATGCCCCCTCCGGCGCCGGCCCGGTCTCGATGGTGAGATCGGAGACGATGCAGACTTCGGCGAAATCGAGCCCGTCCAGCGCCTCGCGCCAGCTCTCGTCTTCCAGGTAGAGCACCGGGGCCGCCTCCAGCGAGGAGCCGATCTGCTTGGCCGCGCGGGCGATCTCCAGCGCGCCGGTGACGACCGAACGCAGCCGGCGCAGCTTCTCCCACTGCGCCGCCAGCTCCGGATCGCGGAAGGTCTCCGGGATCAGCGGGAAGGTCTCCAGATGCACGGACGCCGCGTCCGGGTAGCGGGCGCCCCACGCCTCCTCCGCCGTGAAGGCGAGAATCGGCGCGAGCCATACCGTCACGGCGCGGAAGATGCGCTCGATCGTCTCCAGGCTGCCGAGCCGCTTCAAGCTCAGCTGCGGCTCGCAATAGAGCGCGTCCTTGCGCACGTCGAAGTAGAACGCCGACAGGTCGGTGTTGAGGAAGGCCGAAAGGCTCGACACCACGCGGGCGAAGTCGAACTCCGCGTAGGCCTTGCGCACCTCCTGATCCAGCTCGGCAAGCCGGTGCAGCATGAGCCGGTCGAGCGGCGCGATCATCGAGAACGCGAGCGTGTGCTGGCGATCGTAATGCGCGAGCATGCCGAGCATCCAGCGCAACGAGTTGCGCAGCTTGCGGTAGTTGTCGCTCACCATCTTGAGGATTTCCGGCCCGATGCGCTGATCGTCGGTGTAATCCGTCGAGGCGACCCAGAGGCGCAGGATGTCGGCGCCGGAGACCTTGATGACGTCCTGCGGGACGGTGACATTGCCGAGCGATTTCGATTGCTTGCGGCCCTTCTCGTCGAGCGTGAAGCCGTGCGTCAGCACGACGTCGAACGGCGCGCGGCCGCGCGTGCCGCAGCTCTCCAACAGCGAAGCCTGGAACCAGCCGCGGTGCTGATCCGAGCCTTCGAGATACATCACCTCGTCGGCGCCGCCGTCGACCTTGCGATGGATGCCGGCGAGGCCGGGGAAATGCACGTGGTCCTCCAGCACGAAGGCGTGCGTCGAGCCGGAATCGAACCAGACGTCGAGAATGTCGTCGATCTTCTCGTAGTCTTGCGGGTCGTAGTCCGGGGACAGGAATCGCGCCGCGGCGCCCTCGGCGTACCACGCGTCGGCGCCCTCCTGCTCGAACGCCGCGGCGATGCGGGCGTTGACGGCGTCGCTGATGAGCGGCGTATGCTCGCCCTTTTTCACGAACACGGCGATGGGGACGCCCCAGGCGCGCTGACGGCTCATCACCCAATCCGGCTTGGCGTTGACCATGCCGCGGATGCGGTTCTCGCCGGTCGCCGGAACCCACTGGGTTTCCCCGATGGCCTTCAGCGCCGTGTCGCGCAGCGACAGGCCGGACGCCATCGGCTTGTCCATGGCGATGAACCATTGCGGCGTGTTGCGGAAGATGACGGGTTTTTTGCTTCGCCAGGAGTGCGGGTACTGGTGCTTCAGCCTGCCGCGCGCGAGCAGGGCGCCCGCCTCGATGAGGGCGCGGATGACGGCGTCGTTGGCGTCGCCCTTCTCGCCCTTCTCGGTGAGCACACGCTTGCCCTCGAAGCCGGGGGCTTCCGCCGTGTAGACGCCGTTTTCGTCGACGGTGTAGGGGATGCGGGTGTCGATGCCGCGCTCTTGCAAGAGGCGGCCTGAGGCCATCCAGATCTCGAAGTCCTCGCGGCCGTGGCTCGGCGCGGTGTGGACGAAGCCGGTGCCGGCGTCCTCGGTGACATGCTCGCCGTCGAGGAGCGGGACGTCGAAGTCGTAGCCTAGTGACGCAAGTGGGTGAGCGTAAACCTTCGATGCAATGCGTCTCAGCAAATAAACACGCGATTGCTCCGGAAACAGCTCAACACATTCCGCCTTTATCGCTCGAAAAAATTCTTCCGCAAGCTTCCTCGCAACGATGAAGCGATCTCCTACCTTCGCCCAATTTCCGTCGGGCGCAGCAGCTACCTCATAGAGTCCGTACTGTATTCTGCTTGAATAGGAGATCGCTCGGTTGCCGGGAACCGTCCAGGGAGTAGTTGTCCAGATGACAATTTTAGCGGTCTCGATAGCTTCGCCAAACTCAGCCTGTCCCTGCCATTCACTTGTAATATTAAATCTACCCTTCCTTGGCTTGGGCGGAAACGCCACATACACCGTATCGCTGACATGATCCTCGTACTCGACCTCGGCCTCGGCCAGCGCCGTTTTCTCGACCACGCTCCACATCACGGGTTTGCTGCCGCGATACAGCAACCCGGACGCCGCATATTTGTGGATCTCGCGCGCGATCTGCGCCTCGGCTGGAAAGCTCATCGTCGCGTACGGATGGTCCCAGTCGCCGAAGCCGCCTAACCGCTTGAACTCCTCGCGCTGGACTTTAAGCCAATGCTCGGCGTAGGCGCGGCACTCCTGGCGGAATGCGATCATCGCGGCGGGATCGTGGAAATCCGGCTTCGGCTTGCCTTTGGAGCGGTAGTTCTCCTCCTCGACCTTCCATTCGATCGGCAGGCCGTGGCAATCCCAGCCGGGCACGTAGTTGGAATCCTTGCCGAGCATCTGCTGCGAGCGCACGACGAGGTCCTTCAGCGTCTTGTTGAGCGCCGTGCCGATGTGGATGTGGCCGTTGGCGTAGGGCGGGCCGTCGTGCAGCACGAACTTCGGCCGGCCGGCCGCTTGGCTGCGCAGCTGCGCGTAAATGTCTTCCCGCCCCCATTTCGCGAGGATCTCCGGCTCCTTCTGCGGCAGACCGCCGCGCATCGGGAAGTCGGTCTTCGGCAGAAACAGGGTTGGGGAATAATCGGCCGCGTCAGTCATGGTCTCGCAAGCGTTTTCAAGGGAGCGTCCGGCTTATAAGGATTCCGCGGCAAACTGCAAAAGGGCTAAACGGCGCTCTCATGAAGCCGATCGAAGCCGCCCCCGGCGCCTTCCTCTATCCCGGCCGCCTGCCGCCCGACCGACAGCAGGCGATCCTCGCCGCCGTCCGCGCCGTGTTATCGGAGGCGCCGCTATTCGCGCCAAAAATGCCGCGCACCGGCAAACCGTTCTCCGTCCGCATGACGAACTGCGGCCCGATCGGCTGGGTCTCCGACGCGGCCGGCTACCGCTACCAGCCGCTCCACCCGGACACGGGCCGCCCCTGGCCGGCGATCCCCGAGGCGATCGCCGCCGTCTGGCGCGAGCTGCTGCCCGACGCGCCCGCGCCGGAAGCCTGCCTGATCAATTATTACGGGTCGGGCGCGAAGATGGGCCTGCACCAGGACCGCGACGAGCGCGCCTTCGACGTTCCCGTGCTGTCGATCTCGCTCGGCGACGAGGCGCGCTTCCGCCTCGGCGGCGAGGCGCGCAACGCCCCGACGCGCGCGTTCCGCTTAAACTCGGGCGACGTCTTCACGTTTGGCGGCCCGTCCCGCCTAGCCTTCCACGGCATAGACCGCGTGCTGGCGGGCACGTCCGCGCTGCTGCCCGAAGGCGGCCGGTTCAATCTGACGCTGCGGCGGGTCAACCCTTAAAGCGCAGCCGTCGCAAGCCGCGCCTTCCGCGTCATGCCCGGGCTTGTCCCGGGCGTCCGCGTTGCGCCGCTTCGGGGTCTCATCCGGACAACGCGCATCGCTCCCCGGCGTGGATGCCCGGGACAAGCCCGGCCATGACGGAAAACGCCATTCTAGCCGACGCCGCTCACCCCTGCGGCGCCGTCTTGACCCCGCCCTTGGAGACGCCGACCAGCGCCGGCCGCAGCACCCGCTCGCCGATCTTCCAGCCGCTCTGCACCACCTGGAACACCGCTCCCGAGGGCACGCTCTCGTCCGGGGCCTCGAACATCGCCTGATGGAAGTTCGGGTCGAACTTCTCGCCCTTGGGGTCGAGCCGCTTGACGCCGTGCCGTCCGAGCACGCTGGCCATATCCCTCGCCGTCAGCTCGACGCCCTCGACGAGGCCCTTCATCGCCGCGTCGCCGCGCGCGCGCTGCTCCTCGGTCAGGCTGCCGAGCGCCCGCTCGAGATTGTCGACCACCGACAACAGGTCGCGCGCGAACGCGGTGACGGCGTAGACGCGCGCGTCGGCCGCCTCCTTCTCGGAGCGCCGCCGCATATTCTCGGTTTCCGCAAGCGCCCGCAGCGCGCGGTCCTTCAGTTCGGCGTTCTCGGCCGCCAGCTTTTCGATCACGGCAAACGGATCGGGTTGCGCGTCCAGACCCTTCACAGCCTCGTCCGGCCCCCTCGCTTCGGGGTTGATCGGTTGCGTTTCGCTCATGGTAATCCCAAACCCTCTTTTCCCGCGGCGATATCGAGGCTCGCGGCCCAAAAATCAAGCGGCGCCCTATTCCCCCTGCAACGCCGCCAGCAGCTGCCGCTTCACCGCGCCCTGACGGGACGGCGCGGTGATCTTCGCCCCCGTCAGGTCGGTGACGTAGAACGCGTCGACCGCCTTCTCGCCCCAGGTCACGATATGCGCAGAGCCGATGTTGAGGTTGAGCCGCGAAAGACACGTCGTCACGTCATACAGCAGCCCCAGCCGGTCGAGCGCGGAAATCTGCAACACCGTGTAGAGACTGGACAAAGTGTTGTCGATCTCGACCTCCGGCTCGACCTTGAACGCGCCCGCGCGGCCCACGCGCTTGCGCCGGTCGAGGATGATGTCGCGCAGCCGCACCTCGCCGCGCAACGCCTTCTCGACCGTGTCGGCGATGCGCCGCCCGCGCCTGAGTTCGTCGGAATCCTCGCCGAACTCGCGCGAGATGAAAATCGAATCGAGCGCGAAGCCGTCCGTGGTGGTGAAGATATGCGCCTCCACGATATTGGCCGCGGCCGAAGCGCAGGCCCCCGCGATCACCGACAGCAGCCGCGGATGGTCGGGCGCGACCACCGTCAGCTCGGTGACGCCGCGCTTCTGGTCGGTCGAGACCTCCGTCGTCAGCGAGCGCACCTGCGCCGCCATGGCGCAGAACAGCCGCGCGTGCTCCGCCTGGCGGGCGGGATCGACCTTGAGCCAGTAGGCGGGATAATGGCGCGCCGCATAGATCTCGAACTCCGGGTCCGACCACGCCGGCAGCGCCTTGCGCAAAGTCTCGCGGGCGGCGGCGACGCGCGACTTGCGGTCGATGGCGGAATGGCCGCCGCCGAGCACGACCTCCGTCTCCCAGAACAGGTTGCGCAGCAATTGCCCCTTCCAGGCGTTCCAAACCCCCGGGCCGACCGCGCGGATGTCGCAGACGGTGAGCGCGAGCAGCAGCCGCAGCCGGTCCATCGATTGCACGACGGCGCCGAAGGTCTCGGCGGTGCGCGGGTCGGAGAGGTCGCGCCCCTGCGCGATGTTGGACATGATCAGATGCTGTTGCACCAGCCACGCCACGCGGTCCGCATCGACCGCGCTAAGCCCCAGCCGCGGGCAGAGCGTGCGCGCGACCTCGGCGCCGGCGATCGAGTGATCCGCGCCGCGCCCCTTGGCGATGTCGTGCAGGAAGGCCGCGAGATAAAGGCAAGTGCGTTGCTGGATGTGCGGCAGCAACTCCGTCAGCAGCGGATGATCCTCCTTCAGCCGCCCGGATTCGATCTGGTTCAGGACGCCGACGGTGCGGATCAGATGCTCGTCGACGGTGTAGTGGTGATACATCGAATATTGCATCATGCCGACGACGCGGCCGAACTCCGGGATGAAGCGGCCGAGCACGCCGGCCTCGTTCATCCGCCTGAGCGCCGCCTCCGGCGTGCGGCGCGAGGTGAGGATTTCCAGGAACAGCTTGTTGGCGGTCGGGTCGGCGCGCATCCCGGCGTCGATGCGGCGCAGCGATTTGGTCACCAGCCGCGTCGCTTCCGGATGCACCATCAGCCCCGAACGGTCGGCGACCCAGTAGAGCCGGATCAGGTTGACCGGGTCCCTCTCGAAGACGTCGTTGGCGACGACGTTGACGCGATCGACGTCGATGCGGAAATCGGGCGCCTCCGACACCGCCTGCGGCCGGCGCCGGAGCTTGGCGAGGAAGCGGTCGAACGCCTGCGTCGGCTTGGTTTGGCGCTCCTCCAGCGCCGCGCAGACGATCGCGGTGAGGTCGCCGACGTCCTTGGCGACGAGGAAATAGTGCTTCATGAACCGCTCGACGTCGCGCTGGCCGGCGCGCGTGGCGTAGCCGAGCGCCCTGGCGATCGGCGGCTGCAGATCGAAAGTCAGCCGCTCCTCGGCGCGGCCGGTGAGGAAATGCAGATGGCAGCGCACCGCCCACAGGAAATCCTCGCAGCGCCGGAACAGGCTCAGCTCTTCTGAGGTGAACAGCCCGGCGCCGACCAACTCGGCGGTGTCCTCGACGCGATAGACGTATTTCGAGATCCAGAACAGCGTGTTGAGATCGCGTAAGCCCCCCTTGCCCTCCTTCACGTTGGGCTCGACGACATAGCGCGACTCGCCCTGGCGCTGGATGCGCGTGTCGCGTTCGGCGAGCTTGGCGGCGACGAACTCCTGCGCCGTTCTGGCGACGATCTGCGCGTCGAACTTCTTGCGCAAGCTCTCGAACAGCTTGCCGTCGCCGCTGAGCAGCCGCGCCTCCAGCAGCGCGGTGCGGATCGTCATGTCGGCGCGACCCTGGGCGATGCAGTCGTCGACCGTGCGCGTGGAGTGGCCGACTTTCTGCTTCAGGTCCCACAGCACGTAGAGCAGCGTCTCGACGATGAACTTGATTTTCGTGTCGCGGGGATCGGCGGCGAGAAACAACAGGTCGATGTCGGATTGCGGCGCCAGCGTGCCGCGGCCATAGCCGCCGACCGCGACGACGGCGTGCGCCGGAATCTTCGCCCCCTCGCCTTCCAGCTTGGCGACCAGCGCCTCGTGCAGCGCGCAGATGGCGACGTCCTCGACGTGGCTGATGAATTGCGCGCAGGCTGCGCCGCGGCCGCCGCTCTCCAGCCGCGCCCGCGCGTCGCCGCGGCGGGTTTCGATGAACTCGCCCAGCACCTGCGCCGCCGCCTTGCGTAGGCTGGCGTTGTCGGCGCCGGCGTCGCGGCAAGCTTGGGCGAGCGCGGCGCGCAGCCGTCCGGCGTCGAGCGCCGAATCGTCGGCGGCGTGCGCCTTGGCGCGCGGGCTGGCGAGGCTCATTTGAGCGCCGCCCGGCGCGCCTCGATGGCGTCCCAGATGGCGCAAGCGATGTCCGGCCCGCCGAGCCGCCGGATCGCCCGCAAGCCCGTCGGCGAGGTGACGTTGATCTCGGTGATCTTGTCGCCGATCACGTCGATGCCGACGAACACCAGCCCGCGCCGGCGCAGCTCCGGCCCGATGCTGTCGCAAATCATCCGCTCCGCGTCGGTCAACGGCGTCAGCTCGGCGCGGCCGCCGCGCACCATGTTGGAGCGGATGTCGTCGGCCGCCGGCACGCGGTTGACCGCCCCCAGCGCCCTGCCCTCGACCAGGATGATGCGCTTGTCGCCCTGCATCACCGCCGGCATGAACTCCTGCACCACCCAGGGCTCGCGGAAAGTGACCGAGAACATGTCGAACAGCGAGCCGAAATTGAAATCCTTGCGCGTCACCCGGAACACCGCCGCGCCGCCATGGCCATAGAGCGGCTTCATCACCACGGCCTCGTAGCGCTCACGGAACGCCTCGATCTCGGCGCGGTCGCGGGTGATCAAGGTCGGCGGCATCAGCTCGGAGAAGTTCATCACCAATAGCTTCTCCGGCGCGTTGCGCACCGCCGCGGGATCGTTGACGACCAGCGTGTCGGGCGCCAGCCGTTCGAGGAAATGCGTCGAGGTGATGTAGGCGAGGTCGAACGGCGGGTCCTGCCGCAGCAGCACGACGTCGAACTCTTTCAGGTTGCGCCGCGCCGGCGCGCCCAGCGTCGCGTGCTCGCCGGCGACGTCGCGGACTTCGAGCGGCTGCACCGTGGCGAAGACGTCGCGGCCGAGCTGCGACAGCCGGTCGGGCGTATAATAGTAAAGCTCATGCCCGCGCGCGCGGGCCTCCAGCAGCAGCGCGAACGAGGAATCCCCGGCGATGTTGATCCGTTCGATCGGATCCATTTGAACGGCGACTTTCAGGGGCATAAGTCCTCGAACTCCAGCGCGAAGGCGTCCTCGATATGGAGAGGCGGGCGGCTCGCGTCCAGAACAATGGCGTCGCCGCGCAGGCTCCAGCCCGTCGCCGCCCACGGGTTGCCCGCCACCCAGGCCGCCGCGGCGCGCCCGAGCCGGCGGCGTTTTGCCGGCGTGATCGCGCCGAGCGCCGCCTCGACCTCGGCCCGCGCCTTGACCTCGACGAACACGACCGTATCCGCGACGGCCGCGACGATGTCGATTTCGCCGCCGCGAACGACGAAATTGCGCGCCAGGATGCGATAGCCGCGCTCGAACAGGTAATCCGCCGCCGCGGCCTCCGACCGCCCGCCGAATTCGCGCGCCGCGTAGCGGCTCACGGCGCCCGCCCGCGCGACAGTTTTAGCGCCCGCGCGTAGGTTTCCCTGCGCGGCAGCCGATGGCGGGCCGCGACGATGGCGGCGGCGTCCTTCGTCGTGTGCTCGGCCAGCAACGCCTCTAGCTCGCGCTCTACCGTGTCCTCGTCGGCCGGCGCAAGTTCGGGCGGCGGACCGACGACGATCACGATCTCGCCCTTGGTCTCGGCGTTCGCGTAATGGGCGGCGAGTTCGTCGAGCGGGGCGCGATGCACGGTCTCGTGCAGCTTGGTCAGCTCGCGCGCCACCGCCGCCGGGCGCGCGCCCAGCTCGGTCGCCATATCGGCCAGCGAGGCGCCGAGCCGTTGCGGCGCCTCGTAGAACACCAGGCTAGCCTCGATGGCGGCCAGCGCATTGAGCCGCGCCCGCCGCGCCTCCGACTTCGGCGGCAAAAACCCCTCGAACAGGAAGCGGTCGGTCGGCAGCCCCGCCGCGACCAGCGCCGCCAGCAGCGCCGAGGCGCCCGGCAGCGGATACACCGTTATCCCCGCCTGCGCCGCCTCGACCACGAGCTTGTAGCCGGGATCGGAGATCAGCGGCGTGCCGGCGTCCGAAATCAGCGCCAGCGCCTCGCCCGCGGCGAGCCGGGCCAGGATCTCCGGCCGCACCCGCTCGGCGTTGTGCTCGTGATAGGCGGCCAGATGCGTGGTGACGCCGTAGTGATCGAGCAGGTGGCGCGAATGGCGCGTATCCTCGGCCAGGATCAGGTTGACGCCGGCCAGCGTCTCCAGCGCCCTTATCGTGATGTCGCCGAGATTGCCGATCGGCGTGGCGACGACATGCAGCCCCGGGGGCGCCCGGCGGGCGGCGCTGAACAGAAACTCACCCGCCGTACGGCTCATGGCCTCGTCGTCCTGGCGCGGTTCAAGCGCGAATCGCTTTCAGCTATGGTCACAGCGCCGCCCTGGCTTTACCATCTTCAGCGCCCCTTTGGCAGGCGATACGTGGTAAGGCGGCGAATGCGATTCGAGTGGAGGGGTGACATGGATGCGCGGCAGGCGCTGATGAGCCGCAAGGCGAGCGGCGCCGCGTTGGCGACGGCCCTTGCGCTCGCGCTCGGCGGCTGCAACACGCCGGGCCTTAGCAGCTTCTCGGAGACTGCGCCGGCGCCGACGCCGCGGGTCGAGCAGCAGCCGCTGGCGAGCCCGGCGCCGACGGTCGGCCAGACCTATGGGACCGGCGCAGTGCGCATCGGCATGGTGCTGCCGCTCACCCAGGCCGGCAGTCCCAGCGCCATCGGCCAGGCGCTCAGCAACGCCGCGCAAATGGCGCTCGCCGACGGCGGCGCCGGCGACGTCACGCTGATGGTGCTCGACGACCGCTCCACGCCCGAGGCCGCCGGCACGGCCGCGCAGGCTGAGATCAAGGCCAATGCGGAGATTATCCTCGGGCCGCTATTCGCCGCCAATGTGCGGCAGGTCAGCAGCGTGGCGAAACCGGCGGGCGTGCCGGTCATCGCCTTCTCCACCGACGCGACGACCGCCTCCGACGGCGTCTATCTGCTGTCGTTCTTGCCCGAGAGTTACGTCGACCGCATCGTCGATTACGCGGTCTCTAAGGGCAAGAAAAACCTCGCCGTGCTCGCGCCGCAGAACGATTACGCCAATGTCGCGATCGCCGAGTTCAAGGCGGAAGCGACGCGGATGGGCGCCAACGTGCTGACGGTGGCCCGCTACGCCCCCGGCCAGGCGCCGGGCGCCGTCGCCGAGCTGATGCAGAGCGCGGCCAACGCCGACGCCGTGTTCCTGCCCGAGCAGGCCGACGCGCTGCCTGCGGTCGCCGGCGCCATTTCGGGCGGCGGACTGAAAGCGCAATTGCTCGGCACCGGCGTCTGGAACGACCCCAAGGTGGCCGCGATTCCCTCGATGCAGGGCGCCTGGTTCTCCGCGCCGGACAGCTCCGGCTACGGCGCCTTCGCCAAGCGCTACCGCGCCAAATACAATTCCGACCCGCCGCGGCTCGCCACGCTGTCCTACGATGCGGTGTCGCTGGCGGCGGCGCTCGCCCATACCCAGAACGCCCAGCGCTACAAGCCCGCGGTGCTCGCCAACGCCTCCGGCTTCAACGGCGCCGACGGCGTGTTCCGCTTCCGCGCCGGCGGGGTCAACGAGCGCGGCCTCGCGGTGATGCAGATCGGCGCCGGCGGCGTCGAGACGATCAGCCCGGCGCCGAGAAGTTTCGCCGGCGGGTAGAGCGCGGCCGCCGGAACTCCCTCCCCCGCAAGGAGGGAGGGAACGCGCGCGGCTTCGCCTCCTGCGCGGCGGCTTGACGCCTCGCCCCCTTCCCCCGCAAGCTTATCCGCATGACCGTCGCTGAATTCCTCGCGCTGCTGGACCTCGAGCCCAACGGCCCCGACCGCTGGCTCGCCCATTCGCCCGACAACGGCTGGCCGCGGGTGTTCGGCGGGCAGGTGCTCGCCCAATCGTTGATCGCGCTCGAGCGCAGCGTCGAGGCGCGCGTGCCGCATTCGCTGCACGCCTATTTCATACTCGGCGGCGATCCCGCTTTGCCCATCGACCTCGCGGTCGAGCGGGTGCGCGACGGGCGCAGCTTCTCGGTCCGGCGCGTCGTCGCCCGCCAGCGCGGCGAGACGATGTTCGTCATGTCGGCCTCGTTCCAGACCGAGGAGGAGGGCGCCCTCAACCATTCCGCCCCGATGCCCGCCGCGACGACGCCGGAAGCGACGCCCGACCCGGTCGCGCTCGCCGCCCTGCTGCCGGAAGCGCAGGCGGCCAAAGCGCGCGGCTTTTTCGAGCGCATCAGCCCGATCGAACTGCGCCCGCTCGATCCGCGCCGCTACCGGCCGATGTCGCCGGGCGTGTTCGGCGATCCGCGCCAGAATCTGTGGATCCGCGTCAAAGGGCCGCTGCCCGACGATCCGGTGATCCATCGCGCCGCGCTGGTCTATCTCTCCGACATGACGCTGATCGACACCGTGCTGGCCACGCACGGCTATTCGATCACGCGCGGCCAGTTCCAGACCGCCAGCCTCGACCACGCCGTTTGGCTGCACCGGCCGTTCCGCGCCGACGATTGGCTGCTCTACGCGCAGGTGACGCCCACCGCGCAAAGCTCGCGCGGGCTGACCCAGGGACTACTTTATACGCGCGACGGCGTGCTCGCGGCGACCACGACGCAGGAAGGCCTAGTTCGTAGGCGCCCCTCCCCCGAGTCTGCCTAAATTCTAGGCGATTACTTCTTAGGCGCCCGGCGACGGCCTGGGCGCGCCGGTCGCCGCCGCCTGTCCCGGCCTGCGCGGAGCGGGCCGCGGCGAGGGAAATCGCCGCTTCCAGCCAAGCTATGTCGTTGAGGAAGCGCCCCTCGCCCTGAGCCTCTCGCCGGAGAGCGGCGGGGCCTGTCGGCGCCGCCGCTCGCCACAACCCTTCGGCTCCGGGTTTCCGCCGCGAGTCGGGCGTTGGCACGGCCTTTGTAAGGAGCGGTCCGAACGGGCGCATTCCCCGCCCGATCGTCACACGGCGTGCGTCGCGGCCATTCGCCTCGGCTCACGCGCCGTACCAAGGGGCGCGAAACATGAAAATCGTAATGGCGGTGATCAAGCCGTTTAAACTCGAGGAGGTCCGCGACGCGCTGACCGCCATCGGGGTCCACGGTCTTACGGTCACGGAAGTCAAGGGCTACGGTCGGCAGAAGGGGCACACGGAGATTTACCGCGGCGCCGAATACGCCGTCAGTTTCCTGCCGAAGCTGAAAATCGAGGTCGCGGTGGCCTCCGACCTCGTCGACAAGGTGATCGACGCGATCGTCGCCTCCGCCCGCACCGGCCAGATCGGCGACGGCAAAATCTTCGTTTACGCGCTCGAATCCGCCGTGCGCATCCGCACCGGCGAGAAGGACAACGACGCGCTCTGATTTCCCCAAATGCTGTGGAGTTCTCGAATATGAAGCTGTTTAGGTATCTCACCGGCCTTGCGCCAGCGCTGGCGGTCGCCGCGCTGGTCGGGTTCGGCGCGCCCACCTGGGCGCAAACGCCGTCGCCGTCTCCGAGCGCCGAGGCGTCTCCTGCGCCCGCGCCCGTCGCCAGCCCCGCCGCTGCGCCGGCCCCGGCCGCTGCGCCCGCCGCCGCCGCGCCAGCCGGCCCGCCGGCCTGCGCCGCCGCCACCGCCGCAGTTCCCGCCTCCGCCGACGGCAAGACCCCTGCGGTCGCCGCCGTTCCCGCCGTGCTTGAGAAGTGCACCGTCAATTCCGGCGACACCGCCTGGATGCTGACCTCGATGGCCCTCGTCCTGATGATGACGATCCCGGGCCTCGGCCTGTTCTACGGCGGCATGGTCCGCAAGAAGAACGTCGGCGACACGGTGATGACCTCGTTCGCGATCACCGCGCTGGTGACCGTGCTGTTCGCCGTCATCACCTACTCGCTGTCGTTCACCGCCGGCTCGCCCTACATCGGCGGCATGGGTCGGTTCCTGCTGCACGGCATGATCGACGACATCACGGGTTCGGCGCCGATCGGCACCGCCAACGCGCTGGCGCCGACGATCCCTGAGTCCGTCTACATGTGCTTCCAGATGACCTTCGCGATCATCACGCCCGCGCTGATCGCCGGCGCGTTCGCGGAGCGCATGAAGTTCTCGGCGATGCTGTGGTTCATCGGCCTGTGGGCGATCTTCGTCTACGCTCCGATCGCGCATTGGGTCTGGGGTCCCGACGGCTTCATGGCGGCCGGCAATTCCGACGCCAAACTGCACGTGCTCGACTTCGCCGGCGGCACGGTGGTTCACATCAACGCGGGCGTCGCCGGCCTGATGTGCGCCCTCATGCTCGGCAAGCGCCGCGACATGGGCCCGCCGCATAACATGGTCTACACCTTCATCGGCGCTGGCCTGCTGTGGGTCGGCTGGTTCGGCTTCAACGCGGGCTCCGCGACGACCGCCAACTTCCAGGCCGGCATGGCGATGACTGTCACCCAGATCGCCACCGCCGTCGCGGCGCTGACCTGGATGTTCGTGGAATGGGCGCATCGCGGTAAGCCGACCGTCGTCGGTCTCTGCTCCGGTGCGGTCGCCGGCCTCGTCGCCATCACCCCGGCTTCGGGCTATGTCGACTGCACCGGCGCCATCGTGATCGGCCTGGCCTGCGGCGTCGGCTGCTACCTCGGCGCGACCTCGCTCAAGCACGCCTTCGGCTATGACGACGCGCTCGACTGCTTCGGCGTGCATGGCGTCGGCGGCGCCATCGGCGCCATCCTGACCGGCGTGTTCGCGGTCAACGCTCTGGGCGGCACGGCCGGCGCGTGGGAAGGCAACACTGCGCAGGTGATTACGCAGTTGGAAGCAGTCGGCATCGTCATCGTCTATGACGCGGTCGTCTCGCTCATCATCCTCGCCGTCATCAAGATGGTGATCGGCCTCAAGGTCTCCGACGAGGTCGAGCGCGAGGGTCTCGATCTCGCCCTGCATGGCGAGGTGGTTCAGTAAGCGTCGCTATCGTCCGGGGCTCCGGCCCCGGGCTTCTTCGTTCCTCCCACCTGGGGCGCTTTCGGGCGCCCCTTTTTTTATTCCGGCAAAGCGAAGGCGGCGGCCAGCACGATCCACGACAGGATCATCAACGAGCCGCCGCTCGGCGCGGCGTAGGGGAAGAGGCGCGTCGCCGTGAAGGCGAGTTTTGTCAGATCGCCGGCGAACAGCAGCGTTCCCAGCGCGAGGCCGGCGCCCGCGATCAGCAGCCGGCGGGCGCGGCGGGCCGAGCCGGCGCGGGCGGCGGCGGTGACGCCGATCAGCGCGGCGGCGTGCAGGATCAGGAATTGCGCCGCCGTGCGGCCGAGATCGCCGCCGCCGGCGTGGGTCGAGACGGCGGCGAGCGCGACGCCGGAGGCGCCCATCAGGGCGGCGAGGACGGCCAGGAGATCGGAGGGGCGATGCATGGCGCGCGGCAAGCCACGGCTCGGCGATCCTGTCAACGCCGGGCGAAGCGGCGCGAGCGCCTGTAGCTCGCTCATCGCGGCAGCTTGTCCCATTGGTCTTCGTGCGCCGCAGGCGCCGCGAAGCTGAAGCCTCGCATCAACCCTTTGTCGTGGGGATGGGCTTTGAGATAAGCGGCTTCGAGTTCGTTGACCTCGCTCTGAGTCAGGATGAAGAACCGATCCGGTTCCCGGTTTCGTGGCCTTTCGACCAGAGGCGCCAACAGCACCAGAATGTAGAACAGGTCCTGCCGATCCTCTTTGGGCGTAACGAGCCAGATGTTCTTTGCAGAAAGTCCTTTCACGTCCACCCAGAAGAGTTTCGATTCGGGCGATCCGACCATGAGATCGGCGAACGGAGTGTTGTTGCCTTGCGTGAAGGAGACGGTGTAGCCGCGCCGGATCAGTTCGGCCGCCGCCAGGAATTGCGTCGCCCATTGGGTCTGGCGACCTTTGGCCGCGCCTTGCATTTTCGTCATGTCCTGCCTCGCAGCGGCCGTCGATACCCTCTCCGCGAGCCTGTCTACCGGAGGCGCCGGGGCGACGCTATGATGGGGCGGCGCGACGCACGTATCGAACAGGCTTGCGCTCGCCAGGAGACCGGGATGAGCCACATCGACCCGACCAAAGAGTCCTTCGCCGCCTTCCGCGCCGACGCCCGCCCCGGCCCGATCGACATGCTCAACCTCGTGCGCCTGCGCGACCGCGCCGCCTACCCTGACGGCTGCGAGGCGACCGGCGCCGAGGCCTACGCCGCCTATGGCCGCGACAGCGGCCCGGTATTCAAGCGGCTCGGCGGCGAGATCGTCTGGCGCGGGTCGTTCGAGTTGATGCTGATCGGCCCAACGCAGGAGCGCTGGGACCATTGCTTCATCGCCCGTTATCCCAGCGTCGCCGCCTTCGTCGAGATGATCCGCGATCCCGTCTATCGCGAGGCGGTCAAGCACCGGCAGGCGGCGGTGGAGGATTCCCGGCTGATCCGGCTCCAGGCCACGGCGCCCGGCGGCCTGTTCGGCTGATGCCCTACGTGGCCCTGGTGAGCCTCGCGATCTGGCTCTATCTGATCTTCGCCCGCGGCGGCTTCTGGCTGGCGAGCGAGCGCGAGCGCGGCGCGCCGGCGCCCACCGCTTGGCCCGAGGTCGTCGCCGTCATCCCCGCCCGCGACGAGGCTGAGACCATCGGCGCGACCGTCGGCTCGCTGCTGCGCCAAGACTATCCCGGCGTCTTGCGCATCGTCCTGGTCGACGACGAAAGCTCCGACGGCACGGCGCAAGCCGCGGGCGATTCGGAGCGTCTGCACATCGTCTCAGGCAAGCCGACGCCGCCGGGCTGGTCCGGCAAGCTGTGGGCGGTGGCGCAGGGCGTCGCGGCGGCGGGCGACGCCGCGCCCTATCTGCTGCTGACCGACGCCGACATCGCCTATCAACCGGACGCGCTGACCGGCCTCGTCGCGCGCGCGGAAAGCGAGGGGCTGGCGCTCAACTCGCTAATGGCGCGGCTGCGCTGCGAGAGCCTGCCCGAGCGTTTCGCCATCCCCGCTTTCGTGTTCTTCTTCCAGATGCTCTACCCGTTCGCCTGGGTCGCCTCGACAAGCGCCAGGACCGCCGCCGCGGCGGGCGGCTGCATGTTGGTGCGCCGCGAGGCCTTGGCTGCGTCCGGCGGGATCGCCGCCATCCGCGGCGCCTTAATCGACGATTGCGCTCTGGCCGCTCTGCTCAAGCGCCGCGGCCCGATCCGCCTCAGCCTCGCCGAGCGGGTGGCGAGCCTGCGCCGCTATCCCGACTTCGGCGAGATCCGCCGCATGGTTGTGCGCTCGGCTTACCCGCAGCTGCGCTACTCGCCGGCGCTGCTCGCCTTCACGCTCGCGGCGCTGGCGCTGGTGTTCCTGGCGCCGCCCGCTGCGGCGCTGCTCGCGCACGGCGCCGCGCGCGCCTGCGGCCTGGCCACCTGGGCGCTGATGGCGACGGCGTTCCAACCAACGCTACGAGAATACCGCGTCTCGCCGCTCTGGGGCTTCGCTCTGCCGGCGATAGCGGCGGTCTATGCGGTCTACACGCTGGAATCCGGCCTCGCTTCGGCGCGCGGGCGCGGAGGCTTTTGGAAGGGGCGGTATCAGGAGAGTTCGGTGCGGGGGCGGGGCGCGTGAGGGCGGCGGCGTTCGCTTTTGGCGTCCTGGCCTGCGCTCTAATGGGGACGCGAGAAGGGGCGGCGATGGAGAGATCGGACCTAAGAGACTTCAAGTTCATTCAGAGGGGCGTCGCCCGTTGGTGGACGGATGGGCCGCCGCAAGGCAAGACCTTCGAATCGCCCGCAGGCATCTCAGCCTGCACGCGGCTGCGCGGACGGTTCGTCCGCATGGATGACGCGCCCGCTCTGCGAGCCGGCGTTCTCTTTCCGCGCGGCGGCGAATTTCTTGTCCAAGACAGTTTCGGCGACGCCTCCTATCCCGTCGGAGCGAAGCCGCGCTCCGAGCTCTACACAGAATATAACGGCGTCCGGTTTTACCGGGGCTATGGCTTCATTCCCGGCCCACCGATCCTGCGCAGCCGCGACGCCGCCGACCGAATCCTGGACATCGAAAGCGACGGACAAGACCCGCCCCCCGTCGCCCATGTCTGTGCCTTCCGTAGCGGCGCCCGCGTCTCTTTCACCTATTATCTGGAGCTTTCGCCTGTCGAACGCTATCGACCCTAAGAACCGATATGCGTTCTTGACATCTGAATCCGGCCTCGGCGCGCGGGCGCGGAGGCTTGTGGAAAGGGCGGTATCAGGAGGCGGGGGCGCGAGGAGTTCGCGCGTGATGGCGATAAGCGGGAACTTCGACCTGGAGGCGCTAGGCATATTTGCGAAGACGTGTTTGTTCATTGTCCTTTTCTTGGAGAGTCCCTCCATGGCGCAACCGTTCGGCGCTTTCGAGCCGAAATTTGAACAAGAGGCAGTCGCTCACTGGTGGTCGCCGACAGAGCCCCGCGGCGCGAAGTTCGAACTTCCCGACGGTGTCGCCAACTGCGCCTTGCTAAAGGGGCGTTTTCTCGGCGACCTCCTGTACTACGAGCGTCGCATAGGCGGCCCTGTTCTGGCTTCCGGTCGGTTTCTCGTCGACGACAATCTCGGCCATGGCGAATTCAAGCTCGGGTCGACTTTAGATGTCCACTTTCTCGCCGAATACTACGGCGAGGATTTCTACGATGTGAGGATCGCTCCCAGGGGCCTTGAGACCCGCAGTCGCACCGACCCCGACACGATGCTGAAGATCTCCGTGGACGATCGGCATCCCCCACCGGGTGCTTATGTGTGCGCCTTTCGGCAAAAAGAACGGAAAGAATTCTTAATGCTTTCGTATTTCCTGACCCCTTCGCCGCCGCGTCCGCTTCGCCGTTAGTCTAGCCCTCAGGCCATTGCCCCGTTGAACTCCTTCACCGCCTCGACCATCGCGACGATGTTCTCGACCGGCGTCATCGCCTGCACGTTGTGGATGGCGTTGAATACGAAGCCGCCGCCGTCGGAAAAAATCTCGCAGCGCTCCAGCACCTGGGCGCGCACCTCCTGCGGCGTCCCGAACGGCAGCGTATGCTGCGTATCGACGCCGCCGCCCCAGAACACGAGGCGGCCTTTGTATTTGTCCTTCAGCATGCGCGGATCCATGCCCTTGGCCGAGCATTGCACGGGATTGATGATGTCGATCCCGGCGTCGATCATCGACTCGAAGAACCGCTCCGACGCGCCGCAGCTATGCTTGAACACCTTCCAGCTCGTGTTCTTGTGAATCCAGCCGCACAGGTTGGCGTAATGCGGCTTCCACAGCTTGTCGAAGGTTTTGGTTGAACAAAAGCTCGACGTCTGGGTGCCGAAGTCCGTGCCGCACAGGAACACCACGTCGATGGCGTCGCCGACGCGGGCGTGGATCTTCTCCATGTTGGCGACGCCGACCTCGACCTGACGCTCGAAGATCTTGTGCACGATCTCGGGATGGCTCGCCGTCAGCATGTACCATTCGGCGATGTCGCGCACCCCCTTGGGATCGACCAGGTCGGGGCCGGGCACGAAGGCGATGTCGCCGAGCGCGGTGTTGATCAGCGAGGCGAACACGGCGTAGTCGCCAGTGTTGAGCGCGCGCGCGTCGGCCTCGATCCCGTCGAGCTCAGCTTCGGTCAGCGGCTGGTACTGCTCGGTGTTATCGGTGGGATCGAGGTTGTCGGTGTCGATGGGTTTCTGGCGGATGATCGAGTCGAAGAAATAGCCGCCCTTCGGCATATGCCCGGAGGGCCGCGCGCTAGTGTCGCCGCGCGGATAGATCAGCGTGCCGCCATTCTCCGGCTCGATGGTCGTGCGGAAATCCTCCGGCACGAGCACGTCCATATCGTTGAAGCTCCACGGCTTCCAGCCGCTGTTGGCGAAGCCGAACATGTTGTTGCGGCCGAACATCGGGACCACGTCGATGCCGACCGCCTCTTTCAGATCGTCCTCGATCAGTCCGAGCATCTGATAGGGCTCGCACACTTTCACCAGCCGCTTCTCCAGCCGATAATGATCGCGCAATGCGGCGACGCAGCTCACATGCATGCCGGTGACGGCGCTGCCGCCGAAATCCATCGGCACACGGTCGGGCTGGCGATGGTGGATCGCGTCGAGCACGCGCTGGCGGCGCGGACCGATCGGCTTTTCGCTTGCCATGTTTCGCCCCCTCAGTTGGCCTGCGCGGCAGGCTCGACCATGCGCCGCGCCAGCGCGACGGCGTCGGTGGCGGTCTCGCCGTAGCCGTCGGCGCCGATCTCTTTCGCAAACCGCTCGTTCACCGGCGCGCCGCCGACCATGATCTTGACGAGATCGCGCAGGCCCGCCTGCTCGATGGCGGCGATCGTCGTCTTCATCGCCATCATGGTGACGGTCAGCAGCGCGGTCAGGCAGACCAGCTGCGGATTGTGCTCGCGGATCGCGGCGACGAATTTTTCCGGCTTCACGTCGGTGCCGAGGTCGATCACCTTGAAGCCGGCGCCTTCGAGCAGGGAGATGACGAGGTTCTTGCCGATGTCGTGCAGGTCGCCCTTGACCGCGCCAGCGACCGCGACGCCCGCGGGCTTCGCGCCGGATTTCGCCAACAGCGGCCGCAGCGGCGCCATCGCCGCCTGCATCGCCTTGCCCGACAGCATGAGTTCGGGAACGAAGTATTCCTCTTCCCGGTAGAGCTGGCCGACCTCGTCCATCGCCGGGATCATGGTGTGCGAGATCAGCGCGATCGGATCGGCGCCGGCGGCGAGCTCAGCGTTGACGGCGGCCAGCGCGTCGGCCGGCTTGCCGTCGACGATGGCGTCGAACAGTTCCTTGACGAGAGGCATGTTCGTTTCCCCCGGCGCTGCGGCGCTCGCCCGCAAGCTGTTGACGGCAATCTGGACTTGGCCGCGACGGCCGCCATTGACAGCGATCAAGCCGGCGCAGGCGAAACGGGCGCGCCGGCTTCAGGCCGCCAGCGCGGGCGGCTCGACATCAGCGACGATCGCACGCGCGAGCGCGACGGCGTCGGTTGCGGTGAAGCCGTAGCCGTCGGCGCCGGCGTCCTGCGCGAACCTCTGGTTGACCGGCGCGCCGCCGACGAGAATCTTGACCTGATGGCGCAGGTTCGCCGTCTCGATCGCCTGGATCGTCGCCCGGATCGCCTGCATCGCGGCGCTCAATAGCGCCGACAGGCAAACGATCTGAGGCCTGTGCTCGCGGATCGCGGCGACGAATCGTTCGGGATTCACATCCGTGCCGAGATCGATCACCTTGAAGCCCGAGCCTTCGAGCATGGAGACGACGAGGTTCTTGCCGATGTCGTGCAGGTCGCCTTTCACGGCGCCGATGACGACGACCCCCATAGCTGCGGCGTCGGATTTCGCCAGCAGCGGCCGCAGCGGCTGCATCGCCGCCTTCATGGCGCAGCTCGAAAGCAGGAGCTCGGGAACGAAATACTCCTCCTCCGAGAACAGCTGCCCGACCTCGTCCATCGCCGGAATCATCGTGTCCGCGACAATGGAGATCGGATCGCCGCCGGACGCCAGCTCTTCGAGAACGCAATCCCTCGCCAACTCGGACTGGCCGACCACAATGGCTTCAAATAATCTTTCGACGCGCATAGCTTCGCCCCCACGGCTGCCAGATTGGTCTAATTTGTAGTCCTATAAAAGTATTTGATGGACCATAAAAATTTTCAAATCACGAATTTCAGTACACTTACCAATTTGCTCGCGACTAAGGTTAGCCAGACATTGCCAAGCAAGTCGCCGACGTCGCCGCGTCGGCTCCGGCGACCGTCACGCATCTGTCGCGCAACCTTCGTAATGCCCCGGCCCCAACGCATTCGTCAGGGGCTGGAATCGATGCCGGGTATCCGAGCCAAGGTGAAACTGGCGACCCGCCAGAATCTCAACACCGCCGTGCACAGGCACAAGGCGTTCTCGCGCCGCGGCCTGCAGGAGCGGATGTTCACGCTCGCCTTCCGCCAGCTCGTCTATCCCCAGATCTGGGAGGACCCCGTCGTCGACCTCGCGGCGCTGCAGCTAGGATCGCAAGACCGCATCATCGCCATCGCCTCGGGCGGCTGCAATGTGCTGTCCTATCTCACCGCGGGCCCGCGGGAGATCGTCGCCGTCGACCTCAACGGGGCGCATATCGCGCTGTTGAACCTGAAGCTGCGCGGCCTCGCCGCCCTGCCCGATCACGCCGCCTTCTTCGACTTCTTCGGCCGCGCCGACCGGCGCGAGAACATCGCGACTTATCAGACCTTGCTGCGCCCCGGTCTCGATGACGCAACCCGCGCCTATTGGGACGGACGCGGGCTCGACGGGCGCCGCCGCATCGAGGCGTTCGCGCGCGGGTTCTACCGCCACGGCCTGCTCGGCCGCTTCATCGGCGCCGGCCATGCGGTGGCGCGGCTCTATGGCAAAAGGTTCGACGCGCTGCTCGCCGCGCGCTCGCTCGAGGAACAGCGGACGATCTTCGAGCGCGAGATCGCGCCGCTGTTCGACAAGAAATTCGTGCGCTGGCTGGCCCGGCGTCCCAGCGCGCTCTACGGCCTCGGCATTCCGCCGTCGCAATATCGCGCGCTCGCCGCCGACAGCGAGGGCGGCGTGACGGAAGTTCTGAAGCGCCGCGTCGAGCGGCTCGCCTGCGACTTTCCGGTCGCCGAGAACTATTTCGCCGCCCAGGCGTTCGGCCGGGCCTATGCGCGCGCCGACGCGCCGAGCGTGCCGCCCTACCTTCAGCGCGAGAACTTCGACGCCGTGCGCGAGGGCGCCGCGCGGGTGCGGCCTTTTCACGGCTCGTTCACCGAACGGCTGAAGGTCGAGCCCGACGCGAGCCTCGACGCCTATGTGCTGCTCGACGCGCAGGACTGGATGAATGACGCGGTGCTGACCGAGCTATGGCGCGAGATCCGCCGCACCGCCCGTCCCGGCGCCCGCGTCATCTTCCGCACCGCCGCCGACGAGCGGCTTTTACCGGGCCGCGTGCCGGAAGAAATTCTCGGCGATTTCGACTACAGGCAAGAGCGCGCGCGCGAACTGGGCTCACGCGACCGCTCGTCGATCTACGGCGCCTTCCACCTCTGGGTCCGCTAAGTGAGCGTCGCCGACGCGCGAACGGCGATGGACCGGATGTACCGGCGTCAACGCCACATCTACGACCTCACCCGCAAATTCTACCTGCTCGGCCGCGACGAGCTGATCGCAGCGCTGGCGCCGCCCCCGGGCGGAACCGCGCTCGAAATCGCCTGCGGCACCGGCCGCAATCTGATCCGCGCCGCGCGGGCCTACCCTGACGCGCGCTTCTACGGCCTCGACGTGTCCGACGAGATGCTGGCGACCGCGCGCGCAAATGTCGCAGCCGCAGGACTTTCCGGCCGCATCGCGCTCGCCCGCGCCGACGCGACGGCGTTCGACCCGCAGGCGCTGTTCGGCGTCGCCGCCTTCGATCGCGTCTTCATCTCCTATGCGCTGTCGATGATCCCGCCGTGGCGCCAGGCCTGCGCCGAGGCCGCCGCGCATCTGAAAGCCGGCGGCGCGCTACATGTCGTCGATTTCGGCGACCAGGGCGCGCTTCCCGGCTGGTTCCGCAACGCGCTGCGCGGCTGGCTCACGCGTTTCGAGGTGACGCCCCGGCTCGACCTGGAGGCGGAGCTCGCTGCCCTGGCGGCGGCGCGCGGGCTGAGGCTCGCCTTCCGCCCGCGCTACCGCGGCTATGCTTTTCTGGCGGCGTTGCAAGCAAACTGACGGATTCGCATTTACCCGATATTTCCCGGCGTGCGGCAGGCTTGACGTTCGGAGAGGTGCGTCATGCTGAAGGTTGCTGTGCTTTTCGCTGTCGCCGCCGTGACGCTTACGTTCTTCGCGCCGCAGCTGCTGCGCGACGTGCAGGCGCTCCAGCAGCCGGTCGCGGCGGCCGCGCCGGCGCGCGCGGCGCCGGCCGCCGAGCCGCCGCCCGCCGCCGCCAGCCCGGCCGATCTGCATGGCGAGAAAAGCATCGCCGCCGACGCGGGCGGGCAATATTCGCTCGACGTGCTGATCGGCGGCCTGTCCGTGCGCATGATGGTCGATACCGGCGCGACCATGGTGGTGATCTCGGCCGGGCTCGCCGACCGGCTCGGCCTCAGCCCCGAGGCCGGGCGCAAGTGGCGGGTGCATACCGCCAACGGCGACGCCCTCGCCACCGAGACGGTGTTGCCGAGCGTCGATCTCGGCACGGTCTACATGAAGGACGTGCCGGCGCTGATCGCCGACCGCCGGGCCGGCGAAGTGAACCTGCTCGGGGCGAGCTTCCTCAAGCGGCTGGCCAGCGTCGAGCAGCGCAACGGGGTGCTGTTGCTGCGTCAGTAAGGTTTGCCGGCGGAGCGGGCGCCGCTATACCGGGCGCCCCGACGCCGGAGCCCGCATGTTTCCGCCAGCCCAGTCCGATCTCGTTGCAGTCGCTGTAAGGCCCGGCGCGGCGGCAGGGGCTGCCTCCCCGAGCAAGGGTCGGGCAACGGGGACGGCTCCGCTCGCCGCCGACTCTCGAGTTTCGCGCGGCGCTGCATGACTGCCGCCCACGTCCTGCCCGACGTGCTGGCGCCGGGGCTGCGGGTCGTGTTCTGCGGCACCGCGGCGGGCGCAGAATCCGCGCGCCAGCAGGCCTATTACGCGCATCCGCAGAACCGCTTCTGGCGCGCCCTGCACGAGGCGGGGTTGACGCCGCGACTCATGAAACCGGCCGAGTTTCCGCTCATGCCGGAGTTCGGCCTCGGCCTCACCGACATCGCCAAACACGCCAGCGGCATGGACCGCGAGCTGCCGCCCGGCGCGCTCGGGCGCGATCCGTGCGCGGTCCTGCGCGCCAAGATCGAGCTTTACGCGCCCGGCATCCTCGCCTTCACCAGCCTGACCGGGGCGCGGCGGTTCCTCGCCCGCCAGGACGTGCGCTTCGGCGAGCAGCCGGAGCGGATCGGCGACACGCGCGTCTGGGCGCTGCCCTCGCCTTCGCCGACCGCCGGCTGGAACTGGGACCCAGCGCCGTGGCGAGCTTTGGCGCGGGCCCGCTGAATTCGAACCGGCGGAATCGGGTGTCGATCCCTCCCCGCCTCGGCTAAGCCGAAACCGGGATCGGGACCAACGGCGATGTCGAACGAAAGCAACCCCGTCATGGGCGCGACCGAATGGGGCCTGCTGGTCCTGCTCTCGGTGCTGTGGGGCGGCTCGTTCTTCTTCTACAAGATACTCGTTGAAGCATTGCCGCCGTTCACGGTCGTGCTCGGGCGGGTGGGACTGGCGGCGGTCGCGCTCAACCTGTTCCTGCTGGCCAAGGGCGACCGCATGCCGGTCTCGCCGCAGCTGTGGCGGCGGTTCTTCGTCATGGGATTGCTCAACAACGTCATTCCGTTCACGCTCATCGTGTTCGGCGAGACGCGCATTTCCAGCGGGCTGGCCTCGATCCTGAATGCGACGACGCCGCTGTTCACCGTGATCGTCGCGCATGTCCTGACCCGCTCGGAGCGGCTCTCCTGGCCCAAGGCGGCGGGCGTCGCGCTCGGTTTTCTCGGCGTTGCGGCGCTGATCGGTCCCGACGCGCTCTCCAACCTCGGCCGCGGCGACCTCATCGGCGAAGCCGCCTGCCTGCTCGCCGCCCTGACCTACGCGTTCGCCGGCGTCTACGGCCGAAGGTTCAGGGGCGTCGCGCCGCTCGAGGTCGCCACCGGGCAGATCACCGCCAGCACGCTGATCCTGGCGCCGATCGCCGGCCTCGTCGACAAGCCGTGGACGCTGGCGCCTCCCAGCCTGCAGATTTGGGCCGCGCTCGCCGGCATCGCGCTGATCAGCACCGCGCTCGCCTATATGCTGTATTTCTGCATTCTGGCGACGGCGGGGGCGACCAATCTGTTGCTGGTGACTTTCCTGTTGCCGATCAGCGCGCTGCTGCTGGGCGCGCTGGCGTTGGGCGAGGCGATCCCCGCGCGCGCGGTTCTCGGCATGACGCTGATCGGCGCGGGGCTGGCGGCGATCGACGGCCGGGCGCCCAGGGCTCTGGCGCGGGCCGCCAAGCTGACAGCGGGCTGAACGATCCCGCAACACATGGCGCCCGTTTTCGGCTATGTTCGAGCGACCCGGCGTAGCGAACACGGGGACAGGGATCGCGCGATCGTGTCGTTTTTCATCCAGATTTTCAAGCTCGTCGTCTTCGCTGCGGTCGTCCTGGCGGCGTACGCCGTCTACAAGCCGGAGGCGGTCGCGCTTTACCTTCCGCAAGCCGCCCCCTACGCCCAGATGGCGCACGCCTACCTGCCCGCCGCCGTCACCGGCGAGAAGCCGCCCGCCGCGGCCGCGCCCGCCGCGCCGCCGCGTCCGCCGGTCTCGGTCATGCTGGGCCAATCGCAGCGCAAGACCGTACCGTGGACGGTGAGCGAGATCGGCACCGCGCAGGCCATCGCCAGCGTCGCGCTCAAGTCGCATTTCGACGCGACTGTCACCAAAATCCTCGTCGCCGACGGGGCCGAGGTGAAGGCGGGCGACGTGCTCATCACCCTCGACGACCGGCAGGCGCAGGCGCAACTCGGCATGGTTCAGGCGCAACTCGGCAAGGACGAGGCGCAACTCGAACAGGCGACCCGCGACGTCAACCGCTACACCGATCTCGTCGCCCGCTCGGCGACGCCGGTCATCAATCTCGACAACGCCAAGACGGCGGTCGCCTCGTCCAAGGCGGCGATCCTGGGCGACCGCGCCTCGATCGACAACATGCAGGTGGCGCTCGGCTGGTACACCGTCACGGCGCCGATCTCCGGCCGCGTCGGCGTCGTCAACATCAAGGCGGGCAACATCGTCAAGGCGGGCGACAATTCCTCGGCCGGCGTGCTCGCCACCATCAACCAGATCTCGCCGATCTATGTCGCGCTCTCGGTCAGCCAGAAGCTGCTGCCCGCGCTGCGCGACGCGATGGCGAGCGGCGTCAAGGTGATCGCCACGCCGCAAGGCTCGACCCGGCAGGCGCAAGGCAAGCTGGCGCTGTTCGACAACACCGTCGATCCCGCGACCGGCACCATCGTCATCCGCGCCCAGTTCGACAATTTTGACGAGCTGTTGTGGCCGGGCCAGCTGTGCGATCTCACGCTCACCCTGCGCGAGGAGCCCAACACCGTCGTCGTCCCGCGCGAGGCGATCCAGATTTCGCAAAACGGCAACTTCGTCTTCACCGTCAAGGACGGGCTCGCCCATGTGACGCCGGTGACGGTCGGGCGCACGGAGGGGCCGGATACGGTGATCGACAGCGGCCTCGACGGGACCGAGAAGGTCGTCACCGACGGCGCGCTGCTGCTGTTCGAAGGCGCCAAGGTCGCCCCGCGCGATCCCGCCAAGGGAGCGAGCTGATGAGCTTGCCTGAACTTTGCATCCGCAGGCCGGTGATGACCAGCCTGCTGATGCTGTCGTTCATCGTGTTCGGCCTGTTCGGCTACAAGCAATTGCCCGTTTCGGCGCTGCCGCGGGTCGATTTCCCCACCATCGCCGTCAACGCCACGCTGCCCGGCGCGAGCCCGGATACGATGGCCTCGTCGGTCGCCGGGCCGCTCGAGCGCGCCTTCGCCACCATTCCCGGCATCAACATGATGACGTCGTCGTCGTCGCTCGGGACGACGCAGATCGTCATGCAGTTCGATCTCGACCGCAATATCGACGGCGCCGCGCTCGACGTGCAGTCGAACATCTCCTCCACCTTGCGCAAGCTGCCGCAAACCCTGCCGGAGCCGCCGAGCTTCCAGAAGATCAACCCGGCCGATTCCCCCATCCTGTTCATCGCGCTGGTCTCCAGCACGCAGCCGCTCAACAAGGTCGACGATTACGCGCAGCAGGTGTTCGCCGAGCAGATCTCGCAGATCTCCGGCGTCAGCCAGGTTCTCGTGTTCGGCAGCCAGAAATTCGCGGTGCGGATCGCCGTCGACCCCGACGCCGCCGCAGCGCGCGGCCTGACGCTGGCCAATGTCGGCGCCGCCGTCGCCGCCGCCAATTCCTCGACCCCGGTCGGCGCGCAGCTCGGCCTGCGCCAGAACGTGACCGTGGACGCGACCGGCCAGCTGTTGCACGCCGAGCAGTACAACGATCTCGTCGTCGCCTGGCGCAACGGCTCGCCGGTGCGGCTCGACCAGATCGCGCATGTCTACGATTCCGTCGAGAACAAGCAGATCGCCGCCTGGCAGGGCGGCGAGCGCGCCATCGTGCTGGCGGTATTCCGCCAATCCGACGCCAACACGGTGGAGGTGGTGGACAACGTCAAGGCCAAGATCCCCTATTACTCCTCGCAACTGCCGCCCTCGGTGCAGGCCCAGGTGCTCAACGACCGCTCGGTGTCGATCCGCCAGTCGATCGACGACGTGCAGAAGACGCTGCTGATCTCCATCGTCCTCGTCATCATCGTCATCTTCGTGTTCCTGAAGTCGGCGGCGGCGACGCTGATTCCGGCTTTGGCGCTGCCGGTTTCGCTGATCGGCGCCTGCGCCTTCATGTTCGTGTTCAACTACTCGATCGACAACATTTCCCTGCTCGCCATCACGCTCAGCGTCGGCTTCGTCGTCGACGACGCCATCGTCATGCTGGAGAACATCACCCGCCACATCGAGGCGGGGATGAAGCCGTTCGAAGCGGCGCTGAAGGGCTCGAAGGAGATCGCCTTCACGATTCTCTCGATCACCTTCAGCCTCGTCGCCGTGTTCATCCCGGTGCTGCTGATGAGCGGCGTCGTCGGGCGCGTGTTCCGCGAATTCGCGGTGACGATCACGGTGGCGATCCTGGTCTCCGGCTTCGTCTCGCTGACGCTGACGCCGATGCTGTGCGCGCGCATCCTCTCGGCCCCCAAGCACGGCAAGGAGGCGGGCTGGTTCTCGCGGGCCTCCGATCTGTTCGTGGATTCGCTGGCCGGGTTCTACCGCGTCACGCTCGATATGGCGCTGAAGGCGCGGCCCCTCATGCTGCTCGTCACCTTCGGCACTGCGTGGCTCGCCATGTCGCTCTATGCGAACGTGCCGAAGGGCTTCTTTCCCGAAGAGGACACCAGTTTCCTGCGCGGCATCACCGAAGCGCAATCCGACACCTCGTTTTCGGAGATGTCGCGCCGGCAGCAGATCGTCGTCTCGATCGTCAGGAAAGACCCGGCGGTCGAGTCCGTCACTTCCGCCGTCGGCTTCGGCGGCGCCACCAACAAGGGGTTCCTGTTCCTCAAGCTGAAGCCGAAGGAGGAGCGCGGGCCGATGTTCCAGGTGATGGGCCGCCTGCGCGCCGCCACCTCAGTGATCCCCGGCATCCGCACGCTGATGATGCCGGTGCAGAACCTCGAATTCACCGGCGGCCGCATCGCCCGCGCCAAATATCAGTACACGCTGCAATCGGGCGACCAGGACGCCTTATTCGCCAACGCGCCGATCATGGAGCGCGAGATGGCGAAGCTGCCGGGCCTGCGCGACGTCAACAGCGATCTGCAGATCACCAACCCGCAGATGCGCGCCGACATCGACCGCGAGAAGGCGGCCGCCTTCGGCATCAGCGTCGACGCCGTACGCTCGGCGTTGTACGACGCCTTCGGCACCCGGCAGATCTCGACCATCTTCACGCCGGCCGACGATTATCAGGTCATTCTCGAGGCGTCCGAGAAGTTCCAGAACGATCCGACGGCGCTGGGACGCATCCGCATCGCCTCGCCCTCCGGCGCGCTGGTTCCGCTCGACGAGGTGGCGACGCTGCGCCGCTCGGTCGGACCGTTGCAGATCAACCGGCAGGCGCAGCAGCCCGCCGTGACGATCTCGTTCAATCTCGCCCCCGACACCTCGCTCGGCCAGGCGATCGAGGAGATTCACGCGCTGGAGACCAAGATCAACCTGCCCGCCAACATCATCACCAATTACGCCGGCAACGCGCAGCTGTTCCAGCAGGCGTTGGCCGGACAAGGCGCGCTGCTGCTCGCCGCGGTGCTGACAATCTACATCCTGCTCGGCGTGCTGTACGAGAGCTACATCCACCCGATCACGATTCTCTCGGGGCTGCCGTCGGCCGGCATCGGCGCGCTGCTGGCGCTGCAATGGCTGCATATGGATCTCAGCGTCATTGCGATCATCGGCATCCTGCTGCTGATCGGCATCGTCAAGAAGAACGCGATCATGATGGTCGATTTCGCGCTGGCGCGGCGGCGCGACGGGGCCGACGCGGTCACCGCCATTCGCGAGGCGGCGCTGGTGCGCTTCCGCCCGATCATCATGACGACGCTGGCGGCGCTGCTCGGCACGCTGCCGATCGCGCTCGGCACTGGCGCCGGCGCGGAGCTACGCCAGCCGCTCGGCATCGCCATCGTCGGCGGGCTCTGCGTCTCCCAGGTGCTGACGCTCTACATCACGCCGGTCGTCTACATCTATCTCGACAAGATCGACTCGTGGCTGGCGGGCCGGCGCGGGGTGCCGAAGACGATGGTCGCGGCGGCGCCGGCGGGGGTCGCCGCGCCGGCGGAGTGATCGCTCAGAACGCCGCGTGGACGAACATCGCCACGACGATCAGCAGGCCAACCCCGAAGGCCGCGCTGCGCAGCGGCGCCATGTCGGCGAGATAGAACCCCATATGGGCCGCACGGGCGACGAGGAACAGCAGAGCCAGCACGTTGGTCCCCAGGTTCGCCCCGAGCGACAGGTGCGAGATGATCACGGCGGCCGCGAAGGCGGGAAACGCCTCGAAGGCGTTGAGATGGGCGCCATGCGCGCGCGCCGGCAGACCGGTCAGGTCCTTGACCGCGGCCCGCGGCGCCTTCGGGTCGAGCCCCTTGACGAGGCCGAAAGGTACGTAAGGCAGCAGCGCGGCGACGAGCACGCACCAGAACGCGATGGTCATGAAACGGTTCCCGGGGGTAGAGTGGCGCGCATTGATAACTTCAAGCGCAGCGCGGGGATAGGATGGCTTTAGGTCGGCGGCTGCTCTTTCTCGCGATCCTTGTGGCCGGCGCGGCGTCGGCGCAGGAGACCGAGCATCCCGCCTACTGGGGCAACCCGTCGGTCAACGGCGGCGCCTGCTGCGCCAGCCTCGCCGAAGTGCGCGTCAACATTGACCGGATCGACCGCGAGATCGTCGCCGCGCTTGCCGAACGCGGCCAATACGTCGCCGAGGCCGGCCGGTTCAAGAAGGACCCTGCGGCGGTCAGCGCCCCGGCCCGGGTCGAGGCGATCGTCGCGCGCGTGCGCGGCCTCGCCGAGGCCGACGGGCTTCAGCCTGAGGTCGCCGAGCGCACCTATCGCGCGCTGATCGCCGCTTTCGAGGACTACGAGCGCGCGGAGTGGGTAAAACGTCAATCTAACGGGCAGTAAGATCGCCCGAGGACACAAAGCCAACACAAAACCTTGGCTTGGAAAGCCAGCCTTTCGGGAGACCGCAATGAAACTACGCTACGCCCTCGGCCTCGCCCTCGCGGTCGCCTTCACGCCCGCGGCCCGGGCGGATTCGTTCACACCTGAGCAGAAGACCGAGCTGGGCGCCTTCATCAAGGACTACCTCGTCTCCCACCCGGAAGTGCTGCGCGACGCCATCGACGCGCTCGACAAGCACGACAAGCAGATCGCCGACGAGGCGCGGCAGAGCGCGGTCAGCCGCTACGCCAATACGATCTACCGCTCGAAGTTCCAGGCCGATATCGGCAACCCCAAGGGCGGCGCGACGCTGGTCGAGTTCTTCGACTACAACTGCCACTTCTGCAAAGGCGCGCTGCCCGACATCGCCCGGCTGATGAAGGAGGACCCCGACCTGCACGTGGTGCTGAAGGACTTCCCCGTCCTCGGGCCGGGCTCGGTCGAGGCCGCCCGCGTCGCCTCCGCGGTGCGCAACCAGTTGCAGGGCGAGCGGTTCTGGGAGTTCCACAACAAGCTGCTCACCATGCACGGCCCCGTCGGCAAGAAGGAGGCGCTTGATGTCGCCAAGGAGATGGGGCTCGACATGGTCCAGCTCGAAAAAGACATGGGCTCCAAGGACATCGAGGACGGCCTGCGCGAAACCCTGGCGATGGCCGACGACCTGCAGATCAACGGCACGCCAACCTTCATCGTCGGCGACGCGGTCGTGGTCGGCGCGGTCGGCCACGACGAACTGAAGTCGAAGATCGATGCGGTGCATAAGTGCGGCAAGGCGGCCTGTTGAGCTGACGCAATTTCCGCAAATCCACTAGGATAAGACGCGCGCCGACCGCGGCCGGCGCGATTCGTTGCGTAAGTCACAAGCCGCTGCGCGGGGGCGACGTTGGGATTTTTTGAAGCCATCGTCATGGCCATCGTTCAGGGCGTGACCGAACTGTTTCCGATTTCGAGCCTCGGTCACGCGGTCATCTTCCCTCGCCTGGTCGGCTGGGGCGATCTGATCCACAACCCGGAATTCCTGCCCTATCTCGTCGTCATGCATCTCGGCACGGCGATTGCGCTGTTCATCTATTTCTGGCGCGACTGGTTGTCTTTCCTCAACGGAGTGATGAAGGCCGACACTCCGCGCGCCCTCGCCGACCGGCGCATCTTCCTGTTCGTCGTGCTCGCCACCATTCCCGCCGTGCTCGTCGGCGCCGCGTTCGAGCACAAGCTGCGCGAGGCGTTCGCCAATCCCTCGCTCGTCGCCTTCGTGCTGATCCTCAACGGCGCCCTGCTCTATTTCTCCGACCAGCTGTTCTCCAAGCCGAACGACGGCCGCGGCGTCGGCGTGCTCGACCAGCTCAACTGGAAGGGCGCGCTCGCCATCGGCGTCGCCCAATGCCTGGCGCTGGTGCCGGGCTTCTCGCGCTCCGGCCTGACCATCGCCGCCGGCGTCGTCGCCGGCCTCAAGCATGAGGATGCGGCGCGGTTCTCGTTCCTGATGGCGACGCCGATCATCCTCGGCGCGACGGTGCATGAGGCGCCCAAGCTGATGCACCAGGGCGGCCTCGGCGTCGCCGCGCTGGTCTCCGGCGTGACCGCGGGAGTGATCGCCTACGTCTCACTCGTCGTACTTATGAAATGGTTCCATCGTCACGACTTCAACGCCCTGAAGCCTTTCGCGTATTATTGCGCGGTCGCGGGCCTGGCGAGCCTCGCCCTGATGCTGGTGATCTGAGGGCGCCGGGGGCCGGCGGTCCGCCGATGAAACTCGCCAGGTTGCTGACGTTCGCGCTCGCCGTGTGCGCGCTCGCCTACGCCCTGATCAGTCTCAAGCAGGGCGAGGACGGCGTCGCGCCGCAGGAGATCGCCATCGGCGCGATCCCGGCGACGCTGTTCGCTCCGCCGCAGGGAGCGGCGAAGGCGATCGTGCTGGTCGCGCACGGTTTCGCCGGCTCGCAGCAGATGATGGCGCCGATCGCCACGACGCTGGCGCGCGACGGCTATCTCGCCATCACCTTCGATTTCGCCGGCCACGGCCGCAACACGCTGCCGCTGCACGGCGGCATCGTCGACTTGGCGAAGAGCACCAACCAGTTGCTCGACGAGCTCGACGACGTCGCCGCCTACGCCCGCACGCGGCCCGAGTTCAACGGCCGGCTCGCCCTGGTCGGCCACTCCATGGCGTCCGAGTTGGTGGTGCAATCCGCGATGCGCCGCAACGATATCGCCGCCACCGTGGCGCTGTCGCTGTTCGGCCGCACGGTGACGGCGACGAGCCCGCGGAACCTGCTCGTCATCGACGGCGCCTGGGAGTTCGGCGCGCTGAAGGACGCGGCGCGCCGCATCGTCGGCATGGCGGCGCCGGACCCGAAGGAGGGCGTGACCTACGGCGATTTCGCCAAGGGCACGGCGCGCAGCTACGACTACGCCGCCGGCGCCGAGCATATCGGCGTCATCTGGAGCCTCGACGCGCTCAAGGACACCCGCGCCTGGCTCGACGCCGCGTTCGGCGCCAAGCCCGCCGACACCGGCGTCGACCGCCGCGGCCCCACCTTCGCGATCATGTTCATCGCGCTCGCCGTGCTGCTGCGCCTGGGCGTCGACGCGCTGCCGGTGGTGTTCGACAGCCCGCCGCGCGCGCCGTTGCGCCGCGTCCGCTTCTACGCGCTGATATCGGCCGCGGCGGTGGCGACGCCGCTGCTGCTGTGGAAGGCGCCGACCGATTTCCTGCCGATCCTGCTCGGCGACTATCTCGCCGCGCATTTCGCGGTCTGGGGCGCGCTGCTGTGGGCGGGCGTGTTCTGGCTCGGCGCGCGGCCGTCCCCTCTCCCCTCGGGGGAGAGAGTGAGGGGCGCCGCCGCTAGCGCGACGAGGCTTGCAGAACCGGCAAGCCCGCTCGCCGTGCAGGCGAGAAGCGGCGCAGGCGCCGCCGGCCGCATCCTGATCTCTGCGGCGATTCTCGCGGCGCTCTACCTGATTCTGTTCGGGGCGCCGCTCGACTTGTTCGTGACTTCGTTCCGCCCGACCGGGCAGCGCTGGGCGATCGTCGGAATCGAATTCGCCGCCGTCGCGCTCGCCTTCACCGCCGAGGAGCGGCTGGCGCGCGGCCTCGGCGCGCCGCGCTTCGGCTATACGCTGATCAAGCTCGCCTTCGTCGTCTCGCTGCTCGGGGGCGTCGCGCTCAACCTCAGCAAGCTGTTCTTCCTGCTGATCGTGGCGCCGGTCGTCGTGGTGTTGTTCGTGTTTTTCGGCTTCCTCCACCGCGCCGCGTTCGCGCGCACGCGGTCGGGCGCGGTTGCGGCGCTCGGGGCCGCGGTCGCGCTCGGCTATGCGATAGCGGTCACGTTTCCGATGGTCGATTGACGCCGTCCGGCCGCTAGCGCCAGCGCGCTGCGAGGTCGCTCAAATGGGCGACCAGCGCCGCCGCCAGGGCGGCGCAGACCCAAGCCGTCGAGGCCCCGGATTCGGACAGCCTCCAGGCCGCCAGCAGCGCGGCCCCGGCGGCGAAATTGGCGATCAGCGCGCTCGGGCCGCGCCCGGTGATCGCCCGGAAAGCGACAAGCCCCACGCATTCCGCCGCCATCCCCGCGAGGATATAGTCGGCGATCAACGCTTGGCCCGCCCGAACGGGGCGTTGAGCGCGACGATGCGCCAGTTGAGCCACGCCGCGAAGGTGACCCAGGCGAGATAGACGCCCAGAAAAGCCGCCGCGAGTGGGCGCACCGCATAGGCCGTCGCCACGATGGCGGCGATCGACGCCCAGAACGGAATCAGATCGGCCAACGCCCAATCCGGCCGCCGCAGCCGGAAGAACAGAAAGCTCCACAGCACGTTGAGCAGGCTGTTGAGGACGAACAGGCCGACCAGCAGCGTCTGCTGCTCCCCGTGCGCCGCCTCGAACGCCAGCGCGCCGCCGACCGCGACGAACACGTAGATGGTCGTCCACGCCGGCCCGAACAGCCAGTTCGGCGGCCGCAGCTTGGGGAACCTGAGGTTGTTGTACCAGGGCCCGACCTCGGTCAGCAGGCCGCCCGCCAGCGCCAGCACCGACAGCCATAGCACCGCGACGAGCGTCGTCGTCCAATTCTGCGCGAGTTGGGTGATCAAGTCGGCGCCGTAAGATGCAGGAGATGCGCGACGTCCTTGAAGAACACGCGCATCTGCGCGAGTGGATCGCGCTTCGGCAACTCTTTGTTCATATAGGATTCCCAGGTCAGCCGCTGCACGTCGGGATCGCGGCACATCGTCACGAAGCGTTCGCGTCGCTTGTCGCTCGAGTACCAGAAATACTGCATCACCCCAAGGATGAAGAACACCCGCCCGTGCAGTTTCATGAACCGTTTGCGCGCGCTCGCCAGCGCGCGAACGTCGCCCGTCTTCAGGCACTCGTCGGCGGCGTCCGCCGCCAGCCGGCCGCCCAGCATCGCGTAATAGATGCCCTCGCCCGAGGACGGCGCCACCACGCCCGCCGCATCGCCCGCGAGCACGACGTCGCGCCCGTTGTCCCAGCGCTTCAGGGGTTTAAGCGGGATCGGCGCGCCTTCGTGGCGGATCGTCTTGGCGGCGTCGAGCTTCTCCTGCCCGCGCAGCATGGCGACCGAGTCGCGCAGCGAAAAGCCCTTGTTGGCGCTCCCCGTTCCGATGCTCATGGTCGGCCCGTGCGGGAAGATCCAGGCGTAGAAATCTGGCGAGACGCGCGCGTCGTAATAGATCTCGCAGCGGTTCGGGTCGCCCTGTTCGGGCGGCGGCGTCTCGACGATCTCGTGATAGGCGAACACGAACTTGGTCTTGTCGCCGCCCGGCACTTCCTGCCGGCCGACCTTCGACAAGGCGCCGTCGGCGCCGACGATCAGCTTGGTGTGCAGCGCAATCGGCGCGCCGCTGCCCTTGGCCGCGATATGCACGACCGCATGGCCGTTCTCGCGGCTGACGCGCTCGTAGGTGCCCTCGAACCGCCGCGCGCCCGACTCAGCGGCGCGGGTGCGCAGCCATTCGTCATATTCGGCGCGGTCGACCATGCCGACGAAGCCGTTCTGGATCGGCATGTCGACGCGCTGGCCGCTCGGCGAGATCATCGTCGCGCAGCTGACGCGCGCCTTGATGAGATGCGCAGGGATGTTGAAATCGCGGATCAGCCGCGGCGGAATCGCACCGCCGCACGGCTTGATGCGCCCGGCCTTGTCGACCAGCGCAACCTTGTGGCCCTTGCTCGCCAGATCGTGCGCCGCCGTCGCGCCGGCGGGCCCGCCGCCCACCACGACGACATCGAAAAGCTCCCCGCCCATGCTGCGCCCCCCTCTTAGCTTTGCGCCGGCAGCGCCCCTTCCGGCGCCGCGTCCGCCGCCGGAGCGGCCTCTTGCGCCGCCGCGGCGGCGCTGCCCAAACGGCGCGCCATTTCCGCCGCGACGACGAAAGCCGCCGCCTCGATGACAAACACCATGCCATAGGCGTGGAAGGGCGAAGCTCCGGCGAAACGCGCGAAATCGACCAACCCTGTCCCGACTACGCCGCCGCAGGCGAAGGCGACCGCCTGCGCCGCGCCCCACATCCCCATCCGGGCGCCTTCGCGCCCGCGCGCGCCGGACGTCGCCAGCGCCATCATCGAGCCGATGGCGGCGACCGCATAGACGCCGTTGGAGAACCCGAGCGCGCCGACAAAGCCGCGCAACGCCAGCGGATTGGCGCCGAAGCCGCCGCTCGCGGCGAGGCCGACGAGCGCGCAAGCCGAGGCGAGGCAGCCCACGACCGTCCAGCCCCTGAGCGAGCCGAGCCGCCGCCCACCGATCCCGGAGGCGATCCCCGCCACCAGGATCATGCCGATCAGCACGCCGCCGTGCTGGATCCCGGCGAGCTTGGTCGTGACGTCGGGCGGCATCGCGAACACGAGGCCGGCGAACGGCTCGACCAGCAATTCCTGCATGGAGTAGGCGAGCATGGAGACGAAGATAAAGATTGTGAACCGTCGCGCGTCGCAGTCGCGCCAGACATCGGCGAGCGCCAGTTTGAACGAGCGCGGGGCCGGCGGCGCCGCCGGCAGGACGAGCCGCCGCTCGACGCCCAGCACCGCGATCGTCGACAGCGCGAAGGCGGCCAGCGAGACGGCGGCCATGACTTCCAGCAGCCGCTGCGGCGAGTAGGGTTTGAGGAAATAGCCGGCGAGCGGCGCCGTCAGCGCGAAGCCGAAGATCATCATCACCCAGACCAGAGTCGCCGCCGCCGCGCGCCGCTGCGGGACGACGCCCGAGGCCAGCATGGTCAGCACCGAGGTGCCCGCCGAGGCCGCGCCGAGGCCGACCGCGAGAAAGCCGAGCACGCAGAGCGCCAGCCCCGGATAGGTCGCGCCGAGCGCGACGCCGCAGGCCGCGACAAAGCCGCCGGCCGACAACGTCGCCATGCCGGCGACGATCCAGGGCGTGCGCTTGCCGCCGACGTCGCCGCCGTGGCCGAAGGCGGGACGCAGGATCTGCACGCTGTGGTTGATCGCGATCAGCGCGCCCGGGACCAGCGCCGGCAGCGCCAGCTCCACCACCATGACGCGGTTCAGCGTCGAGATCATCATCACCACGATCGCGCCGAGCGCGGTCTGCACGAGGCCGAGCCTCAGGATCGAACCCCAGCCCAGGCCGCCGCTCATGCCGCGCCTCCCGAATGCAAGGCGAAAGCGCTGACGAGCATGCCGAGCACGTAGAGCGTCGTCCCCGTCGCGTTGTACATCGGCGCAAAGCCCTTCGGCTCGGCGAGCAGCTTGACCATCAGCGCCGCCTGACCCAGCAGCAGCGCCACGACGATTCCGGCATGGATCGGATGGCCCCAATTCAGCAGCAGCCCGATGACGACGAACTGCGGCGCCGCCATCACCAAGCAGGCGAATTTCGCCGCGCGGTCGACGCCCATCTGCACGGGGATCGATTGCAGCCCCATGTGCGTATCGCCCTCGACCGACTTGAAATCGTTGAGCGTCATGATGCCGTGGGCGCCGAAGCTGTAGAGCAGCGCCAGCGTGATGACGCGCCAGTCCGGCAGGCTCGCCGCCATCACCGCCGCGCCGGTGAACCACGGCAGGCCCTCGTAGCAGATCGCCACCGCGGAATTGCCCCACCAGCCGTTCTTCTTCAGCCGCAACGGCGGCGCGCTGTAGATCCAGGCGAGCGTCAGCCCGAATACGGCGGCGAGAAACACCCAAAGGCCCAGCGTCGCGGCGAGCCCGAGCGACAGCGCCGTCCACAGGCAGGCGATATAGAACCCCCAGCGTCCGGGGATGCGGCCGGAGGGAATCGGCCGGTTCGGCTCGTTGATCGCGTCGACGTGGCGGTCGAACCAATCGTTGACCGCCTGGCTGGTGGCGCAGACGAACGGCCCCGCCAGCGCGACGCCGGCGACGACATAAGCCAGCCTCGGCAGCGCCGGCAAGCCGCTGGAGACGACGCCGCAGCCGAACGCCCACATCGGCGCGAACCAAGTGATCGGCTTGAGCAACTCGAGAACGGCTCTCGGCTCTGGGCTGGTACGCATCGGAGCAACCTAGGTGGGCGACCTGCGAGTGTCAAGTTTAATTGACGCTTGTTTGCCGCGTCCTGTTAGCAGGCCTTGACCGATACGATCTTGTGCGATCGCAAAAGCGTCGCGCCGCCCGCTGTTCGACTGTGGGCTTGCGGCGGCGTCAAAACCCGCGCTCAGGCCGGCCGCCTCCAGCTCAACAGGAAGCGGCAGCAAGGCGAATTCGCCGCGCAGCAGGCGGTCTCGCGCACCTGTGCGTGCGGCGAGACGAGCGTCTGGAACAGCCGCTCGAACACGCCGGCGTGCCAGACGCAGATCCGGCGTCCGCCCGGCTGGCCGGCGCAGAACGGATTGTCGTAAATCTCGAAGATCGCCGCCTCGTCGACCGCCGCCGAGAACCGGCCCGAACCCGCGAACGTCCAGGCGTTGGCGCTGATGGCGCGCGCGAGCCCCTTCGCCGCCAGCCGCGCCGGCGCCGCGCGCAGCGCCCATTGCGCGAGCTTGGGGATTCGGTGGCTGAGCAGATAATCGGCCGTCGTGCGCCCGGCCTCGGCGAGCACGGCGTCGGCGGCGTCGGGGGCGAGCGTGGCGCGCACGGCCGCGTGCAGCCGCGCCGCGTCGGTCTCGGCGATCATCTCCTGCGGCGGCGCGTCGAGCCAGGGCGACAGACCCGCGCGCCGCGCCACCGATTTCGCCGCCGACTCGTCGCGACGCTGGAGCGCCGCAAACACCTGGATTGCGGCGTTCGGGCCGACGCGGGCGGAGTTTGACATCTTCGACAGTGGAATCGATCCTGTCCTAGGCGACGAGGCCGCGCGCCCGCGGCGCTGTCGCAAGTCGGGGGGCGAACAGCCGCAGCGCCCGGCCCCGTTCTCATCTGACGCAACTTCGGCCAAGCGCGTCGGCGCGCAAACTACGCGATTGCGCCATGGCTGGGTTGATCCCGGCCATGGCGGAAAGCGATTGCTTGTCGCCAAGCGCCGCGCGCGTCAGACGTGGGCGTCTTCCTGCGACTCGTCCATCTGCTCAGTGCCGCCGCCGCAGGCCATGATCTGGTTCTGGTTCTTTTCCTGGCTTACGTTGATCTTCGCCTGCATCTTGCGCGTGCCCTCGGCGGCGGCCTTCCAGTCGCCCTCCGCGGCCTGCGTCAGCTTGCGATCGTCGTCGAAGTGGAAGTCGACCTTCTTCTTCGACTGCGGACCCCAATAGCCGACCTTGCCGAGATCGTAGAACTTGCGCTCGAAACCGGCCTTGAGGAACGCTCTGAGACAACCGAGCAGATAACGCCGCCGCTCGCCCGAGCCCGCCCAGGGATAGGAGAACAGCGCTTTCCTGAAGTAGAAGCGGCGATAGTTGTTCATCACCCGGTCGAGCAGCTCGCCGCGGTCCATCGCGTCGGGCTTGATGATCGGAGTGACGAAATTGTACTTCTCGAAGTCGAACACCTCGACCTTGTCGCTCATCTCGTTGAACAGCTGAGTGAACGGCCAAGGCGTGTACATCGACCAGTTGGCGAGATCCGGCTTCCAGTCCAGCGCCATGCGGTAGGTTTCTTCCAGCGTCTCGGCGGTCTCGTTCTCGAGACCGACGATGAACTGCGCCTCGACGACGATGCCGGCCTCACGCAGCAGCTGAATGGCGCGCTTGTTGTCGCCGATCTTGGTCTCCTTGTTGAAGCGGTCGAGCTTCAACTGCGCGGCGGCTTCCGTGCCGAGCGAGACGTGGATCAGGCCGGCCTTGCGATACAGCGGCAGGATCGCCTCGTCGCGCAGGATGTCGGTGACGCGGGTGTTGATGCCCCACAGCAGCTTCTTGTTGAGCCCGCGCGCGATCAACTCCTCGCAGAACTGAACGAATTTCTTGCGGTTGATCGTCGGCTCCTCGTCGGCGAGGATGAAGAACTTGACGTTGTATTTGTTGTAAAGCGTCTCGATCTCGTCGACTACCTTCTTGGGATCGCGGATGCGATAGTCGCGCCAGAACTTCCACTGCGAGCAGAACGAACAGGTGAACGGGCAGCCGCGGGCCATGTTGGGGATCGCGACGCGCGAGTTCATGGGAATGTAGTTGTACTTGTCCCACTCCAGGATGCCCCAGTCGGGATTGATCGAGTCGAGATCCTTCACCGTCGCCGCCGCCTGGGTGGCGACGATCAGCGAACCCTCGTCGATGAAGGCGAGACCCTTGATCTGCTTGCGCGAATTCTTGAAGTCGCCCTTCTCGATCGCCCGCACGGTTTCGACCAGGATCTCCTCGCCTTCGCCGCGCACGATCGCGTCGACCCACGGGGCCTCGCTGAGCACCTGCTTGTACATGAAGGTCGCATGGATGCCGCCGAGCAGCGTCGTGCAGCCGGGCGCGGCTTGCTTGGCGATCTGCAGCGTCCGCTCAGCCTTGTAGATCGAAGGCGTGATCGCGGTCGCGCCGACGATGTCGGGTTGGATGGCCTTGATGCGCTCGGCGATCTCATCTTCGCTCAGGTTGTTGGTCATCGCGTCGATGAACACAACGTCCGGATATCCGTGATCCTTCAGCGCGCCGGCAAGATAAGCGGCCCAGGCGGGCGGCCAATTGCCGGCGATTTCGGCGCCGCCGGAATGATAATTCGGATGAATGAGTAGGATGCGCATCCCGCCGCCCCCTGTGTGGTGCGCGGAATACCTACAGTCGCAGGGTAAGGGGTCCTTGACCCTTGTCAATCTGGATTGACAATTTACCGTCAGCAGACAGGGACATAACACGCATCGCCAGCGCGCAGGTCTCCGATCTCAGGCCAACCCGGAGGGGATTTGGCGGCTACGAGCCGACCGTTACGTCGGGCGCGTCGGGATGCTTCATGCCGACGATATGATATCCTGCGTCGACGTGCAGGATCTCGCCGGTCACGCCCAGTGACATCGGCGACAGCAGATAGACGGCGGACTGGCCGACCTCCTCGATCGTCACCGTGCGCCGCAGCGGTGAATTGTACTCGTTCCAGCGCAGGATGTAGCGGAAGTCGCCGATGCCCGAAGCCGCCAGCGTCTTGATCGGCCCGGCGGAGATCGCGTTGACCCGGATGTTCTGCTGGCCGAGATCGGCGGCGAGATAGCGCACGCTCGCCTCCAGCGCCGCCTTGGCGACGCCCATCACATTGTAATGCGGCATCCATTTCTCGGCGCCGTAATAGGTCAGCGTCAGCATCGAGCCGCCGTTCTTCATCAGCTTCTCGGCCCGCTGGGCGACGGCGGTGAACGAATAACACGAGATCATCAGCGACTTGGTGAAATTGTCCTCGGTCGTCTCGATGTAACGGCCGGTCAGCTGGTCCTTGTCGGCGAAGGCGACGCAATGGACGACGAAGTCGATCCCGCCCCACAATTTCTCGGCCGCGGCGAAAACGGCGTCGATGGTCGCGCCCTCGGTGACGTCGCAATGGCCGAGCACATGCGCGCCAAGCTCTGCGGCAAGCGGCCGCACGCGCTTCTCCAGCGCCTCGCCCTGGAAGGTCAGCCCGATCTCGGCCCCCGCGGCCCGCGCCGCTTTGGCGATGCCGTAGGCGATCGAGCGCTGGTTGGCGACGCCCAGAATGACGCCCTTGAGCCCGCGCAGCGCGCCTTCAGCTCCCGACTTGCCTGTCATGCCATCCCCGCGCGCGCGTCGCCAAACCTTGTCCTCCCATAGCGTCGCCCAAGGGTTATGGGAAGCCGGGCAAGCGCCTGCGCGACATTTCCCCGACCCCCGCGAATAACCCGCTTCCCCGAAAGGTCGGAACGGAATAGAGTGCTTAACCAGTCTTTACCGGCTTCAGGTCCATCCACGTGCCGCACACAAGAGAATGGGCTGACGACGCAAACGGCTTACGGCGCTTTGGCTTGGCGCTGGTCAGAGACGAGCGGCTTGTGCTTGACGATTCGGCCGCCGCGCGGCTGGTCGACAAGCTGATTCGCCAGAGTTGCGTCGCCCCTATTGTCCAGAACTCGCGCGCGAGCGGCCGAGCCGGCGCCTACGCCCGCTTTGTCCAGCTCCACCGCCGCCACGTTCGCCGCATGTCGCTCGACGAAGACGCCGCCTGGAACGAGGCCGCCGCCCGCGGTCCCAGCGTAGTCAGCGGCATGCGCGCCCTGCCGTTGGAGCTGCGCGAGGCGCTGCTGCTCGTCAGCCTCGCCCGCTTCAGCCACGCCGAGGCGGCCGCGGCGCTCGACATCCCGCTCAACCGGCTGATCGAACGGTTGGAGCGCGGGCGATGCCGGCTCGCCGCTCATATGGGCGTCGACGTCGACGCCAGCGGCGCCGCCTGGACCGGCGCGGCGCATCTCAGGGTCATAAAATGAGCGACGGCTTCGCCGGCCTGGACGCGCACGCCTATGTCGACAACAGCCTGAACCCCGCCGACAGCGCCGCCTTCGAGGCGGCGATGCGCCGCGATGGGAAATTGCGCGCGCGCGTGGACGCGTGGGAGGCGCAGAACGAGGCGATCCGACTCGCCTTTGGCGTGGCGCCGCGGCCGCGCGCGCCCGCGCTCGCCAGGCCCTCCAACGAGAACGGCGCGAAACCGCCCGCCGCGCGAATCTCCGAACTGCGCGCCAGGCCGACGGCCGAGCCGGCGGGCGCAAAGCAGCGCGCGCGCTGGCCGCAGACGGTTCTCGGCGCCGTCGCCTTCGCCGCGGCGATGGTCGCGGGGTCCGGCGGCCCGCCCGATCCGCGCGCCGCGCTGATGTCGCGCGCCGCAGCGGCGTTGCGCGCCTCCTCTTTCGCCGACATCCGGCTCGATTTCGTCACTGACGATCCGCGCGTTCTCTCCGCCTGGCTCTCCGGCCGGTTCGCCCGGCTCGCGCCGGAGCGGCTCGCCGCGCCGGGGTGGTCGCTCATCGGCGTGCGCATTTCCCCCGGCTGGCGGTCGGCCGCGGCGCTGGCGCTCTACGAGGATGCGCTCGGCGGCCGCGCCGGCCTCATGCTGGAGCCGACCGACGCGCTGCCCGATCGTCCGCCGATCGCCAGCCACAACGCCGACGAGATGGCGGTTGCGGGCGTAGCGAACGGCGTCGCCTATGCCGCGGTCGGGCCGAGCCGCTCAGGGGTCGGCGCGCTGGCTCCGACGCCGCAGCCGCCCGAGGACTAAGGTCAGCCGCCGCCATAGCGGGCCGCGACGTCCCTGGCGAGCCGCTGCGTCTCGTCGAGATAGCCGGCCATGGCGTCGCGCGCGTTGCCGGTGCAGACGCGGTAGGTCAGCCGATAGCCCTCGAAGCCGCGGTTGAATGCGCCGGCGAGCTGGTCCTTGGCCTCCTGCGGGCGCGGATCGGACTCGATGAGATGCGCCATCCGGCCGCGAAACTCGGCGCCGTCGCCCTCGTGGCAGAGATCGCGCAGGTAAGCGAGCGCGCCCATGAGCTCGGCGAGCCGCAGCATATCGCCCTCGTAGGGCGGCGCCTCCACGCGGGGGGGCGGAGCCGGCGCAGGCGCAGGCTTCGCCGCCGGCGCGCCTTGCGCCAGAGCGAGCCAAAGCGCCAGCGCGAGCGGGATCACGCGACCCGAACCCCGGCGGCGCGCGCCACGATCTCAGGCAGCTCCGGCGTGGTTAGGCGCGCCCCGAGCGCGTGAGGGTCGATCCAGTCGACCGCGTCGACCTCGTCACTCAAGGTCGGCTCGCCGCTGAGCCAGCGCGCCGCGAATACGCAGATGACAAAATGCGCGCGCACGCGCTCCCCCTCGCGATGGATCGGCTCGACGTGGCGCACGAAGCGGTAATCCTCGGCCGCGACGCCGACCTCCTCCATCAGCTCGCGCGCCGCCGCCGCGACCAGCGTCTCGCCGACCTCGACCACGCCGCCGGGCAGCGACCAGGCGCCTGGCCAGGGCGCGCGCGCGCGTCGGGCGAGGAGCGCCCGGCCGTCGCGGAATACAGCGGTCGAGACCGCCACGATCGGCCGCGGCGGGTAGAGCCGATCTTGCGGGCCGTCGCTCAAGGGTAGAGCCGCCGCTTGGTCCAGCCGGCGCCCTCACGCGTGTAGCGCACGCGATCGTGCAGCCGGAAGGCGCCGTCGGACCACAGCTCGATCTCGACGGGGATAAGCTGGTAGCCGCGCCAATAGTCCGGCCGCGGCACCTCGCCGAGCCCGAACCGCGCGGCGTATTCGGCGGCCTTGAGCACCAGGGCGGCGCGCGATTCGAGCGGCCGCGACTGCTGGCTCGCCCAGGCGCCGATCTGCGATTGGCGCGCGCGGGAATGGAAATAGGCGTCGGCCGTCGCGTCGTCGAGCCCGCTCACGGCCCCGCGAAAGCGCGCCTGCCGGCGCAGCGATTTCCAGTGAAACAGCGCCGCCGCCTTCGGCTGCCCCTCGAGCTGGCGGCCTTTGGCGCTCTGCGCGTTGGTGTAGAACCTGAGCGACCCGGCTTCGACGCCCTTGCACAGCACCATGCGCACGTCCGGCAGCCCGTCGGCGTCGACGGTCGCCAGCGCCATCGCCTCGGGATCGTTGACTTCCGACCGGCGGGCTTGCTCGAACCATTGATCGAACAGCACAAAAGGGTCATCGGCGGCGTCGAGGTTACCGGAAGTTAAGTTTGCGTCGCTCAAGATGCGCGTCTCGGAAAGAGGGCTTCGACTTGAACCCCATAACGGTTTTCGTCCGGCGATGCGAGCGGCGCGGCCTCGCCGCGCTGGCGTTCGGCGCGGCGCTTGGGCTCGCCGGCTGCTCGATGCCGATCCCCGGCTTCATCGATCCCGCGCCGACCGGCTCGGTCAAATCGCCGAGCTATCCTTTCGCGGATGAGGATTGGCCAAAGGCGCAAGCCGCGCTGATATCAGCCATCCGCGCCGACGACGTCGCGCAATGGCGCGCCGACAGCGGCGGCCAGGGGTCGATCGTCGGCGTCGGGCCGACCTATGCGAAAGGCGGCGCGACCTGCCGCGCGTTCGAGGCGCGCATCGACAAGGGCGAGGAGAAGCACGCGATCCAGGGCGCGGCTTGCGAGAAGGACGGCAAGGCGACTATCTCGGACGTCGAGGCGTTCCGCGGCGCCTGAGCCGGCGGCGTATCTTGCGCGCCGCGCGCGTTCTCCCCAAATATGGGCCAAATCATCGCGCGCCGCTCAAGCGGGCGCGGGGAGTTCGGGGCTGAGAATGCGCGATCCCTATACTGTGCTCGGGCTGGCGAAGACCGCCAGCGCCGCTGAGGTCAAATCGGCTTTCCGGAAGCTGGCCAAGAAGTACCATCCGGACCAGAGCAAGGAGCCCAAGGCGAAGGAGCGCTTCGCCGAGATCGGGCAGGCCTACGAGATCGTTGGCGACGAGAAGAAGCGCGCGGCCTACGATCGCGGCGAAATAGACGCCGAGGGCAAGCCGAAAGCGCCGCAGTTCGAGGGCTTCCAGGCCGGTCCCGGCGGCTACCGCAACTTCCATTTCGATTTCGGCGGCGGCGATCCCGGCCACGGCATCGATCCCGACATCTTCGCCGAGATGTTCGGCGGCAATATGCGCAGCCGCGCCAAGCCGCCGCAGCGCGGCGACGACGTCGCCGTCTCCGTCTCGGTCCCGTTGGCGCAGGTCGCGAGCGGCGGCGACGTGCGGGTCGCGCTGCCGACCGGCAAGACGCTCGACGTCGCGGTTCCCGTCGGCTTCGAGGACGGCAGGACGATTCGCCTGCGCGGCCAGGGCGAGCCCGGCGTGCGCAACGGTCCGCCCGGCGACGCGCTGGTGACGCTGCGCTATGCGGCGCATCCGCTGTTCAAGGTCGAGGGGCGCGATCTCCGGCTCGATCTGCCGATTGCGCTCTACGAGGCGGTGCTGGGGGCGAAAGTGCGGGCGCCGACGCTGTCGGGCGCGGTCGAGATCAGCGTGCCCGCCAACACCAGCAGCGGCCGGGTGCTGCGGCTGCGCGGCAAGGGCCTGCCCGGCGCCGGCGAGGCGGCTGCGGGCGATCTGTTCCTGACCTTGCGCATCGCGCTGCCGCCAGCGGAAGACCCGGCGCTCGCCACGCTGATGCGGGACTGGCGGGATCACAAACCCTATGATCCCAGAGCCGGGATGAGCGGCTGAACGACGCCGCTCCCGATTCGCAAATGCTACGCCGCGCTGACCTCAGCGCGGCGTTTTGGCTTGATCACATGTGGTGATGGTGGTGCATCATGTGGTGATGCCGATGCATTTCGTGATGGTGATGCATCACGTGGTGATGCCGATGCATCATGTGATGGTGATGGTGATGGTGATGGTGATGGGGGGCGGCGGAGGCGGACACGGGCGCGAACGCGACGGCTAGGGCGGCGACGGCGGCAAGGGCGAGGGTCTTGATCACTAGGGCTCCTGAGACTTGCGCCTGGAGTTTCCGCCAGGCCGGCCCCGTGATGTGGTCGCCGACCTGAACCGCGGATGAATCGTATCTTAACGTACGTTCATCTGGATTAACGCTTCAGTTAGCAATTTCGCCTTCGTTATCAACGCTTGCCGGGAACCCGGGCGCCGCTCCACATTTCCGCCGCCATTCAGCCGACGTTCAGATCGCCTCCGGCTAAGTCTCCCGATCGAATCAACAATTGGCCGGCGCAACCGGCGGCGGGATCGGGGGCTTTTCACGCAGCCATTGAGGCCGCGAGATGCTGCATGTCCGTACTGTCGCGATCCGCGCTGGCTTGAGGAATCAAGCCGTTGTCGATTGCGCCTGCGAGACCCGAAGCCCTGCTGAAAGACGCCGAGTCGCTCGCCGCCTTTCCCGTGCGGCGCAGCGAATTCAGCGCCTCCGTGATCTGCGATGGCGACATGCTGCGCTGGCGCTACGGCGAGCGGCTCGAGGACGTGATCGAGGACGCCTGCCGCCGCCACGCCAGCCAGGTCGCCGTCTCGCTCGACGGCCTCGACATCACCTTCGCCGAACTCGACGCCCGCGCGAATCAGATGGCGCGCCTATTCCGCGAACTCGGCGTCAAGCCAGGCGACCGCGTCGCCGTGCTGCTCGACCGCGGGCTCGACTGCTACGTGACCCTGCTCGGCCTGCTGAAGGCGCGCGCCGCCTACGTGCCGATCGACGCCAACCACCCCGCCGACCGGCTCGCCTATATCCTGGAAGATTCGCATTCGCTGCTGGCGGTCACCCACCAGCGTTTCGCCGACCGATTCTCCGCCGAGCTTCCGGTCGTGGTGCTCGACCGCGCGCGCCGCCAGATCGCCGCCCAGCCCGCCGAACCCCTCGACGGGGACCGCGCCGGCGCCGAATCGCTGTGCTACGTGCTCTACACCTCCGGCACCACCGGACGGCCCAAGGGCGTCGCCGTCGCGCACCCTTCGATCTGCAATTTCGTCCGCGTCGCCGCCGAGAGCTACGGCTTCGGCCCAGGCGACCGCGTCTATCAGGGCATGTCGATCGCCTTCGACTTCTCCGTCGAGGAGCTGTGGGTGCCGTTGGTCGCGGGCGCGACGCTGGTTCCCAACGCCTCGGCCAACAGCCTGTTCGGCGAGGAGCTGGCGGATTTCCTGGAGACGCGGCGCGTCACCTGCTTCTGCTGCGTGCCGACGCTGCTCGCCTCGATCGAGCGCGACCTTTCCAAGCTTCGCGTGCTGCTGATCGGCGGCGAGGCCTGCCCGCCGGCTTTGGTCAAGCGCTGGAGCCGGCCGGGCCGCGAGTTGCTCAACAGCTACGGCCCGACGGAGGCGACCGTCACCGCCACGCTCGGCCGCATGTCGCCGGATAAGCCCGTCACCATCGGCCGGCCGCTACCGACCTATTCCATCGTCATCCTCGACGCCGAGCGTCCCAAGGCGCTGCCGATGGGCGAGGCCGGCGAGATCGGCATCGCCGGCATCGGCGTCGCCGAGGGCTACCTGAACCGTCTCGACCTGACCCAGTCCAAGTTCATCGCCGATTTCCTGGCGATCCCGAACAACCCGTCGGGCCGCATCTACCGCACCGGCGATCTCGGCCGCATCAACGGCGAGGGCGAGATCGAATATCTCGGCCGCATCGACACCCAGGTGAAGCTGCGCGGCTACCGCATCGAGCTGACCGAGATCGAATCGGTGCTGCTCGACGTCGAGGGGATCTCCCAGGTCGCCGTGGCGACGTTCGAGCCGGCGCCGGGCGCTCCGGAGTTGGTCGCCTATTACTCGGTCAAGCACGGCGCCGCCGCTCCGGCCCCGGCCGACATCGTCGCCCATCTGCGCCAGCGCCTGCCCGCCTACATGACGCCGGCCTATCTGGAGCGGCTGCCGTTCATCCCGATGCTGGTCTCCAACAAGGCCGACAGGGCGCGGCTGCCGAAGCCGAAATCGGCCCCGATCCGCGTCAGCGCCACCCACGCCGAGCCCGAGACCGCCCTGCAGCAGCTGCTGTGCGACGCGCTGAAAGCGTCGCTCTCGCTCGAAACCGTCTCGATCGACGGCGACTTCTTCAAGGAATACGCCGCCCATTCGCTGCTGATGGCGCGCTTCTGCGCCCGCATCCGCCAGAAGGCGCCGCTGATGCAGGTCGCGATGCGCGACATCTACGCGAACACCACCGTGCGCCGCCTCGCCGCCGCGCTCAACAGCGCCAAGCCGGCGATCGAGACCTACGCCGACGCGGCCGTCGAGACCCCGAGCCGCCTCGCCTATGCGCTGACCGGCGCGGCGCAGTTGGCGTTCTATGTCGCGGCCAGCCTGCTCGGCGTCTACGCGCTGCAGCTCAGCTTCGGCTTCACCTACGCCGTCGTCCATTCGCCGTGGGCGCTCGCCGGCCGCGCCGAGATCGTCGTCTCCGGCTGGTTCTTCGGCCTCAACGCGCTCGCCATCGCAGCCAAATGGCTGCTGATCGGCCGCGCCCGGCCGACGACGATCAAACTGTGGAGCGTCGGCTATTTCCGCTTCTGGGTCGCGCGCCGGCTGATCACCGTCGCCCCGGCCTTCCTGTTCGCCGGCGAGCCGCTGTTCAACGTTTTCCTGCGCTGCCTCGGGGCCAGGATCGGCGCCCGCGCCGTCATCTCGACCGTCTCGATACCCGTCGCCGCCGATCTGTTCGAGGTCGGCGAGGACGCCGTGATCGCCCGCCGCGTCGTCGCGCCGGGCTATGGCGCAGTCGGGCAGGATCTCAGCTTCGGCCCGATCCGCATCGGCAAAGGCGCCTTCGTCGGCGAGGCGAGCGTGCTCGACCTTGACACCGCGCTCGGCGATTTCGCCCAGCTCGGCCATGTCTCGTCGCTGCAGCGCGGCCAGCGCGTGCCCGACGGCAAGCGCTACCACGGCTCGCCGGCTGAGGAGACGCACACCAATTTCCGCCTCGTCGACGAATTGACGACCAGCGGCCTGCGCCGCGTGCTGTTCACGCTGGGCCAGCTTGTGCTGTCGCTGGTCGTGCTCGGCCCGCTCGCCGACGCCGCTGCGACCGGCGCGCTGACGCTGTGGGTCGCCGACGCCGACGTCGCGACCCTCGGCGCCCAGCCGGGCAATACCGCGGTCGAACTGCTCGCTCCCGTCCTCGGCATCACCGCGGCGCTGTTCGTCTCCGGCCTCGCGATGGGTCTGGCGACGATCTACGCCTATCCCCGCCTGCTCAACCTGTTCCTGCGCGAGGGCCGCCACTACCGGCTGTACGGAATCCACCACTTCCTCGAGCGCAACGTCAGCGCGATCGCCAACTCGGGCTTCTTCCAGCTCCTGTTCGGCGACAGCGTGCTGATCGACAAGTACCTGCGCTTCTCCGGCGTCAAGCTGGCGCGCGGCGACGCGACGGGCTCCAATTTCGGCACCGAGCAGGCGTTCGAGAACCCGTTCTTCTGCGAGATCGGCGCCAACACCGTCGCCTCCGACGGCCTCAACATGGGCAACGTCCTGTTCTCCAGCCACGCCTTCCGCATCGGGACTGCGCGCGTCGGGGCCAACAGCTTCATGGGCACCGACGTGTTCATTCCGCCCGGCGCGCGGCTGGGCGACAATGTCCTGATGGGCACCAAGGTGATGGTCCCGATCGACGGCCCGGCGCGCGAGAATGTCGGCCTGCTCGGCTCGCCCGCCTTCGAGATCCCGCGCGCCGCAACGCGCGACCTGGAGCTGGTCGGCCGCCTCGATTCGGCGCAGCGCCGCCAGCGTCTGGCGCAGAAAACCCGGCACAATCTCGCCACCATGGCGATGGTGCTGGCCAAGGGTTTCGTCGCCGATTTCGTCGGCCTTTACACGCTGTCGCTGACGGCCGAACTCTACGGCTGGCGCAATCTCTGGGCGATGTCGGGCAGCCTCGCCTTCCTGGCCTTGTTCACCATCGGCCTCGGCGTCGTCGTCGAGCGGGCGGCTTACGGCTTCCGGCGGATGAAGCCGCAGGTCGCCACCAGCTACGACCGCGCCTTCTGGCGGGTCGAGCGCTACTGGAAGCTCTCCGGCGCCGGCGCGCATACGACCTTCTTCGCCGGCACGCCGTTCCGCCCGATGGTGATGCGGCTGTGCGGCGCGCGCGTCGGGCGTTGCGTCTACGACGAGGGCGTCAACGTCAGCGAGCGCACGCTGGTCGAGATCGGCGACGGCGCGGTGATCAACCAGGGCGTCATGCTGCAATCGCATTCGCTCGAGGAAGGCTGCTACAAGTCGGACTTCATCCGCATCGGCGCCGGCGCGACGCTCGGAGTCGGTTCGTTCGTCCATTACGGCGTGACGATGGGCGAGCGCGCCCGGCTCGACCCCGACGCCTTCCTGATGAAGGGCGAACTCGCGCCGGCCGATTCGCGCTGGCGCGGCAACCCTGCGCAACTCATCGGCCGCCGCGCCGCCGAGCCGATGCTGATGGCGGCGGAGTGAGCTTAAGCGAGCGGCTCGCCGCCCTCGGCGTGCGGCTCGCGACCCGCCGCATCGTCCCCGGCGACGAGGCGGCTTTCCCGGACCCGAGCGAGCCGCTGGCCCGCCGCCGCGCCAGCGGCGCGGCCCGCATCGCGGCGCGGGCGGCGCTGGCCGCGCTCGGCGGCCCCGCCGACGCGCCCCTGCCCCGCTCGCCCCACCGTTATCCGCTATGGCCCCGGGGATACGTGGGCTCGCTCGCGCATGACGCGGAAATCGCGGTCGCCGCGGCGGCGCGCGCGGCGGACTTGGCGGCGCTCGGCGTCGACGTCGAGCCCGCGGAGCCGCTGCCGGACGATGTCGCGGAAATAGCTCTCGTCGCTTCCGAGCGCTGCGCTTGCGCCGCCGACGCGACGCTGGCGCGCGCGATGTTCGCCGCCAAGGAGGCGGTCTACAAGGCGATCAATCCGCTCGACGGCAGCGAGCTGGAGTATGAGGACATCGAGGTTGATCCCGCGGCCGGCGTCGCCCGGCTGCGCGACGGACGGGCGCTGCGGCTGGAGTTCGAGCCGGCGCTATCGGGCGTGAAACCCCCTCCCCCCTTGCGGGTGAGGGCTGGCGAGCGGGGCGGACGGCTTCTCGTGGTCGCGCTGCTTCAGCCGCCCGCCATGCGCGCCAGCAGGTCTTGGGCTTCCTTCTTCAGCGCGGGATAGGTCGCGCCGGCCTTGACCGCCTGGCCCTCGCAGTCGAGCCAGTCCTGGTTGCCCTTCTCCTGAATCTTCTCGCTCTCGTCGACGAGTTTCTGGTCCTTGTTTCCGCCCTTCTTGTCGGCGGCGACCAGCTTGTCGGCCTTGGCGTTGGCGGCGTCCCAGACCGCCTTGCAGGCGGGCAGCTCCGGCGCCTTGGCGGCGGCGTCGACGTCGGCGACGAAAATCCGCCCGCCCTTGATCACGCCGGCGACGATCCGGTCGAGCGGCGAGGGACCCACGTCCTGCGCCCAGCGGCCGAGCGCGGCGAAGGCGAAATCCGCCCCCGCGGGCTTCTCGACCTCGATCTCCAGTCCGCGCGAGAAGCCGGCGTCGGAGCCGATGGCGCCGGTGTAGAAATTGTCGCTGCGCATCGCCTCTTCAGCCGCCTCCGGCAGGCGATCTGCAGTGTCGGCCGCGTCGGCCGCGCTGGCCTTGGCCCAGGCGACGAACAGCGGCTTGGTGGTGACGACGAGCCTCGCCCCGTCCGGCTTGTCGGGATCGGCCTCGAAGCTCAGCCCGTCGAGCATATTGTTCCCGGGACCATCGCCGAGCGTCTCCAGATTGACCCTGGGCGGATGCGGGAAGCCCTTGACCGAAACCGGCCCGACGATGGGGACGAGGCGCTTCAACAGGTCGGCGAACGCCGCTGTCTCGGTCGCCTGCATTTTCGCGTCGCTCGCCTGCGCGGTTTCGAGCTTCTTCATCGCGGCGAGCGCCTTGTCGCGGGCGGCCAGATAGCCCTCCTCCGGCGAGGCGGCGCGGGCCGCGGACGCGGCGATGAGAACGGCGGCGAGCACAACAGGCCAACGCATGAATACCTCCCCGAAGCGATGCGGCTCTCGTATCACGGCCCCGGCGGCGGGTGGGCGCAGATAAGCGCAACGCATCCGGGATTGTGGCGAAAGGACGCTTGCAGCCGCCGGCGACAAGGCGACGGCGACCGTCGACGACATCGAGACCCATGCGACGGGTCAGAAGCCGATCCGCATCGCCAAGCAGTTGAAAGATTACGGGGACCACTGAATCGCGGCGGCCTCGCCGTAGCGCTCGCGCAGGGTCTCCGCCCGGTCGATGTCGCGCCGGATGCGGCAGACCAGCCGCCTTTCGTACAGCGAGCCGCTCAAGCCTGCCTCAACCAGCGGCAGGTCCGCGCATTCGCGGTCGCGCAACATGCGCCACGCCTCGCCCGCCGCCCGCAAGCTGCGCGCCGCGCCGTCGGCGACCACGGGATTGACGCCGGGCTTGCGGCCGATGGCGACGAGCACGGCGCGTTCGGCCTCCTCGACCGAGCGGTCGGCCAGCTGCGCAGCGCCGCCGAGGCAAGGCGTCCAGTCGCGCGCGCCCGGCTCGCAGGCGCCGTAGGGCTTATCCCGGCTCGGCGCGACGACCGGCGGAGGCGGAGGCGGCGGCGGTTTTTCGGCTGTCGGCGACGGCGGCAGAGCGACAGGCGCAGGCGCTGCGGGCGGCGGCGGCGGCAGCTTGTGCGCCGGCGCATTCGGATCGCTGTACATCGGCGCGAACATTTCCGGCGCGATCTGGCGCACCTCTTGCGCCGGCGCCGCGCCGCAAGCCAAGCCTAAGGCGACGACGGCCGCGGCTCGCCAGCTTTGTAGGTGGCGAGAATCTTGTCGCTCACGGTGTCGCGCAGGCAGTTGAAGAACCGCCCGCATCCCGCCGCGTGGCGCCAGCGCTCGGCGTGGACGCCCTTGGGATTGTCGCGGAAATAGAGGAAATCGGTCCATTCCTCGTCGGTCGCCTTCTGCGGCTCGCGCTTCAGATGCGCCTGTCCGCCATTTTTGAATTCGACCTCAGGTCGCTCCATTTCGCAATAGGGGCAGCGGATCAGCAGCATGATGGGGCCTCAGTGCGCGACGGCGGCCGCGGCCGCCTCGTTGACCAGCGCGCCGGAGCGGAAGCGGTCGAGCGAGAACGGCGCGGCGATGGCGTTGGGCTCGCCGGTGGCGACCAGATGGGCGAACACATGGCCCGACCCCGGCGTCGCCTTGAACCCGCCGGTGCCCCAGCCGCAATTGACGAAAAGCCCCGGAACGGGGGTCTTCGACAGGATCGGCGAGCGGTCGGGCGTAGTGTCGACGATGCCGCCCCACATACGCAGCATCTTCAGCCGCGAGGTGATCGGGAACATCTCGATAATCGCCTCCAGCGTCGCCACCGCGATATGCGGCCCGCCGGTCTGGCTGTAGGAGACATAGCCGTCCGTCCCCGCGCCGATGACGAGTTCGCCCTTGTCGGACTGCGACATATAGGCGTGGATCGCGTTCGACATGACGACGCAGTTGATCAGCGGCTTCAACGGTTCCGACACCAGCGCCTGCAGCGGGAACGATTCGAGCGGCATTCTCACCCCCGCCATCCCCATCACCACGCTGGTGTGGCCGGCGACGGAGACGCCGATCTTGCGCGTCGAAATGACGCCCTTCGTCGTCTCGAGCCCGCTCACCGCGCCGGTCGCGTCGCGCAGGATCGCCTTCACCTCGCAGTTCTGGATGATGTCGACGCCGCGCGCCGAGGCGGCGCGCGCGTAACCCCAGGCGACCGCGTCGTGGCGGGCGGTGCCGCCGGTGCGCTGCAACGCGGCGCCGCGCACGGGATAGCGGATGCCGGGATCGGTGTTGAGAATCGGGCAGAATTCCTGCGCCTGCTCCGGCGTCAGCCACTCGTTGGGGATACCGGCGAGCCGGTTGGCGTAGACGTGGCGGCGGAAGGTCTGCTCGTCGTGGTGGTTGTGCGCCAGCATCATCACGCCGCGGGGCGAGAACATCACGTTGTAGTTAAGCTCCTGGCTCAGCGTCGTCCACAGCTTGTGGGCATGGGCGTAGATCGCCTCCGACGCCGGCCACAGGTAGTTCGAGCGCACGATAGTGGTGTTGCGTCCGGTGTTGCCGCCCCCTAACCAGCCCTTCTCGACCACGGCGATATTGCTGAGGCCGTGCTCCTTGGCCATGTAATAGGCGGCGGCGAGGCCGTGGCCGCCGGCGCCGACGATGACTGCGTCATAGTGGCGCTTCGGCTCGGGCGAGCGCCATTGCTCCGGCCAATCCTGGTGGCCGCGAAAAGCCTGTCGGGCGAGGCTGGCGATCGAGAATTTCAACTTAACACCCCTCGAATGCGCGCGCTTTATGTCGGCGCAGCGGCGCTTCGTCAAAGCTTTCTAGCGTCGTCGGCGCCGCAGCGCGCGCGCAATCCTTCACTGATCGCCTCTGTTCAGGTGATGGGAGAGGCAATTTAGCGCTGGCGCGGCCAGGAGCGGCGGGCCAATATTGCGCCGCGGCAGGCTCGCCGCCGCGAGGGTCGAGGGATGATCGAGGGCCGAAGCGAGTTCTCGCGGCCAACGACTTGGGCGCTGGCGGGAATCGCCGCCGTGGGCTGGCTGGTGGGGCTCTATTTCTGGTCCGAATCGGTCGGCCTGCGCGCCGACGGCGAGGAGGCGTTGCGCCGCGCCGAGGTCGCCCGCCAGGGGCTGGTCGGCGAGCTGCAGAATCTGCAGCGCGTCGTAGGCTCTGCGGGCGAATTGCGCAAGAAGCTGGACGACGGCCGCAAGGCGCTCGACGACGCCGTCGCCCAGCGCACCAGCGTGCAGAACGATCTCGCCGAACTGACGCGCAAGGTCGACGAGACCGAGCTGTCGCTCGCGTCCGAATCCGACGAGCTCGATTCGAAGATCGCGCTGCTGAAGGACACCACGCTCAACGTCAAGGCCGCGCAGGACGAGCTCGCGGATCTCGCCGCGCAGAAGTCCGCCATGGCCGCCGATGTGGCGAAGGCGCAGGCCGATCTCGCGCAGGCTGAGGCCAAGGCGGCCGCCGCCGACGCTTCGGCGATAGCCGCCAAATCCGCCGAGGCCGACGCGCGCGCCAAGGCGGAGGCCGCAGCCAAGGCGGCCGACGAGGCCGAGGCGCGGTTCGACGAGTTGCAGGCCCGCATCGAGGCGGCGCGCAAGAAGGCGCCGTGACCGACCCGCTCGCCTGCCCCGACCCGCTCGCCGAGCGCCGCTTCGACTATGCCGAGGGTCTGGCCAAGGATCACGACTTCAACGCCGCGGCCGAGGTCTACGAGCAGGCGTTGGAGCTTGTCCCCGACTGGGCGCCGGCTTGGGTCGCGCTGGGCAATGTGCGCGAGCGGCTCGACGACAGGCAGGGGGCGGCGGCCGCCTATGCGCAGGCGCTGCGGGCCGATCCGAGCGACCGGCAAGGCGCCGGGCCGCGCACCGCCTGGCTCGAAGGCCGCACTACGGCCGCCCTGCCGCCCGCCTATGTCGCGCGCCTGTTCGACGATTATGCGCCCAAGTTCGAACAGCACCTGATCGAGACCCTGCTCTATCGCGGCCACGAGCTGATGGCCACCGCGCTTGACGCCATCGCGCCGGGGCGGCGGTTCCGGCTGGCGTACGATCTCGGCTGCGGTTCGGGACTGGCGGGCCGCGTGCGGCGCGATCGCATCGAGCGGCTGGTCGGGGTCGACATATCGCCGGGCATGATCGCCCAGGCGAGGGACGCCGGGGGCTATGACGAACTTGCGGTCGGCGATCTCTTGACGTTCCTCGCCGCCCGGCCGGCCGGAGCGGCGGACCTCGCCTTCGCCGCCGACGCGTTCTGCTATTGCGGCGATCTGACGCCGGTGTTCGCCGCCGCGGCGGCGGCGCTGGCGCCGGGCGGGCTGTTCGCATTCACGGTGGAGACTGGCGCGGCGCCGTTCGCGCTGCAATCGACCCTGCGCTTCCAGCACTCCGACGCCCATGTCGGCGAGGCGGCGTCGCGGGCGGGGTTGCGGGTGGCGTTCCTGCTCGACGCCTGCGCGCGGCGCGAGGGGCCGGAGGGGGCGCCGGGGCGGCTGGTCGCGCTGGTTAGGGGCTGACGGCGATTGCAAGGGAAGCCCGGTCATGCGCGTCCTGCTTTCGGAAGGCTCGGGACTCACCTCGCGTCAGACGGCGCAACGGCTTGGCGAACTGGGCCATCACGTCGAGCTGTTATCCTCGACGCAGCTTTGCCTCTCGCGTTTCACCCGCCACGTTCGCGCCGTGCATCGGGTTCCCCAATTCGGAGCCGATCCGCTCGGCTGGCTTGACGCGGCGCTGGAGATTGCGCGCCAACGCAAGGTGGATCTGCTGTTTCCGACCCAGGAACAGGTAACCGTGCTGTCAGCGCAGGAAAAACGCCTCACCGTGGCGACGATCGTTCCGCCGTTCGCGGCGTTGCGACGGGTGCAGGACAAGCTGTCGGCATTTCGCACTCTCGCTGAGATCGGCGCGTCGCAGCCCGAAACGGTCGAGCTCTTCGCAGAGGCGGATTTGTCTGATATTTCTAGCTTTCCCGTGTTCCTCAAGCAGCCGATCAGCACGGCGAGCTCCGGGGTGCGGAAGGTTGCGAATCCGGCGGAGTTGCGGGCCGCAGCTCGCGGTCTCGGGCTCGGCGACCGCCCGCTTATCGCGCAAAGTCAGGTCGCTGGCGCGCTGGCCATGGTGCAGGCCATCGCGGATCGCGGCCGGCTCATCGGCTTTCACGCCAACCTGCGCGTCAAGGAGGGGGTCGGCGGCGGCGCGGCGATCAAACGTAGTACGACGATTCCTGGCCTCGCCGACCTGCTCGAGCGGATCGTCGCCCGGCTGCGATGGCGCGGCGGTCTGTCGCTCGATATCATCCTCGGCGCCGGGGGGCCCGTCGTCATCGACGTCAACCCTCGCCTCGTCGAACCCGCCAACGCGCTGTTCGCGGGCGTCGATCTCGTGGGGGCGATGCTCGACATTGCAACGTGCGATCAACCGCGCGTGCTTCCGCCGGGCCGCGACGGCGTCGTCAGCCATCAGCTGCTGCTTTCGATCCTCGGCGCCGCCGATCATCCGGGAACTCGACGGGCGATCTTGCGCGAGTGCGCGCAGGCGTTGCAGTCGCGCGGCGCCTATCGCGGGTCGCGCGAGGAATTGACTCCGATCGCCGGCGATTGGCTCGCCGCCGTTCCGGTCGCCGCCGCCCTGACGGCGACGTTGCTGCATCCGCGGCTCGGCCGAAAGTTCCAGGGCGGAGCGGTCGGCGCTTACGCCGTCACGCCTAAAGCGTGGGACATGATCGTCGCGACCGCGCTTTGAGCACTTATTACTCCCGCCGCTCCAGATGCTTCGCCCCTGCCCCGCGCACCCTTCCCGCGCGCCGCACCCGCACCTTCTCCCGCCGTCCGGCGCGCAGGATCGCCGCGTTCAGCTCGCCGCCGAACACGAAGATCGCCGCCAGCGAGTAGAAGAACACCAGCGTGATCATCACCGTCGCCAGCCCGGCGTAGGTCGTCACGTAGTTGCGCGCAAACTCGTTGAGATAGAACCCGAACAATTCGCCGAAGCCGATGCTGCCGACAAAGGTGAGAATCACCCCCGGCGCGACGTCCAGGATGCGCAGCTTGACCGCCGGCAGCCAGATATGGGCGACAAACAGCGTAACGCACAAAACCACCGCCGCGACGCCGAGCCGCACGATGGTGACGAGCTGCTGCATATCGCCCAGCTGCGGCGCGAAATCGAGCACCTTGGCCCAGATCAGCGGCCCCAGCACGACAAAAAAGGCGAGCACCAGCAGGCCGACCGAGGCCACCATCATGAACAGGATCGATTGCAGCCTGAGCTTCCACCACGGCCGGTGGTCGAGCGCATCATAGGCGCGATTCAGCCCGGTGCGCAGCGCCTCGACGGCGCTGGAGGAGAAATACAGCGCCAGCACCGCGCCGATGGTCAGCAGGCCGCCGCGCGGCTGCGTCAGCACGTTCTGCACCTCGTTGGCGATCGGCCCCGCCACCGCCTGCGGCCACGCCTCGAAAATCAGCCGGGTCGCCTCGGCGGTGAGATCGGAGGCGCCGAGGAAGCTCGCCAGCGCCGTCACGAAAATGAAGAACGGGAACATCGAGGTCAGCATCGACAGCGCGATATGGCTGGCGATCGGCCAGCCGTCGTCGATCAGGAAACCCCCGATCGCGTCGAACGCCACGCTGCTCGCCTCCTTCATACCAAACCCTTCCCGGAACGCTCCACCCATACGCGAACGCCGGCTTAGGCGGAAATGCGGATTGCGCCGCGCGCTTTCAAGCCGCATGTTGCGGCGCCGCAATGGATATAAGGGAGCGACCAAGGTGGATTTCGACGACCTAGCCCGTCACGCTCAAGCCGCCGTGGAGACCCTGCTCGCCCGCGCCGTCGCCACCGTCCGCCCTTCGGTCGGCCGCGAAGGCCGCCTCGACGCCGGGCTGCTGGAGGCCGAACAGCATGCCGTGCACGGCCTCGCCTGGCTCGCCACCTACGTCGAGGCGGTGCGCCAGCTCGTCGCCTATGCTGAGCGCATGAAGGCGGATGCGCGCTTCGGCGAGACCGAGGAGCTGCTGACCCGCATCGGCCTGGGCGAATATCTGGCGCAGGCGTTCTCCGCCATCCCGATGAACCAGGGCGAATTCGTCCGCCCCGCCGACTTCGGCCTCGACGACGACGCCATCGCCGGCTTACGCAAGGGCGCCGTCGCCGAACTGATCGCGACCGGCTCGACGCCGGCCAACCGCCTGCGCCTCGCCGCGCTGATCGAACACGCGCACGAGGGCGCCATCGGCGATCCCGGCCTCGACGAGACGCTGGAGCACATGCGCGCCGAGATGCGCCGCTTCGCCGACGCCGAGGTGATTCCGTTCGCGCAAGGCTGGCATCGAACCAACAGCTACATCCCGCTGGAGGTGATCCAGCACCTTTCCGAGATGGGCGTGTTCGGGCTGACCATCCCCGAGGAGCACGGCGGCATGGGGCTGGGCAAGGTGGCGATGTGCGTCGTCTCCGAGGAGCTGTCGCGCGGCTATATCGGCGTCGGCTCGCTCGGCACCCGCTCGGAGATCGCCGCCGAGCTGATCCTCGTCGGCGGCACGGACGCGCAGAAGGCGAAATATCTGCCCAAGATCGCCTCGGGCGAGATCCTGCCGACCGCCGTGTTCACCGAGCCCAACACTGGCTCCGACCTCGCCTCGCTGCGCACGCGCGCCGCCCTCGAGGGCGACGTCTACAAGGTGACGGGAAACAAGACCTGGATCACCCACCCGGTCCGCGCCGACCTGATGACGCTCTTGGTGCGCACCAACGCGCAAGAGAAGGGCTACCGCGGCCTCTCGATGCTGCTGGCCGAGAAGCCGCGCGGCTCCGACGCCGAGCCGTTCCCGGCGCCCGGCATGTCCGGCGGCGAGATCGAGGTGCTCGGCTATCGCGGCATGAAGGAATACGAGATCGCCTTCGACGGCTTCGAGGTCCCGGCCTCGCAGCTGCTCGGCGGTGAAGAGGGCCAGGGCTTCAAGCAGCTGATGGAGACGTTCGAGAGCGCCCGCATCCAGACCGCGGCGCGCGCCGTCGGCGTCGCGCAGAGCGCGTTCGAGCTGGGGCTGCGCTACGCCAGGGACCGCATCCAGTTCGGCAAGCCGCTGATCAAATTCCCCCGCGTCTCCGACAAGCTGGCGATGATGGCGGTCGAGATCCACATCGCGCGCCAGATCACCTACTTCTCCGGCCGCGCCAAGGACGCCGGCCGGCGCTGCGACCTCGAAGCCGGCATGGCCAAGCTGCTCGGCGCCCGCGTCGCCTGGGCCGCGGCCGACAACGCGTTGCAAATCCACGGCGGCAACGGTTTCGCGCTGGAGTACCCGATCAGCCGCGTTTTATGCGACGCGCGCATCCTCAACATCTTCGAGGGCGCGGCGGAGATCCAGGCGCAGGTGATCGCAAGGCGGCTGCTGGAGGGCGGCAACTGACGGCGTCGCCGCGAACGCTCGTACGCAGTGCAGACTGACCCCAAACTTGCCCTTTAAACCCGCTTCCGTAATAACGGCGGCAGCGGGCGGGGGCGTCTCGCAGAAAAAGGGGGCGTTTGCGATGGAATCCTTGACAACAGTTGCTGCGGCTTCCGTCGCATTTGTCGGCAGTCATTTCATCCTGTCGCATCCGCTTCGCCTGCCGATTGTCCGCGCCATTGGCGAGACTGGCTTTCAAATCCTCTACGCTGTCGTAGCGTTTGCAACCCTCGGGTGGTTGTTCTTCGCCTACCGCGCCGCGCCGGTCGGCGAGCCGCTGTGGCCGGTCGGCTACGGGCTGTGGGGCCTCGCCACGCTGGTCATGTTGTTCGCCTCCATTCTGTTGATGGGCTCGCTGGTGCGCAATCCCGCGCTGCCGGGCGGCGCGCGGGTCGATACGGCGCGCGGCGTGTTCGCGATCACGCGACATCCCATGATGTGGGCGTTCGCGCTCTGGGGCTTCTGCCATATCGCGATCTTCCCCACGCCGAAGAACATCGTCGTCTGCTGCGCGGTGATCGTCCTCGCCCTTGTGGGATCGGCGCTGCAGGACGCCAAGAAGTCGCGCGCGCAGCCGGACTTCTGGCCGCAGTGGCGGCGCAAGACCAGTTTCTTCCCGTTCGCCGCCGTCGCCGCCGGCCACTCCCGCCTCGGCGGCTTCGGCCTGCACGCGATTCTCGGCGGCGTTGTCATATGGTTGGCGGCGACCTGGGCGCATATACCGCTCTCGGGCTGGCCCGCCGGGATCTGGCGCTGGCTGTAGCCCCAGAGGAACCCGCCGATGCTCGACATGCCGCCGCTGCGTCACGCGGAACTGCCGGGCCTGCGCATGGGCTATTACGAGGCCGGGCCCGAGGACGACCCCACGCCGCTGGTGCTGCTGCACGGCTGGCCGGAGCTGGCGTTCTCCTGGCGCCATCAGATCAAAGCTTTCGCTAGCGCCGGCCGCCGCGTCATCGCGCCCGACCAGCGCGGCTACGGCGCGACGCCGGGGCCCGAGGCGGTCGAAGCCTACGACCTCGACCATCTCTGCGCCGACGTCGCCCATCTGCTCGACGCGCTTGACATCGACAAGGCCGTCATCGTCGGCCACGATTGGGGCGGCATCGTCGGCTGGGACTTTCCGCTGCGCCATCCCGGCCGCGCGGCGGGCGTCGTCGGCGTCAATACGCCGCATCTGCCGCGTTTGCCCGTGGACCCCATCGCCTTCTTCCGCCAGCGGTTCGGCGACAGCATGTATATCGTGCGCTTCCAGGACCCCGCGCGCGAGCCCGACCGCATCTTCGCCGACAACGTCGAGAACGTGTTCGACTTCATGCTGCGCGAGCCGCCGCCGTCGCGCGGCGCCGCGCCGATCAACCTCGACTTTCCCGCCATCGTCGCCGCCTACGATCCCGCGCGCGACACGCGTCCCAGCATCGTCGCGCCCGAAGAACGGGCCGTCTTCGTCGAGACCTTCCGGCGCACAGGCTTCACCGGCGGCATCAACTGGTATCGCAACTTCACCCGCAACTGGGAGCGCTCGGCGGCTCTGCAGCACGGCGTCGGCGTCCCCTGCCTGATGATCTCGGCCGAACTCGACGCGGTGCTGCCGCCCTGGATGTCGACCGGCATGGAGAAGCTGGTCCCCGATCTCACCCGTCATCTCGTCGTCGGCAGCGGCCATTGGACGCAGCAGGAGCGCCCCGACGAAGTGAGCCGCATTATCCTCGACTGGCGCAACCTGCGCTTTCCTTAAGCCGCGACGGGAACCGGCGAATTCCCCTGCGCGTTGGCGCTGAACGGCGTGGGGAGTTCGCGATGGCGCAGAACGTTCGAACCTTCTGGAAGGGCTATCTGCGGCTTGCGCTGGTGGCGATTCCGGTCCGGCTCGTCTCCGCCGAGATTTCCCAGGCGACGCCGCACTTCCACCAGATCGACCGCAAGTCGAAACAGCGCATCCATTACCTGAAGGTGGCGGACGACAAGAAGGTGGCGCCGGACGATATCGTCATGGGCTACGAGGTCGAGCCCGGCGACTACGTGCTGCTGGAGAAGGACGAACTCGACGCCGTCAAGCTGGAGACCCGCCATGCGATCGAGCTGACCCAGTTCGTCGACGCCGCCGACATCGACCCGCTGTATTTCGAGCGCCCCTATTACCTGCTGCCCGACGGCGACGTCGCCGAGGAAGGCTATGTCGTCATCCGCGACGCCCTGCGCGCGGCGCGAAAAGTCGCCATCGGCCAGTTGACGATCCGCGGCCGCGAGGAACTCGTCGCGCTCTACGCCGGCGGCGCGGGCCTCGTGCTCGATACGCTGCGCTACGACGAGGAGATCCGCGACGCCGACGACGTGTTCGCCTCGCTCGGCAAAGCCAAGCCGCGCGCGGACATGCTCGAGATGGCCAAGCAGCTTATCGACAGCCGCAGCCACGCTTTCGACCCGTCGGAGTTCAAGAACCACTACGCCGAGGCGTTGCGCGATCTGGTCAAGCGCAAGGTCGAGAGCGGCGGCAAGGTCTCGGTGGAGGAGGAGAGCGAGCCGAGGAGCAAGGTGATCGATTTCATGGAGGCGTTGAAGCGTTCGCTCGGAAGCGGGTCCGCGCCAGCGCCGCCGGCCAAGCCGCCCGCCAAACCCGCCGCCAAACCCAAACCCTCCGCCAAGCCGAAGAGCGCGGCGAAGAAAGCCGCGCCCAAGCGCAAGGCGTCTTGAGACCATGCGCCACACCGCTTCCCCCGAGCCCAGGTCCGTCATCCCTTCCTTCGCGGCGATGACGGGAGCGCCCTGAGATGCCGCGCGCGGGCGAACTCAAGACCTATCGCGCCAAGCGCAATTTCGCCGTGACGCCGGAGCCGCGCGGCGAAGCCTTGCGACAGGAGCCGCGCGGCGAAGCCTTGCGACAGGAGCCGCGCGGCGAAGCCTTGCGACAGAAGCCCAGCGGGGCGACAGTCTCCCCCGGCCATCGGCTCATCGTGCAGCATCATTTCGCCCGCCGCGACCATTACGATCTTAGGCTCGAGATGAATGGCGTGCTGGCGAGCTGGGCGGTGACGCGCGGCCCCTCCGCCGATCCGCACGACCGCCGCCTCGCCGTGCGCACCGAGGACCACCCGCTCGACTACGCCGACTTCGAGGGAACCATCCCCAAGGGCGAGTACGGCGGCGGCACGGTCATCCTGTGGGAGTACACGACCTATTCCCCCGCCAACGGCGATCCCGCCGAGGCGGTGCGCAAAGGCGAGATCAAGTTCGTCGCCCATGGCGAGCGGATGAAGGGGCGCTGGGTGCTGGTGCGCATGCACACAAAGGAAAAGCGCGAGAACTGGCTGCTGATCAAGGAGCGCGACGAGTTCGCCGAGGACGACGACAGCCTGACCGCCCGCTTCCTCACCTCGGTGAAGACCGACCGCGCGCGCGCCGAGATCGAGAACGGCAGGCCGCCGAAAAAGCCCGCGGCGAAAGCGAAGGCGAAGCGCGAAGCAAAACTTCCCGCCTTCGTCCCGCCGCAGCTCTGCTCCATCGCGCAGTCGCCGCCCGAGGGCGATGACTGGATCTACGAGGTGAAATACGACGGCTACCGGCTGGAGCTTGCCGTCGCCGGCGGCCAGGCGATCGTCTACACCCGCTCCGGCCTCGACTGGACGAAGCGCTTCCCCGGCCTCGCCGCCGCGGCCGCGGCGCTGCCCTGCCGCAGCGCGCTGATCGACGGCGAAGCGGTCGTGCTCGACGAAAAAGGCGTCAGCCAGTTCCCGGCGCTCGTTTCGGCGCTGGAGCGCCATTCCGACGAGATCGTGTTCTACGCCTTCGACATCCTGTCGCTCGACGGCAAGGATCTGCGCAAGCAGCCGCTCGCCGAGCGGCAAAAGGCGCTGCGCAAGCTGATCCCCGAGACCGCGCCGCGCATTCGCGTCGCCGAGCATATCGCCGGCGACGGCGCCCGAGTATTCGAGCAGGCGGTGGCCGCCGGCGCGGAGGGCATCGTCGCCAAGGACCGGACGGCGCCTTACGTCTCCGACCGCACGCAACGCTTCGTCAAGATCAAGGGTTACCCGCGCACCGACGTCGTCATCGTCGGCTACAAGCCCTCGACCAAACGCGAGCCGTTCGCCAGCCTGCAGGCGGCGGTCGAGGAGAACGGGCGGCTGCGCTTTGTCGGCGGGATCGGCACGGGCTACACCGCCCGGCAGCGCGCCGACATTTTCGCCAAAATCTCCCGCGGCGCGTCGGCGACGCCGCCGCCCGAGCTTGACGGCAAGCCGCCGAAGGACATCAAATTCATCAAGCCGCTGCGGCGCGCCGAGATCCGCTTCGGCGGCTGGACCGGCGACGGCATACTGCGGCAGGCGCGGTTTCTTGCCTTGCGGGAGGATCTGCCCGTGGTCTCGTCCAAGCCCAAGCCAGCCGCCATCACCCACGCCGACCGCGTGGTGTTCCCGGAGGCGCACGTCACCAAGGGCGAGATCGCCGCCTATTACGAGGCGGTGGCGCAGCGCATGGCGCCGCATCTCGAAAATCGCCTCGTCTCGATCGTGCGCGCGCCGGAGAGCATTGCGGAGACCTTCTTCCAGCGCCACCCGCTGCGCGGCATGGAGACGGGCGTCGTCCCATTCGATGTCGAGGGCGAGACCTACATGGCGCTCGATGGGGCGCTCGGCCTGCACACCGCCGCCCAGTTCGGCGCCATCGAGTTGCACGGCTGGATGAGCACGACGCAAGCCATCGACGCGCCCGACCGCCTGGTGTTCGACCTCGACCCCGACGAGGGCCTCGCCTTCGACGAGGTTCGCCGCGCCGCGCAGGATATCGCCAAGGCGCTGAACGAGCTGGGCCTGAAATCCTGGCCGCTGCTGTCCGGCGGCAAGGGCGTGCATGTCGTGCTGCCGCTCGACGGCTCGCAAGACTACGCCGAGACGGAGCCGTTCGCCAAAGCCTTCGCCAACGCGCTGGCGGCGCATCAGCCGGAGCGCTTCGTCGCCACCATGAGCAAGCAGCGCCGCCGCGGCCGCATCTTCGTCGACTGGCTGCGCAACAAGAAGACCGCCACCGCCATCCTGCCGTGGTCGCTGCGCGCGAGGCCGGGTGCGACCGTCGCCGTCCCGCTCTCCTGGGACGGGCTGGCCAAGGCCAAATCGGCGGGCGCGTTCGACATCCGCAGCGCGGCGAAGCAACGCGACCCGTGGCGCGAATTCTTCACGACCAAGCAGAGCCTGCCGCGCGGCGCGATCAGCAGCCCTTAGGCGGAATGAACACGTATTCGTAAGTGATCTCGGCCTTGCGGCTGAACGTGCGCGCGAACGGCAGCGTCAGCCGCTGCGGCGTGGCGACGTCGAGGTCGGGGAAAACCGCATGGACCTCGCGCGCGTCGATGTGGTCGCGGTAGACGACGATGGCGCCTTGGCTTTCGCGCAAGGCGGGATCGTAGCCGGGCAGCGCGTTCAGCTCGATCAGATGCGCGCCCGGGCGCGGCGGAACAAGCGAAATCGCGAGCCCGTAAGCGCTCCAGAAATCGCCCATCACATAGGCCGGCCCGCAGGAGAAGCGCTGGCCCCATTGCGCCTGCAGCCGCGCGGCGGCCTCGACCAGCGGCTCCTGCTGACGCGGATGGATGGTGAACACGCCATAGACCGCGAGCCCGCCGACCAGCAACGCCGCGGCGAAAACAGCCGCGCCCCGAGTCATCCAGCGCCGCGCCGCCGTGAAGCGCTCGGGCGTGAATGCAAAGCCGCCCGCAACCGCGAGCCAGGCCACGAACAGGAACGGCGAATCGTAGCGCGAGGGATACTTGAAGCCGAGCCCGGCGACGAGAAACAGCAGCAGCGCCAGCCCGGCGGCGCCCGCCGCGAGCACGAAGCGCGCCGCCGGCGCCGGCGGCGGCGTCCAGCGCGCCTCGCCGCGGAAAACCGCGACGCCGAGCCAGATCCAGCCCGGCGCGAGATAGGCGACGAAGCCGAGCGCCAGTTCCGACAGGTTCTTCAGCCGGAAGCCGAGCGGCGCCGACAGATACAGCGTCCCCGTCGCGTGGCCGAGCGCGCCCGAATGCGGCGCGGCGATGAGATGAGGCGCCACCAGCGCCGCAGCGAGCGTCGCGCACAGATAGAGCCGCACGTCGCCGAAGACGCGGCGATAGGCCGGAACCGTCAGGCTCGCCAGCGCCAGCGAGACCGCCCACAGCGCCACCGTATATTTGGCGTAGAACGCCAGCGCGAAGGCGAGCGCCAGCGCCGCCCAGTGGCGGAACCCGCGCGTCTCGAACGCGCGCAGGGCGTGGAACAACATCGCCGCCCAGAACGGAAACTGCAGAATGTCGGCGTTTAGCGCGAAGGCGACCGGCGCGCCGATGAAATACACCGCCCCTGTGAGCAGGATCGTCAAAAGCCCCGCGGCCTCACGCTCGCGCCACAGCCGCAGCGTGCGGTAGACATAGACCAGCCCGACGAGGTTCAGCGCCTGCTGCAACGCCACGCACCAGAAGGTCGTCGGCCAGGCCAAGCGCATGACCAGGAAACCCATCCACTGCATCAGCGGCGGCTGCTTCGGAGTCGACAGCGACGGGTTGAGCCCCCACGACAACAGCTCCCGCGTATCGCTGCTCGGCGCCGGCAGAACCCACGCCAGCCCCAGCGGGACGCAAAGCAGCAACGCCACGACGGCGAATCTCGGCAACGTTTTCGGCATCCGCCCTCCAGGAACCGGCGCATCTCTTAGAGCGGGACGGGGCGATAAGGGAGCGCCCGAACCGCGGAATCGGTGGATTTCGCCCCGCCCGCGGCTGGCGCGGGAGTCGCGGCCATCCTAAGACCCTCGTCGACAGCAAGGATTTGAGGCTTTGAGCGCAGCTCCCGGAAAGTCTTGCGGCGCCTGCACGATGTGCTGCTCGGCGCTCGAAATCGACGAACTGAAGAAACCCGCCGGCCCGCTATGCGCCAACAGCTGCGAGTCAAGATGCCGCATCTACCCTGAGCGCCCGCAGGTCTGCCGCGACTTCGAATGCGAATGGCTGACGCAGCGCAACCTGCCGGCGAATTTCCGCCCCGACCTGATCGGCGCCCTGTTCATGCAGGACTACGACGTCGACGAGTACCGCGCCGTCTGCGCGCCCGAGCGCCCGCTGGCGTGGCGCAACCCGCGCGTGTTCGCCCATCTCGTCGCGGTCGCCAAGACCGGCCGCACCGTCGTCGCCAAGGCCGGCCGGCAGGCCTGGCGGGTGTTCGCCTCGGGCGAATGGGGGCCGACGGTTTAGCCGGCAGGCGCCACCGCCGCTGCGGCGCCCCAATTTACGGCGCCGACTCATGACGGGTAGACGTGGCGCCCCGCGCAAAGCAATGCTAAGGACCGCGCGGATTTGGCGGGCCTGCTTGAGGCTCTGCTTGCGGCTGCCCGAGGAGTTCTAAGCGATCATGAAGAAGATCGAGGCTATCATCAAGCCGTTCAAGCTCGACGAGGTCAAGGAGGCGCTGCAGGAGGCCGGCGTGCAGGGCATCACTGTGCTCGAAGCCAAAGGCTTCGGGCGCCAGAAGGGCCACACCGAGTTGTACCGGGGGGCGGAATATGTCGTCGACTTCCTGCCCAAGGTGAAAATCGAGGTCGTCGTCGCCGACGAAAATCTCACCCGCGCCGTCGAAGCGATCCGCAAGGCCGCGCAAACGGGTCGCATTGGCGACGGCAAGATTTTCGTGTCCACCATCGACGAGGCGATCCGCATCCGCACCGGCGAGACCGGCGCCGACGCGGTGTGACCGGGCAGGTTCATCCAAGACACGGGGAAACGAGGGACCCATGAAAACGGCGCAAGACGTTCTGAAATACATCAAGGAGAACGACGTCAAATACGTCGACCTCCGCTTCACCGACCCGCGCGGCAAGTGGCAGCACGTCACCTTTGACCAGACGCTGATCGACGAGGACGCGTTCGCCGACGGCCTGATGTTCGACGGCTCCTCGATCGCCGGCTGGAGGGCGATCAACGAATCCGACATGACGCTGATGCCGGACCCGACCAGCGCCTGCATGGACCCATTCTTCGCCGCCTCGACGCTGGTGCTGAACTGCGACATTCTCGAACCCGCCAGCGGCCAGCCCTACAACCGCGACCCGCGCGGCATCGCCAAGAAGGCGGAAGCCTATCTGAAGTCGACCGGAATCGGCGACACCGCCTTCTTCGGCCCCGAGGCCGAGTTCTTCGTATTCGACGACGTGCGCTTCCGCGCCGACCCCTACAACACCGGCTTCCAGCTCGACCACAGCGAATTTCCTGAGAACTCCGACACGCCTTACGAGGGCGGCAACCTCGGCCACCGCATCCGCACCAAGGGCGGCTATTTCCCGGTGCCGCCGCAGGATTCGGCGCAGGACATGCGCGGCGAGATGCTGAAGGCGATGGCCGACATGGGGGCCAAGGTCGAGAAACACCACCACGAGGTCGCCTCCGCCCAGCATGAGCTCGGCCTCAAGTTCGGCCCGCTGACGCAGATGGCCGACCACATGCAGATCTACAAATACTGCATCCATCAGGTCGCGCAGAGCTACGGCAAGACGGCGACCTTCATGCCCAAGCCGATCTACGGCGACAACGGCTCCGGCATGCACGTGCACCAGTCGATCTGGAAGGACGGCAAGCCGGCGATGGCCGGCAACAAATACGCCGACCTCAGCCAGGAGTGCCTGTACTACATCGGCGGCATCATCCGCCACGCCAAGGCGCTGAACGGCTTCACCAATCCGTCGACCAACAGCTACAAGCGGCTGGTTCCCGGCTTCGAAGCCCCCGTGCTGCTCGCCTACAGCGTGCGCAACCGCTCGGCCTCGTGCCGCATTCCGTGGACGTCGAACCCGAAGGCCAAGCGCGTCGAGGTTCGCTTCCCCGACCCGACCGCCAATCCCTATCTCGCCTTCGCGGCGATGCTGATGGCGGGCCTCGACGGCATCAAGAACAAGATTGATCCGGGCCCGGCGATGGACAAGGACCTCTACGACCTGCCGCCGAAGGAGCTGAAGAAGATCCCGACGGTGTGCGGCTCTTTGCGCGAGGCGCTGAGCTGCCTCGACAAGGATCGGGCGTTCCTGAAGGCGGGCGAGGTGTTCAGCGACGACTTCATCGACAGCTACATCGACCTCAAGATGGCCGACGTCACGCGGTTCGAGATGACGCCGCACCCGGTCGAGTTCGATATGTATTACTCCTACTGAGTTTTAGGGCTTCGGGTGAGAAGGGCGGCCGCAGGGCCGCCCTTTTTTGTTTGGGGGCGCCAGCGCAGTCGCCCCCCCTTGGCGCGAGCCGGCCGAAATCCGTCACAGTGTTGACGCTTTGGATCTCGGCGACTGGCAGGGAACGAACTTGGGGCCTGATTTTCGCTTGACCAAACCTTTTGTCTGCAACCACCAATTCGTATAGCAAAATTCTCAAATTTCGGGACAGCGCGAATGGCCGCGAAGGATCGATAGCCCCCGCCTCGCGCAGCGAGAGACCGCGAGTTCGCCCGACTGGCGCCCCGCCGCCAACCCATCTGTCGCAGATCAAGGAATCCCCGCGCTCGCCGTCCGATGATGCCGAAAACCGCCGCGACGGCGGGCCAAAGGCGATAAGAAGGCGAATCGCAATGACGAACGCAACCACGGCGACGCTAGCTGCGCTCCTCGTCGCCCTCAGCGCCCCCGCCCTCGCCGCCGCCTCCGGCGACGCCGATCACGGCGAGGTGCTTGCCCGCCACTGGTGCGCCTCCTGCCACATCGTCGCCGACGATCAGGCGCGCGGCGCCGACAACGTGCCGACCTTCTCGAACATCGCCAACCGGACCGGCTTCGACCCCGCGCAGATCGCCCGCTTCCTGCGCGATCCCCACGCCAAGATGCCGGACATGCAGCTTTCCACCTACGAATCCGAAGATCTCGCCGCCTATATCGCGAGCCTGAAGAAGTAGCGCGCGGCGTCTCACGCGACCGCCGACGACCCCATTTCGACCTCGAACACCCGGTGCAGATCCGCCGCCGCGGTCGGCTTGCCGAACAGCCAGCCCTGCCCTTCCGCCGGCACGCCGAGCGCGCGCGCGCGGTCGAGCTGCTCGACCGTCTCGACGCCCTCGAAGGTCACCCGCATGCCGAGCTGCGACGACAGCCGCGCAATGTTGGCCACCAGCACGTCGGCCTTGCGGCTCCTGCCGAGCTGCTGGGTGAAACTCTTGTCGATCTTCACCTTGTCGAGCGGCAGCCGCATCAGGTGGCTCAGCGACGAGTAGCCGGTGCCGAAATCGTCAAGCGCGATACGCACGCCGAGCGCGCGCACGCTCTCGAGCACCCGGCAGGCGGTGTCGGGGGCGGAGAGCGCCGCCGTCTCGGTGATCTCCAGCTCCAGCCGCCCCGGCGCAAGGCCGGTGGAGGCGAGCGCCCGGCGCACGGTGTCATACAGCGTATCGATCTGGCGGGTCGACACGTTGACGCCGACGCGCACCGGCAGCGGCCACGTCACCGCATCCTCGCAGGCGCGCTGCAACGCCCAGGCGCCGAAGGAATTCATCAGGTTGAGATCTTCCAGCACCGGCACGAAATCGGCCGGCGACACCTGCCCGCGCACCGGATGGCGCCAGCGCGCCAGCGCCTCGAAGCTGACCAGCTCCTCGGTCTCGATGTCGACGATCGGCTGGTAATGCAGCTCGAAGGTGCGCGCGGCCAGCGCGGCCTGGAGGTCGAGCTCCAGCAGTCGCCGCTCGTGCGCCCGCTCGCTCATCGACGTCTCGTAGATCTGGCAGGAGCCGCGATATTCGCGCTTGGCGGTGTAGAGCGCCATGTCGGCCTGGCTCAGCAGCACGTCGACGCCGATCGCGCCGCCGGTGCAGACGGAAATGCCGACGCTGGCGCCGACGACCACCTCCGCCCCGTCGATCCACATCGGCCGCGACAGGTCGGCGATCAGCCGATCGGCGAAACGTCGCGTCGAATCGTCGCTCGGGCCGCAGCGCAGAATGACGAATTCGTCGCCGCCCCAGCGCGAGACATAGGCCTCCTCGGCGATCGCGTGGCGGAGACGCCGCCCCGCCTCCACCAGCACCCGGTCGCCGAACTTGTGGCCGAGCGTGTCGTTGATCTGCTTGAAGCCATCGAGATCGAGGAACAGCGCCTCGGTGCGCGCCTCCAGGCCGTGCGCCGCCGCCAGCGCCTCCGACAGCCGCTCCTCGAACGAACGCCGGTTCGGCAGACCCGTCAGCGAATCGTAGCGCGCGGCGTGGTCGAGCGCCTCGCGCGCGCGCCGCTGGTCGGTGACGTCTTGCACCACCAGCACCCAGCCGCCCTCGTCGTTTCGCTTCAGCGTGAGGTCGTGCACCTTGCCGTTCGGTCCCGGCGCTTCCAGCCGCGCCACGCTGTCGGGAGCGCTCGCGGCGGAGAAACTCGTGATCAGCCGCTCGGCGTCGCCGCGGCTCAGCGCGCCGCGGCGGCGCGCCAGACGCACCAGCGCGTCGAACCGCACGCCTTGCAGCGGCCGCCGACCGGGCAGGCCGAAACACTCGGCCAGTTCCGCGTTGGAGACGACGATGCGCATGGCGCTGTCGATCATGCACATGCCATGCGACATGTTGTCGATAGCAAAGCGGAAGCGCTTGGCGACCGTGTCGGAGCGCCGCCGGTAGCCAATCTCGGACAGCAGGATCGCCCGCAACCGCGCGGCGCTGGAATAGATGTACGCGACAAGCAGGATTTGCGTCAGCGCCGCGATATAGAAATAACCGCCGCGTACCGCAAAGCCGAGCCCAACCGGAACCAGCGCGGCAAGCACATGCACCCTGACGATCTTCTCGATCGCGAACGAGCGCAGGCCGATGCCCATGGCGTTGACCAGCGATACGATCAGCGTCAGCGCCAGCACCGCCGGCTCGTTGGTATAGACGTATCCCCAGAAGGTCAGAGCGCCGCTGCAGGCGAGATAGGCGGCGGCGCACCAGCTGTAGGCGGCGTCGTACCATCGGTTCCTGCTCAACGGCCGCCGCATCGCTATCGAGATGCGCGCGCTCGCCAGCGCCACCGCGACGGCCGCGATCTCGATCGGCGCCGCAGCCCCGGATATGTATCCGCACAGCGCCGCGATGCCGGCCGTGATCGCGGCGCCGGCGATCAGCGAGCCCGCTCCGACGTACAAGGACTCGTTCAGAAGCTTGGAAGCGTCTTCCGAACCGTCACTCGATTTTTGCGTCAGGGTTCGTAACATTGGCGCGGGTATTTCGCTCCTCGCGCTGCAAACTAGTGGTTAGATATTAACGCGGCGTTTGAATTGTCGCGGCAGGAGTGAAGGGCCACGGGCGATCGCCGGGGCCGAATACGCTCAGGTTTTTGCGCCAGCAACTCATTCCAGAAAAAACGGACGACCGAATTGCCAAAAAATTTACCTTCAGCGCGCGCCAGTTCCGTTTCCGACTCGCCCGTGCTGGGCTGGCTGGGCCGAAAGGATTTCGAGCGCGCCCGCCTGCGCTGGCGGCGCTTCAGCTTGTGGCGCGATCACAACGAGTTCCTCGCCGAACGCGACGCGCTGCATCTGGGCTATTTCGTTTCCGGAGTGACGGCCGAGGTCCAGCGGGTGACGCTCGAAGGCTTCGAGCGATGGACGCGGCTGACCGGCGCGCCGCCCGACCTCGATGGGCTGGATTTTTTCGCCGCCCACTGGCGCTGGCGCGGCCGCCACCCCGGAGCGCCGGTCGTCGGGAAATTCGGCGTTCCCGACGATCCCGAACGCAGACCCGCTGCCGACGGCGCGCAGCGCGTGCTCGTCCTGCCGGAATTGTTCGTGCGTTGGCGCGACGAGCTCGCCAAGCCGAAACTGTTCCCCGCGCCAGACCTCGACACCTATGCGGCGCACGTGGTCGAATGCTGCCTGCCCTCCGGCAGGCGCGCGAGACGCGCGGCCGTCAACTCCGCCTGAAACGCCGCATCCGGGTTCGAGGACTGCCCGAACAGCCTGACCTGCTCCTCCGGGCGCGAGCGCAGGAACGGATAGCGCTCCCGCGTAGCGCGCCACTTCGCCTTGCAATCGTAGCCCATCAGCACATGCGGGCGCGTCAGCGGCGGATAAGGCCGCGGCGCCGTCCAGGCGACCGCCCCGTACATGCGACGGAACGCCGGCTGATACTCCGCCCGGCAGGTGCCGGTAATGAAATCGATGCCGAAATAGTCCTCGGCGATGAAACCCGGCCGCATGGTAAGATAAGGCAGCAAGGGATAGGCGCGCGTGAACTCAAATCGGCTACAGTGACGCGTGGCGTCGAGCAGAATTTCCCCCGCCTGCAGCCGCGGCCCGACAATATCGCCGAAGCTCTCGGTCACCGGCAGGTAATGCTCAGGCCGCGAGGCTAGATGAAGCCGGATCGAACTTGCCATGACTCCATCGATATACACCCCGAACAACCAGGCGTTTGGCGTATCGTCGCCAGAATCGGTAAATAAGCCTGACGCATTCGATGCGATTGTCCCTTCTCTCGCGTAGGCTTCGTAACGCAAGCGAAATATGGCTTCTCTGTCTTCTTGAGTATCCGCCCGCCTGTATTCGACGCGCTCAAGAAGCTTTTCCATCCGCACTGCGAATGTGGACGTCTCTTCCTGCTGAAGCACTTGAAAGCCCCCAACGGCTCGCTGATACCTTGCGAATTTAAGCATTTTAATCTTTTATGCGCCAGCGGGATTCAGGAATTTTTAACCAACGGCGTGGAATATAGTTAATTTCAGGTGGTTACGTCGGTCGATTTCGTTTCCCTGCGCAGTTCCAGGAGAAGGCCGTCCGGCCGCGGCCCTCGCGCGCTCCTGCGTTGTGGCGCCGCGGAGTCAACCGGGGCAGGCTAGCGGGAAATGTCCCGGGCGGCCGTGCGGCTCGCGCCATTTTTGCGGCGGTGTTTTCGTCCACGGAAAAGGTCAAACGGGTCTCGCCGCCTCGGCGGAAGCCCTATATACCGGAGCGGAGGCGTAGCCGCCAAAAGACGGATCGAAGGAGGCCCATGAGTCAGAAGAGGCGGATCCTGATCGTCGACGACGACAGCGATCTCAGGATGGCGCTTGGAGAGCAGTTGAGTTTGCATCCCGAGTTCGTCGTCTCGGAAGCCGCAGACGTCGCCGGCGCGCGCATCTGCGTGGCCGAGCAGCCGCCCGATCTCGTCATCATGGATATCGGCTTGCCGGACATGGACGGGCGGGAAGGCGTGCGCATCTTGCGGGCGGAGGGGTTCAAGCGCCCGATCATCCTGTTGACCGGGCGCGATTCCGACGCCGACACGGTGATCGGTCTGGAGGCCGGCGCCAACGATTACATCGTCAAGCCGTTCCGCTTCGCCGTGCTGCTGGCGCGCATTCGCGTGCAGATGCGCCAGCACGAGGCGAGTTCTGAGGCCGAGTTCCAGATCGGCAAATACACCTTCCGGCCCGCCAACAAGATGCTGCTCGATTCGCGCGGCGGCAAGCTCCGGCTGACCGAGAAGGAGGCAGCGATCCTGCGCTTCCTGCATCGCGCCGAGCGCCAAAGCGTCGCGCGCGAGACGCTGCTGCGCGAGGTCTGGGGCTACAACGCCAACGTCACCACGCACACGCTGGAGACGCACATCTATCGCCTGCGCCAGAAGATCGAAGAGAATCCGGCGGAGGCGCAATTGCTGGTCACCGACGGGGGCGGCTACAAGCTGCTGCCGTGACCTTGAGGAGACGCGCTTGGGTCTCGACGCCGTCGTCCGCCGGCTTGCCGGCGTCCGACCTTTCGCGGCGTTGCCGCGCGAGGCGCTGCAGATGCTCGCCTTCTCCTGCCCCGAGCGGCAGCTTCACGCCGGCGAGCGGCTGTTCTCAGCCGGCGAACCCGCCGACAGCGCCTTCCTGGTGCTCGAAGGCGAAATCGTCATGAGCGCGGGCGGCCAGGAGCGGCGCGCCGGCGTCGGCGCGCTGATCGGCGAATCGGCGCTGCTGGTCGAAACCCTCCGCCCCGCCGACGCTGCGGCCGCGCGCGACAGCCAGCTGCTGACGATTCCGCGCGAGACCTTTCGCCGCGTGCTGCCCGAATTTCCCGACGCCGCGGCCAAGATCCAGCGCGCCGCCGCCGCCCGCGCGCGCGGGCTGATCGCCCAACTCGAGGCGATTCGCCGGCGCGACTTCACCGCCGCCTGAAGGAGGCCATATGTGACCGACCCCGGCCCGCAGCGCGCCCCCGGCCTCGAGGACATCGAGGCGATCGCCCACCGCAGCTATGACGCGCTGCCGCTGGAGTTCCGCCGTCTGTGCGACGGCGTCGTCATCCACGTCGTTGATTTTCCTGACGAGGAGACGCTCGACGAGATGAACGCGCAATCCGAGTTCGACCTGCTCGGGCTGTTCCGCGGCCGCGGCCTCGCCCATTCCGACGCAGCCCCGCCGACCGGCGAATTGCCCAACATGGTCTGGCTCTACCGCCGGCCGCTGCTCGACTACTGGTGCGAGGGCGAGGACACGCTGGAAGAGGTCGTGACCCACGTTTTGGTACACGAGATTGGCCACCATTTCGGCCTCTCCGACGCCGATATGGAGGCGATCGAGCGCCAAGTTTCCTGAACGGCTGCGAGACGCCTTCACAACGCCGTCATGGTGAGGTTACACTGTAGGCCGGGGCCGGCGAGATCCGGTGTGCGAACCCAAAGGAGGATTGGAGCGCCTCTTGACGGTTCATGTGCAAGCGGTGTCGCCGGAGACCTGCCCGGCGCTCGTGCTCAACGCGGACTTCCGGCCGCTGAGCTACTATCCGCTATCGATCTGGGGTTGGCAGGACGCGATCAAGGCGGTTTTTCTCGATCGCGTGAACATCGTATCCGAGTACGAGCACGCGGTTCGCAGCCCGACCTTCAGCATGCGGCTGCCTTCGGTGGTGTCGCTGAAGAGTTACGTGAAGCCGTCGCGTTTTCCCGCCTTCACGCGGTTCAACGTATTCCTGCGCGACCGCTTCACCTGCCAATATTGCGGCTCGCGCGACGATCTGACCTTCGATCACGTGGTGCCGCGTTCGAAGGGCGGCGTGACCTCGTGGGAGAACGTGGTCGCCGCCTGCTCGGGCTGCAACCTGCGCAAGGCGGACATGATGCCGGCCAAGGCGCACATGTTCCCCGCCTGCAAGCCCTACCAGCCGACAGTGCACGACCTGCACCAGAACGGCCGGCTGTTCCCGCCGAACTACCTGCACGCGAGCTGGATGGATTATCTGTACTGGGACAGCGAGCTGGAGCCGTAAGGGGGCGGGCATGTTCGCGCGATGGCTTCGCGAGCGGCGCGCCCGCCGCGAAATCCGCCGCCAAAACCTCCAATTCCTGCAGCGCGTCGCCGACGCGGTGGCGCAGGAATACGAAGCGCTCCCCTTTGCGATGCTTTCCGATCCAAAGCGCCTGCAAGGACATTGCGAAACTATCGTGAATGGCGTCTGGCTGGCCTGGAACATCGACTTTCACCCATCGCGCAGCGGCGCCATCTTCGTCGTGATCGATTTCCATTCCGACTTACCGACCCCGTGGAGCGTCAAACCCTCGCGCGGGTTCGACAAGTCCCCGGAGGCCCCCGCTGCGGCGCCGGAGCGGCTGCGATGGGTGGTGGAAATTCCCGTCGTCGCCTTTGACGGCGCTTAACTGCGCCCCTACCCCGCCTCCAGAAGCTTCACCGCCGCGTCGCGCTCGAACAGCCACAGTAGCAGCCTCAAAGCCCGATGCTCCGGCGCCGCCAGCCGCTCGTCCGCCGCCACCACCGCCTCCGCCTCCGCCCGCGCCGCGCGCAGCAGTTCCCCATGCACCTCGATCCGCGCCAGCCGGAACCCCGGCGCACCCGACTGCTTCGCCCCCAGCACGTCGCCTTCGCCGCGTAGCCTGAGATCCTCTTCGGCGATGCGGAACCCGTCCTCGGTCTGCCGCAGGATTTCCAGCCGGGCGCGCCCGGTCTCGCCGAGCGGCCCCTTGTAGAGCAGCAGGCAGGTCGAGCGCCCGGCCCCGCGCCCCACTCGTCCGCGCAACTGATGCAGTTGCGCCAGCCCGAATCGCTCGGCGTGCTCGATCACCATCACGGTCGCTTCCGGCACGTCGACGCCGACCTCGATCACCGTCGTCGCCACCAGCACCTGCGTCTCGCCGCGCTGGAACCGCTCCATCGCCGCGTCTTTCTCCGCCCCTTTCATGCGGCCGTGGATCAGCCCGACCGCGGCCCCGAAAAACTCCCGTAGCGCGTCGGCCCGCTCCTCGGCGGCGGCGACGTCGAGCTCCTCGCTCTCCTCGACCAGCGGGCAGACCCAATAGGCGCGTGCGCCGCCCGCCAGCGCCCGCCCGATCCCGGCGACCACGTCCTCCAGCCGCTCCAGCGGGATGACGCGGGTGTCGATCGGCGAGCGCCCCGGCGGCTTCTCGTCGAGCACGGAGACGTCCATATCGCCGAAATAGGTCAGCACCAGTGAGCGCGGGATTGGCGTTGCGGTCATCACCAAGAGGTCCGCCGCCTCGCCCTTGGCCGACAGCGCCAGCCGCTGATGCACCCCGAACCGATGCTGCTCGTCCACCACCGCCAGCCCGAGATCGCGGAATGCGACGCTATCCTGAAACAGCGCATGGGTGCCGACGGCGATGTCGATCTCGCCGCTAACGAGCCGCGCCAGCTTGTCGCGCCGCTGCGCGGTCGTGTCGCGGCCGGTGAACAGCTCCAGCCGCAGCCCCGCGGCGCCGGCCAGCGCCCCGAGCCGCTCGAAGTGCTGGCGGGCGAGGATTTCGGTCGGCGCCATCAGCGCCGCCTGCCGACCCGCCTCGACGGCGTCGCACATCGCCAGCAGCGCGATCACGGTCTTGCCGGCGCCGACGTCGCCCTGCAGCAGCCGGATCATCCGCTTTGGCAGCGCGAGATCGGCGCGGATCTCCGCCACCGAGCGCGCCTGCGCCGCCGTCAGCGCATAAGGCAGCGCGCCCAGCACAAGCCCCGCCAGCCGCCCCTCGCTGATCTGCGCCCGTCCGCCCAGCTCGCGCATGCGCGCCCGCACCATCAGCAGCGCCAGTTGCCCCGCCAGCAGCTCGTCGTAGGCTACCCGCCGGAACGCCGCACTGGTCGGCTCGACGTCGCCGGGGGTCTCCGGCTGGTGAAGCCGCTTCAGCGCGGCGGCGAAGGCGAGGCCGTCGAAGCGTCCGAGCGCCTCGGCGCCGAGCCATTCCGGCAGCGCCGGCAGCTTGCCCCGCGCGGCCTGCGCCGCCTTCTGCACGTTGCGCGGATAAAGCCCCTCGGTCAGCCCATAGACCGGCTCGACCGCCGGCATGCGCTCGAACTCGGCGTCGTCCATCACCTTGTCGGGATGGATCATCTGCAAATGGCCGTCGAACAGCTCCAGCCGACCCGAGACCCAGCGCTGCGCCCCGACCGGCAGCTTGCCCTTCACCCACTCGAAATTGTTGAGGAAGAACACCAGCTCGATATCGCCGGTGTCGTCCTCGACCAGCACCCGGAACGGCCCCCTGCGGTTCGGCGCCGGCGCCCGGTGCTCGACCACGCGCACCCGCAGCGTCGCGATGGCGTCGGGGACGGCGTCGCGAATCAGCGGTCGCGAACGCCGGTCGAGCACATTGAACGGCAGATGGAACAGCAGGTCGAGCACGCGCGCGCCGTCGGCGCGGCCGAACAGGCGGTCGAACAGTTTGGCGTTCTTCGGCCCGACGCCGGGAAGCGTGCTCAGGGGCGCGAACAGGGAATCGAGCAGCGCGGGACGCATGCGGGCTCAGACTAGCATGGGCGGGCAAGCGTGGCCGAAACTTGTCCGAAATTTAATCCGCGGGCGCAGAAACGCGAGCCTCGGCCGAAAGGTTTCTCCGACAGGTCCACCAAACATCGAGGAGACGACCTTATGACCAAACTTCCGCTCGCCGGCGCTCTCGCCATCGCCCTGGCCACCGGCGGCTCCGCCTTCGCCGCCACCGCGCAGACGCAAGACTCCACCATGCAAACGCCGGCCAAGGCGGGTCCGGTGGTCGATCCCGACGCGATGAAGTCGCTGGCTCACAACAACCTCAGGCAGCAGTTGCAGGATCAGCTCGCCAAGGCCGGCTACACGTCGATCAAGGTCATGCCGTCGTCGTTCTATGTGCAGGCCAAGGACAAGAAAGGCGATCCCGTCGAGATGGTGATCGGCCCCGATACGTTCACCGAAGTCACCGAGGTCAAGGCTCAGGCCAACGCCGCGACCCCGCAGCACCCTGCGCAGCAGCAGTCGTCGAACGCCACGCAGAAGTAACGGCGCGCTCACGTCCGCCGCATCCAGCGCCACAGCGCCCATTGCCGCCGCCACGCTGCCACCTCGGGCGGCGTCTGAAACGCGCGGGCGGCGTTGCGCTCTATCGCCGCCAGCCACAGCGGCGCCGTCGCGAGCCCGGCATAGGCGGGGCTGAGCGCCCGCGGAAGCTTCTGCCGCGCCGCCTCGGCCTCGCCGAGACGGCGCCGCGCCTGCGCGACGAGGTCGACCACCGCCGCGGTCATTTCCGGCGAGCCGCGGCGCTCGCGAAAATCCCTCGGCGTGACGCCGCGCCGCTCCAGCCCATCGGCGGGGGCGAAGGCGAAGGCGCGCGGACCCGCAAGCCCGCGCAGCAATTCCGTCAGGCCCAGCGCGACCCCGGCAAGCCCGCTCGCCTCCGCCGCGCTCTGCCCGAGCACGGTCGCCGCGATCTGCAACAGCCCCGAGCGCGTCTCGCCGAGATAGGCTTCGAGATCGCCCATGGCGGGAAACCCGTCGTCGTAGAAATCCGCCTGCCGCCCGACGATGGCGTTCTCAATCCAATGCGGCAACGGCCGGAATCGCTCCAGCGTGTCGAGCAGCGCCGCCGCGACCGGGTTGCCCTGCGCCTCGTCCGGCCGCTCGCCGGCCAAAGCCTCGCGCCACCACGCCAGCCGGATTTCGCCGGCGCGGGGATCGCGCACCGCCTCGCGCAGCCGGCTCATCTCGCCCTCGAAGGCGATCAGCGCATGCAAATGTCCGCGCAAAGCCTCCGGCGCGTACAGCGCGCCAAGCCAGCGGTCGCGATCCCACGCCCGGGCCGCCTCGCCGCAATGGGCATAAGCGGCGGCGAGGCTCACGGCACCGCCAGCAGCAGCGCGGCGACGCGGCGGTTCTCGGAGACGCACACGTTATAGACCCGCGCCGCCGGGGCCGTCGCCATCGCGTCAATCCGCAGGCCCGCCTCGCGCAGCTTCGTGGTCAGCGGGACGGGCAGACGGGCGATCTTCTCGCCGACGCCGACCAGCAGCAGCTCCGTCGAGCCGGGCTTCTCCGCGAGTTCCGCGAGCAGCGGCGCAAAACTGTCAAGCCGAAGCTCGGCAAGCGCGCGCGCCTCGACCGCGTAGACGCCGCCGGGCGTGGCGAGGATCGAGCCGGTATGGCTCATGCCGGCGAAGCGGAACCCGCCCGCGCCGTAGGCGTCGATAACATGCCGGCCCGGAGCGAATCCCCGACCGGCCGCGCTCACGCCCGCGCCTTTGCGGGCTTGGGCGAATCCTTGGGCGCGTCCGCCGGCTTGTCGAACGCGTCGGCGCGCACGCCCATGTAGATCAGCATCGGCGAGCAGATGAAGATTGAGGAATAGGTCGCCACGCAGATGCCCCAGATCATCGCCGCCGAGAACGAGCGGATCACATCGCCGCCGAGAAAGAACAGCGCCAGCAGCGCCAGGAACACCGTGGTCGCCGTCATGATCGTGCGCGGCAGCACCGCGTTGACCGACATGTCAACGATCTCGGCGGTGGAAAGTTTCTTGTACTTGCGCATCATCTCGCGGATGCGGTCGAGCACGACGACGGTCTCGTTGAGCGAATAGCCGACGATGGTGAGAATGGCGGCAATGGACGTCTGGTTGAACTCGATCTGCGTGAACGCGAAGAAGCCGATCGTCAGCAACAGGTCGTGCATGGTGCCGATGATGGCGCCGATGGCGAACTGCCATTCGAAGCGGAACCACAGATAGGTCAGCACGCACAGGATGGCGACGACGACGCCGAGCGTGCCCGATTGCACGAGTTCGCCCGAGACGCGCGGGCCCACCGCGGCGACTGAGCGGAACTCATAGTCTTTATCGAACGCGCTGCGCAGCTTGTTGACCGCCGCCGACTGCGCCGCCTCGCCGCCCGGCTGCACCTGCACGCGCAACGTCACGTCGGTGGCCGCGCCGATGCGCTGCGCCTCGACCGGCCCGAGGCCGAGCGTGTTCGCCTCGGCGCGCAGGCTGGCGAGATCGGCCTCGCCGGATTTGGCGCGCAGCTCCACTTGCGTGCCGCCGGCGAAGTCGATGCCGAAGTTCATGCCGACGCCGAAGAACAGCAGGATCGCGACGATCGAGAGCACGGCCGACAGCGGATAGCTGATGCGGCGGAACCGCATGAAGCTGATCTTGGTGTTCTCAGGCGCGAGGCGGAGGAGTTTCATCTTTGACTTATCCAAACTAATCGCCACGAATTCCACGTCGTGCCCGGGCTTGTCCCGGGCACCCTCGCTGCGCCGCGCAGCGAGGCCCGAAACTTAGCATCTCGCCCCGACGTGGATAACCGGAACAAGCCCGGCCATGACGGAGAGCGCCGCGCTATATCGGCAGCTTCTGCGGCCGGCCGCGGCGGTACCACAGCGCGATCATCATGCGCGTCATCGTCACCGCGGTGATGACCGAGGTGAGGATGCCCAACCCCAGCGACACCGCAAAGCCGCGCACCGCGCCCGAGCCGAACAGGTAGAGGATCAGCGCCGCCACGAACATCGTCACGTTGGAGTCGATGATGGTGGCGAAGGCGCGGTTGTAGCCCGCCTCCAGCGAGGAAACGACGCTGCGCCCCATATGGTTCTCTTCGCGGATGCGCTCGTAAATCAGCACGTTCGAATCGACCGCCATGCCGATGGTGAACACGATGCCGGCGATGCCCGGCAGCGTCAGCGTCGCCCCGAGCAGCGCCATCGAGGCGAAGATGAAAAGGATATGCACCGCCAGCGCGAGATCGGCGAATACGCCGAACACGCCGTAGGTCGTCAGCATGTAGACGATCACCAGCAGGCCGCCGACAAAGGCCGCGCGCTTGCCGGCGTCGATCGAATCCTGCCCCAGCCCCGGCCCGACCGTGCGCTCCTCCACCGTCGTCAGCTTGGCCGGCAGCGCGCCGGAACGCAGCAGCACCGCGAGCTTGTCCGCCCCGTCGACGGTGAAATGGCCGGTGATCTGGCCGCGTCCGCCGGTGATCGGCCCCTGGATCGTCGGCGCCGAGATCACGACATTGTCGAGCACGATGGCGAACGGCCTCCCGACATTGTCGGACGTCACCTGCCCGAATCGCTGGCCGCCGCGCAGATTGAACTGGAACTCAACGTCGGGCTCGCCGGAGCGGCTATCGAAGCCGGGCTGCGCGCCGGTCAAATCTTCGCCAGCCACCATGATCCGCTTCTGCACCGGGATTTCGCCGCCCTCGCTCTGCTTCAGCGTCTCGATCTCGTTGGGCGGGTCGTTGCGGTCGGCGACGAGTTGGAAGGTCAGCTTGGCCGTGGTGCCGACCAGTTTTTTCAGATCCGTCGTGTCCTGCACGCCCGGCGCCTCGACCAGCACGCGGTCGAGACCCTGTTGCTGCACGTTGGTCTCCTTGGTGCCCGAGGCGTTGAGGCGGCGGTTCAGCACCTCGATCGACTGCGCCACCGCGCGACGCACCTTGTCGGTGACGGCGGCTTCGGTCAGTGACAGCCGGATCGCGCCGTCGCCGGTGTCGGCGATGTCGAGCATGCGGTCGGTCGCGCCGGACAGCGAGCCGCCGACGCGCTGGTTCAGGCTCTGCAGCAGTTCGAGCGCCTTGGCGCGCTCGCCCTCGTCGGCGATGCGCACCACGACGCCGCGCGGCTGGATGGCGATGCCGCCGCTGATCGGGATCTTGCCCTCGCGCAGCTTGGCGCGCACGTCGTCGCGCAACTGGTCGACCTGGCCCTTGACCAGCGCGGCCTTGTCGACCTCCATCAACAGATGCGCGCCGCCCTGCAGATCGAGCCCGAGCACGATCGGGCGCGCCGGCAGCCACGACGGCAGCGTGCGCTCCAGCGTCGCCACCGTCGCGGCGGGCAGGAAGCTCGGGACGACAGCAAGGAAGGCGGCGGCGACCAGCGCGAGGATCGCGACGACCTGCCAGGAGGCGATGCGCAGCATTTACTTCGAAGCTTTGGCGGGCGGCAGCGCGGCGGCGTCCTTGACCGGTTCGCCCTTCGAGCGGACGTCGGCGATGCCGGAGCGGGCCAGGCGCACGCGCACGTTGGGGGCGATCTCCATCTCGACTTCGCCGTCGTCGATCGCCTTGGTGATCTTGCCGATCAGGCCGCCGCTGGTCACCACCACGTCGCCGCGCTTGGCGCCCTGGACCATCAGCCGCTGCTGCTTGGCGCGCTGCTGCTGCGGCCGCAGGATGAGGAAGTACATGATGACGAAGATGATGACGAACGGCGCGAACTGGATCACCATGTCCATCGACCCCAGCGGGGAGGAGCCGCTGGCTTGAGCGTAGGCGGGCGTAATCAACACGGGGGTCAGCTCCGGGAAGCCGGCCGAAACTTGGATAGCGGACGCGGCGGCGCGTCTATATACCGGCGCGCGAGGCGAAAGCAATGCGGCCGCCGCCCGGGCCGGCGCCGATCCGGCTCCAAAGCGCGCAGCCGCGGGGCGGCGTCCGCGCGAAATCGGGAAGGAAACGGGTTCCGGGTGAGCGGTCCGGCGTCGCGGACGCGTCCCGCCTCGATGCAGACGCCCGGGACACGCCCGGGCGTGGGAGGAGCCGTAGCTCTAAGCCGCTTCCTTCTGCGGCTCGGCGTCGGCCATGGCGCGCATGTAGAGATCGAGCAGCGATTCCTGCTCGTCGCGCTCGTCGCGGTCGAGCTTGCGGATCTTAAGGATCTCGCGCAGCACCTTGATGTCGTAGCCTTCGCCCTTGGCCTCGGCGAACACTTCCTTCTTGCCCTCGTTGAGGGCCTTGATCTCTTCTTCGAGGTTCTCGATCCGCTCGATGATCGAGAGGATGCGGCCCCCGGCGATACCTTCCGTTGTCGTCATGCGCGCCTCTTCACGGTTCTGGCGGAGGCGACGCTAGGGCCTGCATCCTTTCGCTCCGGTTAACGCGAGCTAACCTGCTCAGCGGCCGAGCGGCAGGGTCTCGTAAACCACAATCAGCGCCATCGCAGCGACCGTGAACAGGCAGGTGTAGAAGCTGATCAGCAGCATCAGCGTCTTCCAGTAGAGAATGCGCGACAGGATGGCGCACAGCGTCTGCAGCTTCTCAAGCTCGATCTCCTCGCTGTCGGGCCCGGCGAACAACTCCGGCGCCGCGTTGCGCACGATGATGAAGCGCACCCGGCCCTCGTTCACATAGCGCGGGTAAAGACAGACGAGCAGGCACAGAAACACCACCAGGAACGGCGCCAGCGCGATGTCGAGCGACACGAACGGCGGCAGCTTGTCCCGGAACGCGACCACCGGCCCCATCATGATGCCGGCGAACACGATGGCTACGTTGGCCTTGAAATCGCTGAGTCGGATCGTCTCGGTGAACGCGCCGATGACGTTGCGATAATGCGCCGCGGCGTCCTTGGCCGCGACCTCGCGCGGGGCGGGACCCGCGGCGGCTTCGATTTCCTCGATCATCGTGCATACACCGCCAGCAATGGCGCGGCGGCGAGCACGGCCGCGATGCAGAGGAAGAAGGCGACGCGCAGGCAGGCCGTCTTCCAGTAAAGAATGTCGGACAGGATCGCGACGCGCAGCCTGAGCTCGCTGGCCTCGTCGCCGCTGGGGCCGCGATAGAGGAAATCGGCCGGCGTCGCCTTGCCGGAGATGTAAAAACCCCGGCGTCCGCGCTTGGGATAACGTGGCAGCAACGCCACGAACAGGCAGAAGAAGATCACCAGGAACGGCGCGACCAGCAACGGCAGGCTGAGGAACGCCGGGAACTTGTCGTGGTTGAAAATGATCGGCCCCATCGTCAGCGACAGGAAGAACAGCACGATGTTGGCCTTGAAATCGCTGGCGCGAATGGCGTCGGTGTACTGGGCGGCGAGGCCCTTGAAATGATCGGCGACAGCGTCGGTCATGTGTGCAGCAAACCGCCCCCGCGCGAAAAGCGCGGTGGCGAATATAGGGCCAAGCTCGGACCTGTCCAGCGCCGACGGCTTAGGCGGGCGCGAATGCGCGGACGCGATGGCCGTCGGGATCGGCGGCTACGAAGGTGAAGCCGAAATCCATCCGCGTCGGCTTCTGCGCGATGGGCGCGAACCCGCCCCAGCGCGCGTGCGCGGCCGCGACCGCGGCTTCGTCGGGGAAGCTGACGGCGATCTCGCAGCCGCCGGGCGCGCCGGCCTTGGGCTCGACGCCGTCGCGCCGCCACAGCCCCAGCATCAGCTTCGGCCCCGCCGGCAGCATGGCGAAGGTCGGCGAGGACTCGACGACCGGCTTTTCCAGCAGGCGGGCGTAAAACTCGGCGCTGCGTGCGACATTTTCGACATAGAGCAGGACGAAGCTGACATCGGACATGGGGCTCTCCTTGGGACCGGAGAGTCCTAGCCGAGGCCGCTGTCAAATTCTGTCAGTAGGCTGGCGGACAGACGGACGACGGCGTTAGCCCAACGCGCGAAACCGATACACCCCGGTGTTCTTGATCTCGCTGTCCTCCAGCTCGCGCGTCACCGGCACGGCGTATTCGGCGAGGCGTTCCAGCCGGTCGCGCGCGAGATAGGCGCGGCCGGGGTCGCCGATCAGCGCGGCCGCCCCCCGGCCCGCGAGGCCAGCGAGCCAGTCGGTGACCGCGCCCGCCATGTCGCGCTCGTAGGAGACGTCGCCGGCCAGCGCGACGTCCCAACCGTCGTCGCGGCCGACGAGATCCCCGGCGCGCACGGCGATTCGCACGCCGTTCGTCTCGGCGTTGAGCGCGATCGCGGCCTGCGCGAACGGGTCGATCTCGCTGGCTTCCACCTCCGCCGCGCCTGCCAACGCCGCGGCGATGGCGACGAGGCCGGAACCGCTGGCGAAATCCAGCACGCGGCGCCCGCGCACGATCTCCGGCCGGTCGAGCAGATAGCGCGCCAAAGCCTGACCGCCCGCCCAGGCGAAGGCCCAAAACGGCGGCGGCAGCCCCATTTCGCCCAACTCCTCCTCGGTCTTTTGCCACAACGGCGCCGCCTCGTCGGCCAGCGCGAGGCGTAGCTCAGGCACGAGCGGCGGCGTCAGCAGCCGCGTGTTGTCGAGGATGAAGGCGCGCCGGTTGGCGGGGCGCAACCGCTCTAAAGCCGGGTGACGACGACGATCTTGCTGATTTTGCCGCTGCGATAGGCGTTGAGGAACGCGTCGTAATCGCGGAACGAGATGCAGCCGTTGGAATCGCCGTCCGGCCCGAGCATGTAGGTGTGGGCGAGCAGGCCAGCGCGACCGTAGACGTTGCTGTCGATCGGGGTCAGGCGCAGCGCGGGCACGCCGTGGAACAGTTCCTCGCGCGGCGTCAGCGCATAGGTCGCGGGAGGCGTCGGCCCCTTCATGCGGGTTGAGACGCTGGAGGGATCGTCACGATAGGCGCCGAGGCCGGAATGCGCCTCCAACCGCGTCCCGTCCGGCAGATAGACCACGCGGGCGGAGATGTCGTAGACCGCCACGTGGTCGCCATAGCGTGAGGCCGGGTTCGACGAGCCGATGTTGAGCCCGCTGAGGAAACCGCCGAAGCCGCTCGGCGCGCCGAGGCCGCCGCGGCCGGCGAGCGCGACGCCGCCGCCCGTCACCGCGGGAGGCGGGGGCGCGGCGTAGGCAAGATGCGTGTCCGTCGTCCTGTCCGCGGTGGAGGAGCCGCCGCCGAACAGTTTCTCGAATATGCCGGGGCCCGCCGGGGCCGCAGGCGCCGGCGCGGCGGGCGTCGCCGGTCGTGGCTCGAGCCGGGCGACGACGGACGGAACCGCGGCCGGTTCGTCGGCCTGCCGGGCGAGCGCGCTCGGCCGGCGCGGCGGCAGCGGCACGCCGGAATCGTCCAGGTCGGCGCGAAGATCGGCGGGCGGAATCGGCGGAGTGGGAACCGGAGCCTCAGCGATCGCGAAACCGAAGCGCTCGCTGGAGCCGAACCCCTTGGTCACCAGCGCGCCGTAGGGATTGGCGTCGGCCGGACGCGCCATCGCCACGGCAGGCGGCGGGACGACCGGCTCCAAGCCGCCGAACGCGTCGGCCTGCGGCTTGGCCGCCTGTTGCGCAACCGGGGCGGGAACCTGAAACGGCGCGCGGAAATAGACCAGATACACACCGAGCGCGGCGCTCAACCCGAACGCCACGGCGCCGGGGGCATAGCGGGCGACCAAGCCCTGGTTTCCGTTTTCGCGCCCTTCGATAAGGGCTGACGCCTCGGTCCAATGGGTCATGCGTTTACGCCGTCACTCCATATTCAGGCATTATGGCGCGCTCGTCTTTAAGATCCATTAACGCAAACGGAGGGCGAAAGCTAGAGGCCCCGCCTGCCCCCTCTAGGGCCGCAGAGCCAGCTCCGCGTTGACCCGGGCGAGAAAGCCGGCGAGGTCGTCGGTGACGAAATCGGACGCGGCCGGCGGCGTCTCGCGATCGCTGGGCTGGCGATGATCGACCCGGCCGGGCTTGCCCGTCACCAGCACCGTCGTCATCCCCCGCGCGCGCGGCACGGCGAGGTTCTTGGCGATGTCCTCGAACATCGCGGCATGCGCGGGGTCGACGCCATGGGCGAGGAAAAACGCGTCGTAAGCCGCGTCGTGCGGCTTGGGGACCAGCCCGGCGGCGACGATGTCGAACGCCTCCTCGAACAGCCCGCCCAAGCCCAGCTTCTCGACCGTCTCCAGCGCGTGGTTGCGCGAGCCGTTGGTGAACACCAGCTTGCGCCCCGGCAGCTGCGCGATCTCCTCCGCCAGCGCCGGGTTCGGCTGCAGCCCGGAGCGATCGATGTCGTGGACGAAGTCGAGGAACGCATGCGGCTCGAGCCCGTCCTCATCGACCAGCCCGCGCAGCGTCGTGCCGTGCTGGTGATAGTAATAGCGTTGCAACGCCCGCGCCGAGGCGCCGTCCAGCCCCGAATGCTCGATCAGGAACAGCGTGATGCGATCCTCGATCGCCGGCCACAGGCCGCTGTCGGGCGGATAGAGCGTGTTGTCGAGATCGAAGATCCACGACGTCACGTGCGCGAACTTGGCCAGCAGCGGCAAGCGGAGGGTTGCGTTCATGGAGCCAATTTGGCGAGCAAGGAGACGATATTATGACAAATCAAGCGTTAACAAGTCCTACGCCGCGCATTCGCGTTCGGGCGCCAGGTTGATGTCCGCCGGAGGCGGCGCGTTTGCGAGCGAATACCCAGCTCGGACAGAGACGATTACGCCATCGGATAAGCGCCTGATTCGCCTTGCCGTCGGCGAAAAAAATTGATTAATCTTGCGCAAGCGCCGCGCCCGTGGAGGCATTAGCGGCGCGGCGGGAGGGTAATTCTGATCTCGACTGGCGCGTCGAAGCGCTATTGGCGCACGCGTCTCGGCCGTGTTGCGAGCACGCAAAATCCCGCATTTCCGTCACGACGCCAGCAATTGCCTCCACATCCACACTTTGAGGAGTAGGAGCATGTATTCCTTACTGAAAGCTTCCGGAATTGCCGCCGCAATCGGGTACGCCGGCCTTGCGCCGGTCGCCGTCGCGCAGGAGACCAGTTACAAATTCGCCTGTCAGGACGTCGGCGCCAGCGCGCCCGAGCCGCTCGGCGACCGCGAGGGCCACAACATCACGGTGCATCCCTATAGCTGTCGCGTCGATTCCGGCCCGATGAGCGGCGGCATTGTCACCGGAACGGATGTCTGGGAATGGGACGGTCCGAAAGCCGTTCAGCGCTCCAACGTCGGCGTCATCCGCAAGCCGGGAGCGACGGTGGTGTACGTCGGCGCAGGGGGAAACCTCACGCTGACGATGACCGACGGCAAAGTGACAGGCTTCACCGCCTCGGGCAAAACCACCGACGTGGTCGCGACCGGCGGCGCGGCGTCAATGAGCGGCAGGTCGGACAGCTGGACGGCCAAGCCCGCTGGCCCCGGCCAATTCGCGGTCGAGATAAATCTGCAATAGCTTGGCGCAAAGCCGCTTTGGCTGATACGCGCTCGCCTCAGCAAACAAGGCCGCCGGCGCAGCACGGCGGCCGCGTCGGGAGCCAAGCGTCGGATTTTGCCCGCTAGCCCGTGAACAACCCATTGATCTTGCGCGACGGCGCGCCGCCCGCAAGCGCCGTGAAATCGCCCCGGCTCAGCCCCTCCGCCGCCGCCAGCGCCGCGCCCCAGGCGACCCGCGCCAGCCCGCCGCCGACCGAGACCCGCCGCACGCCGAGATCGGCGTATTCCGCCAGCGTCATGGCCGGGTCCATCGCCAGCACGTTGAGCGGCTTCGGCGCCACCGCCCGCACCATCGCCGCGATGTCCTGGGGCTTGCGCACTCCCGGCGCGTAGAGGCAATCGGCGCCTTCCGCCGCAAAGGCGACGAGGCTGGCGATGGCCTGCTTCACCTGCGAGGGATCGTCGAGCAGCGCTTCCGTGCGCGCCACCAGCACCGCGTCGCCGGCCGCGCCGCGGGCGGCGCGCAGCCGCGCCAGCGCCGTCGCGCGGTCGTAGAGCGCCCCGCCGGCCTCGCGGTTGCGGTCCTCGATCGACAGCCCCGCGACGCCCGCCGCGACGGCGAACTGCACGCTCGCCGCCACCCCCTCGGCGTCGTCGGCGAAGCCCGACTCGAAATCTGCGTTCACCGGCAGATCGACGGCGCGGCAAAGCTGCTCCAGATGCGTCAGCGCATCGTCGCGTTCGATTCCGTAGTCCGGCCGTCCCGTGGTCCAGGCGTAGCCGCTCGATGTCGAGGCCAGCGCCTTGAAGCCGAGCCGCGCCAGCATGCGCGCGCTGCCGACGTCCCACGGGTTGGGAATGACGAAGCAACCCTCCCGATGCAAAGCCCGGAACGCCGCCCGCTTCTGCGCCGCTGTCGCCATCTCTCACCTCCCGTCGGGAGGCTTAAGTTTACGCCGGGACTGCCGCGCGCCCAAGGCGCCGCCCGATCACGTCTGAGGCAGCGCCTGCGCCGCCTTGACGCCCGATCGGATCGCCCCCTCGATGGTCGCCGGCAGCCCGGTCTGCGTCCAGTCCCCCGCCAGCACGACATTGCGCCACGCCGTCAGCGTCCCCGGCCGCAGCGCGTCCTGCGCCGGCGAGGCGGCGAAGGTGGCGCGCCGCTCGCGCACGATCTGCCAGCGCGGCGCCTCGCCGCTCAACCCCGCCACCGCGGCGACGTCCCTCCAGATGCGCGCCGCCAGCTCCTCGCGCGGCGTATCAAGCCACGCGTCGCCGGCGCTGATCGTCACCGACAGCCGCCCGGGGAACGCGAACAGCCATTGCGCGAGGCCGCCGACGATGCCGGTGATCGGCGGCAGGCCTGGCGGCGGGTCGACGCGGTAATGCGCGTTGACGATGGAGCGGAACTCGGTCGGCGTCGAAACCCCCGGCAGCAGCGGCCCCGTGACCTGCGGCGGCGTCGCTGCGATGACAGCCTCGCCGGGCGGCAGCTCCACCCGCGCGTCGCCGAAGTCGAGCGCGCTCGCCCGGTCGCCCTCGAAGACTATCGCCTTCAACCGCTGCCCGAACGCGACCGGCGCGCCGCGCGCCTCCAGATAGGCGAGCGCCGGCCGCACCAGCGCGTTGGACAGCCCCTCGCGCGCCACCAGCGGATGATAGTTGCGCCCGCCCGCCGCCAGCGTCTCGCGCACCACCTGCCCCGCCAGCGCCGCGGAGCCTTGCCGAGCCTCGATGTTGAGCGCGGCGACCAGGAACGGCTCGATCAGCCGCTCCCACAGCGGCCCCTTGCACGCCAAAGTCCCGCCGATGCTCGCCCGGCGTCCGGCCAGCAGCAGCTTGGCCAGCTCCAGATACTCGCCAAGCCGCGTACCCGGCACGCGGCGCTTGGGCGACAGCATCCAATAGGGAACCGGCCCGTCGTTGGCGTCGAGCGTCCAGCGCTTGCCCGTCGCCAGATCCATGAACGGGAATCTCGCCGCCCCCGGCCCGACCAGCTTGTCGCCGGCGCCGATGCGCGCTGCATAAGCCAGCGTCGCCCGGTTGCCGCTGAGCACCAGATGGTTGCCGTTGTCGATCTCCATGCCGAGCGTGGAGTCGAAATACGAGCGGCATCGCCCGCCCGCCTGCGGGCTCGCCTCGTAGACGGCGACGGTCCGCCCGCGCGCGGCAAGCTCCACCGCCGCCGAGAGCCCCGCCAGCCCCGCGCCGATGACATGAACCTTGGGAAGCGTCATGCGAGGAAGCAACGCGCGACGATGAGGACGAGCTTCAGCTTGCCGAGCTTGAGCGGAACCCGCGGCGCCGCCCAGCCGCGCGCATAGAGCCGGGCGAGGATGTAGCGGTAGGCCTCGCCCATGATGCGCGGCGTGCGCCGGGCGCGGCGCGGAGTACGGTCGAAGATCTGCTGCGCCGCCTCGAAATGCGCCTGCGCAACGGAGGCGACCACGAGGCACGCCTCCTCGACCTTGGCGTCGCCTACCACCGTCTTGGCGTCCGTCGCCGCGATTCCCGCGTGATGCAACGCTTCGAGCGGCAGATACAGCCGGTCGATCTCAGCGTCCTCGTCGAGATCGCGCAGGATGTTGGTCAGCTGCAGCGCCCGGCCGAGGTGTTGCGACAGCGCGATCCCGTCGGCCTCGTTCATGCCGAATACCCGCACCGACAGCCGCCCGACCGCGCTCGCCACCCGGTCGCAATAGAGGTCGAGCGTCGCCCAATCGGTCGCGCCGGCGCCGACCGTGCGCTCGACGTCCATCTCCATCCCGTCGATCACGGCGAGGAAATCCTCGTGCCGCATGCCGAAGGTCGCCACCGCCTGCGCCAGGTCCTTCAGCCGCGCCGGCGCCGCCCCGGCGTACAGCGCGGCGAGATCGGCCCGCCAGCGATCGAGCCGCGCGCGCGCGGCCTCGCGCGCGCCGCCGTCGTCGGCGATATCGTCGACCGAGCGGCAGAACGAATAGATCTCGAACATCGCCTGTCGTTGCGCGGCCGGCATCAGCCGCATCGCCCAGTAGAACGACGATTTCGCGGCGCGCGTCTGCGCCGCATCTTCCACAGGCTCAGCTGCCGCCAGCGTCACGACCGCGCCTCCGACACGCGCGCGCTGCGTGGCGCGCCATAGAGGAAACCGCCGACCGTCGCGCGGAGCGCCACCCACCCCATGCGCCAGCGCGGCAGCTTGGCGCGTTCGGCGAGCGGATCCATCACCAGCAGCCGGTCGATATGCGCCTCGGCGAGCGCATAGATGACCTGAATTTCGAGCTTCAGCCTGCGGTCGGCGACGTCGCCCGCCAGCGTCCGCCCCTCGCGCAGCAGCACGCGCGTGCGCTCCGCAATTTCGACGATGACCGCGCGCAATTCCCGGCTCGCATGCGCCGCCCCAAGCGATTCGACCACGGCGCCATGGGCGGCGAGCCGGTCCTGCGGGATATAAACCCGGTTGATCTCGCGGTAATCGTCGGCGCAGTCCTGTAGGTGGTTGATGATCTGCAACGCCGTGCAGATGGCGTCCGACGCCGGCCACAGCCGTTCGTGCTCGCCGTGCGCGTCGAGCACGAAGCGCCCGACCGGATTGGCGGAATAGGCGCAATAGCCCATCAGCTCCCACCAATCGGCGTAGCGCAGCTTGGTCGCGTCGGCGCGGAAGGCGATCAGCAGGTCCTTGGCGTGGCGCCCGGTGAGGCCGCGCGCCTTCAGCGCGGCGCGCAGCGCGACGCCCCTGACGTCGTCGCCCTCGCCCGTCAGCCCCGCCTCCATGGCGTCGAGCCGGCGCACCTTCTCCTCGGGCGAGAAGGCGGAGGCGTCGGCGACGTCATCCGCCGCGCGGGCGAAATCGTAGAACGCCATGATCAGCGGCCGGTGCTCCGGGCGCACCAGCTTCGACGCGACCGGGAAATTCTCGGTCTGGTGCGTTTTGCCCGAACGTGTCGCCGCGTCTGTCATGGCCCCCGCGCCCGCCGCTCCCTTGGCGGGCGGCTTATCGGGTGCGCCGTTAGCACATCGTCTCGCGCGCGTCGATTGACGCGCGGGTTTTACACCTCCGCCGCCGCCAGCTTCGCCGCCAACAGCCCGAAGCCGGCCGCGAACGATCGTCGCAGCCACGCCAGCACGCCCGGCCGCTCGATCACCGCCCCGCGCAGCCACCCCGCCGCGGCGCCGTAGAGCGCGAACACGACGAAGGTCAGCGCCATGAAGGCGAGGCTCAGCACGGTCATGTCGACGACCGGGTGCGGCGCATCGGCGCGGACGAACTGCGGCAGGAAGGCGACGAAGAAGATCGACAGCTTCGGGTTGAGCAGGTTGAGCGCGACGCCGTCGGCGAGCACCCTGAGCGCCGGCTTGCGCGGCGCGTCCGCCGTCACCCGCAGCGTACCCGTATCGGTGAACATGCCCCAGGCCATATAGACGAGATAGGCGACGCCGAGCCATTTGACCGCCGAGAAGGCGAGCGCGCTTGCGTGCAGCAGCGCCGCCAGCCCCGTCAGCGCCGCCGCGACATGCGGCACGATGCCGAGCGTCGAGGCGAAGGCGGCCCAGACGCCCGCCCGCGGTCCCTGGCTCAGCCCCGCCGCCATGGTGTAGATCGCCCCGGTTCCCGGCGTGGCGACGATGAGGAAAGCCGTCGCCCAGAAGGTCCAGTGATGCAGCGGGTCCATGATCCCCCCGACGTGAAGCCGCGCCATTATTCACGTTGCGCAGTCGTACGACAAGCGCCGCGAAGGGGCGTCCTACAGCCGTGCAATCCGCCCCTGCCGCTCCAGCAGCGCGATCACTTCGTCGGCCGACGCCTCCGCGCTCGCCTTGGCCGTGTCGAGAACCAGCTCCGGCGCCTCGGGCGCCTCGTAAGGCTGGTCGACGCCGGTGAAGTTCTTGATCTCGCCGGCGAGCGCGCGCTTGTAGAGCCCCTTGGTGTCGCGCCGGATCGCCTCGTCGAGCGAGGTGTCGACGAACACCTCCAAAAACTCGCCCTCGGCCGCGATCTCGCGCGCAAGGCGCCGCTCGGCGCGGAACGGCGAAATGAACGAGGTCAGCACGATCAGCCCCGAGTCGGTCATCAACCGCGCCACCTCGGCGATGCGGCGGATGTTCTCGACGCGGTCGGCCGCGGTGAAGCCGAGATCCTTGTTGAGCCCATGGCGCACGTTGTCGCCGTCGAGCAGCGCCGTATGGACGCCGCGCGCGTGCAGCTTCTGCTCGACGAGATTGGCGATCGTCGACTTGCCGGCGCCGGAGAGCCCGGTGAACCACAACACCGCCGGCTTCTGATGCTTGAGCGTCGCGTGCGCCTCGCGCGTCACCGTGAAGCCGTGGCGATGCACGTTGGTGGCGCGGCGCAGACCGTGCTCGATCACGCCGGCCGCCGCCGTCTCGTTGGTGCGCCGGTCGATCAGGATGAAGGCGCCGAGATCGTGGTTGTCGCGGTAGGGCTCGAACGCCAGCGGCGCCGTGGCGGCGAGGTTGCAAAACCCGATCTCGTTGAGCTGCAGCGTCTTGGCCGCGAGCTTCTCCTGGCTGTTGACGTCGATGCGGTGCTTGAGGTCGGTGATCGTCGCCGGAACCGTCTTGGCGCCGAGCTTCAGCAGGTAGGAGCGGCCCGGCAGCATCGGGTCGGCGCTCATCCAGATCACGTTGGCGGTGAACTGGTCGGCGACCTCCGGCCGCGCCTGCGGCGGCGACAGCACGTCGCCGCGCGCGATGTCGAGTTCGTCCGCCAGCGTCAGCGTCACCGCGTCGCCGGCTGACGCGCTCTCGCTCAGCCTGTCGGCGACATAGAGGCTCGCAACTTTCGAATGGCGGCCGGAATTGGCGACCAGGATCTCGTCGCCGACGCGCACGCGGCCGCTGGCGATCGTGCCGGCGTAGCCGCGGAAATCGAGGTTCGGCCGGTTGACCCATTGCACCGGCATGCGGAACGGCGCCGCCGCGCGGTCCTGGTCGACGTCCTGGGTCTCCAGATGCTCCAGCAACGTCGGCCCCTGCCACCACGCCGTGTTGGCGGAACGCTCCGACACGTTGTCGCCGTAGCGCGCCGACAGCGGGATCGGGACCAGCGTCTTGAAGCCGAGATGCGTGGAGAATTCGCTATAGGCGGCGACGATGTCGTCGAACGCCTTTTGGCTGAAATCCATCAGGTCGATCTTGTTGACCGCGAGCACGACATGGCGAATGCCGAGCAGCGAGACGATCAGCGAATGGCGCCGCGTCTGCGGCAACAGCCCCTTGCGGGCGTCGACCAGCAGGATCGCGAGATCGGCGTTGGAGGCGCCGGTCGCCATGTTGCGGGTGTATTGCTCGTGGCCGGGCGTGTCGGCGACGATGAACGAGCGCTTCTCGGTGGCGAAATAGCGATAGGCGACGTCGATGGTGATGCCCTGCTCGCGCTCGGCCTCCAGCCCGTCGACCAGCAGCGCGAAATCGATGTCGGCGCCGGTGGTGCCGTGTTTCCTGGAGTCCTTCTCCAGCGCCGAGAGCTGATCGTCGAAGATCAGCTTCTGCTCGTACAGCAGCCGTCCGATCAGCGTCGATTTGCCGTCGTCGACGGAGCCGCAGGTGAGGAAGCGCAGGGTGGGCAGAGCCATCAGAAATACCCCTCGCGCTTCTTCTTCTCCATCGAGCCGGCTTCGTCGGTGTCGATCAGCCGGCCCTGCCGCTCGGAGGTGGTGGAGGCCTTCATCTCGGCGATGATCTCGTCGAGCGTCTGCGCGTCCGACTCGACCGCGCCCGACAGCGGGTAGCAGCCGAGCGTACGGAAGCGCACGCGCAGCATCTGCGGCGTCTCTCCGGGTTCGAGCGGCAACCGCTCGTCGTCGACCATGATCAGCGTGCCCGCGCGCTCGACCACCGGCCGCGGCTTGGAGAAATACAGCGGCACGACCGGAATGTTCTCGTGCTTGACGTATTCCCAGACGTCCAACTCCGTCCAGTTCGACAGCGGGAACACGCGCATCGATTCGCCCTCGCGGATGCGCGTGTTGAACAGCCGCCACAACTCCGGCCGCTGGTTCCTGGGGTCCCAGGCGTGCTGCGCCGAGCGATGCGAGAAGATGCGCTCCTTGGCGCGCGATTTCTCCTCGTCGCGCCGCGCGCCGCCGAACGCCGCGTCATAGCCGCCGGCGTCGAGCGCCTGCCGCAGCCCCTCCGTCTTCATCACCTGGGTATGGATCTGGCTGCCGGAGGCGACCGGGCTGATCCCGCGCGCGAGGCCGTCCTGGTTGATGTGGACGCGCAGGTCGAGCCCGAGCCGCTTCGCCGTCTCGTCGCGGAACGCGATCATCTCGCGAAACTTCCAAGTCGTGTCGACGTGCAGCAGCGGGAACGGCAGCGGCGCGGGATGAAACGCCTTCAGCGCCACATGCAGCATCGCGCTGGAGTCCTTGCCGATCGAATACAACATGACAGGAGCGCGGAATTCCGAGACCACCTCGCGCATGATGTGAATTGATTCGGCTTCGAGGCGCCGCAGATGGGGCGGCAGTTCTCCTGGCATCGACAACTCCAGATCGGAGCGGCGCCGCTCGGCCCGCCCGCGGAAGCGCCGTTGCAAGGCCGGCGCCGAAGCGCGCGAGGTAGGGCGGCGGCGCGGCGGCGTCAAGACGGCGACACTCGGTTAAACCGGCGCGCCTCCCGCGTCAGTCGACCTGCCGCCACGCGCCGGCGCCGTCCCGCGCCAGCGCAGTCGGGCAAAACCCGAACGGTTCGGGCGTCACGCCGCGCATCCAAAGCTCCATCCGGTCGACGCGGACTTCGATCAGCGCCGCGCGCCTTTCCTCGCCGTCTCCGGCGATGTCGCGCCAAAGCCACGCGTCTTCGCAGCCGCGCGGAAGTACGACGGCCGCGCCGAGCAGCGAGAGATAGGCGTCCTCAGCGTCGCGCTGGACGATCATCGCCGCGACCCTGCCGCTGAGCCCGATCTCGGCGACCTTGCGCGAGCGCGGGTCGGTCACGAACCTGACGATCCAGTCGTCATCGGCTCCCTGCGGCGTGCGCCCCATCGGGCGGGCGTTGACGGCGCCAGCTGCGCTCGGCGTCGCCAGCCAGCAGTATCGCGTGTTGGCGAGCGCGCGCGACGCCGCCGCGACGAGGCGGTCGACGTCGTCGTCTGACCCTGACATGGCGGGCTCCGTCGACGGTTCAGATGCGCTCGATGGTCTTGGCCGCCGCGTCGAGCGCGTCGGTGACCGCCTGGATCTGCTCCTTGGTCGCTTGCCGTCCCTTCAGCCGCAGCTTCACCGTAGCGCGCAGGTTGAGCATGGCGCGGATGACGGAGCCGGCGCTCGCCCAATCGGCCTCGTTGTCGCCCTGCAAGCGGGCGAAGATCGCGTCGACCTGGGCGCGGTTCTCTTCGAGATATTTCTGCCCGTCGGCGGTGATCGCATAGAGCTTGCGCCCGCCCTCGTCGACGCTGGCGCTCGCCAGCCCGGTGTCTTCAAGCAGCGACAGCGTGGGATAGACGACGCCCGGGCTCGGGCTGTAGTCGCCGCCGACCCGTTCGCTCAGGTCCTTGATGACCTCGTAGCCGTGCCGCGGCTTCTCGGCGACCAGCGCGAGAATGACGAGCCGCAATTCGCCGGCGTCGAACATTCGGCCCTCGCGGCCGCCGAAGCCGCCGCCATGGCCGCCGCGGCCCCAGCGGCCGAAAGCGCCGCGCTCGTGGCCGCGGCTGTGGCACGCCTCGTTGCGGAAGTGTCTAAAAAACATAAGCTTTTCCCTGAGTTACATCACGACATATCTAAGATATGTCTTACGCAGAATACTCTAAGATATATCTTTGTCAAGCGCCATCGTTCGCCCCTCCCTCCCCGGGGCCCAAACCCGCAAGGTTACGCGGCGCTTAAGGACCCGACACGTCGCAATCGATTGCCACGCTATTTCCCTACTGCCTGTCAACGTTAAGAAAAATCACGGTTTACGTAGGGGCCGTTCGATAAAATTGCGCGGTTTTTTTTCCGAACCGGTCCATGCGAAGCGACGATCTTCGATCCCGACAAAGCCATCGGGATCGCCATGCTCAAATCCTTCGCCACCGCCGCTTTCGGAGCCGCCCTGTTCGGCGCCGCCTTCGCCAGCTTCGGCCAGGCGTCCGAGACCAGCCTGCCGAAAGCCTCCTTCGCCGCCGTCGGCGCGGCGACCTCGGTCCCCTATGGCTGGGTCGATTTCTGCGGCCGCCGCCCGGAAGAATGCAACCTCGGCGCGCTGAAGCCGCTCGACGTGCGGCTGACCAAGGCGAGCTGGAGCCAGCTCAACCGCATCAACCGCGGCGTCAACGGCGCCATCGAGCCGATGACCAACCTCGCCCATTGGGGCACCAAGGTCGACCATTGGGACTATCCCGTCGACGGCAAGGGCGACTGCAAGGTCTATGCGCTCTACAAGCGCAAGCTGCTGGTCGACGCCGGCTTTCCCCGCCAGGCGCTGCTGATGACGGTGGTGCGCGACCTCGAAGGCGAGGGCCACGCCATCCTCACCGTCAAGACCGACCGCGGCGAGTTCGTGCTCGACAATCTCTCCGACGAGATCCGCCCGTGGGACGCGACCGGCTACACCTATCTGAAACGGCAGGCGCAGGACGATCCCAACACCTGGCTCGATCTCGGCGGCGTGCGCGGCGCCCCGTCGGTCGCCACCGCCCAGAGCGACGGCGGCTGAGTTTCCCGCTCTCTTGCTAAGCCCCTGAAGCTTCGCCTACAGCGGCGCGACGGGGGCTGAGCCGCATGAGTCGAGGGAAAGAGGCGATCTGGTCGCTCGTCGGACTGGCCGCGGTCGCCATATCGGGCTTCCTGCTCTATCGCGAACTCAGCGGCCACACGCTCGAGGAGCTGCTCGCCGCCTTCCGCGCGATATCCGCGCCGCGCTGGACGCTCGCCGTGCTTTCCACCGCCTTGGCCTATGTCGCGCTCGCCCGCTACGACCAGCTCGCGCTCGCCCATCTCGGACGCAAGCTCGACTGGCGCTTCGTCGCCGTGGTCTCGTTCGTGACCTACGCGCTGGCCCACAACATCGGCGCGACGATGCTCTCGGCCGCAGTGGCGCGCTACCGCGCCTATGCGCCCAAAGGGCTTTCGGCGGCGGAGGTGGCCGCGATCGTCGCCTTCTGCTCGCTCACCTTCGGCCTGGGCGCGCTGCTCACCGGCGGGCTGACGCTGCTCGTCGATCCCGGCCTGGTCGCAAGGCTCAACGCGCCGCCCTGGCTTGCCCGCTGGCTCGCGGTCCTGCTGCTGCTCGGCCCCTGGACCTACGTGCTCGGGGCGCTGTTGCATTTCCGCCCGGTGACGCTCGCCGGCTTCAAGATCGTCTATCCGCGCCCGCCGATCGCCGCGCACCAGATGCTGGTCGCCCCGCTCGAACTGATCGGCGCGGCCGGCATCATCTATTTCGCGCTGCCGGCTGCGGCCAATCCCGGCTTTCTCGCCGTGCTCGGCGTGTTTCTCGCCTCGTTCTCGGCCGCGCTGATCAGCCACGCGCCGGGCGGCCTCGGCGTCCTCGAGTTCACCTTCCTGAAAGGCATGCCCGACGCGCCACCGGCCCAGGTGATCGCGGCGCTGCTGACCTTCCGGCTGCTCTACCTGATCGCGCCGCTGATCGTTTCGCTCGCCGTCGTCGTCATGTTCGAGAACCGGCGGATGTTTGCGCTGCTGCGGGGGCGGTGAGCGGCGCCGGCTCGTCGCGCCGCATCCGCGCCAACAGATTGTCCTTCTTGACCACCTGATGATAGACTGCCGCATAGATATGCAGGCCGATGAACGCGACCAGCAGCATGACCGCGATATAATGCGCGCCGAAGCCCGCCGCCGCGCGCAAATCCGGCAAGGCGCCCGTCGCGTGGCCGAACACGAAGCCCGCAGCGCCCGATCCGCTCAGCAGCGCATAGCCGGTGAAGGCGGCGGCGAGCGGCAACAGATAGAGCAACCCATGTACGACATGCGCGGTGACGGCCTGCGCGCGCGACATGCCGACGATGTCGTCCGGCCGCCGGTCGAAGGCGAGCCACCAGAGCAGCCGCAGCGCCGCGACCAGGGCGATCAGCATCCCCAGCGGCGCATGCAGCTTCAACAGGCCGATCTGCCGTTCGGCCGACGAGCTTACCGCGACGAGGCCGCCGATGATCTGCAGCAGGATCAGCACGGACAGCGTGCGGTGCAGCGCCCTGGCGACGGGACCATAACGTTCCGGCGTGCTCTTTAGCGATGGATCGACCATGGCGGCGGCCTCCGCGCGGCGCTCAATAGCCGCGCTCCCGTCCGACCAAATTGCGCAGACCCGCTCCGTGTTCCAGCGCGACGATCTGCTCGGCGATATTTTTCGCCACCGCCTCCGGCTCCGATATCGCCGAGTTGTGCGGGCTGACGAACACGTCCTCGCGCGCCCACAGCGGCGAGCCCTCCGGCAGCGGCTCGGTCTCGAAGACGTCAAGCGAGGCGCCCTTGAGCCGGCCCGCATCCAGCGCCGCGACGATGTCCGCCTCGACTTGGCTAGCGCCGCGCCCGGCGTTGATCAAAACCGGCCCGACCCGCCCGTCGCGCGCCAGCTTGTCGATCAGCGCGGCGTTGATGAGCCCCCGCGTCTCAGACGTCAGCGGTAGCAGCGAGACCAGAATATCCGTGCGCGCCAGCAGCGCGTCGAGCCCGTCCGCGCCGTGATAGGTCGCCAGCCCCTCAATCCGCTTGGCCGTCCGGCTCCAGCCCGCGACGTCGAAGCCGAGCGCCTGTAGCTTCCTCGCTGCGTCGAGCCCCAGCACGCCCAAGCCGAGCAGGCCGACGCGCACGTCGCCGGCGCGCGGCTGCCGCTCGTCCTCGTCCCAGATCCGCTCGCGTTGCTGGCGGTCGTAGCGGCGGAACTGGCGGTGATGCAGCAGCGCCTGCAACGCCACCCACTCGCTCATCCGCCCGGTCAGATCCGGATCGACCACGCGCACGATAGGAACGGCGGCCAAGAGCGGATCGGCGAACACGTGATCGACCCCGGCGCCGAGCGAGAAAATCACCCGCAAATTCGGCAGCCCGACCAGCGACCCCGGCGGATGCCTCCAGGTCAGCGCGTATTCCACGCCGTCGCGCGCGACGGTCTCCAGCGTGTCGATGCGCCGCCCCGGCAGCAGCGCCTGCAGCCGCGCGATCCACGGCTCCGGCCGCCACTGCGTCATCGCCAACAGCAGGCTCAAGGCGCGATCCGCTCGATCACCGCCGGGCCGCGCGCCGGCGCCGCGTCGCCGATCGCATAAGCCGCCACCAGCCGCGCCGCAGCCGCAGCCGCAGCCGCCTCGTCGCGCGCATGCACCAGCGCCAGCGGCTCGCCGGCGCGCAAGTTCGCGCCGATCCCGGCAAGCTCGGTCAGCCCGACCGCGGGGTCGATGGAATCGCTCGCCCGCCGCCGCCCGCCGCCCAGCTCCACCACCACCAGCCCGACCTCGCGCGCGTTGATCGCCTGCACGAAGCCCGCGCGCGGCGCCGGCGCCGGCCGCACCACCGGCGCGCCGGGCAGCAGCGCCCGCGCCTGGCTCAGCAGCCCCGCGGGGCCGCCGAGCGCGGCGACCATGCGCTCGAACCGTTCCGCCGCCGCGCCGCTGTCGAGCGCCCGCTGCAGCTTGGCGCGTGCGTCATCGAGATCGCGCGCGAGGCCGCGAGCGACCAGCGGCTCGGCCGCAAGCGCCAGCGTCACCTCGTGCAGGCGGGGATCGCGCCGCGCGCCGGTCAGGTAGTCGACGGCGTTGAGCACCTCCACGGCGTTGCCTGCGGCGCTGGCGAGCGGCTCGTTCATGTCGGTGATCAGCGCCACCGTCGGCGTCCCCGCCCCGGTCGCCACCGTCGCGATGCTCTGCGCCAGCTCGCGCGCGCCCTCCCGCGAGGGCGTGAACGCGCCGGAGCCGCATTTGACGTCCATGACCAGCGCCGACAGCCCCGCCGCCAGTTTCTTCGACAGGATCGAGGCGGTGATCAGCGCAATCGACTCCACCGTCGCCGTCACGTCGCGGATGGCGTAGAGCCGCTGATCGGCCGGCGCCAAGCGCGCCGTCTGGCCGATGACGGCGCAGCCGACCTCGCGCACCACCTTGCGGAACAGCGCATTGTCGGGCTTGGCGACGTAGCCGGGAATGGCTTCGAGCTTGTCGAGCGTGCCGCCGGTATGGCCGAGGCCGCGGCCGGAGATCATCGGCACGAACGCCCCGCAGGCCGCCAGCATCGGCGCCAGCATCAGGCTCACGTTGTCGCCGACGCCCCCCGTCGAGTGCTTGTCGACCACCGGGCCGGGCATGTCTGGCCATTCCAGCACGTCGCCCGAGCGCATCATCGCGCCGGTGAGATCGACGCGCTCGTCCATATCCATGCCGCGGAAGAACACCGCCATGGCGAAAGCCGCGACCTGCTCGCTGGCGATGGACCCGTCGGCGATGCCGCGGACGAAAAACTCGATCTCGTCGCGCCCGAGCTTGGCCCCGTCGCGCTTGGCGTGGATGATCTCCTGCGGCAGCATCAGCCGTGCGCCCTGACGAAGCCGCGCAGCAGCCGGCGGAACTCGGCCGACCCGCGCGCGGCGAATTGCTGCGTCTCCGCGTGGCTGGGATCGCCGCCCGACAACCCCGCCGCGAAATTGGTGACGAGGCTGACGGCGACGCACTCCAGCCCATGCAGGCGGCCCAGGATCACCTCCGGAACCGTCGACATGCCGACGAGATCGGCGCCGAGGATCTTGGCCATGCGGATCTCCGCCGGCGTCTCGAACGACGGCCCGTTGAACCACATGTAGACCCCTTCGCGCAGCGTCACCCCGGCCGCGCGCGCGGCGCCGCGCAGCGTCTCCAGCAGAGCGGGATCGTAGGCGCGGGTCAGCGGCACGAAGCGGTCGTCGCTCGCCCGGCCGATCAGCGGATTGCTGCCGGAGAAATTAATGTGGTCCGTGATCGCCACCAGCGACGGCGGCGTCCAGTCCGTATGCAGCCCGCCCGCGGCGTTGGTGAGGAGCAGCGTCTTGCCGCCGAGCTGCTTGTAGGCCTCGATCAGCACCGCCATCGCGGCCGGATTGCCACGCTCGTAATAGTGGCCGCGCCCCTGGAACAGCGCGACGCGCCGGCCCTCCAGGTCGCCGATCACCAGCCGCCCCTTGTGCCCGGCGACGGAGGGCTGCGGAAATCCCGGAATCTCCGTATAGGGAATCGAGACCGTGTTCTCCGCCTCGTCGGCCAGCGGCCCGAGCCCGGAGCCGAGCACTAAGGCCAGATCCGGAAGCGACGTCACCCCCCGAGCGGCGAGCGCTTCGAGCGCTGCGGCGAGTTCGCCCATGGGCGTATCCCCTCATCTACGCGCCCGCGGCGCGCTGCCCGCTCGACCCTAGCGGAGCCCTCGACGCCCGCGCAAGCGCCGCGGCTCAATAGCCGACCGTGAAGCGCCGCCTCACATGCCCGGGCGTCTCCAGCTCGTCCACCGCCGCGATGGCGTAATCCTCGAACGAGATCGAGCTGCCGGTCTCGCCGGCCAGAAGCTGATCCCGCCCCAGCCGGAATTTCCCCGTCCGCTCGCCCGGAACGAACATCGCCGAGGGCGAAAGGAAGCTCCAATCGAGATCCTCGACCTTGCGCAGCTTGTCGAGGAACACGCCGCCGGCCGCAGCCTCCGCCTTGTAGGCGTCCGGAAACTGCGGCGTATCGATCAGTCGCAGCCCCGGCGCGACCTCCAGGCTGCCCGCGCCGCCGACGACGAAATAGCGCTTGACCCCGGAGGCGCGCACCGCGGCGATCAACTTTTCGGCATCGCTCGCGGTGAAACGCACGGAACTGACGACGGCGTCGTGGCCGCGAAGCAGGCCCGCCATCGCGTCCACGTCGCCCGCGTCGCCCGCCTTGGCCGTCACGCCGGGCAAGGCGGCGACCCTGCCGGGGTTGCGCGCGATTCCCGTCACGGCGTGTCCGCGCCGCGCCAGTTCCGCAACGATGCGCGAGCCCGCCGCGCCTGAAGCGCCGATAACTGCAACTTTCATCTCACCATCCTCTGAGGTATCGATAAGAAACTTAGGTTCGAACGGATATCAGATGGCGCATCTGCTCCCGGCGGTAAAGAAGGCACAGCCAACTCACCAGGTTTCGCGCAGGAAACCGCCAGCGCGCCCGCCGAACCCCTACGCCGCCGATTGCCCGACGCGCATGGCGCTCGACCGCATCGCCGACAAGTGGACCGTGTTGACTCTGGGGCTGCTGGTCGAGCGGCGGCTGCGCTTCAACCAACTGCGGCGCGAGATCGAGGGCCTGTCGCAGAAGATGGCGTCGCAGACCCTGAAGGCGCTGGAGCGCGACGGGCTCGTGACGCGAACCGCTTTTGCGACCGTACCCGTCACGGTCGAATACGCCATCACCCCGCTCGGCCGCTCGCTGGCGCAAGCGCTGGCGCCGCTGGCGCGCTGGGCGAGCGATCATATCAACGAGATCGCGCGCGCCCGCGAGCGCTACGACCGCACGGCGCGATAGCGGACAGCAACCGCCGCCGCCATCCCGCCGCAAGCAGGAGAGCGCGACGGGAAGCCAAGCGTCAACTCGCACGCAAAACGCCCGTCAAGCTTGCAACCCCGCGCCAAAACCCTGTACGACCAGCGCCATCCGCTCGGGAAACGCTGCATGACCGCCCTCGATGAAGACCAATCCCTGGGACCGCGCATCGACGCAACGCCCGCCCCGCGTCCTGATCGGGTGACGCTCAACGGCCGCTTCGTCACCCTCGCCCCGCTTGCGCTACAACATGCGCCAGCGTTGTTTGAAGGCTCGCACGGACCGGGGAGCGAAACGGTCTGGACTTATCTGTTCAACGGCCCATTCAACACTCTCGCCGAGTTCGCCGCCGACGTGGAGGCCAAGGCGAAGGCCGCCGATCCCCTCTATTTCGTCGTGCTTGACGCGCGCGACGGCCGGCCGCTCGGCTATCAGAGCCTCATGCGCATCGATCCCGCCAACCGCGTCATCGAGGTCGGCGGCATCATGTACACGCCCGCCCTGCAACGCACGGCAGGCGGAGCGGAGGCGCAATATCTGTTCGCCAGATATGTGTTCGACCAACTCGGCTATCGCCGCTACGAGTGGAAATGCAACGACCGCAACGCGCCCTCCAAACGCGCGGCGCAGCGCCTCGGCTTCAGCTTCGAGGGCGTGTTTCGTCAGCACATGATCGTCAAGTCGCGCAGCCGCGACACCGCATGGTTCTCGATGCTCGACAGCGAATGGCCGGCCCGGCGCGCCGCGTTCGAGCTATGGCTCGCGCCGGAAAACTTCGATTCGCAAGGAAAGCAGAAGCAAAGGCTGCAGGACATCGCCGCCCCGAGGCGAGAAACGTGACCCCAAGTACAACGTCATGCCGCGTTAAGTTGTTGTTAAGCTGAATTTTTAGGGTTAAGTCGGCATTAAGGTCTCAATGGCACGTTGACCACGATGATTCATGGCGCAAGGCCCGATGGCCAGTAGCGCGTAACCGTGGGGACGTTGTCATGGCCGATCTCAGGGCCCTTGCGTTAAGCGCCGTCGCGCTTGTTGCGCTTTCGAGCGCAGCCTTCGCCGCCGATCTACTGCCGCCGCCGCCGGCGTTCGAGCCGGCGGCGCCGATCTCGTCGCCCGAGATGGGCGGCTGGTACATCCGCGGCGACGTCGGCGTCGGCGTCAACAACAACATGTCGGGAACTTCGACCCCGGACCCGCTGGTGTCGACGGACACCGGCGGCTGGTTCAACAGCTCGGTTTCGGACGCCGCATTGTTCGGCGTCGGCGCCGGCTATCAGGTCAACAACTGGTTCCGTGCCGACCTCACGGGTGAGTTGCGCGGCGGCTCCAGCTTCAGCGGTCTGGAAGTAGTGAACACCTATGACGGGACAGGCGCGAAGACCGCCCAGTACGCGGACTTCTATCGCGGCGACATTACAACCACGCTGGCGATGCTGAACGCCTATGCCGACCTTGGAACGTGGTATGGGGTGACTCCTTTTGTCGGCGCGGGCGTTGGCGTCGCCTTCAACCGCTTCCACGACGGGACGGACACGGGCTCCAACTACATCCCGGCTGTATCCACATCCGGCGGAATTCTTCCTGCCAACACGACAGCCAATCTCGCCTGGGCGCTGATGGCCGGCGCGGACTTCAGCATCAACCGCAATCTCAAACTCGAACTCGGCTACCGCTACCTCAACTACGGGAAGTTCCAGTCCGGCGGGGCGCTGTGTTTGACGGGAACCGACGCCGGCTCGCTCGATGGAGCTCACTGCTCCGGCGGCGGTTACAAGATCGGCTCGACGACTCTGGCCTCCAACGATTTCCGCATCGGCCTGCGCTATTATTTCGACAGCCCGGCGCCGGTGCCGCCGCCGGACGTGCCGCTCGTGCGCAAGTACTGAGCCTCCTCCGGCTCGAGCAGGCGCCCTTCGGGGCGCCTTTTTTCATGCCAGAAACGCGAGCATCCGCTGCGCCAGCGTCTCGGGCGTCTGCACGCAAGGCAGATGCCCCGCGCCCTCGATCTCGAAATACTCCGCGCCCGGTACCAGCGCCGCCAGCGAGCGCACCAGCGAAGGCGGCGTCGAGCCGTCGAGGGTGCCGCCGACGCACAGTGTCGGGACCTTCACGCCGCGCGCCGCCTCGGTCAAATCGCTGTCGCGCAGCGCGACGCAGGTTGCGACATAGCCCGCTGCCGGCGTGCGCGTCAGCATGTTGCGCGCCAGCGCCACCCGCGGGTCGTCGGCCTCATACAGCGCGCGCGGAAACCAGCGCTCCAGCACGGCCTCGGCCACGGCCGCGACGCCGTCCTGCGCCACCGCCGCGATGCGCGGGTTCCACGTCTCCGGCGTGCCGATCTTCGCCCCGGTATTGCTGAGCACCAGCTTCTCGACCTTGTCCGGATGCGCTTGCGCCAGCCCCAGCGCGATGACGCCGCCGACCGAGACGCCGCAAATGGCGGCCCGCCCGACGCCGAACGCGTCCATCACGCCGGCGAGATCGGCGACATGATCGGCGATCCGCTTCGGCGGCGTCCCCAGATCGGATAGCCCGTGCCCGCGCAGATCGTAGCGCAGCGCGCCGAACCCCGCCGGCCGCAGCGCCGCCACGACGCCGTCCCAGATGCGCAGATCCGACCCCAGCGAATTGACATAGACGACCGTCCGGCCGCCGCCCTCGGCCTCAACATGCAGCCACGCGTCGCCGATTTTCACTGCTTTCATGCTCGCCTCCCGCGTTCGCCCTGCCCTCGCACGGCCGCGGCCCCGGCGCCAAGCGGTTGCGCCGGGGCGCCCGGACCGCTAAGCCGCCCAGCTTCGGGCAGGGAGGCCAGGGATCTCGTTGAACCAACGCATCGTCTTGCCCGCTAAGGCCCGCTGGCGGCTGTGGGACCAGCCTCTCCTGTTGATGACCGCGACTTCGCTGATCTGGGCCGGCCACGCCGTGGTCGGCAAGCTCGCGGTCGGCGAGATCGGCCCGATGACGCTGACCTTCCTGCGCTGGAGTCTCGCCATCGGCCCGATCCTGTTCGCCGCCCGCCGCACGTTGAGCAAGGATTTCGTCGTGTTGCGCAAGCGCTGGCTGTTCGTCGCCAGCCTCGGCGCGCTCGGCTACACCGCGTTCAACGGATTATTTTACCTCTCCGCCTACTACACCGGCGCGCTCAACATGGCGCTGATCCAGGCCTGCATTCCCGCGCTGGTGCTGATCGGCGCGGCGCTCGGTTTCGGCGCGCGGCCGAACTGGATGCAGACGGCCGGCGCGGCGTTGACGATGGCCGGCGTCGCCGCCGTCGCCGCGCAGGGCGATCCGGTCCGGCTGCTCAAGCTCGCCTTCAACTACGGCGACGCGCTGCTGCTGATCGCCTGCGTGCTCTACGCCTATTACGCGCTGGCGCTGCGCTATCGGCCCGCCGTCTCCACCATTGGCTTTCTCGCCGGCATGGCGCTGGCGGCCCTGATCACCTCGATCCCGCCGTTTCTCTGGGAGGTTTGGCGCCACGGCTTCCAGGTCCCGAGCGCGCGCGGCTTCGGCGTGCTGCTCTACGCCGCGCTGGGGCCGGCGTTCCTGTCGCAGATCTGCTTCATGCGCGGGGTCGAGCTGATCGGCCCCGCCCGCGCCGGGGTGTTCGTCAATCTGGTGCCGATATTCGGCGCCTTTCTCGCCATCGCCCTGCTCGGCGAACCGCTCGCCGCCTATCATTGGGTCGCCCTCGCGCTGGTCATCGGCGGCATTGCGCTGGCGCAACGCGGTCGCCAGACCGACACGAGATCGTGAGATACGCGGCAGCCGAGATTGCGTTAAAGAGTTTTCGAAAACTCGAAACCACGAGGCCGATATGGGCGATTGGATCCAACTCAAAGCCGCCGACGGCTTCGAACTGGCCGCCTGGCGCGCCGCGCCCGCGGGCCTGCCGAAAGGCGGCGTCGTCGTCATCCAGGAGATTTTCGGCGTCAACCACCACATCCGCTCGGTGACCGATCGCTTCGCAGCGGAAGGTTATCTCGCCGTCGCGCCGGCGGTGTTCGACCGCGTCGAGCCCAAGGTGGAGCTCGGCTACGACCCCGAGGGCGTCCAGCAGGGGATGGGGATCGCTGGCAAGGTCGATCGCGACAAGGCGATGCTCGACGTCGCCGCCGCAATCGGCGAGGCCGCCTCGGCCGGCAAGGTCGGCATCGTCGGCTTCTGCATGGGCGGGACTTTCGCCTGGGTCGCCTCCGCCCGCAGCCCCGGCCTCGCGGCGGCGGTCGGCTACTACGGCGGCGGCGTCGTCGCGGCCAAGGCTTTGCAGCCGCAGGTCCCGACGATGCTGCATTTCGGCGAAAAGGACGATCACATCCCGCTCGCCGGGGTGAAGGAGGTCGGCGAACTGCATCCCGACGTGCCGATCTACCTCTACCCCGCCGGCCACGGTTTCCATTGCGACGAGCGGGCGAGCTACGAGGCGGCAAGCGCCAAGCTCGCCTGGAAGCGCACGCTGGCCTTTTTCGCCCAGCATCTGGGTTGAGGCTTCGGCCTGGATTTTGCTAAGCTGGCGCGCTTGCGCTGGCCTTCAGGGGAATCTGCCGCGATGTATTCAGCGCTGACCGACGATATCCGCGTCACCGTGCGCCCGGAATTCTCCACCGAACGCTCGGAGCCGAGCGACAACAGCTATTTCTGGGTCTACACGGTCGAGATCGCCAACCACGGCCGCAAGACCGTGCGGCTGATGCACCGCCACTGGCGCATCACCGACGCGCTCGGCCATCTGGAGACCGTCGACGGTCCCGGCGTGGTCGGCGAGCAACCGACGATCGAGCCCGGCCAGGCCTACCGCTATTCCTCGGGCTGCCCGTTGAAGACGCCGAGCGGCTTCATGGTCGGCAGCTACGAGATGGTGGACGAGAAGGGCCGCCGCTTCGAGGTCGAGATCCCCGCCTTCTCGCTCGACAGCCCGTTCCTCAGGAAGGTGCTGAACTAGGCGCTGCCGCCAGCGCCGGCGCCGTTGCGGGCTGCGCGAACGGCCGGAACGTCGCGCCGATCAGCGCCGCGCCGAGTCCGAGCCCGAACGACAGCAGGTAAAGCCTGACGTAGCCGCCATAGGCGTCGAAAATCCAGCCGCCGAGCAACGGCCCCAGCGCCATGCCGAGGCTGCCCGCCATGCCCGAAGCGCCAATCACCAGCCCCATCATGCCAAGCGGAAAGTTCTCGCGCGCCAGCACCGCATAGAGCGGCATCACGCCGGCATAGGTGAATCCGAACAGCGCGGCGACCGCATAGAAGCTTTCGAGCCCGCCCGCCCCGGCATAGGCGAGCGCGCCGAACGCCTGCGCCAGCAGCCCCGCCACCAGCGTTCGCTTGGCGCCGAACTTGTCGCCGAGCACGCCGAACCCGATCCTGCCGAACATGCCCGCAAAGCCTTCGACGCTATAGATCGAGACCGCGGCGGCGGCCGGCAACCCGCAGGTCATCGCATAGCTGACGGTGTGGAAGATCGGCCCGGAATGGGTCGCGCAGCAGGCGAAATTGGTGAGCAGCAGAATGATGAACTGCGGCGAACGCACCGCCTGCGGAACCGTCATCTGCGCCGCCTCGGCGCGACCGGCGGGCGCGGCGGCGTCGAGCGCGGGCGGCCGGCGCAGCAGCAGCGCGGCGGGGATCATCAGCGCCGGCGCGAGCGCCGCAAGACACAGGAACGACGTCCGCCAGTCGTAGCGGGCGATCAGCCACGCCGCCAAAGGCGCCATCGTCATCGGCGCCATGCCCATGCCGGCCGAAACCAGCGAGACGGCGAGGCTACGCTGCGTATCGAACCAGCCGGTCACCGCGGCGATGGTCGGCGCCAGCACGGCCGCCGCGGCGACGCCGACGACAACGCCGAACACAAGCTGAAACCGCCACAACTCGCGCGCTTCGCCCGCAGACGCGAGGCCTGCGGCCAGCAGGACGGCCCCGGCCAGCGCGGCCGGACGCGGGCCGAAGCGGTCGGCGAAGGCGCCCCAGCCGACGCTGCCGACCGCCATCGCGAGAAAGCCGAGCGTCATCGCGCTGGAGACGCCGGTGCGGCTCCATCCGGTGTCCCGCGTCATCGCGGTGAGGAAGACCGGCAGCGAGAACATCGCGCCGATGGCGACGCAGCCGTTGAGCCCACCCGCCGCGACGATGACCCACCTGTAAGCTGAAGCCATGCCGTCCCTCCCGTGTTGCCGGCGAGGAGAAATGTTGATATCAACCTATTCATGAGCGCAACCCCCTCGCTTTCAACCATTTGCGAGGTTCGCGAGTCCTGCCTCTGTCTGGCGACGCAGCGGGCGGCGCGCCGGCTCGCCCGCCGCTTCGACCGCGCGTTTCGGCCGGTCGGGCTCACCAACGGCCAGTTTTCCGCGCTGATGTTCCTGGCCGGCGGCGGCGCCAACTCGCCGGCGGGTCTGGCCGAGCTGCTCGCGATGGACCGCACGACCGTCACCGCTCTGCTCAAGGCGCTAAGCCGCCGCGCGCTTGTGGAGCCCGCGGAGATGGCCGGGGACCGTCGCGTCCGTCGTGTCGCGATCACGCAGGAAGGTCGCGCGCTGCTCGGCCGCGCGCTGCCTATCTGGCGCGCGGAGCACGCCAGCCTCGAAGCGGCGGCGGGCTCCGCGCCCGAGGGCCGCAGCTTTCTCGCCGCGCTCGCCGGGGCGCCGCTTACTTCTGCTCCGGTTCCGGCGCCTTGAGGAACGAGCCCAGCACCGCCGCCGGCCCCTCCAGCCCGCCGCCGGCGACATAGACCTGCGGCAGCCGCAGGTTCGACAGCACTTCCGGATGCGAGGCGAGCAGCTCCAGCAGCTGCTTCAGCGCCTGCAGCTTCAGCACGCTGTCCTTGCCCAGCACATTGGCCTGCGCGGTCTGGCCGGCGGCCTGTTCTTCCAGGAACAGCCGCTCGGCGTGGCCTTCCGCCTGCCTCCGCTCCTGCGCCAGCTGCGCCGTCTTGACCGAAATCTGCGCCGCGACGAGGTCTTTCTGCCGGTCGGCGGTGGCGCGCGCCTGCTCGGTCTGCTGGCGCTGCTCCTGCGCGATCTGCTCCTGGATATAGGCGGCGCGCAGTTGCCCGGCGAGCTGCTCGCGCTGGCGGGCGAGCAGCAGCTCCGGCGGAATGGCCGACTCGCCGAGCCTTATCTCCTTGATGTCGACCCCGGCGCGCCTGCCGTCGAGCTGCGCCCGCTCCAGGATCGCCTGCTCCAGCGCGGCGCGGTTCTCGATCGTGTCGAGCACCCGGGTCGGGCGCGTCACCGGCTTGGTCGTGCCGTCCGCCTGCAGCTCCGGCACGGTGATCGCGCCGCCGTAGACATTGCGCACGAGGCTGCGGATCGAGGGCACGACGATGCGCTGGTCGACCTCGTTCTGGCCGCCGACCGCGGCCACGACGATCGGCGCGTTCTCCGGCGTGATCTGCACGATGGCGCGCAGCTCCTGCGGAATCTCCCACCCCTCGACCTTGGTGTTGATCGCCGTATCCGCCGAGTCGACGGGCGTGGGAAAGCTCGCCGAGCGCTCCGACTGCTGGAAATCGCCCTTGGAATCGACCTTCAGGTCGATGTAGCGGCGGGTGAAGCCGCCCTTGAACTCCAGCGCGGTGACGCGGGTGGAGACCAGCGTCACGTCATAGGCGTCGCGGTTGAGGTAATAGTCGTTGGGCGGCAGCGAAGTCTCCCATACGCCCTTGCAATTGGCCGTCACCAGTTCCGCCGCCAGCCCGCCGTTGTCGGTGACGGCGGTGCGAGCGTGGCAATCGGCGCCCTTGATCTGCACCGAGGAGCGCACCACCCCGACCGAACCGGCAGGCACCCGCGTGATCGAGGTGTCGAGCGGCGTCTCCTCGCTGGTCTTGCCGCGCAGGTCGTAGACGTCGTCGGCGCTGGTGGTCACGTCGCGGCCGTTCCTCTGGTAGCCGATGCGCACCTGGAACAGCGCCAGATTGAGCGGATACAGCCCCGGCTTGAGGATCGAGAGTTGCAGCCCCTTCTGGCCGCCGTGGGTCATGAAATATTCGGCGTCGAGGAATTTCTGCTGGTCCTCGTCGGGCCAGCCGTCGGCCATGATCTGCCCGGCCCCGAGCGCCTCGCCGTCGGTGGCGACGATGCGGCCGTAGAAACCCTGCGGCACGACGACGATGGGAACCAGGTCGATCCGGTTCAGCACGTTGAAGAAGATCGAGATCCGGAACGTGCCGGGCGGGATCACCGCCGCCTGGAACCCGGTCTCGCCGTGGGTGGCGATGTAATGCCCGCCGGCGAGGTTGGAATAGCCGTAGATCTTGCGCACGACGCCGACCCGGTCGGCGGGAATCGTGATGATCGAGGTCGCCAGCACCTCGAACAGCGCCACCAGCGCGAAGGCGAAGCGCAGAAAGCCCGCCAGCGCGATCCGCTTCCAGCCCGACACCACGTCGGGAATCACCCGCGGCGCGAACAGGAACGCTGCGATGGCCGCGAACGCGATCGCCATACCGATCATGATGTCCCCCTAATTTCCGCCAATTTATAGTCGAATTACGGGACGCCGTCGCCGCCGATCGCGCATTGACGTTAAGGGAAGTCAGCGTTTTTGCAGGATTTTGCGCGCAGGATGGGCTAACAGAAACAGACCGAACGCGGGGAATATAAAGGACATGGGTCGCAAATATTTCGGCACCGACGGCATCCGCGGTCGCGCCAACGCCAAGTTGACGGCGGAGCTTGCGCTCAAAGTCGGCCAGGCCGCCGGTCTCGTCTTCCAGCGCGGCGAGCACCGCCACCGCGTCGTCATCGGCAAGGACACGCGGCTGTCCAGCTACATGCTGGAATTCGCCATGGTCGCCGGCTTCACCTCGGTCGGCATGGACGTGTTGCTGCTCGGCCCGGTGCCGACGCCGGCGGTGGCGATGCTGACTCGCTCGATGCGCTGCGACCTCGGGGTGATGATCTCGGCCAGCCACAACCTTTACGAGGACAACGGCATCAAGCTGTTCGGCCCCGACGGTTTCAAGCTCTCCGACGGGATCGAGCGCCGCATCGAGGAATTGCTCGACGCCGACCTGACCCCCCAGCTCGCCCGCTCCCCTGACATGGGCCGGGCGCGGCGCATCGACGACGTCGTCGCCCGCTACATCGAATACGCCAAGCGCACCCTGCCGCGCGATGTGACGCTGGAGGGCCTGCGCGTCGTCGTCGATTGCGCCAACGGCGCGGCCTATCGCGCGGCGCCCGAGGCTTTGTGGGAGCTTGGCGCCGAGGTGGTCAAGATCGGCGTCGAGCCGGATGGCCTCAACATCAACAGCCACGTCGGCTCGACTTCGCCCGAATCGCTCGCCCGCAAGGTGCGCGAGATGCGCGCCGACATCGGCATCGCGCTCGACGGCGACGCCGACCGCATGATCGTGATCGACGAGAAGGGCCATGTCGTCGACGGCGACCAGATCCTCGCCGTCATCGCCGAGAGCTGGCACAACGACGGCCGGCTGTCGAAGCCCGGCGTGGTCGCCACCGTGATGTCCAACTTCGGGCTGGAGCGGCATCTGGCCGGCCTCGGCCTGACGCTGGAGCGCACCGCGGTCGGCGACCGTTACGTGCTCGAGCGCATGGTCGACAAGGGCTACAACGTCGGCGGCGAGCAATCCGGCCACATCATCCTGACCGACTACACGACGACCGGCGACGGCCTCGTCGCCGCCATGCAGGTGCTGGCGATGGTCAAGAAGCTGGGCAAGCCGGCGAGCGAGGTCTGCCACCGTTTCGAGCCGCTGCCGCAGGTGTTGCGCAACGTGCGCTTCAACGGCGGCAAGCCGCTGGAAAGCGAGAACGTCGTCAAGGCGATCGCTCACGCGCAGGAGCAGCTCAACGGCTGCGGCCGCCTCGTCATCCGCCCCTCCGGCACCGAGCCGGTGATCCGCGTGATGGCGGAAGCCGAGGACCGCAAGCTGGTCGACGCGCTGGTGGCGGAAGTCTGCGACGCGGTGGCGAAGGCGGCGGCGTGAGGTTTCGGCAGCCGGCCGTCGGGGATTCCCGACCTACTGCCTACTCCCTCGCCTGACCGCACAATAAAAAGTGGGCGCCGCCGGCAAAGTAGGCTTGGCGAAAGCAAGAAACGCGATACATTGAAGCCGTCGTCAACAACCGAAAGGAGGTGATCCAGTGTCTCATTGTGGCTCGCTAAGCGAGACGCTCACGGCCTGGAGCATCGTCCGCGCGCGGGGTTTCCGCGGGTAGAGACGCTCGGCCCGATTTGCGACTTTGCTTGGTCGCGACAATGGAAGAGCCGCTTTTCCGTTACGGGGGGCGGCTCTTCTTTTTTAATCTCGTAAAACAATTTTTGCCGCCAAACGCCGATAGCGCCATTGCCGGACCGGCGCCGCCCGCGCACCGGTCGCAGGCGCCGCAAACGGCGCTCCGGCGGTCTTGTCGGATATGTTGTATTTGCCTATGAGGCGCTGGGGCCCGGGCGACGGAAAGTCGGATGCGGCTCACGGATGTCTCTCGTTCGGAAAGATCCAGATCCCATGAAAACCTCGATCGTCGCCGCCGTGTTCGGGCTGGGGCTCCTTGTTTCCGGCGCCGCTTACGCCCTCGACGCCGCGGCCACGCCTTCGCCCACGCCCACCGCCACCGTCAAAGCCGATCCGGCGGCCAAGGAGGCCCGCTCGCAGGAATGCTCGAAGGAGGCCGACGCCAAGGGCCTGCACGGCAAGGAGCGCAAGAAGTTCCGCGAGAAGTGCAAGAAGGGCGACAAGTAAGCCGCTCCGCGCATGGCTTGATCCCGGCCGGCGCGACGCCGGCCAGCGCATTATGAGGGAGGCCGAGGCATGGACGACGCCGACGAACGCATCGCGCTGTTGCAGACGCCGCGCGACTGGTTCCGCTACGCGGTGAGCCGCTTCCAGGCCGCCGGCCTCGTATTCGGCCACGGGACCAGCAACGCCGTCGACGAGGCGGCCTTCCTGGTGCTCGAAGGTCTGCACCTTCCCATCGACGCGCTCGACCCCTTCGCCGACGCCAAGCTGCTCGGCGCCGAGCGCCGCCGGCTCGACGACCTCATCGCCGCGCGCGTAGAAACACGCAAGCCGCTGGCCTATCTCATCAACCGAACGTATATCCAGGGCGTGCCGTTCTACGTGGACGAGCGTGTCATAGTGCCGCGCAGCTTCATCGGCGAACTGCTGTTCACCGGCCTCGTCGGCGAGGGCGGCCTGATCGAAGCGTCGGAGGCGATCGGCAGCGTGCTGGACCTCTGCACCGGCGGCGGCTCGCTCGCCATCCTCGCCGCCCGCATATTTCCCAACGCCCGCGTCGACGCCGCCGATCTCTCGCCCGCCGCGCTCGCCGTCGCTGCCCGCAACATCGAGGAGCACGGGCTTGCCGACCGCGTCCGGCTGCTGGAAGGCGACCTGTTCGCGCCCGTCGGTCCCGCGCGCTACGATCTCATCCTGAGCAACCCGCCCTATGTGGAGGCCGCCGTCGCGGCGGCCTTCCCGCCAGAATATGCGGCCGAGCCGAAGCTCGCCCATCTCGGCGGCGAAGACGGGCTCGACCTGGTGCGCCGCATCGTGCGCGAGGCGCGCGGCCATCTCAACCCCGGCGGGGCGCTGGTCTGTGAGATCGGCCAGGGCCGCGCGCTGTTCGAGGCGGCGTTTCCCGACCTCAACGCCGTTTGGCTCGACACCGCCGAGAGCGAGGGCGAAGTGTTCTACGCGCTCGCCGAGGACCTGCCGGCGCCGCCGCCGCGCCGGCCAAAGTGAGCGCGGCGGCGGCTGGTTAGCCGCCGCCTTACCATATCAAGCGAACGAAGCTCAGACGCGTTATCGGTTTGCCTTCGCCAGTTGCCGCGCGGCTTCGGCCACCGCCACCACCGCCGCGACCCCGACGTTGAGCGAGCGCAGCGGCGCCCTGATCGCAATCCGCACCCGCGCGTCGGCCGCGGAATGCACGGCGTCGGGAACGCCGGCCGATTCGCGCCCGACCATCAGCACGTCGTCGGGTGCGAAGCGGAAGTCCCAGAGATCGACGTCGCCGCGGGTCGTCAGCAGCGCGAGCCGCCGCCCCTCGCGCGCACGCCAATCCTGAAAGGCTGCGAACGAGACATGCCGCTCGATGCTCAGCGCGTCGAGATAATCCATGCCCGCGCGGCGAAATCTCTTGTCGGAAAACACGAAGCCGGCGGGCTCGACAATCGCCGCGTCGGCGCCGAAACAGGCGCAGCTGCGAAACATCGCGCCCGCGTTGGCGGCGATGTCGGGCTCATAGAGCGCAAGGACGAGACGGCGATCCCTCATATCGGCCATGTCGCCGAAAACCGTCCTGGCGCCAACCCCTTGCGCGCCGGCGCGGCGATGCGGAAAGAGGCGCCGCACTGCGACGAATTCACAAGCTGCGGCCTATAGACATCAATGGTGAACGGTGCGAAATAGCGCGCGAAAAATTGGGGACGTAGCGTTCCCAGGCCGCTTATGCGGCCATTTTCAACCGAAAACCGCGCTCACTGGCGCGACCGCACGGGGGTCCATTTGTCGCACGCGGAAGCTATCGATCCCAGCCGCCGGGACTTTCTGTATCTCGGCACCGCCGCGCTCGGCGTCGTCGGCGTCGCTGCGGTTGTCTGGCCGCTGGTCGACCAGATGAACCCCGACGCTTCGACCCTCGCGATGGCCTCGATCGAGGTCGACCTGTCGCCGGTGCAGGAAGGTCAGATTCTGGTGGTGAAATGGCGCGGCGGCCCGGTGTTCATCCGCCACCGCACGGCCAAGGAGATCAAGGAGGCTGAGGACGCCCCGCTCTCCGAACTGAAGGACCCGCAGACCGACCAGGACCGCGTGCAGAAGCCGCAATGGCTGATCGTCAGCGGCATCTGCACCCATCTCGGCTGCGTCCCGCTCGGCCACGAGGGTCCGTTCGACGGTTGGAAATGCCCGTGCCACGGCTCGATCTACGACACCTCGGGCCGCATCCGTTCCGGCCCCGCGCCGCGCAATCTCGACGTGGTCGAGTACAAGTTCCTCACCGACACGCGTGTGAAAATAGGCTGATCCGCCTGAACTCCGCCGCGCCCTCCCGTAGTTAGAGCCTTAGAGAACGATATCATGGAAGGACATTCGACCTACGTTCCCAAGAGCGGGATAGCGCGCTGGTTCGAGGCGCGCCTGCCGATCGTCGGGCTCGTACACTCCTCGTTCGTCTCCTATCCCGTCCCGCGCAACCTCAACTACATGTGGACGTTCGGCGCGATCCTGTCGTTCATGCTGATCATCCAGATCATCACCGGCGTCATTCTCGCCATGCACTATGTGCCGACGTCGACGCTGGCGTTCGCCTCGATCGAACACATCATGCGCGACGTCAACTACGGCTGGCTGATCCGCTACTTGCACACCAACGGCGCCTCGTTCTTCTTCCTCGCCGTCTACCTGCACATGTTCCGCGGCATCTACTACGGCTCCTACAAGAGCCCGCGCGAAGTGCTGTGGATCCTCGGCGTGATCATCTACGTGCTGATGATGGCCTGCGCCTTCATGGGCTACGTGCTGCCGTGGGGCGCTATGAGCTTCGCCGGCGCGACCGTGATCACCAACCTGTTCACCGCCATTCCCGTCGTCGGCACCGCCGTCGCGCACTGGCTGTGGGGCGGCTACGCCGTCGGCGACCCGACGCTCAACCGCTTCTTCTCGCTTCACTACCTGCTGCCGTTCATGATCGTCGGCGTCGTCGTGCTGCACGTCTGGGCGCTGCACGTCACGGGTCAGAACAATCCTGACGGCGTCGAGGTCGAGGACGTCAAGCGCGACACCGTGCCGTTCACCCCGCACGCCACGATCAAGGACATGTTCGCGGTCTGCGTGTTCTTCGTCATCTACGCGTGGTTCGTGTTCTTCATCCCGAACTATCTGCTCGACGCCGACAACTACAACCCGGCCAACCCGCTGGTGACGCCCGCGCACATCGTGCCGGAATGGTATCTGCTGCCGTTCTACGCGATCCTGCGCGCCATCCCCAACAAGCTGTTCGGCGTCGTCGCGCTCGCCGGCGCGATCGTGCTGCTGGTCTTCCTGCCCTGGCTCGACACCTCGCCGATCAAGTCCGGCAAGTACCGGCCGATGTTCCGGTTCTGGTTCTGGGTGTTCGTCGTCTGCTGCGTCGGCCTGGGCTACCTCGGCTCGCAGGAGGTCTCCGACACTGCGACGTTCTTCGCCCGCGCATTCACCATCGGCTACTTCGGCTTCCTGCTGGTCATCCTGCCTGTGCTCGGCCTGATCGAGAAGACCAAGCCGCTGCCGGCTTCGATCGCCGACGCCGTGCTGCCAAAGGCCGCCGCGCCGGCGGAATGAACCGAACAGGACAGACGCCGATCCATAGGACACATGAGATGACCCGTTTGAAAGCGTCCCTCCTCGCGCTCGCCCTTTTGGGCGCGAGCGCCGGCTTCGCCGCCGCGCAGACGGCCGATGACCAACCCAAGCCCGAGCGCCAGTCCTGGAGCTTCCACGGGATCACCGGCAAGTTCGATCAGGCGCAATTGCAGCGCGGCTTCCAGGTCTGGCGCGAGGTGTGCTCCAACTGCCACCGCCTCTCGATCGCCTTCCGCACGCTCGAGGACCCGAACGGGCCCGGCTATAGCGAGGAGCAGGTCAAGACGCTGGCGGCGAGCTACAAGGTCACCAACGACGAGCCGAACGACCAAGGCCAGATCTTCCAGCGCCCCGGCACGCCCGCCGACATCATCCCGCCGCCGGAATCGTTCCCCAACGATCAGGCCGCGGCGGCCGCGCTCGGCAAAGCCCCGCCGGACATGTGGCTGCTCGCCAAGTCGCGCAAATACGAGCGCGGCTTCCCCAACTTCGTATTCGACATCCTCAACAACTACCAGGAAGTCGGCTCCGATTACGTCTACGCGATCCTGACGGGCTACACCCATAAGGACGATCCGCAGTGGAACCTCTATTATCCGGGCCACCGCATCGCGATGCCGATGCCGCTGACCGACGGCGTCGTCAAATATACCGACGGCACGCCCGATAAGCTGGAGAACTACGCCGAGGACGTCACCGCCTTCCTCAGCTGGGCGGCCGAGCCGAGCATGACCGAGCGCAAGAAGATCGGCTTCCGCGTCATGATCTTCCTCATCGTGCTCTCGGTCCTGATGTATCAGGTCAAGAAGCGGGTCTGGGCGGACGCGCACTGAAGCCTGCGCCGCTCGAAACGGAAAACAGCCCCGGCCCCGGCCGGGGCTTTTTGTTTGCGCCAGCCCGCGCTTCCTTTCGTCTCAGATGACGCCACGCGGCAAAACGGCTAGAGCCTAAGCGACTTTGGCGCGGCCGCTGGAGATCCCCGGCCCCATGCGGGGAAGGCGGCTTCCGGCGCCTGCAGGAATGAACGGAAGAGGGCGATATGGGCAAGGCGATTATCGGCGTCATCGGCGGATCGGGGCTCTACTCGCTGCATGGCTTCACGCCCGAGCGCGAGGAGCGGATCTCGACCCCGTGGGGCGAACCCTCCGATGCGCTGCGCTTCGGCCGCCTCGGCGCGACGGAAGTCGTGTTCCTCGCCCGCCACGGCCGCGGCCACCGCTTCTCGCCCTCGAGCGTCAACTACCGCGCCAACATCGACGCGCTGAAGCGCGCCGGCGTCACCGACATCATCGCCGTCTCCGCCTGCGGCTCCTACAAGCGCGATCTCTACCCCGGCCTGTTCGTGCTCGCCGACCAGTTCATCGACCGCACCTTCAAGCGCGAGACCAGCTTCTTCGGAACCGGCTGCGTCGCCCATGTCGGCTTCGCCCATCCGACCTCGGCGGTGCTGCGCAAGCGCGTCGCCGACGCCGCCGAGGCCGAGGGCATCCCCCACAGCCAGGGCGGGACTTACGTCTGCATGGAGGGCCCGCAGTTCTCCAGTTACGCCGAATCGATCGCCTACCAGACCCTCGGGGCCTCGGTCATCGGCATGACCGCGGCGACCGAGGCCAAACTCGCCCGCGAGGCCGAGCTGCCTTACGCGCTGGTGGCGATGGTCACCGACTACGATTGCTGGCACGAGGAGCACGGCCCGGTCGACGTCGCCTCGGTGCTGAAGGTGATGCACGAAAACGCCGAGAAGGCCAACCGCCTGGTCGCCCGCGTGCTCGCCGATTACCCCGCCGAGCGCGAGCCCTGCCCGCACTCGGACAACGCCCTCGACGGCGCGATCATCACCCAGACCGACGCGCGCGATCCCGAAATGCTGAAGAAACTGGACGCGGTGGCCGGGCGCGTGCTGCGCTCGGCCTGAACGGAACCAAGCGGAGGGCGACATGACCATGCTGACGCGCCGCGCCCTCGTCGGCGCGCTGGCCGCCGCGCCGGCGCTGCTGACCCGGCCGGCGCACGCCGCCGAGTTCACGCTGAAGCTCGGCAACAACATGACGATGGCGCATCCGATGAACGTCCACGCGGCGCTCGCGGCCCAGCGCATCGTCCAGGCGACCGACGGCCGCGTCGCCGTGCAGCTGTTTCCATCGAGCCAGCTTGGCTCCGACACCGACATGCTGTCGCAGCTGCGCTCCGGCGCGATCGAGATGTTCTGCTGTTCCGGCCTGATCCTGTCGACGCTGGTTCCGGTCGCCTCGATCAACGGCGTCGGCTTCGCGTTCAAGGATTATCCGCAGGTCTGGGCGGCGATGGACGGCAAGCTCGGCGCGCTGGTCCGCGCCGAGGTCGCCAAGCGCGGCGTTATCGCAATGGAGCATATTTTCGACAACGGCTTCCGCAACATCACCTCGAGCGTCAAGCCGATCGCCAAGCCGGAGGATCTCGCCGGCATGAAGATCCGCGTCCCCGTCAGCCCGATGTGGACCAGCCTGTTTACGGCGCTTGGCGCCTCGCCCGCGAGCATCAACTTCAACGAGGTCTATTCCGCGCTGCAGACCCACATCGTCGACGGCCAGGAAAACCCGATGATCGCCATCCATGCCGGCAAGCTCTACGAGGTGCAGAAATACCTGAGCCTGACCCGGCACATGTGGGACGGCTACTGGCCGCTGGCGAACGCCCGCGCGCTCGACCGGCTAAAGCCCGGCGACCGCGAGATCGTCACCCGCGAGATCAACCGCGCCGTCATCGACCAGCGTGTCGACGCCGAGAAGCTCAACGCCGAATTGGGCGAGACACTGAAGGGCCTCGGCATGGAGATCAACGAGGTCGACCCGACGCCGTTCCGCGACAAGCTGATCGCGGCCGGCTTCTACAAGAGCTGGCGCGCCAAATACGGCGACGACGCGTGGAGCGTGCTGAGCGAGGCGAGCGGCGGCGGGCTGCCCTGAAGGGCGCAACTGCGGGAAACAGCCCCCGCCTCCGTTGCGACGATCGCGCCTATTTTCCCATCCTACCGGCTTAAGCGAACCACAGTCGGCGCGCCTTACAGCCACCCCTCCGCCCGCCGGCGTTCGCTCCAACCGCCGCCGCCAATGCCGCCTTGCCTCGGTGAACCGTCTCGGCCATCCTTCGCGCGGTCTGCGGCTCCGCGAGCCGCAGCGCACCGGGAGGTTTGAGCCATGCCGAATTTCACCCTGTCGCGCCGCGACGCCCTGAAACTCGCCGGCGCCGGCGCCGTCGCCGCGGCCGCAGGCGCCGCGGCCGCTGAGGAGGCGATCACGCCCGGCGCGACGGACGTGTTCATCGTCGTCGACGTGCAGAACGATTTCCTGCCCGGCGGCGCGCTGGCGGTGAAGAACGGCGACGAGGTGATCGCGCCGATCAACGCGCTGGCGAAGAAATTCCCCAACATTGTGCAGACTCAGGACTGGCACACCAAGGGCCACATTTCCTTCGCCTCCTCCCATAGCGGCAAGAAGCCGTTCGAGACGACCGATCTCGCCTACGGGACCCAGGTGCTGTGGCCCGACCATTGCGTTCAGGGCTCGCCGGGCGCGGCCTTTTCCGACAAGCTGGAGCTGCCGACGGTCCAGCTCATCATCCGCAAGGGCTATCACCCGCACGTCGACAGCTATTCGGCGTTCCTGGAGGCCGACAAGACGACGCGCACCGGGCTCGCCGGCTACCTCAATGAGCGCGGAATCAAGCGCTGCTTTGTCGCCGGCCTCGCCACCGATTTCTGCGTCGCCTGGACGGCGATGGACGCGACCAAGGCCGGTTTCGAGGTCTACATGATCGAGGACGCCAGCCGCGGCATCGACGCCATGGGCTCGCTTTCCATCGCGCTACGCAACATGGACGCGGCGGGGGTGAAGCGCATCAAGTCGGGGGTCATTCTGGGGGCGTGAGGGCGCAGCAGGCGCGACGTGGCCTGACCCGGAGCGGGATCGCCGGCCGCCGTAATGGCCGGGCTTGTCCCGGGCATCCGCGCGATCAAGGCCGATAAAGCTTAACTTGTTAATAGATAGGGATTTGAACAAGGCGCCCCGACTGCGCCCGCGCGGCGCGACTTAGGTGCGGGGCCAACAGCGCCCAGGACCGGGGCCATCGGGGCGCCCCGTCCCGTCAGTTCCGAAGGGACACTTTTCGGCGCCTATCCCCTTGCAAAGCCCCGACGCCGTCCTGTCCCTGTCACTGCCGCCGCATGTCCTCCGGCCTGACCCCCGCCACGACCTCTGGCTTCTTCATCGCGTCGCGCCGGAACGGTTCGCCCAGCTCCTGGTTGAGCATCACCTCCAGGAACGTCGTCACCCCGCGCCCCTGCGCCTCGACCGCCTCGCGCAGCGTCCCCTCCAGCGCCGCCGTCGTCGTGACGCGCTTACCCGCGAACCCGCAGGCCTCCGCGATCCCCGCGTAGCTCACCTTAGGGTTCAGTTCGGTGCCGACAAAGTTGTCGTCGTACCACAGCGTCGTGTTGCGCTTCTCCGCCCCCCACTGAAGGTTGCGGAAGATCACCATGGTGATCGCCGGCCAGCCCTCGCGGCCGATGGCGGTCATCTCGTTCATCGAGATGCCGAACGCCCCGTCGCCGGCGAAGCCGACGACCGGCGTCGAGGGGCGCCCGATCTTCGCCCCGACGATCGCTGGGAAGCCATAGCCGCACGGCCCGAACAGCCCCGGCGCGAGGTACTTTCGCCCGTGCTCGAACATCGGGTAGGCGTTGCCGATGGCGCAGTTGTTGCCGATGTCCGACGAGATGATCGCGTCCCGCGGCAGCGCCAGCTGGATCGCCCGCCACGCCTGCCGCGGCGTCATCAGTTCCGGGTCCTTGGCCCGGGCGCGAGCGTTCCATGTGGTGCCGGGATCGTCGTCCTCGTGGTCCATCGAAGTCAGCTCCTGCGCCCAGGCCGACTTGGTCTGGTGGATCAGCGCGCGCCGCGCCTCGCGGCCCTCGGCGACAGGCTTCAGCGCCGCCAGCAGCGACGCCGCCACCCGCCCCGCGTCGCCGCAGATGCCGACGTCGACCCGCTTGGTCAGCCCGATGCGGTCGGGGTTGACGTCGACCTGGATGAGCTTGGCCTGCCGCGGCCAGTAGTCGAGCCCGTAGCCCGGCAGGGTCGAGAACGGGTTGAGCCGCGTGCCGAGCGCCAGCACGACATCCGCGCGCGCGATCAACTCCATGGCGGCTTTGGAGCCGTTGTAGCCCAGCGGCCCCGCGTGCAGCCGGTGCGAGCCGGGGAACGAATCGTTGTGCTGGTAGCCCGAGCACACCGGGGCGTCGAGCGCCTCCGCCAGCGCCACCGTCTGCGGGATCGCCTCGCCGAGCACGACGCCGGCGCCGGAGATGATCACCGGAAACGCCGCCTCCGACAGCAGCTTCGCGGCCGCGGCGATCGCCGCTTCGCCGCCTGCCGGCGGCTCGAAGCGCACGATGGCGGGAAGCTCGACGTCGATCACCTGCGTCCAGAAATCGCGCGGCACGTTGATCTGGGCAGGCGCCCGCCCCCGCTGCGCCTTGAGGATCACCCGGTTTAGCACTTCGGCCATGCGCGAGGCGTCGCGCACCTCCTCCTGGTAGCAGACGACGTCCTGGAACAACGCCATCTGCGGCATTTCCTGAAAGCCGCCCTGCCCCATCGTCTTGTTGGCCGCCTGCGGCGTGACCAGCAGCAGCGGCGTATGGTTCCAATAGGCGGTCTTCATCGCGGTGACGAAGCCGGTCACGCCCGGCCCGTTCTGCGCCACGGCGAGAGCCATCCTGCCGGTCGCCCGCGCGTAGCCGTCGGCCATGATCCCGGCGTTCGATTCGTGCGCGCAGTCCCAGAACGTGATTCCCGCCTTGGGGAACAGGTCGGAAACCGGCATCATCGCCGAGCCGATGATGCCGAAGGCGTGGGCGATCCCGTGCGCCTGTAGCACCTTGATGAAGGCTTCCTCGGTCGTCATTTTCATTGCCGCGCGCCCTTGTCGGTTGTCGCCGCGACCTGTAGCCCGGAGGCTACCGCTAAGGAAAGAGCAATGCAGGCCGGCCCGTTTCTGATCGACGAGCGCGAGCTGATCGAGACGTTCGTGCGCGCCTCCGGGCCCGGCGGACAGAACGTCAACAAGGTCTCGACCGCGGTTGAGCTGCGCTTCGACGCGCGCCGCTCGCCGAGCCTGCCCAACGACGTCGCTGCGCGGTTGATCCAGATTGCCGGCTCGCGGGCGACGCAGGACGGCGTGATCGTCATCTTCGCGCAAGCGTTCGCCAGCCAGCCGCGCAACCGCGAGGACGCCCGCGAACGCCTCGTCGCGCTGATCGAACGAGCCGCCCATCGCGACAAGCCGCGCCGCCCGACTCGCCCGACGCTGGCCTCGAAGAAGCGCCGGCTCGACTCCAAGTCGCGGCGCGGCGAGGTCAAGGCTCTGCGCGGCAACACGGGGGAGGAGTAGGTGCTCAGCGAGACGTTCACGATCGCCCGCCCCGACGGCCACGCCGTCTTCACCCGCGTCTGGCGGCCGGACGGTGCGCCGCGCGCGGTCGTGCAGATCGTCCACGGCCTCGCCGAGCACTCCGCCCGCTACGCCCGGCTCGCCGAGACGCTGACCGAGGCCGGCTTCGCGGCTTACGCGCACGACCACCGCGGCCACGGCCCCAACTGCAAGCCGGACGACCTCGGCTTCTTCGCCGAGCGCAACGGCTGGCGCCTGTTGCTCGACGACATAGACGCCGTCGCCGCGCGCATCGCCGCGGACTACCTGAGCGTCCCGCGCGCCTTCCTCGGCCATTCGATGGGCTCGTTCCTCGGCCAGCGCTACATCGCCGAGCGCGGCGACAGCCTCGCCGCCGCGGTGCTCTCCGGCACGGCGGGGCCGCCGCCGGCGATCTTGGGCTTGGGCAAGCAGGTCATAGCGTTCGAGCGTTGGCGGCTCGGGCCGCGCGGCAAAAGCCCGCTGGTGCAGGCGTTGCTGTTCGGCGAGCAGAATAAGCCATTCCGCCCGGCTCGCACGCCCTACGACTGGCTCTCGCGCGACGAAGCGGAAGTCGACAAATACGTCGCCGATCCCTTGTGCGGCTTTCCGCTCACCACTGGGCTCGCCGCCGATCTCGTGGCGGCGCTCGCCGATCTCGCCTCGCCGCAACTCGCCGCGCGCGTGCCGAAGGACCTGCCGATCTACATCTTCTCAGGCTCCCGCGATCCCGTCGGCGTGAAGCTGGACCGTCTCATCGACGTCTACCGCGCCGCGGGACTCGACGTGCGGGCGACGATCTACCCCGACGCCCGCCACGAGACGCTGAACGAGACCAACCGCGACGAGGTCACGCGCGACCTCGTCGCTTGGCTCGCCCGCGTCATCTGAGTCCGGCGTCGACGGTGAGGCTTTGCTTGGTGATCATGCGGCTGTCGTCGGCGGCAAGGAACAGCACCGTGCGCGCAATCTCCTCGCCGAGCAGCACGCGCGGGATCAACTGCCGGTCCACCATGGCCTGAACCGCTTCCTCCGTCGTGAACCAGAGCTGGCGCTGGCGCTGCGTCATCACCGCGCCGGGCTCGATGGCGTTGACGCGGATATTGTCCGGCCCGAAGGCGCGCGCCAGGGCGCGGGTGAGGCCGAGCACCGCGGCCTTCGCGGTCGCGTAAGCCGACAGCCCCTCGACACCGAGCCGCCACGCAGTCGAGGACATATTGATGATCGAGCCGCCGCCGAGCTCGCGCATCTGCGGCCGCACCGCCTGCGCGGCGAAGAACTGATGCCGCAGGTTGACGTTCTGCGTCTGGTCCCAGAACTCCGGCGTCACCTCGTCGACGGCGTGGCGCTGGTCGTTGGCGGCGTTGTTGACCAGCGCGCCGATCGGGCCAAGCTGCGCGCGCACGTGGCCGATCGCCGCTTGCAGAGCGGGAATGTCGGTGACGTCGGCGCTGAGGCAGAGCGGCCGCGGCTCGCCGCGGGCGGCGATGCGCTCCGCCAGCGCCCGCCCGGCGTCCACCTGCAAATCCACGAACGCGACGCGCGCCCGCTGCGCCGCGAAGGCTTCGACGATGTCGGCGCCGATTCCCGTGGCGCCGCCGGTGACGAACACCACGCGGCCGGCGAGGCTCGGATAGGTCGCGAAGTTCAAGCGGCGGCGCTCCGGATCATGGTCTCGCCGGCAGGTTAAAACAGACAAGCGGAGCCGTGTCGCCCTCGATCTTCATCGCCTCCCGCGGCAAGCCAAACGGTCCGAGCGACTGCCGCACTGGAGGCGCCGCTTGGCGCAACAGGCAGATCGGCCTATAAAATGGGCGCCCGATTCCTGGAGCTATCCTCATGCTCAAACCGCTTGCGCTTTTCGCCGCCCTGGCGCTGTCCACGTCCGCTTTCGCCGCGTCCGCCGTCCCTGGCGACGCCGACAACGACGGAACGACCGACTTGGCCGAGGCCAAGGCCGCAGCCTCGGCGATGTTCGACAAGCTCGACGTCGATCACGACGGCACGCTCGACGCCAAGGAGCTGAAGGGCCGCATCGTCAAGAAGGACTGGCCAGCGGTCGATCCGGACAAGGACAAGACGGTCAGCCGCGAAGAATATCTCAACTATGTCGAGGCCCTGTTCAAGGTGGCCGACAAGGATGGGGAAGGCACACTCGACGCCAAGGAGATGCGCTCGCCAGCCGGCCGCAAACTGCAGAAGCTGATGAAGTGAGCGCAAGCGTCCGCGCGGGAAATCGCGGACGCTCGACTCGGCGCCCTCGGGGAGGAACAGCGAGCCGCCGATCTCAAGGCTGTTTGCAGGCCGCCGGCTCGCGTGAGACGATGGCGACCCGGCCGCCAAGACGGCCGTTGCGCAGCAGGTCGACGAGTTCGTTCGCCGAACTCGGCGCGCCGGCGGGGATCTCGCCGGTCAGCGAGGCGATCGGCGCCCGGATGATGGGATCGGCGACGATCTCGCCATCGACCAGGATGGCGAGCTTGCGCCCGACCGACTCGGTCGTCGCCGCCATGAGGTTCTTCATCGCCTTGGGGTCGAAGTGAAAGGCGAGCGCGGCGGGAGCGTCCGGCGGCGTCCTGACGGTGAACTCACGCAGACGGGTTTCGTTGAGAATGATCTCCGGCGCGACGCTCTCGGCGCCCTTGCCGCCTGCAAGCGGCAGCGCGACGGCGCCGGGTTCGTCGGGCTTGGCGACGAGCCGGAATTCGATGCTCGCCGGCCGGGTCAGCAGCCTCTCGCTCATCTCTTGCGGCAGCACGGCGCGCAGCCGCCCCGGCGCGTCGCTCTCCACCTCGGGCGACGTCGCGCCCGCCGCCTGCAACCGCCGTCGCAGCGTCGCGGCGACGTCAGGCGCCTTGGCGGCGGGCTCGACCGTGAGGCGCACCGCCTCGCCGCAACCGCTCTCGGCCGCGACCGCCGGCGCGCCCGCCATCGCAAGCGCCAATCCTAGGCCAGCAAAGCCAAATCTCATACGCTTCCTCCCTCTGTGGGCGCCGGCTTAAAGCGCAAGGGAGAGCGGCGCAACGCTGGCGTCAGCGCTCGACGGCGAAGCTCAGCCCCGCGTGCGCCGCGAGCCGCTCGGCGAAGCCGACGCCAAAGGCGGCGGCCGGCGTGAATATCCCGCCCGGCCCGCTCGACTCGGTCAACGCGATGGCGGCTTCCGCGATCATCTTCGAGGTCGAGCCGTAGCCGGGATCGCGGTCGCCCTTCACGCTCACGTCGAGCCGCTCGCCGTTTGGCCCGCGCCCGACGAACAGCAGATCGTAGAGACCGGTCTCGCGCTCCTGGCGCGACGGCCCCTCACCGGGCTTCGGCCCTCTCTCGCCGGCCATGTCGTTCAGGCTGGCGGCGATCGCCTTGGCCGCCGCCTCGCCCTTGTCGCCCGGCCCGGTCAGCATCATCTCGTCGTAGACGAAATCGGCGCCGTAAGCGGAACCGGCGAGATAGTTGCTGCGATGGACGTTGCGCGTGTTGATCGCCGCCATGATGAACGGCGCCGCCCAGACGTCGAGGTCCTCGTCGCGCTCGGGCCTGGCGCCGGACGGCTGCTTCGGACCGCAGAAGCCCGGCGTCAGCGCGAACGGGTCGCGCAGCAGCGCCAGCACCGCGGGGTTCTTGACGGCGGCGGCAAGCGTGGCGCGAAAGCTCGCCGCGGTGCCGCCGGAGAAGGTCCCCTTCATTTTGCGCACACGGCCTTTCACTCGGGCGCAGGGCGCGCCGAACCGCTCGCGCGCCGCAGCCTGCAGATAGGCGACGCCGAGATCGAAGGGCACGGAGTCAAAGCCGCAAGAGAACACGATGCGCGCCCCGCTGGCCTTGGCGCGCGCCTCGTGCGCGTCGATCATCGCGCGCATCCACGCCACCTCACCGCAGAGATCGACGTAATGGGTTCCCGCTTCGGCGCAGGCGGCGACCAGTCCGGAGCCGTAGAGCTGATACGGCCCCACCGTCGTCAACACGACGCGGGCGCGTCGCGCCAGATCGGCCAGCGCGGCGGGATCGTCGGAATCGGCGCTGACCAGCGGCGTGACTTCGGGCAGACCCGCCTCCGCTCGCACGGCCGCGAGCCTGTCGGGATCGCGGCCGGCGAGCGCGAGCCGGCGCGGCGGGTCGGCCGCCAGTCGCCCGGCGAAATATTCGGCCACCAGCTTGCCGGTGAAGCCGCTCGCGCCGAACAGCGCGATGTCGAAGTCCCGACTCATGGCGTCTCCTGGGATGCGCGACGTTGCCTCGCTTGTGCGCCCGGTGTATCAGAGGTTCACGCATAAACCAAAATCGCGGCGCGCTTGGCGCCGGGAGGATGTCATGGCGGCGAATGCGCGCCCGCAAGCGCTGAAGCCCCCGTCCGCGTTGCTGCTCATCAGCGAGGGCCGCGGCCTCAATGAGTTCGCCGCCTCGCTCGCGCTCGCGCCGCTGTTGCGGCTCGCGCCGCGCGGCGATGGGCATCCGGTGCTGGCGCTGCCGGGCTTCATGGCCGGCGACGCCTCGACGTTTTTCATGCGCCGCTATCTGCGCGCGCTCGGCTACCGCGCCGAAGGCTGGGAGCTTGGCCGCAACACCGGCGGCTTCTACCGGATGCGCGAGGTGTTGCGCGCGCGGCTGGCGCGGCTGCACAACGAGACGGGCGCCAAGGCGTCGCTGATCGGCTGGAGCCTCGGCGGCGTGTTCGCGCGCGATCTCGCGCTGACCCTACCCGACGCGGTGCGCTCGGTCGTCACGCTCGGCAGCCCGTTCGCGCGCGAAGTGCAGGCGACCAACATGCACAAGCTCTACGAGCAGGTGACGGGCGAGAAGACCGCGGATGCGCGCGCCGACGATCTCGCGGCGATCGCCGGCGACCTGCCGGTTCCCGCGACTTCGATCTACACCCGGACCGACGGCGTCGTGAACTGGCGCTGCTCGCTCGCGCCCGAAGGCGCGCGATCGGAGAACATCGAGATCCTGCTCGCCAGCCACGTCGGCCTCGGCGGCAATCCCGCAGCGCTGTGGGCCATCGCCGACCGGCTCGCGCAAGCCCAAGGCGAGTTCAAGTTGTTCCGGCGCTCGGGCCCGTTTGCGCTCGCCTATGGCCGCCTGACGTCGGAGAGCGCGAAGCCCGGCGTCTGACGCCAACGTCGCATAAGAAGGAACTCGTGTTGACCGACGCTACCCCCTGGCAGAAACATTATCCACAAGGCGCGCGCTGGGACGCTTCGCTTCCGGTCGGCCCGGTACAGGCCATTCTGGAGCGCGCGGCGGAGCGCTACGGCGACAAGCCTGCGCTCGAATTCATGGGCCGGCGCATCGGCTACCGCGAGTTGGACGATCTCGCCAACCGCGCGGCGGCGGGGTTGCAGCGGCTCGGCGTCGGGCCGGGCGCGCATGTCGGGCTCTATTTGCCGAATACCCCGCATTACGTGATCGCCTTCTTCGCCGTGCTCAAGGCCGGCGGCGTGGTCGTCAACTATTCGCCGCTCGACGCGGAGCGGATGCTGGAGCGCAAGATCGAGGACAGCGAGACCGACATCCTCATCACCCTCGATCTCGCCGCACTCTATCCGCAGATGGAGCGGCTGTTGAGCCGGACGCGACTGAAGACGCTGGTCGTCGGCGAGATCGGCGAGATGACGCCGGCGCCCGACCTGACGCGCGCCCACATGGCGCAGGCGCAGCAACTCAGCCCCGTCGCCTATGGCAAGCGCATCCTCGCATGGCGCGACCTGGTCTCAGGCGAAGCGGCGCCGGTCGCGCATCCCATCGGCGACCCGAAAGTGGCTCTCGCGGTGCTGCAATATACCGGTGGCACGACCGGCAGCCCGAAGGGCGCGATGCTGACCCACGCCAATCTGACGGCGGCCAACGCGCAATACCGGCAGACGCTGAGCGCCGGCGGGCGGGCGCTGCGCGAAGGCGAGGAGCGCACACTCGCGGTGCTGCCGCCGTTCCACATCTACGCGCTGTCGGTCAACATGCTGCTCGGCCTCTCGATCGGGGCAGAGCTGGTGCTGCATGCGCGCTTCGACGCCGCCGCCGTGGTCAAGGACATTGCGGCGAAGAAGATCTCGGTGTTCTGCGGCGTGCCGACGATGTTCGTCGCCGTGCTCAGCCTGCCCGACATCCGCCGCGAGCAACTCGCCTCGCTGAAAGTGTGCTCCTCCGGCGGCGCGCCGTTGCCGATCGAGGTGCAGCAGCGGTTCCAGGCGCTTTCGGGCGTCCGCCTGTGCGAAGGCTGGGGCATGACCGAGACCTCGCCGACCGGCACCTTCACCCCCGCCGACGGGCCGGTGAAGCCCGGCTCCTGCGGCGTTCCCCTGCCCGGCGTCGATTTCCGCTTCGCCGACATTTCGCAGCCCGACGAATACGCGGCGCCCGGCGAGAAGGGCGAAATCCTCATCCGCGGCCCCAACGTGATGCGGGGCTACTGGAAGAACCGCGAAGCCACTCGCGAATCGATGACGCCGGACGGCTTCTTCCACACCGGCGACGTCGGCTACATGGACGCCGACGGGTACCTGTTCATTGTCGACCGCACCAAGGACATGCTGCTCTGCGGCGGCTTCAATGTCTATCCCAGGCTGATCGAGGAGGCGGTGTACCAGCATCCGGCGGTGGCGGAAGTCAGCGTGATCGGGGTGCCCGACCCCTATCTCGGACAGCATCCGAAAGCCTTCGTGAAAATCAAGCCGGGCGCGCCGGCGCCGACGCTGGAGGACATGAAGCTGTTCCTGAAGGACCGGCTCGGCAAGCACGAGATGATCGGCGGCCTGGAGGTCCTGGCCGACCTGCCGAAGACGGCCGTGGGCAAGATTTCCAAAAAGGAGCTCTACGACCGCGAAGCGGCGCATGAGGGTTGAAATCCGCCGCGCTCTGGGCCACAATGGACCGGCGCGCGGGCGTAGTTCAATGGTAGAACGGAAGCTTCCCAAGCTTCATACGAGGGTTCGATTCCCTTCGCCCGCTCCAGTCTTTTCAGCAGGTTAAGGTCTAGATCGATACTGCTCGCGCGCTTGCGCGCCGTTAGGGACCACGTTCGGACCACGGCGGTCGCTTTATCGACTCCGTCCTTTGGCGCCTCGGAGAGAACCGAAAGTCTCGCGCGCTCTTCCGTGGCGGCCGAAGCTCGGCACTTCAAATAATTCCATGCGCTCGACGTGTTGCGAGCCGACGGGGTCTTTTTTCCTGCTCATTTCAAAGGAGTCTATCTCGGCGGCCCCTAATTCGATCCGCTGATGGTCGAGATCGGCCGCCGACGATCCGTCCTCTTTGTTCATCGCTCGGAAATGCCGAGCTATCGGGTAGTGGGTCTTCGGCCCTACCCGGCGGATTTCCTAACCGACACAGTGAGGGCCGCCGTCAATCTGTCATGCAGCGGAACACCGATTGGTTGAAGGGGCCGGATTGCAAGCGGATGAAGGCGGCGTGATCTGCGACGGTTTCTGCCGCGCGCTCGACGCGCAGGGCCGCGCAGTCGAGCGCGTTCTTGCGGCGGGCGACGTCGCGCGCTGGCCGCACCCTTTGTGCCAGGGCTGGCTGGTCGCGCTTGAACATTGGGGCAATGCTGTGGAGCAAGGCCAATTCGCCGGCACGCGGATCGCGGGAGCCTCACGCGAACCCGTCTATCAATGGCTTCCGGCGTTCTGGGCTGCCCGATCATGCCGACGCGATGGAGATTGCACAGGGCGATCCCGCCGATCTCAGGCTCGTCGCCGTTTTCGGCCGGGAAAGCCGGACGATTGCCGCGCTTTCGTTCGATTCAGCGCGGTGGTTGCCAGCCTATCGCGCATTTCTCAAACCCGGATAGGTAGCGTCGTAGGTTTGGCGACCATCGAGGGCCCGTGATCGTATGAACGAGCGCGTCCGGTGCGCCTTTGGGCTGAGGATTTCGGTGTGTCTCGGGTCTCTGGTTCGCC